>Ga0233437_1005613_pt1 | contig 13448 bp, 10 predicted proteins | sample SI_122_August201_FD_182714 | JGI IMG/M metagenome (GOLD analysis project Ga0233437, IMG submission 182714) | Seawater microbial communities from Saanich Inlet, British Columbia, Canada - SI_122_August2016_200_MG | ecosystem: Environmental > Aquatic > Marine > Inlet | place: Canada: British... | reverse complement strand
CGGTTCCCTTCAGCTCGATATCGCCGCCACCACTCGTAATCTGACCGGCAGTCATGGTACCGAAGCCTCCGGTCAGGGTCAGGTTGTTGGTGCCGGAAATGATTCTTTCAGCGCCATCATCCAGGGTAATGGCACTGCCAACCGTCAGGTTGGTTGTCGTCAGGGTCAGGGACTTGTTGTTCAGGATCAGATTAGTGACCGACAGGGTTTCTGAATTGGTGGTCAAGGTCGAATTGGCCGGAGCTAAGGTCGATACCGAGAGGTTGGTCGGATGGTTGAAGGTGACCGCACCGGCGATGCTCAGATCCCCATTTAATACCAGCGTGCTGCTCCCAAAATTCAGTGTTCCACCGCTGGCGGCTCCCTTGAGCTCGATACTCCCACTGGTACTGGTAATTTCACCGGCGGTTATGGTTCCAAAACCGCCGGTCAGAGTCAGATCTGCCGCATCGGTGATGATTTTTTCAGTTCCTGCGTCAAAGGCAACCGCATCGTTCACGACTAGGTCAGTCGTGGCTGACCCCAGGGTCAGTGCTTTGTCGCCCAGATCCAGTGATTTGAAATTAACAACATCACTGCCTGTAGTCAGTGTGCTGTCGGCTGTCAGGGTTGCGGTCGTGGTCGCAACATCAGTGGAAAGGTTTCCCGCAACCGTCAGGTTTGCCCCCAGGGTAATTGATCCACCACTTAAGTCCAGGATGGTATTTGCCGGAACAGAGAGTGCGGAATTTACCACCAGTGAGCTGTTCATTTTCAAGGTACCGGTACCTGTCATCGTCAACGTTTCCGTACCGGGAATGGTCATATTGTTGGAAACCGTCAGAATAGCGCTGCTTTCAAGTGACAGCTGCGTATCATCCGTCAGAGACAAGGTACTGATTGTAGCACTTGCCTTTGGGTTGACGGTGGCGTTCGATCCAGTCACAGAGACGGAGTTGACGGTAGCACCGGAACTGTTCAGCACCAGGATACTCGAAGCGTTATCCAGTGTGATGGTATTTGTATTATTAAACGTCCCCGCACCCGTAAAGTTAAGGGAGGATGCCTGGATCGCAAAAGCTGTACCGGTATAGTTAAAGGTTTTTCCCGACGAAACCGAGATCGTCGAATCGGTATCGGAATCATAGGTGATATTACCACTCAGTGTACTGCTTTCTGTCACCTGCAGGATACCGCCATCCAGTTCGATACCGCCATCCAATGTACCACTGTTTGTTATGTTCAGGGTATGACCGCTCAGGTTGAGGGCGGATCCGTCATAATCAAAGGTCTGGCTTGCGGCAATATCGATCGTTGGTGTAGAGCTAAACGTTATATTCCCCGTGACGTTACAGCTACCATCAATATCGAGCGTGTTACTGCCCATCTGGATCCCACCTTGAATGGTGCTGGCTCCCGTTATATTCAATACGGAGCTCAGATTATCCAGATCGAGAACACTGGTATTGTTCAGTGTTCCGTCCCCCTTGATTGTCAGGGTAAAGGCCCCCAGTTGGATGGCTGAAGTATCGCTGTAAATCAGGGTTTTTGTGTCTGCGATATCCAGGCTGGAGCTGGCTACGTGCGTTATTGCGCCGGTGATGGTGGTGCTTTCATCAATATCAAGCGTGCCACCGACCAACCGTACACTAGCAAGAATCTGGCCGGTGCCTGTCACGTTCAGTACACCACTGGTACTGTTTAGGTTAATCGGGCTAGTGCTGGAGGACTTATCAAGGTTCCCGGCTCCACTCAAAGTCAGGGTATTAGCCCCGATATCTGGTCCATCGCCCGTATAGGTAAGAACCTTACTAGCAGCCACATCAATACTGCTGCTGGCTGTATGAGAGATCAGTCCCGAGATACTCACGTTTTCATCAATATCAAGCGTACCACCGGCCAGGTCTACATTACCGGAGATGGAGTTGCCGGTTCCGGTGATCTTCAGTGTCCCCCCACTACGGATTTCGATATTTCCTGTCAGGGTGGTACTATTGTCTGACAGGGCTATGAAATGTCCATTTTCAATGATGATATCATTACTCGCAGTCCCGCAGGTGTGGTCTCCGGTAAATACATCGTCATCCAGGATGGACCCGCTTGCAGAACTGGTGCAGGGACTGGTAATCAGCTGGAAACTGGTGGTACCGGTATCCGATCCATCGTTTGCGGATACAGTAATGGTAGCGTTGCCTGTCTGCCCGGATGCAACCGTCAGGGACAAGGTGCGGCTTTCAGTGGTTCCGGAGACACTGATATTGTCAGATGGAATCAGGGTGCTGTTACTTGATGCAGCACTGACAGTGACACTTGAGATGGCTGTATCCACATCAGCTATCGTCATTGGGATACTGATAGTCTGATCTGCATACTGTGTTGAAATGGTGGCAATGGTGGGAGCGTCGTTAACAGAATTGACAACCACTTTAAAGCTGGTTGCGGATGAGAGGGATCCGTCGCTGACAGTTACGCTGATGGTTGCCACGCCATATTCGTTGGCAGCCGGCGTAACCTCGACTTTCCGGCTGCTACCACCGCCACCCAGGACAATATTGCTGTCCGGGACCAGAGTTGTGTCCGACGAACTGGCAGTAACAGTGAGCTGTTCCGCGGATGTCTCCTTATCAGATACCGTAAAATCAAGATCTCCGGTTGTAGAATCTTCATCGATTGTCTGATCTGAGATGTCAGAGATCGCCGGTGCAGAGGAAGTGGTGCCGGAATCAATGCTGCCCGCCTCCGCAACAGCATCAGGATTTTCCACCTCTCCACAAGATGAAGCCAGCAGGGAAAGCCCCAGTAGCAAGACAAATAGTTTTTTTCTCAATGGTGTTAGAATGAGCATCACTACCCCAGGCTAAATAAGATGGTGTATCTTTTTTGTATATGGCAAAATCAATGAAATATTATAGGGTTTTTGTCCCCTGATTCATTTAAATTGTATCAACTACCAATTCCAACCCAGTGACAAGCGAATACCAGATCCCGGGGTTGGGCCGTTTAATCCAAAATCAATCCTGTCAGGTTTTAACAAGCCTTTATCATGATTTTGTCTGGAGTCCGCAAAATATCCATCATCACCGAACAGGTCATCATAGATCAGATACCCTTCAAGGCCAATCGCAATTAACAAGATATAGTTATACCGATCTACATTCGTTTTATTCAGCTCCATTTTTGCCTTGTTCACTTCGTAATCCACCTCAAGAGAATTTCGCTCTGTTGTTGTGCTTGCATTTGACCAGGCTGTTTTCAGGGTTGTATTTTTTGTCGCCAGGGCATCATACTGTGTGGCCTCCTCGGCCGACAACCAGGCAAACACCAAAGCAGTTGATGTCAATACGATATGCCATTTATGCCTTATCCAGAACGGTTCCTCTTCCTGAGGTTGCACCGGTGCGGGCTCTGCCTGTGTGATGCTTGGTTCCAACGTCTCTTTTTCTGCTGACTGTTCCTGTTTTACAATCGTTTCAGTAGCTGGGTCTTCCTCTTTTTTCTCATCGACTGCGGCATTCGGGTCCTGTGAGGCTTGTTGTGCTTCCTCGGCGGGTGCTGCTTTGGCTTGCTCAGCAGACTGTTCCGTTTGCTCTGCCGGGTCTTCTGACTGGTCCGCTACGGTTTGATTTTGATCCCCAGTTGCCTTTTCGGATTTCGACTGGTTGGGGTCAGCTGGTTCTTCTTTTGCAGCTGTCGCCTCATTTCCTGCAGGCGCGACTGCCAAAATGGCCATGTTTTTTTGCTCCTTTTCTTTCAATTTACGAGCTTTATTCTCTTCTTTTTTATGTTGTCTTCCCGCAATCGCCTGACTGATTTCTTCAGAAGCTTCACCCGGACCGGTTGAGGTGGATTGAAAATTCGCCATCAGTTTTGGCGGGATCAACTTGATACTCAATTCACCGGTTTTTTCAGATACTGACGCAATTTCCCCCTGGGGCAGTACCTTGTACTGATCAGTCGATGGATCATGCATCCTGATGGTCCCTTTCGTACTGGATACCAGGGTTTCTGCCCCTGTCTGTTCGACTACATACTCCCCACCAAAGGGGATAATCACACTCTTTCCGGCATTTACTTCTACTTTCCTGGATTGTTCCGCTTTATCCTTGGCCCAGATTTTACCTTCCAGTACCGTCAAGAGATAAATAGAGTAATCAAACTTGGTAGCGGTTCTGGAAACGCGTACCCGTGTTGATGGCCCCAAGAGAACTTCATTCCCTCCTGCCGATTCCGAGAAAGTGATCAGGGCCTTACCACTCTTTCCTGTCTGGACTTCATCCTCCTCATACAATGACACGCCCCACTGATAGGCCGGCAATGGCGTTCCTTCACGGATGATGGAAACGTCAGGAGACAGTACCTTTACGACCACCCCGTTCCATCCATGTTGTTGATTCTGTGCTGAAAGAGGGGATCCGCCCCCCTGCAGAACCAGAAAAAACAACAATAAAATTAATATTTTTTGTGTATGCACCATGATATCCTAATACTGCATTAGGTCACCCAAAATCCGGAATAAAAATTTTGCGAGAATCTGCAATGCCAGTATTATACCTTAAATATCGATTTTTTTATTTGTCGCACGTTTCCTGCCAATATCAGGTATCGATTATCGAAACAGAGAAATTGACTTGCTTCTAGTTTTACAAAAACTTAGATCAAAAACCAAACCATGCAAAAGACAAGAAGTGGGTTTGTTGAAGACAGGATTAAATATGGCGGTGAAATCGGCAAGATGGGTGCGACGAAAATGGTCCGGAGAAAAGCGAATCTGGTGGACAACTTGCCCTTTGGGGCGATCAACAAAGCACCTTCGACAGACAATAGTTTCTACCTCCGAAGATGCAAACCGACTCTTCCGGAAAGATAATAAAAAGCAGTGACTGTCACAAAGTCGACTATAAATCCCATATCCGGATGCTTCATTTAACTGATTTATTGCTAACATAAAAGATTTCGGATGTGTTTTAAGCCTGCATTATCAGTTGGTTTTACTGATCGGGATAAGAGGGTCTGGGCCTCAGACCCTTGCCTGCTACTGCCCATCCGGTGTCCTCGACGGGGATCCACACAATCTCCGGGGTGTCGGTCTGCTTTATTCGCTCTCCGGTCTGCTGATGTTCTTATCGCTTCTCCTGATTGTGGTCCTGTTTATTCTCAACGTTTATTTCCCGGATCAGATTTTTGAGCTCATTTTTCCACCTCTGACCATATTTTTTATGCTGCTTTCGGTGCTGATTGCAAATCAGCCCATTGTTTCCCAGGAGTTTCTGGAGCGTTCAACCCTACTGGGACATTCCATACTGGTCGGTCATGGAACTCTTTCCATTCTGGGGTATCTACTGTTTGGCGTTGCCTGCCTGACCTCTATCTTTTTCCTCTATCAGGAAAAACGGATAAAAATAAAACCCTGCTGCTTAAGAAAGTAAAGGTTCCCAGCCTCGGGCTTCTGGATACCATGATTTTCCGGATGATTATTGCCGGATTTCTGTTTCTGACAGTTGGTTTACTGCTGGGCAACGTCATGGGGATTTTCACCTATCATGGGGGACCCAGAATATCGCTGCGGCAGTTGTTACCATTATTCACCTGGGCCGTCTATGCGATTCTACTGATCAGCCATTCGGCTGTTGGTATCCGGGGACGCAACTCTGCCATTTGGTCAATTGCCGGATTTCTGGTTGCAGTTGTTTCCTTTATTTATGAAATCAGCCTGCTGGTGAGCCGCAGTTGAGTTTTCATTCTCTTACCTTTGCTGTATTGACCTCCTGAACTCTCCCCCATTTCCTTTTTTCAACGTTGAACAGGAACCTTATGAACAAAAAAGATCTCGTCGGAAAGATTGCTCAAGAAGCAGAGGTCACTAAAGTGGTGGCGACCAAATATGTTGATTCTGCATTGAGCGCTATGCAAGATGCAATGGCCAACGGTGAAGCGGTTCAATTAATGGGGTTTGGTACATTCCAACCTGTAGAAAAAGCAGCCAGAACCGGACGCAATCCTCAGACCGGGAAAACTCTCGAAATTCCAGCCAAAACAGTACCGAAATTTAAACCGGGGAAGACTTTGAAGGAAGCTGTTGCAGGCCAAAAAAAAGGAATCTTCGGGATATTCAAACGAAAAAAGTAGAGGGTCAAAGTAGACTGTTTAAATGAGTACTTGCGTGATTGTTCTGGAACAGCAACCCGGACAACGTTTTGTACAACAACTTTGGCTGGTTATTTTTGTCTCTCGGCAACAAACCCCGATTCCTCACCCTGAAAAAACCGGATTTCACAATCGACTGTATCCGAGCCTTTCAGGGTGAACCAACTCCAACCACTCACAAGATCACACTCGTCGAACACTTGAAAAGAAAACTCAAACCTCTCCGCTGCTTCTTTTCCGTCTATTTCTGACTGAACCGCCCCGAATCCAAACCGTCTTCCACCGTCTTCATCAATCTGGATAAAAGCCTCTCCGTCCATGTTGAAGAAATCATCGTCCCAGGCATCCATTTCGGTGATATACCACCATCCAATAAAGGGATTGATCGTCATTCATGCCCCCGTTTGTGAGATATAATCAGTTTGGTGTGAGTGTAACGTACCCTCTGCGAGTTTCCTTCCGCTACGGATGCGTTCAGTTTCATTTGTCAATACGCTAGCTATTCATGGTCTTCAATCGTCAGTATCGAGATGTTGATTCAACTGGAAGGGGATCTTGAAGAGTTTATAATACAGACCGTCAATATTACGTTGGCCTTCGAAGTGTTCCTCAACGTTAAAATAAATTCGGATGGTTACCGGTTTTTAATTGAGGGCGGCCAGACCACAACCATTATTCTACAACCAGATACAATCCCTGTTGAATTTACTGAGTACTGGAGAAGCGAAGCCGACCAGTATAAGGATTGTCAAGTGATTGAGAGCATTTCTGAGGATGATACAGAACTCGTGATCTATCAACTGTCGGATAATTTTGAGTGGGCCTACGTCATGAATCACTCCGACAACAGTCTGGTGTGGATCGGAAAACCAGTAGAAAACTGAGGAGCTTATTGTATGGAACGGAAAGAACTAAACCGGTGCCTGGTACGGTTGAGGGAAACCTTGGAACCGGAAAACAAGATCGGTCTACTGTTGTTGGAGATCCTTGAGATGCTGATGGATAGGCGGGAAGAGGACGACCTGTTGATTGCACAACGGGTGGAGGAATACTTGCTGGAACCTTAAGTCTACTCGTCCAATACCTCGCTCAGGCTTGTCAATTCCCACCTTTTCCAATCACTCAAAAAACATCCACAATTCATCACATGCTACCCAGCATTCAAATGTCGTTAAAATGTCAATTGGGGGCGACTTGTAGACCGCTATGTCAACAAAATGTTAATTGATGTTGATTGAAAAAAGGGGAGTATTTCGGCAATCAGTCTTGCAAGTAACTGAAATAGTATGGTAGCCCCACCAGGACTCGAACCTGGATCTTAGGTTCCGGAAACCTTTCGGGTGAAAAATATTTGATTTATATCAAGTAATACCTTTTGCTATTTGTTGCCACTGAGCCCCTAGTATCAGCCTACTAAGGTCAGTTTGGGAATGATCGAATCGCTATTAAGTCACATTGTGATATATCTTCTAATACCGCTGATGGACACCTATATGGACACCAAGGTTTTTACTGGAACCACATATAAAAAACGAGTCAAAATGTGATTAAAAGGCTTTTCCCATCAAGTGGATTTCATCAGATAGCGTGTGACTTCTTATTGAGTATGTTCCCGTTGGCTAAATATCGACCAAATATACCACATCATTCGCGAACCAAACCCAAGTGTCCTCCTTGTTTCCCGGTTTTAAAAGTAAGAATCATCTGGTTGATTAAGAGCATCAGCCTTCCAAGCTGAGGGTCGCGAGTTCGAGTCTCGTTTCCCGCTCCATTCACGACAAGGGTTTACAAGGATTCTACGTTTTACAAAACTTGGTGGCGCAAGTGACACCAAGAAAAAATTACCTATATCTTCAGTTAGATACCTGCTAAGTCATCGTCAAAGTAAGTTCCCCAAATCCACTACCAGTAATATCAGCCGGTTATCGGAATATTTTTTTACTTTTAAGCAAGATTGTGACACCATTGTGACACCATTTCGGGAAACATTTTCTCTGCTCAAAGGAAAACAATCATGGTAAAAAAGGATGATATGACCCAAAAAACCGCCAAAAAAACCGACCTTGTTTTAGCTACTGGCCGAACAATTGAGCAAGTGCAGGCAGAAGACTTTCCACTTCCGTTCGTTTTGGCAGAAAAGGAAACGGAGATTGCAGCCCACTTCGAAAACATCCGTAGGATTCGAGAAAGTGCGGTTAGAGAAGAGATCCCGGAAGATCGCGGCATCATGTTAGGCCTGGCTGAAATATTCGAACATCGAAAGCGATTCCTGGAAGAGAAATACTGGTTTCACAACGGGAAAGAAAAGGATACCCGGTTCTCGGGTTATATTCGTGACCGCTTTGGCCGTGCTGATGACGAAACTTTTTACACAGAATCATATACACTCGCCCGGGTCGCCAAATTTTTAACAGTTTACCCGGTGCTCAAACCTCTTTTGAGTGATGATGCTATTCTAAAGTTCAAAAAAGAGCAGAAGAAAAAGACGCGGAAATATGAAGTCGCTAACCTGATGGCTAAGATCAGAGCTTTATCCTGGAAGCCAGATGATGTTCAGCAACAGTTTTTTGATAAAGAAGGGGAACTGGATGTCAAAAAATTGCAGGAAATAACACTTGAGGACATACGGGATGAAGGGAAAGAGAGCACGACGGTTCCCTGGAAAAAATTTCAATATCTCCCTGGGGTCCAGCATAAGACCGATGGAAAGAACATCGTTTTAAATATTAAGGCGGCGGACCTGAGAGGGATCTATGAAGAGCGGATCATTAGCCAGCTCGATACAAAGGATGTGATAAAGGCTACTGCAGCGTTTATTGAGAAGTACAAGGCTGGGAAGAAAAAGAAGTGAAACAGGAAATTGAGAAGTATTTAACAAATATTCAATTCACTGTCTGACCTGATGCACCCAGTTGTTCTTCAATCCATGCGTAAATATCTTCAATCGGAATATGACCACCTGCGCGGTCTATCTTTTCAATAAAATCCCATTTGAATCGTTGGTGATACCCATAAGTAGACCAGCTACACTTTACTTTTCAAAGTTTAACCGGTTCCTGATCATCACATCCAATGGGTAGAAGAATGTGAAGAACATTCAAAGCTCGTTCAGATGGTTCCGATCCACCGTATTCCCATTCAAAACCAGGGGAATAGTAAACGATTTCATGATCGATGTTTGTTTTCCCCCTCTCTCGGAAAGAAAATCCGATAATTTCCATTTTCGGCCTGTACTTTGTCGTACGATCTTAATTCTGTCTTCGGGAGGCAGGAGCCGGAGGTTCAAATCCTCCCACTCCGACCAGTAAAATCAGGGTTTTAAGAGATTACTGATTTTCAACCATCATCGAGTCCCAACAATAGTCCCAACACCCCCTTCTTTTTCCAAAGATCGACCCCTGCCGCTCAGATTAACGATTTTGACAAAATCAGTCTCAAAACCGTGTGTGGTGCTGTAGAACAGTGACAGGTAGGATTGGCTTCCATAGCGCAATTAATCCTGATTTAGATCCCTCACCTAGTCCAAGCATCAAATAAGAATAGCTTTGATCTGCAGGCCGTTTTAGAACTGAGCTCCTATTGCGAATACATAAATGTTTTCCTGGTATTCTCTACCTCTTGCCAATCTCTCACTGAGATGCTGGAACAAGAAGTACTTTTCGATGTACTTTTCAGATGACAGGGACCGGAGGTTCAACTCCTCACACTTGAACCAGTGAATTCGAGAACAAATTTCAGATCCACTATGATCTAAAATCCTCCCTCGACGAATTCCCTCCTTTCTGCTATTCATCCAGGCATCAAATCAACGACAATAACCTGTATTAAATTCAGATATGAAAAACAAAGAATCCGAACTCAAGCAAGCCACCATACTTTTTGCCGATATTTCTGGCTTCACAGCCATGTCCGAGAAAATGGACCCGGAAGAAGTGACAATGTTGATGAATGAGTGTCTTGAAAAAGGGAATTCCTATCATTAAAACCGGCACTCTGGTGCTGCTGTCATATGCCTTTGATTGACAGTCACGATGCGATAGTGTTAATTTGGCCAGCAAAAACAGAGAATTCTGGCTTGTGTCGTCAGTAGCCGGGGGACTGCAATCTACAATTCAAATGGTAAGAGGAAAATGCTCGTAAAAAACTGGATGAATCAAACCGTCATTTCTCTGGATGTGACGGATTCCATACAAACCGCTAATCAGCTGTTCATTAAAAATAGAATCCGCTCCTTACCAGTGCTTGAAAATGGTAAACTGGTAGGAATTGTCTCAGACCGGGATCTCAAAAAGGTCTTGGTTTCTGAGGATTTAGGCATGGATCACAATGAAATAGTTTATCTTAATTCGGCAATTAAAGTAAAAGAGATCATGACGGAAGATCCAGTCACGGTTTCACCCTATGTGACCGTGGATGAGGTAGCTCAAAAGATGTTCATTAATAAAATTTCAGGCCTGCCTGTGGTTGATAAAGAAGGGGAATTGGTTGGTATCATTACCCAGGGTGATATCTTTAAACTGCTGATTTCGTTGACAGGCATTGAAAAAAAGGGTGTGCAGATGGCGATGCAGTTGAAAGATGAATTGGACAGCATCAAGGAGATTGTGGATATTCTGAGAAGTTATCAGGGGCGGGTGGTCAGTATGTTAACATCCTCTAAGGATATCCCCTCCGAAAAACAGAATGTATATTTCAGGGTTTCCGATCTCGATCTATCAAAAATTGAAGAGTTAAAAGCGGAGCTTGCCAGCCATGCGATCCTGATATATGTGGTCAAGCACAGTTAACCATCGAATGTGATTTTGTTATTGTCTTTAAAGTAATAATCAATCTCATCATTTAGGGTGTCGCTACCGGGAATGCTTTGTTCGACTGGATTTCTATTTGAAACATCAGTAACCCTTAGTGCAGTAAAAAAGGTATTAGCTGTCGGTAATAAATCGGCTGTGTTTCGTATGGAATCCTATCGTCTTTGCGCCCTCTACTACTGGCTCATCAACAAACAGAAAAAAGCCTATAAGTGGTTCGACAAATCCATCAAGGAGGGCGAACGAATGGAAGCCAGACTTGACCTCTCCCGCACCTACTTCGAAGTTTGCAAGCGGCTCCTAGAACCCCAATCACAATACAAACAACTCAACGGAATCTCTGCAGAAGAGTATCTGGAGAAAGCCCGAATCTTGTTTGAGGAAATGGATCTGAAGTGGGATCTGGAGCAGTTGAGTAAATTGAAAGCCGGAATCGATACATCAATAAATTAACCACAAAAAGACAATAAGATGAAATGTCCAAGCTGCAGTTTTGATAACAAAGAGGGTGCAAAATTCTGCACTGAATGCGGGGCGAAACTGTCATTAAAATGCCCTCAATGTAGTACAGACATTGAATCAAACGAAAGGTTTTGTGCAGAATGCGGAACCAAACTCACAGGCTCTAAAGCACCTGACCTATCTCCCCTCGAAGAGAAGATAGACAAGATCCAGCGCTACTTACCAGAAGGTCTAACCCAAAAAATCCTTGCTAATAAAGACCGCATAGAAGGCGAACGGAAGCAGGTCACAGTCATGTTCTGTGATCTGGTAGGGTTCACTTCAATGTCTGAGAAATTAGATCCTGAAGAGACCTATTCCATCATGGATCAGGTACTGGAGATCCTGATCCACAAGGTCAATGACTTTGGGGGAACTGTTAATAAAATGACCGGTGATGGTTGTATGGCACTTTTTGGTGCTCCGATTGCCCTTGAAGACGGTCCTCAACGAGCAATAAGGTCTGCAATTGCCATTCATAAAGAGATTACCAAGTTCAGTGAAAAAATCAGAAAAGAGAATAAGAATATCCCACCATTGGAGATGAGAATTGGAATCAACTCTGGCATCGTGGTGGTTGGCACGATAGGCAATACTCTTCGGGTTGAATTTACTGCTATTGGTGATACGGTTAATCTAGCGTCGAGGATGGAAACACTTGCTGATCCGGGGACAACGTTTGTCACTGAAGATACCTTTAAACTAACGGAAGTGTTTTTTAGGTTTGAGGCACTGGGTGAAAAGCTGGTCAAGGGTAAGGAGAATCCAGTTAAAGCATATCAGATCATTGCAGCGAGTGATCGCAGCACAAGATTTGATGTGTCTGCTGAACGAGGATTAACTCCATTAGTTGGCAGAGAAAGAGAGTTAGAGCAACTGCTTGATGGGTTTGAGATGGTTAAACGGGGTCGAGGCCATGCATTTTCTATCGTTGCTGAAGCAGGTACCGGAAAGAGTAGGTTGTTGTACGAGTTCAGGAAAAAGATAACCAATGAGGATGTAACCATACTAGAGGGCAAATGTTTGTCGTTTGGAAAGAATACAGCATATCTACCGATCCTGGAAGTTGCCAAAACCTTGTTTGCAATAGAAAAAGGGGATCAAGAGAACGAGATCCGAAATAAAATCGAACATGTGCTCACCAATCTTCAACTTGATACTGCAGATATTCTACCCTTTCTTCTGGAACTCTTTTCCTTCAAAGAAACAGGTGTAGATCCATCGATCAAAACACCAGAATTGGTCAAAGAACGGATTATCGAATCGATCATCAAGATTTTATTGAAGTCATCTGAGAAACAACTTCTGGTATTAATCATAGAAGATTTACACTGGATCGACAGAAATTCCGAAGATCTGTTGAAGGATTTACTGGAAAGCATATCGGGTAGCAATGTGTTGGTTGTAAGTACCTACCGTCCAGAATATGAAGAATCCTGGAGTAGGAAATCATACCACAACCAGCTCAATCTCAATCGTTTGTTGACAAAAGAAAGCACATCCATGATCTGTAGCGTGCTTCATACAGACAGGATTGATGCTGAACTTGAGAACGTCATCCTTGAAAAAACTGAGGGCAATCCATTTTACATCGAGGAGTTTGTAAAGTCTTTGCTCGATTTGCACATCATAAAAGGAAGTGATGATTCATACTCTCTTGATAAGGATATTAACCAGATCGACCTTCCTGCAACAATCCAGAACATCATCATGTCAAGAGTCGATCAACTTCCGGAAGAAGCAAGAGAAATACTGCAGATGGGCTCAGTCATTGAACGGAAGTTCAGCTTTGAGTTAATCAAGCATTCAATAGATCTTTCGGAGGCAGATTTGATAACCCAATTATCAACCATCAAAGAGTCTGAACTGTTATATGAGCAAGGAATGATTCCAAATGCTGTGTATATTTTCAAACATGCCTTGACTCGTGATGTAATATATAACTCCATCTTAAGCATTAAGAAGAAAAATCTTCATGGAAAAATAGCAAACACAATATTGGAGATTTATAAGGAT
>Ga0233437_1005605_pt1 | contig 13468 bp, 15 predicted proteins | sample SI_122_August201_FD_182714 | JGI IMG/M metagenome (GOLD analysis project Ga0233437, IMG submission 182714) | Seawater microbial communities from Saanich Inlet, British Columbia, Canada - SI_122_August2016_200_MG | ecosystem: Environmental > Aquatic > Marine > Inlet | place: Canada: British... | reverse complement strand
TTTTCTAACCCAGAACCAAGAATTATTCCTATTGAATTCATCCATGCATTTTTTTGAACAATAATGTCGTCTTCCTATTGCAACAGTATTGTCACAATTTCTACAAAGTTTATTGTTAAGACTATCAAATTTGTCAGGTGTATCAGAAATTTTAGGGTAGCGTGCCATTTTAGAATATTGAATTGTTGTTTAGGTTTTAAGTTTTTTATGATTTTTTACATATATCAACAAATATTTTTTATACTAACTTAATAGTTCTATTAATATGATGACACATAAACTTCAACAAGAAATAAATCTTCTTGAAAAAATATGTTTTGACATTAATTACGAAGATGTAGATAGTAAGGTTATTCATAATACTTTAATTAATACTGTCACAGGTACGTTTATGTCTCTGGGTTATAGATTTGTAACTAATAAACAAATTAAATTTGAAAAAATTAATCCAAGGACATATGAATTTCAAGGTAAGTTTGATAGTGAATCAATGGATTTATTATTGTTTAAAAATAAAATACAAATTGCTGTTGAGGTTGATAGAGGTTCAGTTCTTAAATTAAAAAGTATTTTGAAATTAGTTCATTCTGATTCTCAATTAAAGATAGGGGTTCTTTTTCCAAAAGGAAAAGGATGTATAAATGATGTAGAAACAAAGAATAGAATTCTAAACGTTAAAAAAATGAAAAATTTAACGACACCAATATTGATTATAAATGTATATGATAAAATTTCATATTATGTTTAGAAAAAATAGCAAAATAAAATTTCTACAATAAATTTTAATTCATAGAATCAAAAAATATCAATAATGTAACTAGTCTATGTTCAAATTGTGAAATGAGTGAACATGATTTTGATAAAGGCGATTAAGAAAACAATTATAAAGATAACTGTCTGAAGTGTTGATATGGCTCTTGTTGATAGTACATTGATTGTTCTTGCAGCTGTATTGTTTTTTGGATTAGTTGTTCCAGAGTTATTTAAAAAGTTTCAACTTCCGTTTGCAACGTCATTAATAATTGTAGGTTCACTTTTTGGTCCAAATGGTTTAAACTATTTACAAACAAATGATTCATTGGAATTATTTGGGTTTTTAGGTGCAGCTTTTTTGATGTTGCTTTCAGGACTTGAAGCAAGATCTGACAGGTTTGAAAATTTAAAAAAAGCAATATTTAGTATGTCTATAATAAACAGTTTAATACCTTTTGTAGTTGGATTTAGTATTGTTTTGTTGTTTGGCTATTCACTTCAAGCAGCATTATTAATTGGAGTTATATTTATTTCCTCATCAGCAGCGTTAGTATTTTCAACAATAAAAACACTTAAATTAGGAAATCATAAAATTGGGCAGATAGTGTCAAGTGTGGTAATAGTTGAAGATATAATTAGTTTATTTTTATTGACAGTTTTAATTCAAAGTGCAAATTCATCTAGATTCCCATTAATTATTTATCTAGGATTGTTAGTGTCGTCAGTTATGATTTTGAGAATGTTTTTACCTGAATTAACTACTTATTATTTTAAAAAACATAAAAAACATGACGAATATGAAACACATCTAAGAATTGTTATTGCACTGCTTCTTGTTGTATTAATAATCTATTCAGGAATGGGTGTTAACCCGATTGTGGCTTCATTTTTAGTAGGATTAATATTAGCAAAGGTACCAAAGTTTGAAATTATTAAAAAAAAATTACATACAATTGGATATGGTATATTTGTACCCATTTTCTTTTTTATAGTTGGTATGCAAACAGATTTTAAATTAATAATGACATTGGACCTTACAAACTATTTAATGATTTCAATAATTTTAGGATTATTTTTTTCAAAATTTATTAGTGGGTATATGAGTGCAAAAAGTCAAGGATTCAAGTCAAAAGAAGCTGTCTTTTTTGGTTCCATTTCAACTTCAAAATTAACAACAGCACTTTCAGCAACATTTGCAGCTTTCTCAGTTGGAATAATTGATAGTACACTACTTAGCTCAATTGTTATGATGAGCGTAATTAGTACTATTGTTGGTCCAGCTCTAACAATATTTTTGTTTAAGAAACAAGGTGAAATTAATGATTAGTCATATATTTTTTTTTGTATTGGGGTTAGTTTTTCTTGTTAAAGGTTCTGACTTTTTTATTGAGTCATCATCAAGAATTGCAAAAAAAATGGGTGTGTCTGATTTTCTTATTGGACTTACTTTAACTTCAGTTGGGACTTCAATTCCTGAACTAGCGTCATCAGTGTCAGCAGCGTCACAAGGTCACACAGGATTAATTATTGGAAATGTTGTTGGAAGTAATATTGCAAATGTAGGACTTATTATTGGTGTTTCTGCAATATTAAAATCATACAAAACTACAAAAAGAATGTATGAACGTGATGGTTATATAATGATATTTAGTGCCATATTATTTTTTGTATTTTCGCTTGACAATGTGATTACTAAGATTGAAGGGATTATGTTACTTATTATGTATGGGTTCTATATTTTATTTTTGTTAAAGTCAGATGACAATAAAATTAAGAAATACAAATTTCATGATTTTATGAATTATGTATTTGGGTTTGAATATATTACTTCAGTTAAGACAAGATTAATTCATACTGCAATAAACAAGAATCCAGGAGAAAGGACTATCAATGAGAATAGATTGGTGGGCATGTTTAAAGAAGGACTGGTTAAAGACATTCTTATAATTGTAATTTCAGGAGTGGCTATTATATATGGCGCAAAATATATGGTTAGCGAATCTGTTTGGATTGCTAGTTTATTAGGGTTACCAGAAAGCGTTATAGGGTTAAGTATAATTGCAGTTGGAACTTCATTACCTGAATTAATAGTGTCATTTAATGCAGTTAAAAAAGGACTTGGAAACTTGATAATTGGCAATGTTATTGGGAGTAACATTGCAAATATTGCTTTAGTAGTTGGAATAGCAAGTTTAATATCACCAATTCAAGTGACAGAAATGAATGTAATTACTACAATACCAATAATGATATTTTTTAGTTTAGGGTTATTACATTTGATTAAGTCAAATTGGCAAATTGATAAAAAGAAAGGAATAATGATGTTGGTAGCATATTTTATTTTTATTGTAGTTTCATTTATTTTTGGAAAGGTTTGATGATATAAACAATACTTAATATTCTTCATTGATTATTTGTTTTGCTATCTTAACATATTTTTTTATTTTATCTTTTTTTAAGTTTACTCGTCCAAATTTTTCATTTACAAATTTACATTTCGTATTTTTATCATGTTTAATAATTTGCAGCTTATGATCAAACCAATACGGATATAATTGACATAATAATGGTCTGTCTTCATATATTGAACATTTGTTATTTTCTAGAAATATACAATCTCCATTTTTTTTAGTTATTAATACTGGCAACTTCCTATCTTTCATTTGATTATATCTCATAAAACCTTCAGAATTATTTGATTCATTTTTCATAAAATCAGCTACACGTTTTGAAAATTTCCTATAATACATGAACTCTTTATAATCTAATCCGTATTTTTTTTTTATTTTTTCAGCATCTCGTTTACCAATAAAAGTAAATCCATCTTTGTATCTAAACTTGCAACAATGCACTTTTGTAGGACATTTTTGACAAACATGAGATATTTGACTAATCATAGAATTACAAATTTTTATTTAGTATATATGTTTTTTTAAAAAACAAACAAACAAAGATTTTCCAATTTTTAATTTTTCCTTCTATTCAGTAAGATGATATTGAATACTAATGTAAGAAGTTCTTTTTCTAAAATGAATTGCTGTCTTTAACCTTAAGCTTGTCTGGTTATGAAGCAAATGGTGCCAGAATTTTTTAGGTACAAACTCAGGTATGACTAAAGTAACATCAATACCAGGATTTTTCTTTTCTATCTCATCAATATAATTCATTACAACTTCAGTAATAACTCTATAGGGAGAATCAAGAATTATCAAATCTATGTCTGGTTTGAATTGTTTCCATTTAAACAATAATTTTTCTTTTTGTGCACCACTAAGATCCACATGAATTGCTTTTACATCCTTACAAAAGCTTTTTGCAAATCTTAATGACTTTATAATACCTTTATGAAATGATGGAACAAGCACAATCATCATATGTTTTTCACTTTTTAATTTTAGAGGTTTTTTAAGCTTAGATACAGATAGTTGATTTGCAAGTTTTTTATAATGGCTTTCAATTTTTAAGAAAACAAATACCCAAACTAGAATTAAAATTATAATTACCCATGCACCGTCTACAAATTTAGTAATTGCACTAACAATTAACGCAATAAATGTCATAACTGCACCAATAGAATTTATTAAAGCCTTTTTCTTCCATCCTTTATCTTTCAACCTAAAACTTCTTTTTACCATTCCAGTCTGAGATAATGTAAAAGTTGTAAATACACCTACAGCATATAATGGAATAAGATTATGAACACTTCCCTTAAATACAATTATGAGAGCTGCTGAAGCTGCGGTCAAAAAAAGAATTCCATTAGTAAACACAAGTCTTTCTCCAAGTTGTGTGAATTGATTTGGAAGAAATTTATCTTTTGCTAAGAAAAAACTTAGTCTAGGAAAATCAGCAAATCCTGTGTTTGCTGCTAGGAAAAGTATTAACATTGTAAATGTTTGAACAATATAAAAAAACATATTATTGCCAAATATATTTTGAGCTAAAACTGATACAACTGTTCTATCATGATGTGGGACAATATTATATTGTAGAGACAAAAAAGTTATTCCAAAAAATAGTATAGTAAGGATGACTGCCATGATTAAAAGAGTTTTTCTGGCATTTTCACTTTCAGGTTTTTTAAAAGCGGGAACTCCGTCAGAAACAGCTTCAATACCTGTTAACGCTGCAGAACCTGATGAAAATGCCCTAAATAACATAAATAATGTTAACCCTGAAATCACAGGTATTGTTTCCATAGGCATGGGAACAATTTGCCCAGTAAAATATTTTATAAATCCAACTATGATCATAAAAAAGAAGATTGCAATGAAAAAATATGTTGGAATTGCAAAGATTATTCCTGATTCTTTTGTACCTTTTAAGTTTAATACTGTAATTAATACCAGAGCTACAAGAGCAAGAATAACTTTGTAAGGTAATAATGTTGGAAAAGCTGAAGTTAATGCCGCAACTCCGGCAGCGACACTTACTGCTACAGTTAAGATATAAGCCCACATTAGTGCACCGCCAGCAAAAAGGCTTGCATATTTTCCTAGATTATCTTTTGCAACAATATATGCGCCCCCTCCCTTTGGGTAAGCTTTGATAGTTTGTCTATATGATGTAATTAAGATCCATAGCAATCCAATAATTACAAGTGAAATTGGAAGGGAGTATGCTAATGCTGCTGCTCCAGCAGCTATTAATACAAGTAAAATTTCTTCAGTAGCATATGCAACTGAGGATAGTGAATCTGAGGAAAATACTGCTAAAGCAATTTTTTTAGATAAACGTTGATGTTTATATTCCCAACTAGGTAATCGTTTTCCAAAGACAAATCGTTTAATTTTTTTTATCAAAATAATCCCTCAAACATGAAAATAATATTATAATCTTTGTAGCTAGTATTAATATTTATCTTCTACAACGTGTTTTTTAGACAAATAAATACTTAGTAGATGATTTATAATACTAAATATTATTTTATGCTAGTGAGTTTATCATGCAAACTTATCACCAAAATATGAATTACAAACATTCATTAGGTCAATGTAGTAACCCATTAATAAATAGAATTATGTCTTGAATTTATATTAATTATAATTTTTTAAGCACCTTTATAACCGTAATATGCTTATCTATTTTCATATGGACGTGAATTACTATTAATAAAAAACAAGATACTGATATAAAATTGGATCTTTTTTCAAACATGAAAAAATCAACTCAAAATAAAAGTCTCAAGTTGACTAATAACGAAAAAAAAGTTCTTAGGAAGATAATTGAGGAGGGAAGGATTGCAGATACAGATATGGCTAAATCCTTGAAGATTTCTCAACAGGGTATTTTTCGTATTAGACGTAAACTTGAAGATTCAGGAATAATTGAAGGGTATTATCCTAATATAAATTTTAAAAAAATTGGTATTAATCTTATTCAGGTATTAGGTGTTAAATTAAATCCAATTGTATGGAAGACAAAGAAAGAACCTGAGATTGCTTTGCAGTTTAGAAAAATTCCATATGTATTTCATGCTTATAGAATTACAGGTTATGATATAACATATATGCTTACTCTTGGATTCAAAGACATACATCAAAAAGATAGATTTTTGAAAAAATTAGAAACATTATTTATTGACCAAATGGAAATAAAGTGGTCATACAATTTTTCTGTGGAAAATATAATTACTCTTGATCCTTTAAGTTTATTATATGAATCAATTAATGATAAAGATTATTCATTTGACAAATTATTTTAGAGATTGTGTTGTTATTTACAACTTTTATTAGATAAATTGTTTTAGTTTACTATAGTAATCTTAAGTAGTCTCATATAGTTAAAGTATATAGGTGTTAAAATAATGGCAGACTGTTGTGTACAATGTTTTTCTGATATAGCCAATGATAGGTTGTATTGTAATGATTGTCTTGATAAAACACTTTAATTATTTTTTATGTTGAACCAATTGTGTATTTTACAACTGTTTTTGAATATTATGTTCTAGTTTACTATAACACCCTTATATATTTCTAAGTATCAACTATTATTATGGTTAAAGATAGGGATGTAATTACAAAATGCCTATTTTGTGAAAAAAATATTAAAGATAATTTTTGTGTAAATGGATTAATAATAACTTGTCCTTATTGTAATAAACCACAACTATAGTTAGGTAACATGATATTGAAAGAAAAGGATTGTTAACTGTAGTTTTTGAGTTATAGATACAATCGTTGAACGAATTATAATAAGAATTAGACAAAATGAAAAAGAAAACTAAAAGATATTCAAAATCAGAGGTTGGTGAGATGTCTTCTGTGAGCATATATATGTTGATGGAGCAACAAGGAGCAGATGTGTTTGGTCTTTATGCAGCACCAAAGTCTGAACTTTTAAAATCATATGGAAAACAAATTGGATTCAGTATCTAGAGATTTTTATATATTATAAACTACAGAGGTGATAGTACATGGATAAAAAACAAACAGGAATTACAGAAACGACGATGGGAGAACCTACAAAAGAAGAACTAACGGGCACGAAACCCGAAAAAAGAGATTAATAGTTTCTTTTTTAACAAATTAAAGAAGTGACTAGATGATGGTGCGGAAAATAAATGTTAAAGGAAATAACATTTTTAACGTCTTGTAACATTTGGTACTCCATAAATGATTAGGCCTTAAGGTAACTTCCATAATCTAAAGAAAGTAAGACTAATTATTCATATATTCATTTGATTTTCTATTCATTTTATTTAGGTTTAATTCTAATTACAACATTTCCAACTTTATGTCCTTTGTCAACATATCTATGAGCATCAACAATTTGGTCTATGGGATATACTTTATCAATCACAGGTTTAATTTTCTTTTTTTCTACAAGGTCTTTAAGGAAGTTTAAATCTTCAATATTTTCTCCTGCCACTCCACCTATTACTTTCTTGTCGGTTGTAAGGTTCGTCCATATACCTCTCATAATTGAAGCTAAAGTTAAATGCACAGCCCTAAGGTAAATTCCTTTTTTCTTAAGACATTTTAAACTTCCTGAAAATGAACTTTTGCCTACTGTGTCAAATATAACATCATAGGGTCCTGTTTTTGAATAGTCTTCTTTTGTATAATCAATTGTAGTATCTGCACCCAGTGATTTTATTAATTTTAGATTTTTAGTGCTACATACACCTGTAACATTTGCACCAAAATACTTAGCAAGCTGAACAGCATAAGTACCTAAACATCCTGAGGCACCATGGATAAGAACTTTTTGTCCTTTTTTGATATTTGCTTTACGTAAAAAATGGTATGATGTGTTTGCTCCAAAAAATATTGAGGCTGCTTCGTCAAACGTTGCATTAGTTGGTTTTTTTGTAATAACTGATTTCTCTGGCACGCACACATATTCTGCATAACTGCCACTATTAGGATAACTTGACCCAAACACTTTGTCGCCATTTTTAAAGAGAGTAACATCTTTACCAATTGCTTCAACAATTCCTGAAATCTCAACACCAAGTATAGGATTTCTTGGGTTTGTAAAACCTAAGAATAATCTCATAGGAAGCCACATTAGTGGAGGTACATTGAAACCTCGCATTCTTGCATCTCCTGAAGTTACAGTTGTAGCATACATTTGTATGAGTACTTCATTATCTTTAGGTGTTGGTTTTTCAATGTCTTTTATTTGAAGGACTTCAGGTGGTCCATATTTTTCATAAATTGCAGCTTTCATTTTTTATAATCACTCTTTGTTTTATTCAAATTTATAAGTAAAATAATAACAACTCCAATGGTTGAAGTAATGAATTGAAGCATAGAATATTTTTGAATTATTATTGATTCAATATTAATCCATATAATAAGAAGTAAACCTAGATAATATGAAAAGGACCATGACCAATGTTGTTCTTTGTAAAAATTAATTTTTTCAAAAAATATATTTTTTGGTTTTTTTATTAATCCATAAGTGATAATGGGAGGTACGACTCCAAAAACTATTAGTAAGAATAATCCAGGAACGAAGAAATTATTAAATGGTCCATAATCAAGCATATCTGTTGAAAATCCAAGATTCTTCCCAGAAGGGTCTGAGATTAAACCGATACCACCAAGTATTGCGTTTATTGACAAGATGATCAAAAGAAAAATTAGGGTAATTGTTGATAATGATTTTTTCATAATTTATTGTTGGATAATTTTGATATATATATTTTTGGAATTCAATTTATTTGCTTAAGCATGTAAAAAAGTTTTATGAAAAAAATTTTACTTTTTCCCTTTTTTGTATGAGTAACTTAAGTTATAAATTGGATTTCCAACAAATTTTGAATTTGGAATAACAATTTTGGTATTATCTTCTGCTTCTAATTCTGTAAATCTAAGACTTATGTTTCTTACTTTTCCCTTTTCTTTACCAATAATTATTTTATTTCCTACAGTAAACGGTTTATCCATAATTAAGACTATTCCTCCAAATAAGTTTGAAGCAAAATCTTTTGCTGCTAGACCAATAGCAAGACCTCCAATACCTAAACCAGCAATAATAGCAGTGACATTAAATCCAAGATCACTTAAAACCATAATGGCAGCAATTACAATTATACTTGTTTTTGCTAGCGTTCTTACAAAAGGAAGTAGGTGGTCATCTAAATCTGACTCTGTTTTTTTAGTTAACGGTTCTAAATATTCAATGATTAATGCGTCAATAAAACTAATAATAACCCATGCTAGAAAAAATTCAAACAACATTTTTAAAAATCTACCATAACCAAATTGAATACTTTCAGGAAGAGTTAAGATTTTTGAAGCAACAAACAGTCCTATGATAAAAGTAAAAAATAATATTGGTTTTCCAATGCTTAATATAATTATGTCATCAAGTTTATTCTTTGTTTTTTTAAAATACTTTTTTAATACAAAAGTTATAAAATAGTTTAGTATTTTTGCAACCACCAAAAAAACTATTACAATTCCTAAAAATAATAAATATTGATAAACAGTATTTCCAAAATATTCTCCAGTAAACAAATCAATCATGTAAAACCACCTTAGTGAAGTGTCAATTAGTTATTGTATATATATGTTATTATTAATTTAATTTTTAATCATAAAAATAAATTCAATTCTTAAGCATATTCACAATAATGTTTTTAAATACATTTGAACTGAGTATATTTAATGTGAATATATTTGCTAATAAAAAATTAAATGATATATCAAAAAAGATAATATATCTATTATTAGGAGCAATACTGATTTCTTTTTTTGGTATTAAGATCTCAGTTGTACTTTTTATGTTTATTTCACTTGTAATTAATGCTATTCTTGTAAAATATCAATTGGTCAAACGAATGTATACTGATTTTGAATTATCTACATTTTCAATTACTTTAATTACATTAGTAACTAACATTAAAATTGGATTAATATTTGCACTTTTTCCAAAATTTATTGCTGCTGTTCACACAAAAAGTTTTAGCCTTGATACTTTCTTTGTAACTACAACATACTAAACTACTGTGATTGTTGCTTTTTATCTAAATACTTTAGATTTAGACATCTTGTTAATTGGCATATTTGTTACTGTTTTAGATGCAATATTTATTTGGATAAAGAGAAAGTATTTGGAACAAACCCCTCTTCAGATGAATTTAATTTGGGGTACTTCTAGATTTCTGTTTAATATAATTGTGTTCGCATCTATTGGTGAATTTATTTGGTTTTTGCTAAAACTTTAAAAAAAATCACTAAATTATTGGTTTTCAATTTTAAAACTTAAAACTACAAAAAAGCTCATAAGTATTGCAACAGCTAAATAAGCAAACTTTGATGGGAAAAATAGTAATACTCCAGCAATTGAAAAATTCCCAATAAAACTTCCAAGAGACTTTGTTGTTTTGAAAATTGGATAATATCTTTCTTCATTATTTTTGCAAACAAATTTAAAGAAAAAAGTATCTTGCAATGGTTCAATAAGTGCAACAAAAAAACTTGCTGTAATTAAGATTATTAATTGCCAATAAATATTTTTAATAAAAAATAAACTAAATGAAAGTCCAGCTAAACCTGAAAAACCTATGACATAAAACTGTTTGAATCCGATCTTGCTTGAGAGCTTGCCAACATTATATTCTAGTAATACCATTGGTACGATTATTGCAGCAAAAAATAGACCAACAATACTTACATCTAATCCTTGACTAATAATAAAAAGAGGTGTATAGATGTAAATCAATGGCCACCATACTTGAAGTCCCAATGCTAATAAAAATGGCAATCTTAGTTTTTTATTAGTTTTAAATTTAATCAGATTGTGCAAAATGCTTGAATGAACTTTAGCATGTATTTTTTTTTTGAAATGTAATGATGAAAAAATAATCAATCCAATTAGGAAGAATCCTGAAACAAGATAAAATACTTGAGACAATCCAAATGTGGTTAAGATAAATCCTGCTACCAGTGGACCTACAACCCATCCAACATTGGTTATTGTATACCAAAACCCTTCAGCCTTATTCAAGTCTTTATCTGGAACACTATCTCTAAATATTATATCTAGACAGTTGATTCTAAAAATAGTGAGTATTGTTAGAATTATTGCCATAATGATAAACACAACTATGTTTTTAAACAATGCAATCATAATAAATATTATAATTGAAGTTAACAAAGTTAGAAATAATATTTTGTTTTGATCATATTTTTCCATTATAGGTGTAGCAAAAAAAGTTGCCAGTATGGAAACAATAACTAATGACGATGAAATAAATCCTATGGCAGAATCATTTAACCCTAAATTATTCATGTACAATGCCCATACAGTATCAATGCATGCAAGACCTAACGCAAGGAATAATTTAACAATTGCAAGTTCAGAAGTCTTTGTAGGCAAACTTCTATGTAAATGAATCATGACTTAATTAGAGTGGTGGTGTATATAAATTTTGTTTATACATAAGAGAGAAAAATAATGGGGTGGGAGAGTGTAATCCTTAGATTCATTGGGTAACGTTATGTAAATATTGAGTGGTAAAGTATTGGTTTAATATATGATGGTTGATTTTTTTTACATTGAGTAAAACCAAGTTTTTATAAATGAACCTGACTTAATCTTTATTTAAGGGATACATTTGCAATGTGATGTTTTCTAGCCGCAAAAAAAATTTGTACACATATGGGTAATTATTATGGACGTTTTGCAATTTATAAATTCAAATTATTTTGGAAATACAGGGATGCAGTATATAATTGCATTAGGTGTATTAATAACATCAATCATTGTTATAAAACTAATAAAATCAATATTATTTCATAGATTAAAAAAATTAGCTAAAAAAACAAAAAATGATATTGATGATTTAGTAATTGAAATTATTGATGGACTTAACTGGCCATTTATTTTTGGTGTGTCTCTATATATTGCTTTGAAATTTTTACAATATAATAATCTGACTAAAGTAATTCTAGATAAATTTTTCTTGATATTGATTGTTTTTTATTCAGTGAAAGTTATTAATGAGATTGTGAGTTATCTAACACATAAACAAGTTAATAAAAGAGATGATGATGATGATTCATTAGTAAATGTGCTCAGTAATATATTGAAAGGATTTGTTTGGATAGTCGCGTTTCTTTTAGTATTATCAAACATGGGAGTAAATGTTACTTCTTTGCTCGCAGGACTAGGTGTTGGTGGTATTGCAATTGCATTTGCTTTACAAAGAATATTAGAGGATATATTTAGTTCTTTTAGTATATATTTTGATAAACCTTTTGAGGTAGGAGATTTTATTATCGTTGGAGATGAGCTTGGTACTGTTGAAAAGATTGGTCTTAAAACTACAAGAATTAAACATCTTAAAGGTCAAGAGCTTGTTGTTTCAAATAGAGAACTAACAAGTACCAAAATTCATAACTATAAAAAAATGAAAAAGAGAAGAATTGCTTTTTCTTTTGGTGTTGAATATGGGACAACACTAGCAAAGCTAAAAAAAATCAATAAAATAGTGAAATCAATCATTGATAAAATAGATTTAGCCAAAATTGATAGAATCCATTTTAAAGAATTTGGTGATTTTTCTTTAAACTTTGAAGCTGTATACTATTTAGATAGCCGGGAGTACGGTACGTATATGGATGTTCAACAGAAAATAAATTTTCAAATGTTAAAAGAGTTTGAGAAGGAAAAGATTGAATTTGCTTTTCCAACGCAGACGATACATATTAAAGGAAACAAATCTAACTAAACACACTTAAATATTAAGAGATGTTTCAATGATTAGGATCTATTCTTAAGGTCAAATTCCTAAATTATATTATTTATAATGAGATATTGTGTATGAAATATAATATAAAAAACTTTTATTTAAATATAACCAACAAAAAAAAGAAAACTATATTATTTTTTTTTTGTTTAGTACTTATTTATTTTTTAAAAATAAAAGTTTCATTATTTATTTTTGTACTATTCTCATTAATTATTAATTCCATTTTAGCTAAAATCCAGTTTACTAATCCTATTCCAACTGATTTTGAATTATCAACATTTTCAATCACAATGGTAGTTTTAATGACTGATTTAAAATTAGGACTTATATATGCACTATTTCCTAGACTTATTGCAAGTATATATATAAAATATTTTTCCCCAGATAATTTTATTGATTTTACAACACAAGTACTTATTGTATTTGTAATTTATTACTTACAATTTTTAAATATTTTATTTCTTGGTGTAATTATCAGTCTTTTTGATGGATTATTGATAAAAAGAA
>Ga0233437_1005600_pt1 | contig 13473 bp, 11 predicted proteins | sample SI_122_August201_FD_182714 | JGI IMG/M metagenome (GOLD analysis project Ga0233437, IMG submission 182714) | Seawater microbial communities from Saanich Inlet, British Columbia, Canada - SI_122_August2016_200_MG | ecosystem: Environmental > Aquatic > Marine > Inlet | place: Canada: British... | reverse complement strand
TCTTCATCGTCTGCGAATTCCGCACCGAAATTCCGACCAAGGCGCGTTTCGGCCTGGAACATCTTGGGATCAATATCTTCGAGCGGGCCAGCGTGGATGCCGAAGCTCTGGAACAGTTGATCAACGAGTATGTCGTCGCCCCCATGCACGAGGGGGGAACCAGCGTATTGCCGACTCCGGAAGAGATCCGCCAGCGCCTGGAAAACGACATCCGGACCATGGTCACGCTGCCGGTGTTGCCCCAGGTCTATCACCAGATCGTCGCCCTGGATCGCGATCGGGAGAGTGATATTCAGGATTGGATCGATGCCATCGAGGTCGACCCTCTGAGCCGTGCCCAGGTCATCCGTCGGGCGCGTTCCCCCATTTATGGTTTCCAGGGAGAGATCAACGAGACAGGCAAAGCGGTCATCCTCCTGGGAAAGAACACGGTCAAGGAGATCATCGTCGCCGGAGCGGTTCGCCGGACATTCGAAGGGATCGAGGATGAGGGGTTCAGCATCGATGACTACTGGTTCCACAGCGTTGGCGTGGCTCTGACCGCCCGCTTGCTGAACTTTCCTCTGGACGAGAATACCTGGACCCCAGAGCAGCGCAAGGACGCCGAGGAATTTCAGTTGAGTGAGGAGCAGATCGAGGCGCTGAAGAAGGTGAATCTGAGCGAGCGTCTGCCTCTGAAGCCCGAGCAGGATCCGTTCATCGGCGGTATGATGCACGATATCGGCAAGATGGCCCTCATTCAGGGGTATCCCGGTCTCTTTCCGATGATCGTCGAGGATCTGACGATCAAGTTGTGGAACGTCCCCATGCGCTTTGCCGAGGAGACGGTTGCCGGAGGTGCCGACCATACCCTGGTAGGCCGGATTCTGGCCCAGAGCTGGAAGCTGGGAGACGATCTGACCCAGGCGATCGAACTACATCACAACCCCGGCGCGGACGATACTTTCGGCCAACTGGTGGCCCTGGCAAACTTCATCGGCGGCGGCCTGTACACCTATCCCAAGCAGGCCGCTTATCCCATGGTCAAGCTCCTCCAGGAGGAGGGGGAACAGGAAACCGTTCAGGAGGGTGAGGAAAAGCCAAAGGAGAATCCACCGGCGGCAGACGCGCAGAAAGAAGAAAATCCGGAAGGGGAGAAAGAGGCAAATCCTCTCGATGCACCCACCGACCCGAAGGAATCGGCGCGACTATTCCTTCCCGAAGGGCTGCTGGAACGCCTGGAAATCGAACTCGGGGATATAGTCGATCTGGGACGACTACTCGCCCCCACGGTGCGTCGACTGGCCGAAGATTTGCGCAAAAGCATCTGAAGGAGCCACATTATGGAACGCCGCCGCCACCACCGCCTGCCCTTTGCCGTCGCCGTCGAAGTGCGCCCGCTCTCCGGAGAGGCCACAGAGGCGATTGCGGCGACCACGCAGGATATCTGCATGACCGGCCTGCTGATCCGGGATGTGAAACCGCTCCCTCTGGGAACTCCCTGTGCCATCGCCATCGCCCTCTCCTCCGGCGATATGGAAATCCCCATCCGGGCGCGGGATGAGGGATCCTGTCCCGGATCTCTCTGGCCGTCCACGGGGGCGAGTAGAGAAAAAAATAACGCCCCCTCGAAAAATCGAAGATAGCGCCTCACCTTTTCCATCCATCGGCTCTCGTCACGCTGCGTCTTCGGAATCCTCCCCGTTCCCCGTTCCCATTTTGGGGCCGAAAAGCCAGCGGTCCGCACTGCCGAGAAAGACATTGCCATCCTGGAGAATGAGCTGGCAGCCTTTGGTCTCGTCCAGCTCGATTTCGAGCGTTTGCGAGATCCAATCCTCCCCGCCCACATAGTTGTAGGTCATTTTCATCTTGGTCTCAACGCTGCCCAGCTGGCAGGCGATATTGCAGTCTGCAACTTTTTCGGGTACGATTTCACCCCCGGTGATGTGGAATTTCCAGCGCGGGTACTCAATCTGAAAGAAGGGAGCCAGCTGGCCACCGACCTTGAGTACCATCGGCGCTGCGCTCAGCCGGTCGGCCATGCGCTGGACAAAGTTCTCGCTGAGCTTGAGCCACAGAGAGAGTAGCTTGGGCTGCAGGTAGTCGCACAGGACTTCCACCTGGGGGCCGAACGCATCGTCGCCCCTCTGTTTGCGCAGCGACGCCCCAATGCCGCCGCTGTTGGCCAGACGCAGACTTTCGGTAACCGTTTCCTGAAGCACGGCTTTAAAGCATTCGAGCAGGTCACCTTTCCCCTCGCTCTTATGGCGCTTTTCAGCCCTGTCGACCACGTAGCCCAGCAGCCGCTTCAAATTCATTTTGACTCTTCGACTGCCGCGATCGGGCAGAAGGGAGAAAACCGGTATCTGCGTCTGGTTCCGGGGGATTGAGATTCTGATATCGTAGGGGACGTCCTTGAGCGCGCGCATCAGTATCTGGAGCGCAGTCGCATCTCTCTGCGGCTGCTGATGGCGTTCCAACAGGCGCAAACGCTCCAGGCCCTGCTGGAGCTGGTTGAAGAAACCGGGATCGCTGGTCGCCTCAAAGACGATCCATGAATCTACATTGGTGCTCCCCTTGCTGCCCATATCGTGGATGATTTCCACGTGTCGCGCCCCCTCCAGGCGTCCGCTGAGCAGATTGCCCGCCTTGACGCGATAGGCACCGAAGACCTGTCCACTCAACGAGCCGAGAACCGTCACCAGGCGCGGGTGGGCCAGCTTCAACTGAGCGCCTTCTTCGATGCTGCGGAGCACCAGCACAGGACCCAGTCGCGGCTTCCCCGTTTTGTCCTTATCGTCCAACTCCACCACCCCTTCGACACTCCTGAGGACCGTGCCATTTTGTGCGAGGATGTGCGCCCTCAGCCGTGCTAACTGCTCTTTTAGATCAGCCATAGAACTCTTATACGAGAGCTTTTCGATAAAAAAATCCCGCCTGAGAATGTCCTCAGGCGAACTTGCTGACAGTCGACGATTTTCTTATCAGATCGTGGTCAAAACCTTGTCGATCTTCTCTTTGATGGTCTTGGGATCGAACGGTTTGGTGACGTAATTATTGACGCCGGCCCGCATGGCAGCGACGATGTCCTGCTTCATATTACGGGTAGTCACCATCAGGATGGGTAGTTTGGAGAGGGTCTCATCGCTGCGAACGGCCTGAGTCAGTTCCAGGCCGCTCATAATTGGCATGTTCCAGTCGGTGAGCAACATATCGAAATCCCCTTCCGCCTTCAGGCGCTCCAGGGCTTCTCTGCCGTCGTTGGCTTCCAGAATGTGCGAATATCCAATTCTCTTGAGCATCTGTACAACGATGCGGCGCATGGTCGGCGAGTCGTCGACTACGAGCATTTTCATCCGTTTTTCTCCCTTACCTCAAGATTTCTCGAGATTTTTCGGACGATTATCCGGCGGCGGGAAACAGCCGGGTGAGCGTGCGGATTTTGCCATTGGAATAAGCTATAAGAACTAAAACTCGCACCGCTTATATGTCAACGGCATCCTTTGCGTCTTCGCGCATTCTCACCGGAGAAGCGGCGAGGGAATCCCGCCCCAGGACGCGGCCGCTCTGGGGCTCAATCCGGCCGAACTCCAGCACCCCGGTCGGGCAGGATTCGACGCAGGCGCTGCAGCGCACGCACTGGGGATCGGCCATCGGCAGCCCCTTGTTGGCGAAGTTCATGACGTCGATCCCCTGGTGGCAAACTGAGGTGCAGACGTTGCAGGAGATGCATTTTTTTTTGTCGGCGAGGATGCGGAAGCGACCGAAACGGGCGTAGATGTGCATCAGCGCCGCCAGCGGACAGGCGAAGCGGCACCAGACGCGGCCGCTGAAGTGCCAGTAAAAGCCGACGCCGATGATGCCGGCCAGCAGCAGATCGACCGACCAGACGTAGTTGAGGAAGGTGAATGGGAACGGCAGGCTGCCCCAGTTGGCGTCCTTGCCCAGAAAGAGTCCCATGTAGAACTGGTTGATCCAGTGATCGTGGGGCAGTCCCCAACCGATCAGGCGGAGGATCAGAAGGAGAGACGCCAGCGCCAGCGCCACCTGACCGATCATATTGACCCGGTTCCAGAGCGGTCCGTGCGGCATTTTGTGACGATGGGCGTCGCCCATGGTTTCGGCCAGCGCTCCGCAGGAGCAGATCCAGCCGCAGTACGCCCCCTTGCCCCAGCGCCAGACGATCAGCGGGATGACGACGAAGGTCTGCACCAGACTGATCGCCAGCCAGGTCCACAGCGGTTGCGCGGTGAAGACGTTCCAGAAGAAGAGCGGCCAGGCCAGGATCAGCCCGAGGGAGCGCCAGTATTCGCGCCCGTGTTCGGCCCATTCCGACGCGGGAAAAAGAGCGTCGGCCACCGGTTGCATGAGGCTGCCTGCGGCGAACCAGCCGTTGTGGCCGGCCCAGGGCAGCAGCAGGTAGGGCAGGAGGAAGAGGGGTATACACTGGATGAGTACGAGTGTCAGGGTCTGCGTCTTGACATAGGGAGTTCGCCGCCTGCGGGTGCGGCGGAAGCCAAAGAGAGCAACCGCCAGACAGTAGGCCAGGGAATAGTAGAAGCTAGGCCGGGTCATCGACAGGCGAAGCGTCCCCCACAGAGAGCTCGGATCGTCCGGTTTCTCCAGGTTGAAGGGGAAGAGTCCGGCCTCCTGGAACCAGTGCTTGATCGGTATGCCGGCATCGGTCTTCCAGTGGTAGATGAAGACGGCGGCCAGCATGATCAGAGCGAAAGAGATCCAGGTGGACGGCCGCCACTCGCCGCGGATTTTGACGCCGGAGCGGCGGAAGAAATCGAGGGGAGGCTCCCGGCCGATCATCGCGAAGACCGCGTCGTTGGGTCGCTCCTCTTCACCCCCTTCGGCGTTTTCGATCGTCACCTGGTTTGCTTCGATGCGCCGCACCTGGCTGGCCAACATCAGCTGGATCGAGCCGCGTCCCTCTGTCGGAAGATCATCGGCAGAGGCGGATAGTGCCGCGATCTTTTCGACGTTGTCCGGTTTGGGGCGGGAAAATTCCGGTTTGCGATAGGAGAGGACCACCCTGCCCCCGCCCTCGGCGATGGCGATAGCGGTCTCGAGGGCGCTGTCGCCGCCGCCAACCACCAGGACATCTCTGTCGGCATACTCCCCGGGGTCGTGCAGTCGATTGTAGACCTTGTCCAGCTCTTCGCCCGGCACGCCCAGCTTGCGGAAGTTGCCCGAACGGCCGATGGCGACGATCACCCGTCGGGCGCGCAAGCTCTGTTTCCCGGGGATCAGCAACTCGAAGATCTCTCCTCGTTTTTCGATTTGCTCCACCCGCGCCAGACGCGGTTCGATTCCCTGTTCGAGAGTCTGCACGCGCAGCTCTTCGACCAGCGGTTCCTTGACCTCCGCGGTGAAGCGCAACTGACCGGCCGGCACCATTTCAGTGGGGTAGGTGTAGATCGGTTTCCCTTTGGGAAAGTTGACGATCGTCGAGAACGGTTCGGACGCTTCGATGAGTTCGAAATTCAACCCAGCCTGGCGCGCCTCCAGAGCTGCGGACATCCCCGACACACCTCCGCCGACGATCGCCAGGTCGAGGAGCTGAGGATCGGTCTGCTGCCGGCGCTGAAAATCGACATCGGCCAGGATATGGGTGACGGCTCGCGCGCCGGTGTCGGCGGAAAATTTGAGCAATGGTATCCCGGTCAGGTCCCCGACTACGTAGAGTCCCGGCAGATTGCCGACGCCATTTTCATCGACTTCGGGAAGTTTTTCCACCAGTCCGGCCGGCCATCCGGTGTGCAGCCAGCGGGTATATTTATCGATCGACTTCAGCATGAGACGCACTCCATTTTCCACTGACGATAGGTAGCGTGCGTGGGGCGGACGATGGAATTCGCCCCATTGCGTCGGAAGATAAACAAACGGCGTCCGGTGACAAAACCGGACGCCTCGATACTTCGCCTTGGTGAGCTGTGATGCCGATCATCGCACCAGGCTCATCGCACGGCTTTCGGACAGCCCGCTTGCGGGCAGTTCCAGGCGATAGAAATAAGTGCCGCTGGCCGCGGGGATGCCGCGCTGGTCGCGGCCATCCCAGGTCTGGAGATAGCTGCCCGCATTCTGGTATTCGTCCACCAGGATCCGCACCTGCTGACCGGCGGCGTTGAACACGCTCAGCGAGACCTGCCCGGAGTGCGGCAACTGGTAGCGGATATGGGTCTGGGGATTGAATGGATTGGGGATATTCTGCTGCAGCGCGAAGCGATCGGGGACCGCCTCCCCTAGCTCTGCGATCGCCGTCACCGGAGGAGGGGGGTCGATGATGCCCGCGCCGGTTTTCCAGATCGAGGTCTCGGGCCAGTAGGCCGCCCAGGCAAACCACATCGCATTGTAGGCGGGCATTTGCACCAGACGCTCACCGGCCAGCGGGCCAGCGATTGCTTCCCCCAGCATGTTCCAGCGGGACCCGGTTTCGATATCCATGAATTCCAGCAGCAGGCTCCCCTCGGATTCCACCGCATAGAAGTTCAGCGGATCGCCTCCTACATCGCTGGAGTAGGGAATGGCGGTGTGCGAATCGGCATCGAAGACCACTACCAGGGACTGGTCGCCAATGCGATCGTTGATTACCGCCCCATCCGGCATATCGGCGAACGGGTACGCCCTGGTCTCACCCTCCCTGCAGATGCCCAGAACCACATCTTTGACTGCGTAGCGCGAATCCAGCTCCCCGCCGTTGGTAGAGGGCAGAAAGAGCAGATATTCGTTGCTGGTGCGATAGTCCCTCGAGAAAGAGATGTAGGGATATTCAGTATAGCGCTCGTAGGGATAGGGAGTGCGCTTGCCCTCGTAGTAGTCCCAACCGGTCCCAGCCGCCGCCACGCGGGTATCGGGGTGCAGCTTTTTCCACATCGCCCACGTGGTCTCGACCGCCGGCAGCAGTTCCAGTCGGTCCCCCACGCTATCTCCATTGATGGCGGTGTAGATCATCTGCGGAAAGAGGGTTTCTCCATCGCTGCGATCGAACATCACCAGGTTGCTGTTGATCAGCAGGCCGGAGACGCCGAACTGGATCTGGCTGCCGTCCGTGTCGGTAGCGGCGAAGACCATGGCGGTGCCGGTCAGCGGACAGAAGGTAACGGAGATGAATTGTCCGCCGATCTCGTCGTTGATGATCTCGTGCCACCAGCCCAGATTTTCGGGGTATGCCTTGGCCACTCCGTTTATATAGACTCCGATCACCAGATCGTCCCACGCCACGTAGCTCACTCCTGAGGGAGGCACGAACTGCGGATTGGTCAGCGCCGGAATGCCGTCCTTGGGGGGGCCTCCCGAGACCAGGTGCCCGGTGAGGAAATCCGGACTGTCGTAGCGTCCGGCCAATCCCGGAACGGCGGCCAGAAGGAGTAGCGCAACGGCGGCGATGGTCTTCTTCATGTTCGCATCCTTTGCCGAGAGATACAGCGGAGCGAGACAGAGGGATGGTCCGCTCCGTCCCAAAATCCTCTTTCGTCGGTTAGATAGGCCTATGCGTTCGCAGGTTACAAAAAGATCCGGATCGATACCCATCTGGATCTTTGGCGTAACGCTTCGACTGCTGATGGCATCTATTAGTAGATAATCCGGATATCCCCATGGCGGTCAGTTCACGAGGAGATCGTTCCAGGCATGAGGTTTTTCAGCACTCTTTGCTCCTTCAAATTCAAGGTGTTCGTCGCCATCGGCGGTTTGCAGCTTGCGGGTATGGCAGTCGTCGGTCTGCTGGTCTACCAACAGGCAAATGGCATGCTGCGAGAAATGACGGCCGATCGCTTTCGGCGGGAGATGGAGCGGGTTTCCGGCGAGGTTGCCGCGTACGTGGCCGACGAGGCGCGCACGGTCGGCCTGCTCTCCAGAATCCCTCCCATCCGTTCTCTGCGTCGGGATCGCGGCGATGGAGCGGGTTATTCAGAGGATTCGCCCGAGGCGTGGGAACGCCAATTGGAAACAGTTTTCATCGCCGCTATGGAGTTCCATCCACAGGGGGTGGAACTGGTCTATCTGGACGACCGGGGCGAAGCGGTGGCGCACGTGCGCAGATCGGCAAACGGGCGCGAGGCGATCTCTCCGGGACAGTTTCAGAACGGGGCGGAGGATGCGCATTTCAGCGGGGCGAGTGAGCTGGAAGAGGGACAGTTCCATCTCTCGGCGCTGGGCGATCACGGACTGTCGAAACCGACTTTCTGGCTATCCGTTCCGGTCTTCGATCCGGAGAAGGTGCGCCGGGGAGTACTGGCCCTCCACGTCGATCCGAGCGAATTGCTGGCGCGTATAGTTCCCCCCGGCGAAGAGGGGCAGGCCTACCTGGTCGACCCCCGGGGCAAGCTGCTCTATCACTCTCATCAGGAGCTCCCTTTCGATCCGGAAGACCTGGCCGAGATCCATCCGCTCCTGGTTGAAAAACTGATCGCAGAGGATGCGGCCGAAGTGTACGCCGCCTGCGAGTTGGAGCGAATGGATGGAGCGGACCATGCCGGTTTGTGCATGCATGGGTACGGGAAAATTCCCTTCGATCCGTTCGCTCCGGAGCGGTACTGGGCGATCGTCTTCGACGCGCCGGCCGGGACGGTTACGGCGCTGGTGGACGACCTCGGAGAACGATTTGCAGGCTGGGGCGGGATGGCGGTGATTCTGAGTCTGGCGGTCACTCTGGCGCTGAGCCAGATGATGGTCGTGCGGCCGGTCCAGCAGCTGAGCCGAGCGGCCGAGAAGGTGGCATCCGGAGATCTGCGGCCGACGATTCCGCGCTACGATCGACTGGATCGCAGTTGGGGTCGGGTCAAAGACGAGATCAGTCGCCTGTACGGCTCCTTCGGAATCATGGTCGAGCAACTGCGCGAGGCGACCGAACATCTGCAGGATCAGATCCGGGCTCGCACCGCCGAGCTGGAGGCATCGGAGGCTCGGTTGGAGGAGCAGAATGGGGAACTGATCCGCCTGAATTCGTACAAATCGCGTCTCCTTTCGGTCGTTTCCCACGAGCTCAAAACCCCTCTCGCATCGCTGGACGGCTTCGCTCGGATCATCAACCAGCTGTTTCTGACCGACCGCTTCCTGGCGCGGTTTGAAGGAGAGGAGCGGGACAGGCTGGAGCAGGTTCGCAGACGAATCGGGAGGATGGATCGAAATCTGGCTCGCCTGATTCGCCTGGTCGACGAGTTGCTGGATTTTTCGCGCATCGATCGAGGGCGGGAACTCGAGATGAATTCGACGCGCATCGATCTGGCGCCCATTCTGGATGAAGCGCTGGAGGTCTATCGCGATCAGGCGAGGCACAAGGGGTTGGAGATCCGCTACGAAGAGGAATCCGCCGGAGAGGATATGTGGGCGGTAGCCGATCCGGACAGGATACGGCAGGTCTTCGACAACCTGCTGAACAACGCGGTCAAGTTCACCGATGCGGGGAATGGAATCCGGGTTGCCATCCGGTCGACGGAAGATTTTCTGGAGTTTTCCGTGCGCGACAGCGGCGCGGGAATCGAGCCCCGGGAGTTGGAGCGGATATTCGATCTCTACGAGCAGGCGGGAGACGAACCCTCGCAACGGCAGGGAACCGGCATCGGCCTGGCGGTCGCCAAAAATATCGCGGAGCGGCACGGCGGCTATATCCGCGCCGAATCGGGTGGACGAGGGGCGGGGAGCATCTTCATCTTCGGGATTCCGCGCGGCGGCGTGGAGAGGGCGGAACGGCGAAATTCGAGAATTGAACCTGTGGTGCCGATGGCATCGTAGCAACGAGATCTTTCCATGGAAAAACAGGTGCGCGAGAGAACCGTTCTGATCGTCGACGACGAAGAGGATATCCGTCTGATGCTGGAGGATATCCTGAGCGTGCGCTATCGAGTGCTCTCCGCCGTCGACGGTATAGATGCCCTGGAACAGATCGACGCGCACGGGGAGCGGATCGATCTGGTGCTCACCGATCTGCGCATGCCGCGCATGGATGGCATGGAGCTGTTGGAACGGATCGGCCGCCAATATTCGCATCTGGGCGTGATGCTCATCAGCGCTCACGGCACAGTCGTCGAAGCGGTGGATGCGCTCAAAAACGGGGCCTACGACTATATCACCAAACCACTGCCCGCCGATCTGAACGATCTCTACGCCCAGTTCGAGCGATTTTTCCAGACTCGCACCCTGCGCCAGCAGCAGGCGGAGTTACAGGAGGAGATCCTCCGTCTCTCTTACTTCCCCCGTTCCAATCCCAATTTTATCCTCCGCGCCATTACCATCGAAGGGGATGTGATACTGTTGCCGGGGAATGAGCGGACGACCGGGCTGCTGCGCCGGGCGGCGGGAGAGTCGCCGGCGGTCGAGGGAAGATTCTGCTATATCCAGGGGGAAACTTCCGGTCTGTTCCCCGCCGGCTTTCCCGATATTCTGCGCCGCATTGTGGGCACCGACGAAGTGGTGGAGATCGAACGGGTAACCTGGAGAGGGCGCCATTTTCGCCACACCTATACCCCTTTTGTCGACAATCGCAGCGAGATTTTCATCAACATGGTCGACATCACCCGGCAGGTGGAAAACGAGCAGCTGCGCATCGTCCTGGAAGCGGGGATGGAGCACGAGTTCAAGAACCACCTGACGCTGATCACTCCGGTCGCCGAGATGCTGCAGGCCGAAATGCTGGGGAAACTGAATGCGGACCAGAAGGAGGCGGTGGCGCATATCAAAGGAGCGGGCAGTGCCCTGCTGGACAGCTTGACCGAAAGATTGGAGTTCTCCCGGGCCTACTCGGGCAATCTGCGGCTCGACACCAGAGAGGTGGATATTTACCGGCTGGTCTACCAGATATACGATCGTCTACTCCGCAACGCCGCCGGATCGCGCTGCCGATTGGAGGGGGAGATCTATCGATCTGCCGGCGTTCCGGAAGGTATTGCGGTGGTCTGCGATCCTCAATATATCGAACGGGTTCTAGGCAACCTGATCAACAATGCCCTCAAGCACGCTCCCTGGGTCGACGTGCGCATCGGCCGACGAGAGGAGAGCCTGCAGGTCGAGGTGATCGACGCCGGGGAGGGTATGGATGCCGCAGATGCCGAGGGAATCTGGCAATTGGGCTACCGGGCCAAAAATCGCAAGGGGGGGAGCACGGGCATCGGCCTTCCCTATTCCAAACTCATAGTCGAGGCGCACGGGGGACGGATCGGGGTGCACACTGTTCCCGGGCAGGGGAGCCGTTTCTATTTTACCCTGCCTTTCGCCAGCGCATCCGCACAGTAGTCACGCCCGGTCGCCAGCGATGTGCTGCATTGTCAACAGGTGCGGCTTTGCCCGCGCTCAATAGGAGCCGACTACCGATATGAATACCATTCCTTCAGCACTGCGCCGTAGCGCTCTGGTCCTGCTGTTGAGCGGCTGTGCCCCGCTCTCTTCGGGACAGGTTCAGACGGGGTCGCAGGAAGAGAGGATCTACATCACCGACAGGCGCGGAGAGCGTTTCGATATCACCCACGCCGTCCGCCATTACGGAATGCGCCCCGAAGGGTTCGAATACGGGCTCGGCAAAGGGGCGATTCCGGCCCTCGATCATCCGGGGATGAGTCGACCCGGAGACAGCCGATTTCCGAGCCCCGGCGAGAGCCACCAGATCATCGGTCTGGTGGCGGAGGGGGATGCCCGCAGCTATCCGCTACGCTACCTGCGGGCTCACGAGGTGGTCAACGAGACGATCGGCCACACCCAGGCGGCGGTCGCCTACTGACCACTGGTCGACCTGGCTGCCGTGTACAGCCGCGAAATCGACGGTAAGGTGCTGAGTCTGGAAGCGAGTGGTTGGACCTACCGGAAGACGTTTGTGCTCTACGATCGGGAGACCGGCACGCTGTGGTACCCCCTGCCCGATAGGGCGGGATTGACCGGGGTGGCCGGGCCACTCGAGGATCGCATTTTGCGTCTCCTGCCCTCCACTCGAACGACCTGGCAGAGATGGTACGAACGACAGCCCGAGAGCGGGTATATGCGCTATCCCGGGCATCGTCCTCGTTGATGCCTGAGTGCATGCTGGCTGGCTGGATCCAGCCCTTTTCCCGTTTATCGAATTTCTTCTTTTGTAGTGCATGATCGAGCTTCCACCATCCGTTTTTTTGCAACCGTCAGCACTCTAACCGCTATCTAATGGGCTCGTTCACCGGGCGACACCCTTCCTCCCCCATTTCCGCGAGACGACGCATGCGCTCACTCTGTCTGACTTTCGCCGCTCTGGCAACCATTCTGTCGGTTGCGGCCTGCAGCGATTCCCGTTCGGAGCCGTCCGGTCCGGTCGCCATTTCCGACGGGGACAGCCGCCTGCTCATTCGCGACGTGACCGGCAAGGAGTGGGACGTCGCCCACGCCCGTAGCCGATACGGCATGCAGCCCTCCCAGTTCCAGTACGGTCTGGGCCCCCAGGCGATCCGCCCGATTCTCCAGCCGCACATGCTCCTGCCGGGGGAAGAGGGGTATCCGGAAGCGGACGGCAGATTTTTGGTCATCGGCGTCGATCTGTTCAATTCGCTCCGCTCCTACCCGATCCAGGTGATGGGCTGGCACGAGGTGGCCAACGAAAGATTCGGCAAGGCGCACGTCGCCGTCGCCTACTGACCGCTGGTCGACCTGGCTGCCGTGTACAGCCGCGAAATCGATGGAGAGGTACTGACGCTGAGCGCCAGCGGATGGACGTATCGAAACACCTTCGTACTCTACGACTATGAGACCGAAAGTCTCTGGTATCATCTGGAAGGCACCGACGGATTGACCTGCATCAACGGCGTCTACGCCGACCGACACCTGGAGGAGTTTCCCTCCACTTTCACGCGCTGGAACGAGTGGAAGGGGGCGCATCCCGAAACCGGCATCCTCGCCTATCCGTGAGCGCGCGCAGTTTTATCATTCTCTCGGTTCTATCGTCGCTGCTGGCTGTCGGCCCCCTGCTGGCGGGCGCCTGGGTGCAGCCGCACAGGGGCTATTTTTTTAAGGTGGCTCCCACCTATCTGCACGCCACCGAGGAGTTCGATCACCGGGGCGATCGTCAGGTCATGCAGGCGGAGCAGTTCGCCTCGGAGGATGTCGCGTTCACCGACTTCGGCATAGCGACCTATCTGGAATACGGTGTGCGGGATGAATTCACACTGGTCGCACAGCTTCCTTTCAAAGCAGTGCGCTCCGAACGCCGACTGCTGATCGGTGGGGGAAGAGTGCGCCCATCGGAACGGCTGCACACCGTCGGCTTCGGCGACCTCTCTCTGGCGCTCCGCCTGAGTTTGAGCCGTGAACCGCTGGCCTCCGCCCTGCAGGTCGAGATAAAAATCCCCAGCGGCTACGCCGCACATCCGCAGGACGGCCCTCCCCTGGGATCGGGTGAACTGGACGGGGAGGTTCGCTTCGCCATCGGCAAAAGCCTCCACCCTCTGCCACTCTATACGAGTGGCGAACTGGGCTATCGGAGGCGAGGGGGGGATCTGAACGACGAGTTCCTCTACGCCGCCGAAATCGGGGTTT
>Ga0233437_1005593_pt1 | contig 13482 bp, 17 predicted proteins | sample SI_122_August201_FD_182714 | JGI IMG/M metagenome (GOLD analysis project Ga0233437, IMG submission 182714) | Seawater microbial communities from Saanich Inlet, British Columbia, Canada - SI_122_August2016_200_MG | ecosystem: Environmental > Aquatic > Marine > Inlet | place: Canada: British... | reverse complement strand
AACATTCACATTTTCTAATCTAGCCCTTGCTACAAAACATCTTCTTTCAGAAACTTCTGGAGTAAGTTCTTCAGGAGATTCAACAAGGGTGTATCCATCATCCTCTAGAAAGGATCTAATTATTCTGGTAGATTGGTCTTCTCCAAAAACACAAACCGCAACCGTACGAGGATCAAATTCAACCATTTTATCTAGCACACCTAAAACCAACATCAAGTTTGGCTTCCATTAAAACAGGGTATCTTGTATCTGCCCGAGCATAAACCTCTTCATCCGCAGAGTTCACTGAACCACCCCGAATATCATATTCATTATCTCCATTAACCCACTCTTGAACACTAGCACCAAAGTTATATCCTGGACCATTTGTTAAGAAAGTAAGTGCATCAATATCTGAAACTTGACCACCACTACATCCACCCCAATTTCCAAGAGTCATTTTTATTTGATTACAATAATTAATATCACTTGGAACACAATCATGGCCCTGATCTTCATCCAAACATTCAAAAGGATCTTCACAACTATTTCCGGTTGGATAAACACAATCCCCCCCATTGGTTGCAGCAACTTCCCACTCCCATTCTGTGGGTAATCTTCCATTTGACCATTCACAATAATCGGCAGCTTGACTCTGAGTAACTCCTGTCATTGGTCTCATTTCTTCAGTATTATACCAAGGGGCTTTAACTCCAGCATTGCCAGACTCTCCTGGAACTATACATTCTCCTTCCGCAACACATTGTTTGTATGCCTGTATCGGAACTTCAAATTCATTAATATAAAAATCACCAACAGTATGGCCCTTGATACTCATCCCAGAATAAAAAATCCCATTCATGTCAATAACACCATCACAGTTTTCATCAATGCCATTAATTTCATCAGCATCGAAAACCCCATTTCCATCTAAATCTTCATTACCTGGAAGCGGAGCATTACAACCAACAAGAATATCAACTAACCCACCAGTTTTACAAAATCTTTTTTCTACACCTTCATCACAAGCAGTTGAACAATAGAAATCTTTAGTCTCTCCAGGAAAGAAATCCTTGTCTCCATCATCACAGTCAGTATTAACCAGACTATAACCTTTTTGAACTTCATCATTTACACAGCCCTCTTCAACAACCGGGCCCGCACCAAATCCATCTTCATCCCAATCTAAATACCAATCAACTTTATCACAAACATATTCTTCTTGCATAACATCTTCAGTTTCATAAAGATCCTTTGGTTCAGAAACCTCCGGGATTAATTCAACCTCATGACTATCTTCAACTTCTAAAATTGATTCTTCGACAACATCTGGTTTAACTTCAGTTTCATAAACATCTTCCCCAACAGATTCTTCAACTTCATAACCTACTTCTGTTTCTTCCACAACATCTGCGGTTTCAAATAAGTCATTAACATCTGGACTATCTGAATCTTCTGAGTGTTCTAGAAAAGTTACATCTGGATAAATAATTTTAGGACCCTGAGGTTTCTTATTAGCAGTTAAACACCCACCAAGAGAACTAGCTAAGACAATTGCGGCCAATCCACCAACTAAAGTTCTTCTAATTTGCATCTAATTTGAAAGAAAAATAACCTTAAAAACCTTTCGCAGTTCACTACGATAAAGTAAAAACTAGTATGGCTCTTTAATTTTAAACTTAAAGAAGAAATAAAGGAACCCTAAAAGTGCTATTCCTAGTATCAAAAACCCAATTATATCAATAACGCTCTGAGGCACAATTTTACCATCTTCACTAGGTTTGATTTCAATTAGCTCAAAACCAATATCTGTCTCATCTCCACTCAATCCCCCCTTAAGGATCTCACCAATCTTTTGTTGTAACTCTGAGTTCTTATTCTCTTGACCTTCTAATTCGGCAAGTTTTGTTGGATCTGTAGTTGTAGCCTTGGCATCAGCAAGTTTTGATTTTTCATCTTCTAATTCTTTAAGTAAATCAAGAATTAGTTTAAGCTCATCAAGGCTGGTTCCACTCTCTTTATTCTCTAAACCAGCAAGGTAATCCTGCAATAAACTTTCAACATCATCGGAGCTAAGATCTTCACCGCTAAAACCAGTTTCAGCAGGAGTATCTGTGCCTGGAACATTAGTGTCTGGAACCGTATCAATTATCTCATCACCATAATCAAGTGTGGACTCATCAATAACCTCATTTTCAAGTGTACTAAGATCATTAACAACTGAACCACATTCAGCACTTCCCGAACACACATCAGTAACCTCTTCCTGTAGAGAATCAATTTCTACCTGAAGTTCATCCAAGGCAGTTTGTGCTTCATTAAACTCACTCTCACTTCCTGCATTTTCTAATTGATCTTCAATAACTGTGTGCTCCTGTTCAAGAACAACGATTTCATCTTCAAATTTCTCAACGCTTTTAATTAGCGTATAACTTCCAATAATATTTATTTTATTATTAATTGAATTAACCAAGGAATCAATACTATCCATAAGATATTCCAACTGATCAGAATAGCTATCCGTTGAGGAACCACCCACAGAGACATATTCATGTTTTAAATCAATAATGTCGTCTTTAAGTGCACCCAACCCATTTTTATTCATAACAAGAGTGGTATCCACATAGGCTTGAATCACATCAAAGCAAGGATCGCTGTAACTGTTTCTTAAAATACAATTATCAACATCACTAAAAGTGCCACTCATCTGAGTAGCATAGGAGTCATAAAGAATGTAATTTTTCTGATATTCAAAATCAAAATCTGTGGCAGCAGCAAAGCTAGCTAACAAAATAAAACACAGAAATAACATCATCACCTTTTTCATAAACCACCTCTACAAACTATAGTTTAAATCTCTTTCGTTTTAATTCCATTCAGAGCAGATTTAACTAACAGGTCCATATCTAACTTTTCTTCTTCAATTTCAATAATTCTAGCTGTTGATTTTGTAGCTGGATTCTTAGGGACTGCCAAACAACAAACCCCTGCACCTGTGGAAATTTCAAAACTTTTTATTGTGTTTGCTATTTTTATAATCTCATTTTTATCATAGCATAGCAACGGCCTTAAAACAGGAATTGAAGAAACATTATCTGTGGTTTCCATATTCTCTAGAGTTTGACTTGCAACCTGGGCCAGATTCTCACCCGTAACTAAAAAATCAATTCCCTCTCTTTTAGCCAACTCACAAGCAAGTCTAAACATCATTCGCCTACACATAACACATTGATATCTTCTGTTACAATTCTTCATTACTTGCTTCTGGTATTCTCCATGTTGGACCACATTGAATTCTTTCACCCCAATAAGTTTGCAAAGTTTCTCAGCTTTATTTAATTCTGATTCATCTGTGAATGGATAGTTATGAAAATGAATTGCACTTAGATCTAATTTCTTACTCATTAAATACCCTGCAACCACCGAATCTATTCCTCCAGACAATAATAGTAATCCTTTCATCTTACCACTCCGAGAATTTTATTTGATTCCTCTTCGGCAAGCTCTTTGGTTTTACAATTCTTAATTAACATTTTACCATTCTTATAAACACTAATCTCGCATTTACTTTTGACAATAACAAAGTCAGGAACCTCAACAATCATCTCAAACTTACCTTTTAATTTTTGAAGATCAATCTTTTTATTAGTAATTACTTCGAATGCCCCCTTGGAGCTGCATCTTTTAATTAACACTTTATCTTCCATAAAAGAATCAACCACGAAACTTATAAAAGTCTTTCTGAAGAGAATTATTTAGACCTAATTTTCCATAAGAAATAAATTGATAAGCCAATACCAATCAAACTTAACCACTGGGCAACATTGAATATCCAGCCAGTGCCATAGCCCAAGGGAAGATCTTTCCAGAACTCAGTAATAAATCTAAACAAAGAATACAATCCAATAAAGCTCCAAGTAAGAACCCCTTCCTTAACCTTTCGCATAGAGAATAAAATAATAGCTAAAACCCCATTTGTAACTACTTGATATATCTGAACCGGATGTCTCCAGCCACCGTCGCTAACCTTTCCAACTAATTCACTATTAACAAAGTTTCCAATACGAACGAACATAGCACCAATGGCAGCAGGAATAACAACTAAATCTAATAATTGATACATTCTTAACCCATGTTTTTTACAGAATATCCAAGTCATAAAAATAACACCAAGTATTGCTCCATGGCTAGCAATGCCCCCTTCCCAAACATAAAATATCTTAACCGGATTAGAAAAGTAATGGGCAGGAGAATAAAATAAAATTTCAAATAATCTTGCACCCACAACAACTGAAATTACAAACCAAAAGAAATATCTTTCAATTAAAGTTTTTTTAATTCCTTTTTCTCTTGCAAGTTTAATGAGAATAAAGTAACCAAGAACAAAACCAAGAACAAGCAAAAGGCTATACCAATAGATGTTAACACCGAAGAGAGTCACTGCAATTGGGTCCATAAAATTAACCACTTTAAGAAGTATATAAGTCTTTATAACCGGGAGGACTTTCGAAGATTAAATGGACGAAAAAACAGCAATTAAATTCGGGGTCGGATACCACCAATACGATGTTTTAGGCAACACCAGAAGGCAATATTTCATACATGTAGAAGTGGATGGGAAATCAAGAGGACTCGAAACAGTAGATTACCATTTTAAACCACGTAAATTATTCAAATTAACAACTTTAATCTCAAGGGTTTTTGCAGATCATGCTCCAGAAGGAGGAGAACTTCAAATCTCTCCATTCCAAGAAGATTGCCAAGAAGAAGATAATTATCGAGTTCCAATATCTGAATTTGAAACAAAAAAAGTAATAAGACTTCTACAGCAGAGAAGAGAATCTGGTGAAGAAAGATATGATTTAGTAATATAAATAAAAAAAATAAGGCAGCGAACATGGGTTCCCTCTCCGAGAGAAGTACAACCACAAACGATGGATCGCTTAACTGCCGAGATCTAACGAGATCGGGTGGAACCAATCCTCTATGGCCGCCTCATTGAAAAGCAACTAGATTTTCTTTATAAAGTTTGCGCCCAGGAGCAAACCAGAATAAATATAATAACCACTGTCAAGTGACTACTAATAGAAACATTTATAAAGATCTGCCCCTTCCAAATTGAATAAAGATGGCAAATTTACTAAAAAAAGCAATAATTGGAGCAGCATTACTAGGTTCAGTATTTCTGGGTGGATGTGCATCAACAGGCGCAACAGAAGATCCAATGAGATATTCCTTTGACGAAGCAAAAGGTTCAAGCACATTAATAATTCCAGCCCAAGAAAGGGGCGAAGAAACAAGACAATTATCTGCAATTTATCCATATGGGAGAGATGCAAATCAAGCAAATGCAAAACCAGTTAAATTATTTGAAACTTTGCCAAATTTAACAGAGGAAGAACAGCTAGTAGATTATCAGGAAATTGCTACAGATTATATGGATGAAATATTCCAGGAAACAGCAGAAGTTCTAGGAAGAGGCGAAGGAAATACCCTTAGGCACCTAAAAGTTTGCGGATATAGCGGAAGCGATGAGAGAAGAACTTGCACATCAATTTATGCCGACAGATTCTCAGAAGATGGTCCAAGAGGATTAACAAAAGTATGTGAACCAACATTTGCAAACTCTAACGATAGAATTTATGCAATTTATGATTGTGATGACAAATCATTCGATTTTAATGTTTACCAAGGAGAAGGCCAAGTTAACCTATTCTCCCTATTGAATATCGATCAAAGAACAGAAGTTGGCCAAAGAATAAGAGGATTACTGGAGGATTCTAAAGGATTGAGAAGCAATCACCTTAGCACTAAATAAAATGGCAAAAGCAATAATACGCACAGAAGAAGATACCGGATATAGATGGGATGAATCAAAAGGAGAGAGAGCAGATGTAGATCCTGTTTGGACAGATCATGAAATTCTACCTGGAGAAACCTATACCATTGGAAGATCAGAAGAAAGAAAAGGCAAGCCTAATTTTCTACACCACGTATGCAAGTCATTTTCTAGAGTTCATGGAGAAGTATCTCTAACTGAAGAAGGAGAATTACATTATAATGATCTTGGAAGCCTAAATGGTTCTGCAATCTCAGACAGAGAAGAATATGAGGTTCCAAGTACAAGCGCACGAGGAGAACCCTACCAAGAGAGATACTCTGCGATTGTTCCCGCAGGAGGAATTACTCTGAGACAGGGGGATCGGATTATGGTACCAGCAGTTACCGGAGAACATGTAAAGCTAAGGGGCGTTTCTGATGAGAAGACAGGAAGAAGTTTGGTTTTAACAAATAGAACAAGAGGATTTAAAGTAGAGGTTGTATCGATAGAAAAATAAAATATGGTAAGCAGAATAAAATCATTCTTAACAATGGGACTAGCAGCTTTAACTTTAGCAACCGCAACTCCAGCTCAAGCAAAAGTAAGAGAATCAAAACCCTTACCAACAGTAGATCAGTTAGTAACTGACGCCTATCATGTTGAAAAACCTGAAACAAACAATAGAAAGTTCGCATTTTCAACAGGAGTAAGATTTGATAATAATCATAAACCCGCAAACAAGAATGCAGATATTCATTTAGAATCAGAGTTCGTTAATGGAGGGCCATTCCCAATGGATTATTCTAAACCCGCAACTGTTTTAATTGGAGCAGGATATTCTGATGAATCCCACATTAAAGATTATATTTATTTACATTGGAGTACTGAATTAGGGGCAGCAATACCATTAAAGGATCCATCTAGAAGACATGCAGGGGGGGTTAAAATTCCTTCAGGTGAACAATTCACAGAAGCCAATTTAAGATCCCCATTTCCATACCTAGATAGGGCAGATGCAACTTTTGGAGTAACTTATAAATTCAAATCAAGCGAGGAAGATAGGAACTCTGAAAATTTTTCTGCAGGAGTATTTTTGGCAAGAAATCTAGCAGATTACAATTCTTTTGCAGTTGGTGCAGAAGGAGGGTTTAAGTTCTCAGATAATGCAAGAAAAGAAGGAATGCCCACAGATTTATCTGTAAGTGCAAAGTTTAGGGCAGGATATTCTGATGCAGATATGTATCTATCTCCAAGTATTGAAGCAACATTCCCTTTTGGAGTTTATGTTGGTGGAAAAATAAAAAATTTTATAGATTTTAACAGAGAAACTTCCGATAAATTTTCTTATGCTGTTGAAGCAGGTTTAGATCTTTGGGGATTTAAATCAGGTGTAAAATATGCTGGATCAAATGCATTCGAAGGCGTAAGAACAGATATAAACAGTTTAACTGTTGAAGCAGGTTGCGAGTTTTAATTCTTAGAGATTCTTTCAGTTGAAGGTTGCCAATTTCTAGCAAATTCTCTTTTATCCCAAACATAAATCTCAAGATCAACCCTAAATTTACCAAGGGAATTAACTTTTCGTCCTCTTTTCATACCATTTATGGCAGCATCACTAAGCCCCTTTTCTTTAACATATAGTTCAGCATGGACATGGGGATAAGATGCACTCGCATTTCCAGTGGCACCAACATATCCAACAACATCACTCATTTTAACTTTATCTCCGGCTTTGAAATCACTTTTAATTCTTCTTCTTTCTCCATGCATATGCATATACTGGCTAATCATTGTTCGATCTTCACTTACAATTATGATATTAAACCCAGACATTTTACCCAACCATTTACAAAATAAAATTGTACCATTAAACATTGGATAAACAGGAGTGCCAATTGAACCCCAAAGATCTGTAGCTAAATGGTGCCTTCTCTTTCTAGATTTTCCTCTTTTATTTAATCCATAATTATCAAAAGGACAAATACTCGCTTCTAATAATTCACCATCTGAATAATTTCTCCAACTATTTTTACACTCATGAACAGGGGGTTTTTTCAAACCACCAAAAGGACTTTGGATAGTAAGACTTTTGGGCTCTTCTTTAGTCTCTTCAGGAATCTCTTCTTCCTCCACAAGATTATAATAATTAATTTCTTTAACACCATAATAGTCCCCATTAACAAAACCTTTCGGAATACTTAGATACTCTCCAGCATAAATATCAAAAGATTTAGAGTTAAGTTGGTTAATCGCCGCAACCATTCGGATAACAGAGGCCCCCGCATTAATACAAACCTGTTGACAAATATTAAGTAAAACAGCTCCCTTGGGAATATTAACAACATTTAATCTTTCTTCACCCATTATTTTAGTTAACTGGGGATCAACCAAAGAGATTGGGATTTTAATCATTCCTCCGGGCCTAAGAATGTGATCATTATGTTCTGCAATTTGAACCGCATATTTTTCATCTCCAGCATAAAGATAAGAAATTGTTTCCCATGTGGCTCCAGGTCTAACAAAAACTTGTAACACTGGTTCTTTTTTTTCAGGTTCAGTTACCCATTTTAGTAAAGCACCAACACCTCCAGCAGCAAAAGCACCACCACCGAAAAGTAATCCTTTAAGAAAACCTCTTCTTGTCACCATAATGTTAACCAATTCTAATCATTTATAAATATTGGGTCCACAATCATTATAAACAAGTAAAGGGTACAAAAATAAAAAGAGATGCAACCGATTATAAAGTTAAACAAAGTATGGAAGACATACCAAATGGGAAATATCTCATTGAACGCTTTAAAAGATACCTCCTTAGAGGTAAAGAAAGGAGAATTCTTAGCAATTTTAGGAAAATCAGGTTCAGGAAAATCAACTATGATGAATATGGTTGGTTGTCTAGATGTTCCAACCCAGGGAGAAATTTATCTTGATGGAAAAAACGTAAATGATCTATCAGAATCAGAACTAGCCCAGATAAGGGGAAAGAAAGTTGGATTTATTTTTCAACAATTTAACCTAATGCCAACTTTAACCGCATTAGATAACGTAGCACTACCTGCAGAGTTTCAAGATACAGATACTGAAGAAGCAAGAGCAAGAGCAAAGAAACTTTTAGAATTTGTAGATTTGGGAGATAGAACCCACCACAAACCTTCTGAACTTTCCGGAGGACAGATGCAAAGGGTGGCCATAGCAAGATCTCTAATTAACGATCCAGAAATTATTCTAGCAGACGAACCAACCGGAGCTCTGGATTCTAAAACCGGAGAAAAGGTAGTTGACATGCTATCTAAATTAAACAGAGAAGGAAAATCAATAGTAATAGTAACCCACGACCGCACTTTGGCTCAAAAAGCAAAAAGAATAATTGAACTAAAAGACGGTCAAATAATTAGTGATAAACGGAGGAAAAAATGAAAAAAATATTAATACTGGCAACCTTGTTTATCTTGTTAGCAATCCCCGCATTAGCTAGTGCAGGAACAGAGATTGAATTCACACAAGAAAGCAAAGACGAAAAAGACTTTTTAGCAGGAGCTGCACCTAAATTTAACATACAGCAGATTAGACAAGATCCATTCCCAGCAAATCCTGGTGAATTGGTAGAGATCTATTTAAGATTAGAAAACAACGGGGGAGAAATATGGTCTCCAAGTTTTATCATGAACCTAGAGCACCCATTCAAATTAGACCTCTCATCTCCAAGCACCAAAGACTACATTAGTCTAGAAGCCGGAGAAAGAATAACTTTAAAATATAAAATTAAAGTAGATGCAAGTGCTGCACCAGATGATTATGAAGTTAACTTTCACATTCAAGCACCAAATCAATTCTCCTATGATTATTTCTTTAATCTAGAGGTTGATGACGTAACTTCAAAATTCGATGTTGCAATAGATGAAATTTCCGAAGAAGGAGTTTCAGTAGCATTATCAAACACTGGAAAAAATACTGCAAATTCAATAACAGTAAGGATTCCTGAACAAGAAAGTTTTGAAGTTTTAGGATTACCATCAAATATTATTGGTAACCTGAACTCCGGAGACTACACAATACTAACCACACAAATCGCACCAAGGGCAGAAGGTGAGACCTTGACACTTTTTATGGAAATAGACTACACAGATACAATTGGGAACAGAAGAACAGAGACAAGAGAGGTTGCAATTCCAATGACAACCCAAACAGTAAAAGGTTTTAATGCTTTAGAGAACTACATAGAAACAGGTAGAAAAGCAAGCGATGAAGGTGAAGGAACAAGTGGATGGTTCTATGTAACAGTAATTATAATTGTTGCCTGGGGAATCTTCTATTGGAAACATAGGAAAAAACACAAGAGGAAATGAAACTATCGAAGATATTGCGAACAGCGTTGAATATTATTATTCACAGTAGGCTACGTAGCTGGTTAACCATAATTGGGATTATAATCGGTGTGGCCTCAGTAATCGCAATTATCTCCATTGGTAATGGTTTCGAAACCTCTATCCAAGATCAGTTTGGTGCTTTCGGTACAAACACTGTTATAATCTTGCCAGGATTTGACAAAGCATATGATGCCGGAAGTGGCCCTCCTCCTTTTGATCTGGAAGCCGTCGCATTGACGAACAAAGAAGTACAAACAGTTAAATCAATACCTGAGATAGACGCAGTCTCGGCAGACATAACAGAGTCGACCACAGTCTATTATCTCGGGGAGTCTGCAAACATTGCAGTTACCGGAACAGATCCAAAAGTTTGGTCAGACATTGCAACAGTAGAAATAGATAAAGGAAGATTACTTGCTCCAGGAGATCGGAATGCAATTGTAATTGGAAGTAATGTTGCAGACGGATTATTTGATTCCAAAGTTTCATTAAATAGACAATTAAAAATAAATGGAAAATCTTTCAGAGTAGTTGGAGTTCTAGAAGAGGCAGGTTCCTTCGGAGCCTATGACCGAGAGATATTCATGCCCATAACCCAAGGCTATGATACCCTAGACAAACCCCAAGGAGAATTTGATAAAATTACAGTTAGAGTTGGAAACATAGATGATGTTGAAAGAACAGTAGATCTTATTGAAAGAAAATTAATGATTGTAAGACATGTAACTGACGACACCAGAGACTTCACAGTAATCTCTATGAAGGCAACCCAAGAAAAGATTGGAGAGATACTACAAGGGTTCACAATGTTCCTGGGAGTTATTGCTGCAATCTCATTGTTAGTTGGTGCCGTTGGAATAGCAAACACAATGTTTACCTCTGTACTAGAAAAAACCAAAGAGATTGGAGTTATGAAGGCCCTGGGTGCAAAGAACTCAGACATATTATTAATCTTCCTTATCAATTCAGGAATGGTTGGATTAGTTGGAGGAATCCTTGGAACACTTTTCGGAGTAATGATCGCATTAGCAATTCCTGCAGCAGGATTTTCATTTGGTGGGGGCAGTGAACCTTTCCAAACAGAAGTAACAGCTGGGTTAATTATATTCTCTCTATTATTCTCAATGATAATCGGAATGATCGCCGGAGCAATACCTGCCTATAGAGCTTCAAAAGAAAATCCAGTAGATGCATTAAGATACGAATAATTATTCTACAATTTTACTTTTTTCTTTATTTCTTTTCATCAAACCTAACTCTTCATCCAGCTCTTCAGCCATATCTTTTAGATCATCAAAAACTCTCATTACATCTTTTTTAACTTCAGCAACCAAACTTTCTAAATTACTAACCCTAAGAATATATCTTGAATTACTTATTACAATTAACCCACTCTCAATTAATCTATTTAGGTGATGTACCACTGTCCCTCTTGATAGATTTGTTCTAACTGCAATCTCATCTGAACTTAATGCCGCACCCATTCTTGAAGATTTAACTAGTTCAATAAAAATTCTGAAACAACTTCTCTCTTTATCTCTTTCAGAAAATAAACCCAATGAACTTGACAACCACTGAAGATCCTGATTAAGATTCTTTCTAACGGGTTTGTTCATTTTTATTATTGTGACTTTTTTAAAATTATAGCTTACCATCCTGTTGATCTTAAGTCAACAAGAAACTATATAAGGATTGTGATTATTATTTCATTATGAAAGCACTATCTCTAAAGCAACCCTTCGCTGAATTAATTTTACAGAAAAGAAAAACCATCGAGCTTAGAAATTGGAATACAAAACTAAGGGGAGAATTTATCATTCATGCATCTAAAGTTCCAGACAGTAAGGCAATGAAAAGATTTGGTTTTAAAGCATTACCATTGGGACAAATAGTTGGCAAAGCAAATTTAGCAGAAGTAAAAAGATATTCCTCTCCAGAACAACAAATGGAAGATGCAGATAAACATTTAGCAGATTCCTCCTGGGGAAAGTACGGTTTTATTTTAACTGATGTAAAAAGAATGGAAAGTATTCCTGCCAGAGGAAACTTAAATTTCTGGGAAGTATCAGAAACTCTTTTAAAGGAGATAAACAAAAAATAACAAATGAAAATATACATATTATTAATCTCATTACTTTTACTAACTGCCTGCACTGCAGTGGTTGAAGAAACTACTCCCACCACTACTGGATCTTTAGAGAACATACAATTAACAATTCACACAGTTGAGAAACCATTCGGAGATAAAGAATGTCCATTCCAACTTCAGGAGTCTTACATTGATGTAAAGATGGATAAAATTATTTCTGGAAACATATCCATAGATGAAAAAATAGGTTGTTCTCCAACTCAAATAAGAACCTGCACTGGATACTTTGATGTAACTGGAGAAAGTAATAATAAATGTTGGATTCTAGAATGTGAAGTATCAACACCAAGTAAGATGCAAAATAACCCAATAGAAACAGTGGAGAAACTTCCATGTGATTTCATTAAGATAAGGGATGAACAAAACACAATAGATCTTACTAAGGAATTAAGTTGGGAAATTATCTAATTATCTATCCGACCTTAACTGCCTTAATCTATGTCTTTGTGCAAAAGAAGGTTCAGATTTAACTTTACTAGTAACTGGAAATGCATCTTTAATTCCTAAACTTTTTAACATGATTGCAATAACTAAATGTTTATAGGCTGCTTCGGGGCCCTCATCACGATATCTATCCATGCTCCTAACAAAATCAGAATTAAGACCACCAGAAGTAACTCTCCTCATGGCAAAACCAAGATTAAAATCCATTTCAGTCTCCATAGCAACATAATCTCGTTCTCCTCTGAGATAAAGGGCATGGGCCTCGTCACTAAACTCTTCAACCCATTGATCATAACTAAGCTCTCCAGGGGTTCCACTGGTTCCAACTTGAGTTTCTTCAACAGGAGGTTTGGGTCTCAATCCAGAAACATAACTCTCAGCAACATCTCCAGCCTCATCAGAATCATCAACACGATATCTCCCATTTACTTTAACTAATTCAACCCTCGGGGAACTACGCATTGCGCCCGTAAGTTTTGTTGTAAATGATGCCCTTCTAACACTTCTTGCTCTCCCAGTTAATTCATCAAAACCTCCAAGAACTAATAACTCATTCACATAAGGACCAATAACGTCGCTCAATAATGTTCTTTCCATAAAAAAAGCAATAAACCACCCTTAATAAACATTTATTTACAAAAACACAACATTTAATAACCAAATATTAGTGACAATCCCCATGGAAGATAAACTAACCCAAGACAGAATAGTAAAGTTAA
>Ga0233437_1005582_pt1 | contig 13502 bp, 4 predicted proteins | sample SI_122_August201_FD_182714 | JGI IMG/M metagenome (GOLD analysis project Ga0233437, IMG submission 182714) | Seawater microbial communities from Saanich Inlet, British Columbia, Canada - SI_122_August2016_200_MG | ecosystem: Environmental > Aquatic > Marine > Inlet | place: Canada: British... | reverse complement strand
TTTTCTGATTATGTCTTCGATGTCTGTGGTGAGGATTAGTTTTCGGTTCGTTAGTGTTAACTCTTCCATATTGTATAAACATGTTTATACTTAGTTTATAAATTTATTGACGAGCTAAACACGTACACTTTCGATATCCCCAGTAGTTTCTGGAACTTACAGGAGTTCGATGGTACTGGGTCGAACTATTTTGGGATGATGGCGCACGCAGGCGTTGGTGATCTCTATGGCGCTCAAGTTCTGTATAATCCAACCAGCGGTTATGATAAGCCAGTTATGGAGCTAATCTTTGAAACACCTCGCGATGTTGACGGCGTCACTGACACTGTTATTGAGATAAACTACCCCGACTCCGAGGGCTCCGGGTACCTCCGGTTCACTATTTCCAAGGACGAGCTTTATGTCACAGGAACGGACAACGATGGGGCTTCCCCTTTCCTCGATAGAGCAACAGGTGACCCACTATACACCGATAATGATGGAAATCCTCTTTACTATGACAGTGTCGAACTCGATGCCACATTCTGGGATACAACCTCACACACATTCAAGCTGGGCATCCGAGACACTCATTATATCGACTTCTGGATCGACGGGTTGAAAAAGAACACTATTTACAACCCTAACCTTTACAACCCATCCGAAGGGGCGAACATACTTACTGATAGAGCACACATTAGAATAACCGCCTCAACTTACGATGAAATCGTCTGGTTCAGTAGTTACGATATGGCTGATGGATATGTATACGTTAACTCAGTCCCGGTTCTTGACTCGATCAGTAACCAAGCCATCAATGAGGGGGACTCAGCAAGTCTGAACGTGGCCTTTTCTGATGACGATAGCTGGGATACTTTCACATCCACGATAGACTGGGGAGATTCTTCCACGAGCGATGGTGTCGTTGTTTTCACCCCTGACGCAAATCCTGCGAACGGAGGGACCGGAACAATCACGAGTTCCCATACATACGCTGATGACGGTATCTACACAGTAACTGTGACGGTAACAGATATTGAAGGCGGTACAGACACATCCACTTACCAGGTCACTGTTAATGAATTAGATCCGCTTGTTGTTATTGATAATGCGACTCCGACTTTAGTCGATGGCCGTTTGAATGTCGATTTCGATATCACTATCGATGCATCGCCTGATACCGTAGCTTCAATTGTCTGGGATTTCGGAGACGGAACTCCAGCTACAACTGATAACACCGAGGATCCAGATCATTATTATCCGGCTCACGCTGTTTACACAGTAACCCTGACAGTAACCGACGATGATGGTTCAGATTTCACTGACACGTTTGATGTTGTGGCTGATGTTGCCGTCCTTGATCTAACCCAATCAGGCCCAGAAGACCAAGGAGTAGCTGTAGACTTTGCCGCTGTTTATAATTATCCATCTCATTCTGCTCAATCAATAACCTGGGACTTTGGTGATGATAGCCCAGATGATACTAGTAACACTCTAACCCCAAGCCATGTCTACGTTAATGACGCCACTTACACTGTTACGTGTACTATTGTTTCTGATGGTCGAACGACGACCGAGACAATCTCAGTCATAATTACTAACATAGCCCCAACCGTTGATATCGGGTCAGATATAACCGCAAATGAAGGGTCAACTATTTCCTTTTCAGCAGCTGTATCAGATGTCGGCTCTAGTGATACATTTACATATCAATGGAATCTGGGAGAAGACTCAACCTCTACAGAAATATCCCCATCAAAAAGGTATGAGAATGATGGCGTTTACACTATCACATTGACTGTTTCTGATGGAACAGATTTAGTATCCGATTCGCTCATTCTTACAGTAAAAAATCTAAAACCGTATGCAGATGCTGGAAAGCCAAAAAAAGGCATTGAGGGCTATTCGATAAACTTCGAAGGAACTGTAAGTGATCCAGGTGATGATATCCTTACCATACAATGGGATTTCGGAGATGAACAATCCGAAATAGGGGGCAGAAAAATCTCCCACGTATATGTCGATGACGATATTTACACTGTCACAATGACAGTCACGGATGGGGACGGTGGAAGTACCTCCGATACAACAACGGTCACTATCGACAATATGTCCCCAATCGTTGACGCTGGTGGAAACCTAGAACTCGGGTATAACGTAAACTATCAGTTTGATGGAAGTGTAATTGATAAGGGGAATGACATAGACACAATCGTGTGGTACTTTGGGGACAACTTGGGTGAAGGCTCAACTGTTTCCGGCTCACTAACTCCGACGTTCAACTATGGAGATCAGGACGGCACATATTACGGGACATTAACTGTTACAGACAATGACGGTGCTATCGGGAAGGACAAGTTCACTGTAATTATTGGCTACGGCCAATTCATTATTCAAGTCCCAGACGATATCGAAACATTTGAGGGTCAGCTTAACGATTTCTCGGTCTCCTCCGACTTTGGGTTCCCCATTGAACAATATAACTGGAACTTTGGTGACGAGACTACCGAGACCAGTACAACGCGGCGTATTTCCCATAGTTATGAGAATGAGGGCGTTTATACAGTAACTGTTGAGCTAGTGGCTAACAGCGGGAACTCGAGAAAATCAGGCACATTCATAGTTACCGTATTGGACCTGCCCACGGTAATTGGAACCATCAATCCCTCCCCAGCGGTTGCCTATGAGGCCGATTCCGTCACCTTCTCGTCCTTTTTCGAGGACTCAGGGGTAAACGATATCACTTATTTCCAATGGACCATTGGTGGTACCAAGGTCTTATGGGGTGATCCCAGAACCGATTCTTACAACACAATCTCATACGAATTTGAGGATAATGGTGATTACGAGATTATCTTCAGAGTTAGCGCAGAAGAGGGAAGTGTGAACTACGAGGAGGTAACTCTCTTGTATACTGTTAATAATGTGGCCCCTACTGTAGATTTTACACTGATCTCACAGGTAGAAGAGGGCGTCGAGGTCCAGTTATTAGCCCTAGCAACAGATCCCGGTCCGGATACTCTGTTATATACTTGGGCTATTGATGGTGTCGAGATATCAAACGCTCAGAGCTTGAGCCATGCTTTCTTGGATAACGGAGTATATTCCGTATCGATATCAGTGTCTGACGGTGAGGACATCACGACGGAAACATTATCTGTTGATGTTCTGGATCTGGCTCCTACGGCGGACTTTAACATGCCTTCTTCGGTAAATGAGGGCAACAGTCTTTCATTTACCGATACTTCATCAACTGGACCAGACGAGATAGTATCCTGGATGTGGGAACTTGATGTGGCTGGCTCAAGTATAGCCCAGAATCCTTCAACTACATACGGTGACGACGGTTCCTACACGATAACCCTGACAGTCATTGACGATGACGGTTCGACCAGTTCCCAGACAAAAACTCTAACTGTGACGAACAAGAATCCGATTGTAACTTTAGATAATAACATCGAGCTTAGCGAGGCAGGCTCCACGAGTTTATCAGGAACATTCTCTGACGTTTCAGGTGATGGCCCATTCACTTACATCTGGACTGTTGACGGTGTTCAAGTAGACTCGGGGTCAACAAGCAGCAGTCCCATCTCGGTGACTTATAATTTCCAGTCCGCAGGTAGCAATGCAGTAGTGCTACTGGTTGAGGATAAGGACGGTGGACAAGGTTCAGACACGATGTCTGTTTACGTGAACACTCCTCCTGTTGCAACTGTCACATATGATAGCGAGGTGACCGAGGGTGACCCAGCTAGCTTCAGCATTTCGATTACTGACCCTGATGTTGGAGACACGTATTCCGTTAACTGGGTCATAGAGGGCAATGTCTATACTGGGACATCCACCAGCTACACATTCACGGTCCCTGGGACCTATACCGTGACCGTGACTGTTACTGATAGCTATGGTGGAGTTTACACAGAGGATGTTACTATCACAGTGGTTGAGGCGATATTAGATAACCCATTTGAGATCAAAGAAGGGACTTTAACAGTCCTTGAAGCTATCATTACAAATTTCGGAGCCTTCGATTTCCCCGCTGGTTATGACGCTGAGGGTTATGCAGGGGCTCAAAACGAGGTTGCTATGGCAACTGAGAGAATGATTTACTATATCGAGAAAAGCCTTGAAACCGAGCGTTGGGTCGATGATTATCACCTCGTAAGTGATGCTTTTGTCGCCGAGAAAGTATTCCATTACGAGTACGAGGCAGAACAAGTACTATCAGTGTATATTGCAAAGTGGCAGAACGTTGTCGGACTAGAAGACGTCATTGATGATTATGAGACAGTTCAGGAGAACCTCCCAGAAGCAGACCGGATTCTGGCACTTACTCACCTGGAAACAGCGTTGAGTGAGGAGCCTATTAACCACGAGCTAGATATTCGGTACAACAACTTTGTAGCCCTTGCACAGCAATACTATGACAATGGTATAGTCAAGGTTGCTGCAGCGAATTATCAGGGTGCTATTGTGGATTTCAAGACTTCATGGAGAAACAGCAAATTTGCCATTGATCTTGTTAATGGTGTCCAGACTGATGAGGAGTATTTCTACATTCAGACAATTCTAGACTCCCAGCTACCGGAGGCGGTTGGTACTCATGGCAACTTTACAGCACAGCAAGATGGCATGTATGATATTTTCGATATGTTGACTGAGGGCGAACTTGTAACTGACTTCTCGTTACCTGATTCAGGTGATGCTGTTGATGTTCATGACTTCGATTCTCTGGAATTCGATATATTGAATGGAAAGACTCCTAGTATCATCCAAATATCTGATAATATATACGCAATAGCATACGAGGGTAACTTGTATGCTGGAACTATAATCACTGTTGATATATCCTCAGAGGGTCCAATTGCGGATTCAGTCGTTGATACACTAGTATTTGACGCCGTGAAGGGAAAGACTCCCCACTTAATCAGAATATCCGAAGATGTTTACGCGATTGCATACGCAGGCGATGGTGACGATGGTACATTGAAGACCGTTGAGATATCAACTGACGGTACAATAACTGACGCAGCGATTGATACTCTCGAATTCGATACAATAAACGGAAAGACTCCGCACATATCGTATATCTCAGGTGATATCTACGCCATAGTCTATGAGGGAGATGAATACGCTGGAACAGTTATCACTGTAGAGGTCACAACTAGTGGCCAGATCACTAACTCGATTGTAGACTCTGAGATATTTGATTCCGTGAAAGGTAAAACTCCAGTTCTTATCCACATCTCAGGAGATGTGTACGCAGTTGTGTACAGTGGAGATACAGATGATGGGTTTGTAAAGACCTTCACGATATCAACCGCAGGACTGATCAACACGTCAGGAGAAGAAGCGATAGCATACGACTATGATTCCTTAGAATTCGATACTCTGAGTGGAAAAACTCCTAGCCTCATCCAGATCAGCGAAAGTGTATACGCTATCGCCTATTCGGGGGACTCGTACGCAGGCACCCTCATCACAGTTGAAGTGTCCTCGACAGGTCCGATTACAAACACGATCATAGACACTTTAGAGTATGATGCTGTGGCTGGAAAAACCCCCCACATCATATCCATTTCTGGTAACACATATGGGATCGCCTATACAGGTGACGGTGACGATGGATTCCTAAAGACCGTTCAGATACTTACGGATGGAACTATTGGAGACGCCGTTATTGATTCACTTGAATTCGATACAATGACAGGAAAGACTCCAAACATTACTCCAATCTCAGGAAACGTTTATGCGATCGTTTACACTGGTGATGTCTACGCTGGCTCCGTTGTGACTATTGAGGTTGCAGCAAACGGGCAAATCACCGACACAGTAATTGACTCTGATATATTTGACACTGTGAAGGGTAACACCCCACGACTGATCCCAATCTCAGGTGACATTTACGCAGTTGCTTACTCAGGTGATGACGACGATGGCATGCTGAAGACCTTCACGATCTCCACGGCTGGAGTAATCGCAGACGAAGGAGAACCCGAAGAATCCTATGACTTCGATTCACTGGAGTATGATCTACTTATGGGAAAGACTCCCAGTATCATTCAGATAGACGATAGCGTCTACGCTGTCGCATATGCTGGTGACGGTGACGATGGATTCTTGGTCACATTGGATATATCCTCAACTGGGCCAATAGCTGACTCCATCATAGATTCACTCGAATATGATTCTGTTAAGGGAAAGACTCCCGATATTATCCATGTCTCAGGTACAACATATGCAATAGCATACAGCGGAGACGGTGATGTCGGCAAACTAGTTTCAATCGACATTCAGACTGACGGTTCCATCGGTGCTGCTGTGATTGATTCATTGCAGTTCGTGAGTTCAAAGGGTAAAGAGCCGAGTATCGTGTATGTTTCTGGTAACGTCTACGCTGTAGCATACGAAGATGACCAGGGAGCTGGTAATCCAAAGCCTGGTGTATTAAGCACCGTTGAGATCTTGGCAGATGGCAGTATTGGTGCTGCTGTGATTGATTCCTTGGAGTTTGATGCTGTTCAAGGCAAGACTCCTGATATTATTTCAATCTCTGGTGAAGTTTACGCGATTGCCTATTCTGGTGATGGTGATGATGGTTGGCTGAAGACATTCACAATCTCTGACGCTGGAATAATAACTGTCTCTCTAATTGATTCTTGGGAGTTCGACACCGTTAAGGGTAAATTTGCTGATATAGTTCAAGTCTCAGGCACAACATATGCTATTGCATACCAAGGCGATGGTGATGTTGGGAAACTGGCCACAGTTGGGATACTACCTGATGGCTCCATCAACTATAATGAGTATGATTCATTGCAGTTCGTGAGTTCAAAGGGTAAAGAGCCGAGTATCGTGTATGTTTCTGGTAACGTCTACGCAGTTGCGTACAATGATGACCAGGGAGCTGGTAATCCAAAGCCTGGTGTATTAAGCACCGTTGAGATCTTGGCAGATGGCAGTATTGGTGCTGCTGTGATTGATTCCTTGGAGTTTGATGCTGTTCAAGGCAAGTCTCCCGATATTATTTCAATCTCTGGTGAAGTTTACGCGATTGCCTATTCAGGTGTTGGTGACGATGGCTTCTTAACAACAATCGGAATAGAAGCAGACGGAACAATAACAAACACCGATACAAGCGGAGGAGTCAGCGCACTGAGTGCAATCGACTCGTTGGAGTTTGATGCTGTTCAAGGCAAGACTCCTGATATTATTTCAATCTCTGGTGAAGTTTACGCGATTGCCTATTCTGGTGATGGTGATGATGGTTGGCTGAAGACATTCACAATCTCTGACGCTGGAATAATTACTGTATCTCTGATTGATTCTTGGGAGTTTGATGCTGTTCAGGGCAAGACTCCGGACCTTCTCCATGTCTCAGGTACAACATATGCTATCGCTTACAGCGGCGACGGTGATGTTGGGAAACTGGCCACAGTTGGGATACTACCTGATGGCTCCATCAACGATAACGAATATAATACACTAGACTATGATGTGGTGACTGGTAAGAACCCGAATACTATCCTGATTTCAGGAGACGTTTACGCCATTGCATACGCAGGTTATGGTGATGATGGTTTCCTTGTTACTCTCAATATAGAATCAGATGGAACTATCACAATGACTGACACTGGTGGAGATGCGGGTGCGTTTACTCCGATTGATTCTCTTGAGTATGATGCTGTGAAGGGAAAGACTCCCGATATTATCTCCGTCTCGGATGATGTTTATGCGATTGCGTATGCCGGAAATGATGACGATGGGATGTTAATCACGGTTGAAATAGCCACAAACGGTCAGATAACTGATACGGTGATTGATTCATTTGAGTTCTTGACTGCAAAAGGCAAGGAACCAAGTATCTTGCATATATCCGGTAACGTCTACGCTGTTGCGTACAACGATGACCAGGGTGCAGGTAATCCAAAGCCTGGTGTGTTAAGCACTGTTGAGATCTTGGTAGATGGCAGTATTGGTGCTGCTGTGATTGATTCCTTGGAGTTTGATGCTGTTCAAGGCAAGTCCCCTGATATGATCTTGGTTTCAGATGAGATGCATGCTATTGCATACGCAGGCGAAGGAGATGATGGCTTCTTAACAACAATTGGAATAGAAGCAGACGGAACTATAACAAACACCGATACAAGCGGAGGTGGCGACCCACCCACTTATCCAAACTCGGTGATTGATGGCTACGAGTTTGATACGTTGGACGGTAAAGAGCCGCACATCATCCATGTTTCAGGGAACGTGTATGCAATAGCCTACACTGGTAATGATTACGCTGGAACACTCATAACTTTAGAGATAGAGGACGATGGGCAGGTAACTGAGTCCATAATAGACACCCTGATTTACGATAGTGTAAAAGGGAAGGCTTCGTTCCTATTCCCAATTTCGGGAACCACATATGCTATTGCCTATTCTGGTGATGATGATGATGGGTTCTTGAAGACGGTTACGATCTCGGACGCTGGAGTAATCTCTGATTCGGTGATTGACTCTCTGGAGTTTAACGCTGTAAAGGGGAAGACCCCAACGGTCGTTCCAGTTTCAGGCGATGTCTATGCTATCGCTTACAGTGGTGATGATTATGTAGGCACTATCATAACTGTAGAAGTAGCAACTAACGGTCAGATAACTGATTCAATAATCGATACTCTGGTGTTTGATTCTGTTAAGGGAAAAGAGCCTCATATAATTCACGTCTCAGGCAACACCTACGCAGTTGCATATAGCGGGAACGACTACGCCGGAACAGTGATATCGGTGGAGATAGCGACAAACGGTCAGATAACCAATACACTAATAGATTCATTGGTTTTCGATTCTTCGAAAGGTAAAACTCCTCATATCATCCCCATTTCCGGTGATGTTTACGCCATAGCCTACCAAGGCTATGTTGAACGTGGCGTCGAACCAGGAATAGTTAGCACTGTCGAGATTACTTCTGGTGGCTCCATCGGGTCTTCAGTAATCGATTCTCTGACTTTCGATGCAGTAAAAGGAAAGAATCCTGATGTGGTTTCACTTACCAGTGGTGTCTACGCAATTGCATACAGCGGGGTTGACTATGCTGGTACCGTGAAGAATGTGAAGATTGCTGATAACGGTCAGATTACTGACTCAATCATCGCTGAAATGGTATTCTATCCTATCCACGCCAAGGAGATAAGCATACTATCGGTCTCTGGAAACGTCTATACTTTAGCCTTCCATGGTCTTGATCACGACGGCTTCGTCTTAGGCATGACAATGGGTGGAGAATCCAACTATCGGCTTGATCTTGAGGAGGGCTGGACTGAATTGCCATCTAGGGACAACGCTTGGTTACATATCCACGCTGGAGACCAATCGTCAGAGACGCTTATGGTGGATTATTGGAATGGGGCCGGATGGACGAATATCATCTCTGATATAACCTACGGTTGGAACGAGGTCGACGTGACCTCCTATCTAACGGGCTCCTCGTTTACCATAAGGTTCGTGGACGAAGCTGTTACAGACACCGAACAGGATAGCTGGGGCATAGACATGGTATACCTGCACGTTTACGATTAGGTGTGGGAATCTTTTTTTCCTTTTTATAAAATTCTATTTCTATGCAAATACCAATGTATTCTCAGAAAGTACCTCGTTAAGAACAAAGTTCAACACGGTCTACTGGATTCCCATTTTTTGATAGCAATAATGGATGTACTGATTACTTAGACAAAAGAGAACTATGGGGAATACCTAGTCCAGGCGACATCAAAACTCTCATATGTGCTCAGACCTGGAGTAGTAGCCCCCTCTGTCACGAGGAAACTTGTGAACGAAGGATCATTCTCAATCGTAACTCCTGCCGGAACACTCGTAACCCATAGATCATATTCACCTCCTGCCGTATTAGCATCCAAAGTGGTAACGAAAAACTCGGTGGTTCCAATGTATGGTACTGCCCTGACCTGAACCCAATCCTTGACCATTGTTGAAGTGTATGTGTACGTGTACCATACGTTCCTTCCGAGAGACCCAACCTCAGAGAACGTACCATAAAGGATCTCAAAAACCTTGTACGACAGTTTTGACTCGGCCCCATCGCCTGCGAACACCCAGAGTTCTTCCCCCTGGGGGGCCCAGTCAAGATCAATACATCTCTTGATACCTGAGTTGACTCCACCATCAATCTTCACAGGGTTTACCCACCAGTATTCTCCCGAGTCCTGCTGTATGTACCCGGTTACCCAGACATCGTTTCCGCTATCTAGTAATAATAGTGCCAACTGATTGGATGACAAGTCTCTGTGAGACCTGAGCATCAGAAAACGGTTATCGAAATTTCTGATCTGCCTGATTCCCGCTGGTGCAACGTTCCATTGTTGGTCATAACTCCATGTTGATGTGGACTCGTTATAATTCTTGACGATAATCCACTTTCCAACTGGATCAGCTGTTGTGCGTACGGTTACGGCTGCGTATAATATGCTTGAGTCATACTGCCAAGCGAGGTCGCCTCGCTCATATAGGTAATCAGGAGTCGTGTAAGTAGCATCCGTTATCTTGTGTGACGATCCCCAGCTTGATGATCCACTCTCGCTCCATAACGCGACGTAGGCATCGTTGTTCTCGTCTATGACAAGCATGGCGATGGTATTATCAACTGAATCAGGCTTGGCCACGAGTTTAACATATTTCACCTTTCCCGCCCCCGAAATAGTGAGACTTGCTTCTGAGTCCCATGTTGTCCCATCAAATCTTTTCACGAATACCTGAGCCTGTCCCACTTCCCAATCCTTATTACTGTAAGCAATTAGTGGGTACCCTGAGTCTTCCTCGTATTCTATATCAAACGGACGGATGTTCTCTGCCGTACTCCAAATGTCATCAATCTCGGTCTTTGTCCACCAAGTACCATCAAAATTATAGGCGTATAATATCCCATTGCTGTCAAGAACGGCGGAAACAGCCTGGTCCCTATTATCATATTTTGTGTTAAAATCACTCCTTACAATCCTCACAGCATCCCCAGCGTCTGATAGAATCGACTGTGACTGCCAAGACGACGTGTAAAACCTGCTCTTAGGGGAGACGTAAGACGTGTCGGAGGACCTGTATGTGATGAGAGCTCCGTTTGACTCACTCGCTGTAACAACGTCCGTGTCAGTTTTCTCAAGCCTCGAGGTAAAACCCGAATCGTTGCTGGACACTTGGATAACATATCCATCGATTTCTGACTGCTGAGCACCGACGAAAATATCTACGGATAGTATCTCCGTACCTCCTGATGCGATAGTCTGTGATACGGATCCTCCCAGATAATTAGATGTAGGATCTGAGTCGTCTCCTCCCGAGTAGAGCAGGTCGCCGTTTGAGTCAACAAGTTGAACTAGGGCTGTTGTGGCGTGGGATTCGTCCTCGTTATTATAAATAGTGACGTCAACCTGGCAGTAACCAGGGTTACCAGCGGGGAAGCTCAAGTCTTTGTCTTGGATAACCAGCGGTGAATCCATAATCTCCACAAAGTTCGTCGTATATTCGCCCTGGTCGGTTATCATCCAAGCAGCGGTCGACGATACCATGAAGGACAATACTGCAATAATTATAACTATGTCTCTAGTGAGCCGCACGACGTGTTGATGAACGACTGGGCTTTATAATAAGATATTCCGTAAACCGTGATATATCGTCCCTGAACGATGAGTAAACTAAGTGTAACTCTAGGTTAACATCCATATCAATTGCTTATTTACTATAATCTTTGATGAATATAGAGACCAGAATTGATATTTTTACAATACCAACTTGAGTATAGTACCGATTAATATCTTTGACTTAATATTAATAATTTAGTTGATTGAAGTCTGCTTGAGTTTTATGAGTGTCTCGGGTACCCAGAAGTGGAATATTGGTATCCGGATTAGCATGTCCACTGCCAGCGGGACCGCAAACAGCATCCATGGCCACTTGCAGGAGTACATGAGACCGCCAAGGAGGGGTGCCCCTATCCTTAACAGTGCGCTGAACGTGTTGCTGAGCCCCATCCACCTGCCCCTCTGCTCGGCTGGAACCATCTCCAGGAACAATGTGTTATAGGCGCTGGTGCTCATCCCGATGCCCCTTAGGGTCCATGCTACCAGTAACCAGTACTGGTTCGGAGCAAGGATCACGATGACAAAGAACAGCCACAGTGCCGGTCTGATTATGAGGAACGCGTACTTTCTGCCCTTGGTATCTGCAAGGTTGTTCATTGGGGTGGCAAGTATCACCGACGCTATTGTCTCTACTGTTGGTAGCAGTCCTAGTACCAGCGCGTTTGCCCCTTTGACCTCTGCGGCGTATAGGAACGTGAAACTCTGAATCGTTGACCAAACCAGGGCACCTAGGGCGCCAACCACCATCATCACCTTGAGCTTTCTACCGCCCCCATCAAGGACTTCTCTGAAGTCGTCGAAGAATCCAGTTGATTTCTTCGCCCTTGGGGTTGGCATGACGTCTGTGAGCTTGATGTAGACATAGCTGTAGATTATGATCATTCCCACGAACCTGAGGTAGTATAGCGGTCTGATACCATCGATTGTGAGGCCGCCCCACCTGTCCACCAAGATAGCGGCTGGGATCGGGCTGATGAGACCAAGGACCATTGCTACTTGCATCCTGACGCCCATTCCCCTCGCCCTCTCAGCGCTGTCAAGCTCATTTGTTATGATGACCTGCTGGCTCCTGAACATCAACGCCATGGTGAACGGGTTGATGACCATGGCGATGAATATCCACTTCCAGTCCTGGGCGAAGGCATACATGCCGACCATGGCGATGTTGAGGAAAAGCCCCGCGCCCATGACCTTCTTGAGGTTATAGTTGTCAGTGACGTACCCGACGGGCATGCTGATGAGCATGCTGATGAAACTGCTGACGCTCTGGAGCCAGGCGATGGTCATGTTGTCCGCGCCCAGTGCTTTCGTGAATATGCTGCTGTACTGTCCTGTCAGGTTGAAAAGGAACATTCCGCCGCCGCTCCTGACCAGCATCATCCGGTAATTGTGGGACTGTCTCGCGAGGAAGTCTCTCCCGTTTTTTAGGCTGTTTCGGACTCCCATATTTTTACCTCAGAAATATGCGTGGTAGAATGTTTACCAACTTAAAAACTGGGTGATTCATTTGACACTTTCCTGCTGGAATTTATATGTCCTGACCCTGCTACACAGGGTATGGTCAAGATAAAAGCAACCGTAATCAGTCAGGAGGGCCACTGCGATGCAGGAAACAAGGTCGGGGATTCGATCACTTTCGACTGGAGCACCCATGAGATCGAGGGAAGGCTGTGCCTTCATGCAATTTACAGCGTCATGCCTAAGATATACGCCATGGCTCAGGGAGGTAACGTGGCTTTCGCAAAGGCTGATGACGGGACGTTGGTGGCCCGTCATGCGTGTCCGGATGGGTACAACCCTCTAATTCTTGAGCTCAGGGTTGTGGAGTAGCTCGTTCTCCTCCCTGGCGTTGTCCTTGACAAGGAACCAGAGGAGGAATACATCTAT
>Ga0233437_1005578_pt1 | contig 13514 bp, 16 predicted proteins | sample SI_122_August201_FD_182714 | JGI IMG/M metagenome (GOLD analysis project Ga0233437, IMG submission 182714) | Seawater microbial communities from Saanich Inlet, British Columbia, Canada - SI_122_August2016_200_MG | ecosystem: Environmental > Aquatic > Marine > Inlet | place: Canada: British... | reverse complement strand
CCATACAACATTCTTTCATCATCATTGTGTTCACATTTATGTACTTGTTGTTTTTCAACACATGTTCGACACAATGGGAATGTAAGTTTTTCACAACGATGAGGTAAAACTGGATGATATAATCCACGTGGGGGCAATATAGCACATTTTACAAACCCCAAAAATCCAGTGATATCAGTGTTTTCAAAATGTGTTAATATTTTGGGTATGCCCACAGGATACACATCATATTTATTAACGGTTGGATACAATGATGTAATGTCTGCATATCGAATCTTTTCATCACCATGTGCCTCATAATATAACTTTGAGGCATTTGTTCGGCCACCGAAAAAGGAATCACGTTTGTTCATTTCTACGTCCTCAAAATTAAACAATTCTAGTTCATCTGCAAACTTTCGAAAGTTCTTGTCTGTCTTTTTCTTTTCAATAAAATCATGTTCCCACATATATAATACGTTATATCCCGCATTCTTTAACCAATTGTATTTTTCAATCCAATCTTGATACACATCAAACATTGACGTGTGTTTGTGGTTATGTAGTTTACCTCGTTGTTTATGACATTTTGGACAACCATGCCAATAACACCCTAAATATTCATAAACCGTGTTAGTATCATTATGAAAGCCATCAACTGTGTATTTTCCTATTTTGTGTTCACGTTTGATTTTACCTTTCAAATACTGATCTCTGTATCGTAGCCATATCTCACAACTTATTGAACTGTCTTTATTACCTTTCGGCATATCAATCAAAATCTGATTTTCGGTCAGGAAATAATGTAATAATATTGCTTTTGCATGTGACGCAATGGTTGTGTATTTAAATGCTGATTTATCATATTCAGTCAATAAGATACTGTTCAACAATTCGTCGAACTTTAAGACTGATTGATTCAGAATATCAACATCTTTAATACAATAATCTACCAATTCATACATATTGCAAAAGTCATCATTACAATGTTGACTGTACCAATTGACAAAATCCTGTTTGTCCTTTTCTTTGTTATACTTAACGTCTAAGTCATAGTATGATATATCAACATCACTCAACTTTCCAATGTAATTCTCATTTTCATATGTATTGAACTTATATGGATAGTCCCCTTTATATGTATTCAATCCGAATATGCTTGGGAGAGCCTTTAACGGACACATGAAAAAGTTGAGACTATCAACAAATGTTAAATTGTAATATGGAATGGTCATTTTCATTATTTTTGCCCCATTACGAACCACTTTTGGTTTGATATGAGTATTTTTCAAAAAGTATCGTTTGATGAACTGACCATCAAATCCCTTGTTATTATGTGCTATTACCGTACTACCTTTGTGCTGATAGAGATATTCAATGAATGATTTTACTATGTCATCACAGTATTTAATTGTCAGGTTTTCATACTTATTAATCAAATAAAGCAATCGCTCTTTGACAGTGTCATTCATTCGGTTTGGAACAAACACATTCTTTTGATTAGTATCAAATGCAACAATCACATTAGGTATCATATAACCATTGTCATTTATCGTTTCTATGTCATATGTAATGATACTCGGTTTACCTTTTTTTAATTGCTTTTTAGTCATAAAGCATATATGGTTGCGTACATTAACTATTTTGTGACATCGCTTACACTCCTGATGAAAACACTTATGTTCATCTTTTGGATGGTAATTATTTGAGCATTTTCTGCATTTCATGATAGTTGAACACATATCATTTTTCAAATGTGTTTCAAAACACTTGATTGATCTAAAATGTCTATTACATTTCAAACAGCATATACCATGTTTCTCTTGTTGATAATCAACCGTTTTGTCTTTAATATCACACACACCACGACACATGAAACAGCGTTCACGGCAATTATGAGTTTTGATATCATATGCTTTCAAACAATCATTACAAAAGTAATTATGGCCTAAAAATGCGTTCATCTTTGTTATCACATCATAATGATTGTTATGGTGTAGTAAATATATGACCTTGTCATACTGTTCATTGCCCGTAAATATGATTTTTTGCTCCTCATCACTGAATACAATTATACGATATTGTATAATGTCCTCAATGCTGTTCAATTGAGCTAATGGAATGGGAACTGTAAGTTGATGATTAACACTCAAAAAGGAATCTTTATCTTTGATTAGTTTGACTCCCAATGGTTTACCATCAACCACGTTGAATGTGGCCATATAATGCTTATATAATGATTTGTTCTCTTGATATGCTCTCGCAATCAAAACCGCATATATACAGCAAAAGTTATCTTTGTTTTTGATTTCAATAACACTTTTCTTTGTTAGTGCTGTTTGATAATCAATTTTATGAGATAGGTAGTGACCACCATAGGGTAGGTTATAGTGCTTGTATCTTATTACAAGAGCCTTGTCGAGGTCATTATCCTCATATCTTGAAATGATAATATTAGCGATTGCCTTAAGCAATGCATTTTCAATATTGTCTTTTGTAAACATGTTAATTGAGGATTCTTTCTCTATTCTATTTCCAGACGTATCAATATATGTGACAACAATAGAGAACTTGTCTCTATTAGTTGAGTTGGGGTATTTACGTGTGATATAGTTAATATATCCGTTTACGTTGGGTTTTAATAGGTCCTCAACATTTTCGATTTCATTGTGTAGAATCTTTTGACTGACTGAACCAATTTCAAATGCAAAATCAATCTGGTCAATTTTGAATGTTTTTGACAATTCAGTATGATGTGGTGGTATAATTAGCATGTCCGCACCTATTAAATCATATGTCTTTTCAATTGCTGTTTTACGTTTATCTGCTTTGGTTACAGCTCGACCTTTTGCACGTCGGATCATATATTCATAATAAATGTCATCTTGTGCCTTCTTGCTTAATACATCTTGTGATGTTTGTAAGTGTTTCTTTTCAGATACGCTATAATCAGGACGTTTCAATAAAACACTAATCTTTGATTTCAATTGCTTTCTTGCCTTGTCAGATAATGGACGGTTTAAATAGTACGCAATTTTATCTACAATTACCTTTTTGTCTTTCAATTTGCGTAAATCAAAATCAATACTCTTTTCACCCATAGCATTTCGGGCATCTGCAACACTTACAATATTGGCCTGTTGGTTTTTACGTTTTTCAGTTGGATAAGCAACTGCTTTCCGTGAATCAGGTCTTTTACGAGATACTCGCGGTGATTTCTCTACAGGTTGTTGATTCTCAGCGAGTTTCCTTTCATACTGTTCAATCCGCAGTTTGTATTCATTCGCTTTAAGGTAATCCTCCCGTTTAACGGCATCATCTTTTTGTTGTTTTAGTTGCTGTATAGACTTTTTAATCAACGCTGAACCTGACATTTCAACCCTCTATACTTATCAATATACTATTGTTTAAGTCAAAATTATTCCACTAATACGTTTTTCAAAATCGTTCTAGATAGTGTTCCTGATACCTAAATCAAAAACTACTTTCTGTGTATTGTATTTATGTGTATAAAATGAAATGAAAATTATTATTTTCGTTTTTTAAAAGAAAAAATGTTTGATAAAAATCGTCTGCTCTTAACGGACGACGTGTCGCCAGTGGCTTGACCACCAGATTGTTGAACGTTTTAAGGCATTCACAATGAACACACACGGGGTTCCATGTTCAATTTGATTTGATTGAGATACAACTTGAAACCGTATAGTTTGCCGTCAGCATATTCAAAATACTGTGGGGTAATCAGAACGTCAGCATGAATACGCTTACCATATTTCATGAAACCGTTAATTTCAACTGAATTGCTTTTACTATCAAAACAGTGTGTTGAGGTAGATACTTTCGGTTTGATAGTGTAATACACTTTATCTTGGTATTCGTTTCTATACACGAAAGATTGGAATGTCCAACCCTTTTTCTTTTCAACTAATGTTTCAAGATACTCATCAAGGGATTCTACATTCAACTTATCAGTATCGTCTAACATGATATTACATGAAAGAAAGTCATATGTGTCAGTCTTTACATGACTGATACCATTTGGTAAATACTTGTTTCTCATAATGAATGTGAATGGTTTGTCCTCTCTAATCAGTTTGTGTCGTTCATTGAACTCGACCGTGATTGTGTTGATATCGTCAATGTTGTTGTTGCTCATTGTATTGTATGTATGGGAATGTATGAAATGTATGATTTGAACTATTATGATTGTTATATACATATAGGTTTTTAACTCTTTAAGGAGCAAATTATTTAGTTATGTATGTAAAAAGTTCTTGAACTATTATTACACACTGAGTATCATACCATTTTCAATCATGAACGACACAAATTGCTTACATTCAGACCAGTTATATGACTCAACAATCGATTGTTTAGTTTGTCAGGATTGTGGAACAGTTATCAAATCTCCTCAATATGTTCATGATTACACTCCATACAACTTTGATTTGAGCAATGACTCATATGAGTATGAAATTAGTAATAGATTTCATATTCTATCCTACTCATATGCTCCAATATATCTGAAAATGATTAGAGACACATACGACCATTTAAAGAGTTCTACTGGTAAGGTATCACAGAACTTTATTCCAGTATCTATCTATTATGGATTAAGAGTTCATAAACCAATCAAACCAATGTCTATTGATAGACTACTACATTTAGAATCTGGAATGTCTCAGAGATACATAAAAAAGTATTCAAAGTATTTTGAACTTGTTAAGTCAGATATGAAAAAATTAGATAAGAGAAAGTTCAACAGATTGTCTGAGACTAAGTATCTAACTGAGCTCAAATGAACTATTTTTATCTCGTTCGTTTTCTACCTCGTCCAATCGTCTTTCCAATCTTGATACTACTATACACAGTTGATCGATTCGGTTATCCAAACTTGATATGATAATGCGGTTATTATTGAGCATTTCAATTGTTGTTCGTAAGAGGTTATTTTCAATACGCAATCTGTTAGTATCAGCGATTAACTCCTCCTCGGTCATTTGTGAATGTGTTGATTCCATTGATAAGCGATTTTGATATATAAACTGATTAGTTATATGTATATACAGATAATTTTTTATGGATATTGAAACACAGTTGTTGAATTCGGCAAAGATTCAGAATATAACTCTTACTGGGTTCATTATCTATAACACATATGATACATTGAAACTACACCATACCAACAAACAGTTTAAGAACTCGGTTGGATTCAATATTGGAACGAAACATGTTAAGATTTTCAGTTCTCCGACAACGATTCATTCATTGTTGATTACTGGTATTCAAAGACAGTATGAGATTGATTCAGTATTAGAACAACTGAACGGAATAGTTCTTTCGTTAGACATATCGTTATTGAATGTGAAACTGGTCTTGTCTAAATCTAACATAGACTTGTTTGAGATAGCAAAAAGGTTAAAAAATGACACTGAAACGAACAATGACTTAACAATCATATATGACAATATCTTACATAACAGTATGAGAATTAAGTCTATTTACTATACAATCATGATTTTTCAAACTGGAACGACTGTTATATCTGTAAAGCATGTGTCATGGTTAGATACATGCTTTGATATACTACTCAAAATTGAAAAAGACTATCTGGTCAATCAATAAGGATTGTTAATCTCTTTTCTCTTTCATATGTGATATCCAGTTTTTCATACTGTTCTCATAATGTTTTCTTTGTTCAACGAACTGTTCTCGTAGTGTGTCTTGACTAACATACTCATACTGAATAGTTTCAGTGAAATCTTTCTCCTCCATGTAGTTAATGTTGTTACGACTGACTGATACTCTCTTACAATCACATTCTATTGTATAGTCTCCTTTAACTGGTTCTATTACTGTTCCACAAACATTACACTTTACTGTACTGTTCTTATAGATACGTTCCATTTGAAATCACAAAATCTTGAACTATACATATGAATAAGGTAGTTCTTAAATCAATTGAAATGTTTTAAAAAAATGAGAGTATCAATCCAAGTGGTATCACCAGTCCAAACAAGTTGTATGTTCGATCACCAACCATAGTCAAAACACCTAATCTGACCAATTTCCTTATCTTTTTACTCCAAATAAAAAAGTCCTAGTTTGATCGAGCATTTGGTCAGCAGTGCTATACTCTAATTTCACATATTCAGTCGCGGACAACACTTTCTCCCTCGACTCTCGGAACTTTTCAATCTCATTTTTCTCATGTTTATCTACATTGAAAATCTCGTCAAGGATTGGACGAGTAGGAATCAATCTAATAATGCTTTTTGGTTTGATTCCAATGAATCTCAACAAGGACACGTCACTATCTATGAATATGAGTTTTCGAATTCCTTTATGTATTTTTTTCAATGACCTAATGTACTTTTTCAAATATGATTTCAGCATTACCTCATATGCTCTAACGTTATTGATAAGTGCGTTCTCCAACTCCAATTTGCTCTCAGGTGAGAGGATTTCTAATAGAGACCTTTGTAGGTCATATGCGATTACATTGTCTTTGTCTTGGATATAACTCATTAAGTATTCAATGTCTGTTCCCTTGTGTAATACTATTCCAAACAAATTGCTCTTTTGAAAACACATTTTGAACTTGGACAAACCACCAAGTTTCTGCTCTAAGAACGTTTGTTCTGATTTAGACGTCATTTTTGAATCATATATACATATTATAAAAATCTCTTTAAGTTCTTATATCTCATTTCCGTCGTTATCATGGGTATAGTCTATTGGGTCATTTGGATAATTGACATGAGATATGCAAAATTGTTTGAACATTCCGTCGATTATAAGCAATCTACGTTTCTTGGATAGAAATGGTTCAATCTCATCTATATTCAAATGACAATTATTCTTATCTATTTCATAATCTAACACATAGTCATATACGTCCTCTATGGTATCAAAATATGTGATTGGGATATTGGTATCACCCAAGTGTGGCGCGACCCCACGCTGACGATAGATTTTAACTTTGAAATTGCCGAATCTCATTGTATTGTATATCATTCATTGTATATTTCTTTACATTGTTTTTTATCTATGTCTGATCGGAGTATGAGAGATTACTCCCTCATGCTGTATTCTACCGTATTCATCGATTTTCTCATCGTCTCTCAATGATGGTTTCATATGTCTTACTCTCAATACACAATTCCAATCGTATCCATTCAAATCAATCAAGTTGCCATCTATATCATTCAATGATAGATTGAACTTTTGGAGTGATTGACCAACACCAAGTTTAACATTGATTACAGATTCGAATGGTCTGATCAAAGCGTATGAGAAATTGCTTGTATCTATCACTACTTGTCCGAATATATCACTTTGTTGAGAAATACGTGTCTCATATGACAATCCAGTTGATAAGTCAGAATGAATGAAAATAGTATCTAGCCCCCCGCAATTGACAATTCTATCCAAACTGTATTCAACGTCTGTTCCAGCGTCTCCAACTACCAATTGAAATGTTGAGGTTTCAGCATCCAATCCAAGTATTTTTTGTAAAGACGTATTTCCATCCATGTCAATTGTAATAGTTAATGTATGAGCAATTGTAGCACCAACACTGAATGTTAGGTCCATAATTCCAGTGTATTCGTCAATGTTCCCCACTGTATCATCTACTGGGAGTGATTCACCTGTTAAAAATGTTTGAATAGCACTCGCAACAATCTGTTGAATATCAACACTTGCTGTTCCTGCCCCAGTTGAGGATTGAGGGTTTCCGACAGGAATCGTTACGTTTGCTGTGTAATCAACACTGTTATAATTTGCTTCGATCTTATATGTATTATTGGTTGAGTTGATAATGTAATAACTCATTGGAATACTCGCTGTATGGATACTCACCTCTAAATGTTCGTCTTTCTCTGGTATGATTCTTGATTGTAATCCAACATTGAAATTGCTGACAGAACCGGTCTGATAGTCAGAACTACGAACTACGATCAACTCGTCGCTCTTATTACTTTGATAGTTATACTTACTCATTGTCGTTCATATACTTATATGTTATCTATCCTTTAAGTGCTACGAATGGAATACCACTTAAAGGAATATATTTCATTTGTATATTACTCATTATATACATGGCAAATATTCCAGCAGAAATTAGTGGATTCTCAGTCCCCGACAAACTTAGATATTTTCCCAAACCAGTTGGATTGGGAGGCAGACGTGTCCTCACTCGTATCAATCCCAATGGAACTGACAAAGCAATCCATATGAAGTCTCAACGTCAAAGACGTGTTTTTAACATTCCAAGCATTCCAGGAGCGTTCCTTGACGCGGAACAATTGAGAATTGTATGGGACGCAGTAGCATGTTATGACGCTACATATACAAATGTAACAACTACAACAGATGGGGAAAGTGTTATTTTCCCAGATGGTCAATACGGTCTTATCTATGGAATGAAACTCAAATCAGCAGGAACTGTACTTGTCCATAAAACCAATTATAACAGACTACACAATTTCATGAAAAAGGCAAACATTAACAAAGAATACTATGATACTCTCGGTGCTACTGAGGGATACTATGGGTCATTCCTTAACAATGCTTTCAGATATGCTAATCAGATTATGAACTTTCAAGAGGCAGCCACTGCAGCGGTTGCTGCCCAAACAGCGGGTGCAGCGACTGTACTACAAGTTGTAAATGCTTCAAATGCGACAACCTCATTGCTTACGAAAATTAACAACGAACTCATTACTCGTTCTGGTGCTACCACACGATACAGTATTCACCCACATATTCTATTGTTTGATTTGCCAAAAGCAATTCATTTGGGAGATTTCCCCAATGGTCTCCAATTGGAAATTGAATTTGAAACTGCTGATGTTGCCTTATCAACTCAAAAATATGCATCTTACATGACTGGTGTTATTAGCGACGCTAATAGATTGAACACTGGAACAGATTTAACAACTCGTTCGTATTACTTGGATAACATGGCGATTGAGGTAGAATATGTAGAAATGTCTGATAGTTTTGTTGCTCTATGGAATACGATTAAAGCAACTGCTGGACATGCTATTCATTTTCAAGATTGGGAACTTATAGATAACTCGTATATGTCGTCTGAATACACAATAGATCCAAATATTTCAAATGTTAAGACCGCATTCGCATTTTATCAAGGTATCAACCAAGTGAATGGTGATAGAGGATTTTCACTTGATAAGTATGTTGATTTGAACTTGTCAGAGTTCTTTTTCAAATATGGAAAACTGACTATTCCAAATGAACGTGGAACTATCTATGATAGCACTCTAACAGTCAATTATGACGTTATAGCAGAGGGATTGAAAGCACTTGGAAAATACGCAGATATCGATGGTGGTTCAATTATCAATTACAAAGACCCCCCAACTCTATACAACACATCAGTCGGAGCAGCGATTACAACCTCTACGTCTGCTGACGCATTGAATGGCAAAGACTTTTTCATTGGTGCTCGATTCACACCATTTGTAAATGACGACGCATATACACTCGATTCAGGAACTCTATCATTATGGACTAAACAACATACAGCATCCACAATAGGTCAGTTTCAGCAATACGTTATTGTTTCTCGTGATAAGACTCTCATTTTTGAACCCTCGGGAGGTGTTGGAGTCTCATTGTAAAATGCTTAAAGGAAACTTATCAATTCTTATATAACAATCAATGTTTGGGAAAAAAAGTAGTGTGAATCCATTCGCTGGGATCAAAACAGCAAAGAAACGTTGGAAAACTGGCTCAAAAATATTTACGTTTAAAAAACGACCCATTCCAACAAACACTGTTCGTCCTACTGTGAAAAAACCAGTGGTCAAGCCACAGGCGACACGTCGTCCAGTGGTCAAATCATTGAAACCAATCATGAAACCAATCATGAAAGCAAAAGCAAAGTGAAAACTGACTATGTATTATGTTCTATTTTTTTCAATCAAACTACTCCTTAAAGAGTAATCATTCATTAGTATATGTATTCATGGAACAATCTACTGCTATTTTGGAGTATCTAAGTACTATACGTTCTAAACGACCTAAGAAAGATAAGAAAGATACAAAAGATAAGAAAGTCAAGAAAGAACGAGATCCACGTTATATAGAACCAAAGTATGTAAAACAACGAGGAAAACGACCACGAGTTCAAACTACTCGTAGTGTGAATGTTCAACCAGACAAGACTCCTCAACCGTCTTTCAATATATCAGACGTATATTCAAAGTTGTTGAACGACTTACAGAAACAAAACTTATCACGTTCGATCTTTGCTCCTCCGATATCACAAACACACGTTGGTCCATTACAACCACTACAACCACTACAACAAGTTAGGCCTCAAACGACTAGACAACCACAAATACTGACTATGGAACAATTAGCAAGAGAGATAAAACAAGATTCAAGAGACGTATTACAAGAAATGAAATATCCAGACCCATCATTCAAAGGAATTGAGACTCATCCGGATCACAAACCGGTTCTGAAACGACTTGCTGCTGTTGGTATGACTGCTGCTGAAAAGAAAAAAGCGCATAAGGTATATTTGGATTTTGGCGATGATACATTTAGTGATATAAGAATGTTAGTAGAGGAACACCCAGAAATATTTGAATCTGAACAAAAAAGTATTATCGCAGAACGGAATAGATTGAAAAGATTAGGACCAGAGAACCCACAAGAACAAGAACAAGAACAAGGAGGTTTTCTTAAAAATCTTGTTGGTTTAACAAGTGGATTCAGATAAATAACTTTGAAATGTGCTTAAAGGGTTTGTATTCATATGTATATACTTTACAATGAGATTACAAGACGTTGATATTAGTCATATGGTGGGCAATCCCTCAAACATGAAATGGAGACATAGATTTCGTCATGGAATGGCAATGGGTCCAACAACAGTATCAATGGTTGGAATGGTTGGAGGAAATAACTCATTACCTCCATGGAGCAGACAAGGACTAACTTATGGAGAATGGATGAAAAAAAATCCAACTGGAATAAAACCAAACTTTTCATCATAAAGTCGTTTGAGTAGCACTTAAAGGAACTAACATATAAATTATATACAATCACAATGGGTATTTTCAGTAAGGTTTCAAAAGCGATTAAGCACCACGTATCACGTGCTAAATCAAATATTACTCATGCTGCTAAACGATTAGCAAAGGGAGATACGACTGCTGCTAAAAGATTATTTGATGATGGATTACATTCAGTAAAGAGACTACATAACAATATTTCTAAGAATGAAATTGTAGGCTCGTTGTATCGAGGAGGAGTAGGGAATACAATTGGAAAGGCAGTTGATCAAGTTGAGAGCAAACGGTATATGATTGACCATGCTGGAGATATTGCTAAATCACAAATGAACGTATTGAAAGATATCAAATCTGGTAATTTGAGTAGTGCTCTTAAAGGACAAGGAGAAATTATAGCTAAGTTGGATAGCGGAGGTAAAGCAGGTAATCTGAAAGAACTCGCGAAAAAAAAGGCAATGGGTGCAATAGATAGCGGATATGACAAAGCAACAAAGTTTATTCCAGATAGTGTAAAAAAGGAAATCGGAGCAATGAGTGCAAGTGAGATTGCTGAACGATTAGGTAAGACTGAAACTGGTAGACAAATTAGGTCTAAGATTACACAGCGTATGAGAAAAACTGGTATGAAAGCAATGGAAAAGATAAATATTTAAAAAAGTGGATAATTGATAATGACTTAAAGAACAACTGCTCATTAGTATAACGACAATGATCAAGAATTCAAAACCTAAGAAAATCATTACTGAACACGTTGAGTTCATATCCCCAAACTCAACAAAGACTAATGGGAGTATTAATATCATAGATAGTGGAATACGTAGTTATGATTTCATACCATCACAGTATATAGATTTTAGTTTTATGGTAAATCCATTGTATATGGTAAATGATAACATAGACGTAAGACTGGTATTAGAGACAAAGATTGCAGATAATTCTGATATGGTCAAGTTCAAAATGGAACTGAAAGAGATTACAAAAGATGTGAAATTGACTGAAAAAGAACTACATATAGGTTCAGAGGGAGAGATAACCGAATGTTCAATCGCTAAGTTTAAAATTAAAAGATTAAGTAAAAATCCAATCTATCTCGGACGTATCACACGAGTACCCTGTTCAAACGGACATTCGAATCCAATTTGGGTTCATGGTATCAAAATCACGTATAATGTAAGTAATAGATAGAACTAGTCTGATTCTGAATCAGTCTCATTACCCTTACTCATGTTAAACATTTGCTGAACATAATCTGCAAACTTTTGATCTGACATAGTGAGTTCTTTACTATGTGTCATGGTAATATTCTTATCGAGCACAGAACCCTTATACTTTAATTGATTATCTGGACGCTTTTTTTTCGTCTTTTTACTATTATCAATTTTGATAATGATTGGTTGAGATCGATTCTTTGATCCCTTAGGACGCCCACGTGACTTTTTAACGATTTCAATATCTGAGTCAGAGTCAGATTCAGAATCAGATTCAACTGGTTCAACTGGTTCAACTGGTTTCACAGTTTTTGCTTTTCGAACACGTTTCTTTGGAACTGATTCTTTCTTAATTTCTTGTTCTTGTTCTTGTTCAACTGGTTCAACTGGTTCAACTGGTTCAACTATTTCAACTGCTTTTGCTTTTGCTGGTTTTCGCCCACCTCGTTTCTTGGGAATTGGTTTAACAGGTTTCTCTGATTCAACTAAATCAATCTTATATGTGGTCTTACCAGTAGCAAGATTTTTTTTATACTTTCTACCACGCTTATCCACCTTGATCTCAAACTCCTCATCCTCATACATGCTCATGTTAGAACTCATTATTTTTTTTGACTCCTTAAAAGATTATGTTATTATATATATATATATATTATTAAATCTCTTTAAGTCATAATGGAAAAAGAAAGTAGTGAAAATGAAACTCAAATTGCGAGAGAACGTTATGATAAAGAAAAATCAAGAATGGAACGACTTGGACGTCCAGTTCTAACTCTGACAAAAGAACACATTCTATTGTTTGGCAAACTCGTTAATCAATCTATGGATATCATTAAAGATACCAGCGACATATCACTTTTGATAGAGAAATTGAGCGATACACTTAGTGAGTTATGTATCATGTATAAAGAGTTATATGAAAGCAATCATTTTAAGTTTGACGATATCATCTACTTTGGAATGGCAGTATTCACTGCATTGAACGTTGAACACATTCCCGAGAATAAGCACATTGCGGATAAAATCATTCAAATGTATGTGAATGAGAAAAAAGAGGAGGAGGAACAAACTAAACTGTATGCTGAACTACTTAGGAATGAAGAGGATAGACTATCAAATCAACGTATTGAGGACAAAGGAAAAGAGGAGATTGAATAGGATTGAACACAGTTGAATGAACTTATGGAAATTCATGGATTTAGATTCTCCATAGCGGTAATATGCTTTTGAGATCTCAAATGTTGCGATTTATTGTTCTTATTAACCCGCTGACCAC
>Ga0233437_1005572_pt1 | contig 13522 bp, 9 predicted proteins | sample SI_122_August201_FD_182714 | JGI IMG/M metagenome (GOLD analysis project Ga0233437, IMG submission 182714) | Seawater microbial communities from Saanich Inlet, British Columbia, Canada - SI_122_August2016_200_MG | ecosystem: Environmental > Aquatic > Marine > Inlet | place: Canada: British... | reverse complement strand
TCTAAGTCGGCTACAGTTTCTTTATCGGGCGCTGCATCGAGCAGCATTTTGCTGGATTCTATGATTATCTCTATCGCTGTTTTTACTATGAACAGTGCGATTACCCCCGCCATCACCGGCTCTGCGTACATGAGCAGAAAGCTAACGCCAAAGTGCTGACCGATAAGCGCAAGCGATATTGCGACCGCGGCGCCCGACGTTGCGATGATGTCGTTTTTGTGGTCTTTTGCGCTCGTCATGATGGCGATGGAGTTTAGACTTTTTCCCGCAGTACTCGTTTTCTTATACATCACGACTTTTACCGCCACCGAAACTACCGCCGCGATTAGTGCGATGTAGCTGGGCTGCACGATCTCGCTTTCGATAACTGTGATTATGATGCTGCGCACTAAGAAGCCGATGCCGACGAGTATGAATATGCCGACGAACAGCGAAACCAGCGCTTCCATTTTACCGTGACCGTAGTGGTGGTCTTCGTCGTGTGGCTTGAGCGCGTATCGCAACCCCAAAAGCACAACAAGCGAGCTCATGACGTCGCCTGCCGAGTTTACAGCGTCGGCAGTAAGAACCTGGCTGCTAAACACCAGCCCGACCGAGCCTTTTAGTGCCAGCAGCACAATGTTGCCAATCAAGCAAAATGTGATTATTTTTATACCTGCATCTTTTTGCATAAGCTATTCCTTTAAGTTGACTACCGCTCTTGCGCGAATAGAGAAGACGAGCCGTATCATTTTTATAGAATCAGGTGACGTTTCCCATGTTCGCTATCAATTAGCGCTGAAAAGTAGTGTGAATGATTGTACGCGACGCAATTACTGCGGCACATGCAATTGTTATGTATGTATATTTGAAAAACGCTATTAGCATTATTATATATATTTTTGCACGAAAAATCCATATGTTTTGAGAACTATACGATTTTTTTATGAAAAAACCTCCCACTATTTGTGGGAGGCTGTAAATTTTTCCTATTTCCTTCTAGTTGAAGTCGACTACTACTTCGTTATCTTCCTTTTCGTAGTTTACACGCCATTTGGGAATATCAATTTCGAATATTGTACACAAAGCCTCGATATCAAGCTTGAACTTGATGTTCGCTTCCTTAAGTGCCAATATAATCTCGTCCGTTAAATCGCTGTCCCTCACGTCCAGCTCCCAAGTAAGCAGCGCAAAAAGCTGCTCTTCTGCCGCTTCATATAACTCCCAAACTGTGCTGTCATACTTCCTGTAGCCACCCGGTGGCGGAGTTGGCGATGGGGTTGGTGACGGGGTCGGTGACGGCGATGGTGACGGCGAAGGATCCGGCGAGGCGGAAGGATCCGGCGACGGTGATGGTGTCGGAGGCGGGGTTGGCGACGGCTCCGGCGGTGGTTCGGGAAGCAGCGCGTCCTCGTCCAACAATGCTTTCATCTCGAGCATCAGAGGCTCTGTCTTCTCTATTATTACTTCCAGTTGCATGTTCTCCCAAAGCCATTTTGCCGATTCTTCGTCAAAGCTTCCTCGTGCCGGAGGTCTGATACCGTAGACATCCTCTATGATGTTTCTTCGGTTCGTTTGGTTGGTAATCACAAAAAGCCAGTTAAATATGTTGTGATATTTGCCGCCCATAGAGTGCATCTCAATTTCATCAGCATCTACAGAGTAAGCGAAAGCCGCAAGCCCCGCTGTCTCCATCAACGTGAGGTTTGTGTAAAGATTACCTTCGAAAGCGCCAAGAATATTTGGCAGCTGCGCCAGTAGATTGTCGCCTTTAATCTTGTTAAATATCGCGACAAGCATGTTCTTCTGTCTGTTAATTCTGTTTAAGTCGCCCGATTTTTGAATGTTCTTTCGCACACGCATATAATCGAGCACGGCTTGACCGTCCATGTGCTGCAAACCCGCGGTGTAGGAGCGCCCCTGCATCGTAAAGTCCATTTCAATTTCGAATTCCAGACCCCCGATTGAATCTACCAAACCTTTAACAGCACCCATGTCTACTGCGTAGTAATAGTCGACCGGGATACCGCCGAGCATCCACTCTGCCGCTTCGCAGACTTTCTCGAAGCCTTCTTCAGTCGGCCATCCGCCGCCGCAGTCGATAGACGCGTTTAGCTTGTATATGCCTTCGACTCCCGGTATGTTGGCGTAAGTGTCTCTTGGCAGCGATATCAAGTCAACCTGATTCGTTTCCGTATTGATGGAGAGCACAATCATCACGTCCGAATGGAACGCGTGCTTGCCGCCCCACGTGTCTCTCTCTTCAGCGTAGTCGACACCTATTAGCATGATGTTGACTGTGTTTTCGAGCAGGCTTAGGTCTGCGTACGACATGAGCTCCTCATACGGACTGAGCGTAGGTGCGCCTGTGGGCTGCTGCGTTACAATGACGCCATGTTCGTCTGTTGTTATAACCTCTAGCCCGGGCGAGTTGGTCGCTTTGTCTATTTGACTGGCCACCGTTTCGAGCTGTCCGAGTGGGTTTGTCCATATTGCAAGCGCAATCACTCCAACGACAACAATTGCCGCGAGCAAAACGCTCAAGCAGATAAAGAGCACTTTGCTTTTCGTGCTCCATTTTGACCGTACTTTTTTTGTTTTATCCGAGTCGGCTCCAGTCGAAGAAGCTGTCGTTTCGTCCGGCTCGCTTTGTTTTTGCTTGCTCGGTTTATCGCCTCTGGTAGCCTTGTCAGCTTTACGCCAGCGCTTTAAATCGTCGCTGAAAAGCTGACTGCTTTCCGATTTCTTTGATTTGCTGTGTCTCTTTTTGATATCTTTATCATCAATTTCCATGTTCTCTCCAATTTCTTTCTTCTCGCATTAACGCTATTTCTGTAGTATACGTATCTGCTTTGACAGCAGTTGTATCACATAGTCGGGTCTTTCTTTCAGGTCGATTTGCTTCTTCTTCTTATAGCAACAGCATACCATATGATGCGGTTAGTTTCAATAATTTAAAACATGTTTTGTCATTATTTCCATAATAACTCAACAAGAAGCAGCAGCATTCAAAGATAAATGCAGCATTCTACTTATAACACGCGTGAGGTGGGAGAAACCTTTAAAAAAAGGCGAAAAAATTATTTGTCCTCGTTTTGTGATGTACTATCACTTGAAAGTGGGGCAGTGATTGGCTCCTTAGCTGTCTTTCCTTTGTGCGCCCTGTTTGTCATAATCAGCATTAGTATTACGACAACGATACCGACCAGTGTAGTAACGATTGTGAGAATCTCGTTTGTGCCGAACGTGTTTGGAAATGCGTTGCTTAGATAAACCGTCTCATCGCCGACAAGTGCGCTGCCTTTGAAAGGCCAAGTGACATAGAGCGAGCCGATAACCAGCCCTGTCAAAAATGCCATGATTACGTCGTGGAAACGTTTGAACAAGAATTTCATCATTTTTGCGAACAGCTTGATGCCGATAATTGCGCCGATGATGTAGGCGCCGAGTATGTAGAAATTACCCGTGGATACCGCATTTAGCAGTATGAAGTATTGACCGAGCAGCAGCGAAATGAACGAACCGCTGATACCGGGTAGAATCATTGCGGATGTTGCCAGCACGCCGGCGAGGAAAATCATGCCGATACCGCCGGCTGTGAGGTTTCCAAGCATCGTTTCCGTTCCCGACTTTGCGGCTTGGCGCAGCTGTTCGCTGGCGATTTTGTCTGCGTCGCTTTGTATGGACGCCAGCAGTACTACAATCGCGATGCCGATGAGTATCGCGATAATCGTTTTCACGTTGCGTTTTTTAATTTTAGAAAATGGTACTTTGATAGATGCCAAAATCAGCCCGAAAAAGAAACCGTATGTGATGTCGTGGTATGTTTCGATCATATAAGTCATTAAGCTCGAAAAAGCCACGAATGCAAGAGCTATGCCGACGAGCACTGATGCCAAGAAAAGCCCGTCCACGCGCTTCATTTCGGCTCTAAATGCTTCGTAGTGACGGCGCTTAAACGAAAACAGAAATATGATAGTTTTTGCGGAATGGAAAGAGAAGTTGGAGAGTGCTGTTACCAATCGCTCGTATATGCCGAGTATGAGGGCAAGCGTGCCGCCTGATACGCCGGGTATGATGTTGGCTATTCCTATTGCGAATCCCTTTAGCAGGACTGTAATCCGTTTGATCATGTACTCTCCCTTTTTGGTTTTGTTCCTTGCGTTTGAGTTTACTTGAATATTATACGGTGCTGTACAAAGAAGCTTACCAAAAACAGCAGTGCCTCTGTAATGATCTTTGCAAAGTATACGTTGACTCAGAGGCTGGTGAACCCAAGAAGTATGAAGCTGTTTGCGGTGAGAATCAAAGCGACAAGAGCAATGTATCCGATGAGATGTTTTGGAAGCTTGGCTGCCGATTTATTACCGAAAACAAAATGTCGATTCACTAAAAAGTTTACCGTCGCGCTTACTATCCTTGCACCCACGTTGGCTACTAAATGCTCACCTTCGCCGGATAGACTAAGCCAGCTGATTGTTGGCACGATTAATGTGAGCAGCGTAAACATACCATAGTCTATGCCAAAGGCGATTAGCGAAGAGCCGCCGAACATGACCATGCGGCGGAATGTCTTCCATATAATCAAGCGGTATATCCGCCATGAGTCGAGCCATGCGTTGAAGTGCGAGCCGCTGTTGTCGTCGATGTATACCGTTTCTATGTCGATTTCTTTGATAGCGAGTTTCATGCGCTTTGCATCTAGCAGCATGTTCATTTCGTACTCGTAATGCTCGCCCCTAAGCTTGAGCATTTCCTCAAGAGAATCGGTTGGGATGGCTCGCAGTCCCGTTTGGGTGTCGTAAACCTTTTGACCGCTGACAATTCTGAATACCGTGCGTGTGATGCCGTTCCCAAGGCGGCTTCTAAGCGGCGCTTTCTTGTTCATCACTCTGCTGCCAAGCACCATTGTCGCCTTTTTTCTCTTCAGCATTGTTTCGCCGACATGAATGATGTCGCCAATCAAATGCTGTCCGTCTGCATCGGCGGTTACCACGCCTTTGACGTTCGGGTTTTGCGCAAGAACGTACTCAAATGCGGTTTTGAGGGCGCGACCTTTTCCTTTGTTTACTTCGTGCATAAGCAAAGTACAGCCCAATTTCTCTATTTCGCTAAAAGTATTATTAAACGCTTCGCCGCTTCCGTCGTTTACAACGATAATCTCGGCAAAACCCCTAGTCAGCAGATCTGTTGAAAAGTCTATCAACGCTTCATCGGGCTTGTAGGCCGGTATGATTACGACCAGGTCTTGCAGTTCTTTTCTCAAAATGACTCCTTATTACAAAAAAATATAAACCTACTGTAAATCTATAAACTCTTTTCTGATGCAAGAAACGACAGTTTTATCTATTCGCGTTCGTATGTATGTTAGTCGATTTCGTGCGGCTTTTTCTTGGCAACTCGCACATACCGTCCGCGTTTTCGCGGAACCGAAACGATGTAGAACACGGCTGTGAGTAGTGCTACTACGCAGTAGATTATCAGCAGCGTTTTAAACTCGGCGCCGCGCAGGAAGCCCATTGCGTCGTTTACGCTGTCGATTACGAGCAGTACGACCATGATTACGGTAATTACAATTGTAAGATGAGCAAAAATCTTTTTTATCATTGGTTTATCCTTCGTTTTCTGCGATGTACAGAATATCGCTGGTTTTTCTTCCGCCCTCGTAAGGTATGTTTGTTTCGGCATCCATGAACGCCATCACAGCAGTTTGACCACCGTCGAGGTTGTAGGCTACTGTGCACCCGAGATCGTAGAAAACCTTAGACAAATCCTCGAGCGTCAGTCCGTCAGAATAGCCTGATTGTCTTCCGTCCACGAGTATGAAGCAGTAATGTCCCGGTTCAAAATACCCGACAGCGCTTCTGGGGTTTCTCGGATTTACGTTGGAGTTAAACGTTCCTTTTACCATAGGCTGACCGTCGGTCATCAACAGCGGTCCGAACGACCACCCTTGCCAAGCACCGTTTTGCAAAATTGTGTTGATATCGAAATCGTCCGGTGAGAACGTTTCCATGCTCCCATCGTTGTTCATGATGAGCACGTCTTCGAATATGTTGTCTCTGTACAGCACGCCGTTGCGTATGACTATACCGAAGTTTCTTGCACCGTAATTATCCCCGGAGATTGCAACAATCGCGTTGCTGTTTGTCGCCATGTCCACAGTCTTCTCTGTGAAGCCCGTGCCGAATGTGTCCTGTGCCATCATTGTTTTGAAGTTGTCTATATCGCGGACATAGATGTCGGCGATATAATACGTTGCGCTGTTCTCCTCTACCTTCGTGATTGTCACGTTGATGTCTTCGCTTTGGTAGGTGTTATCCGTGCTTATCACTTCGCCATCGGTAAATTTGTCTGCGAACTTCTCGCCCCACATGCCTTGATCCACAAACGGAGTCGGTGACGGTGTTTGCGTTGCCTCGCCATCCGTTTGAGTCGGCTGGATTTCTGGCTCGGGAGTGACCACTGCGACTTGTTCAGTTTGGGTTGGGGTTACTGCAGGAAGCTCAATCGCTTCAGTCGTACCCTGTTTTGGGATTGCGTGGTGGAAAAGCGCAAACACAATTAGACCAATGCCAATGAGCAGCAGGTCGATAATCGTGAACAGTATAATGCGTTTTAGCCTGCCGCGGCTGCCATGTGATCTTTTAGGTTGGCTCGGGTGAGCACCGTCACTTCTTGATGCGGATTCGTGCTTTGATTCAGGACTAAACAGATCGTTATTATTTTTCATTTATGCTTTCCAATACTTTTTATTTATTTACTAATAATATATTATTATGATAAAAATATCAAGTTTTAACAAAGGTCGCAAAGTTAATCCGGCAGGTTAATTCATTTGTTAAATGGCGTTGCCTTACTCTTGTCCCTCTGCCCCTTCTGTGTTCGTAAACTCTTCAAAAGTCATCACGAATTCATCAAGGTCAATCGGCACGAGCTCCGAAGTGCCAAAATACAGTATGTCCGAAATGTGTCGGTAATTGGACGATAGGTAAAGCGAGTTGCCCAGGAACGTGATTGACACCGTACCGCCGCCGTCCATGTTGTACGCAACTTCGCAGCCCTCTTGAGCGAAAAGCTCGCCGAGTGCTACTGTTGTGAGCCCGCGGCTTTCCTTGCACCGGCCTTCGACTACTATGCTGACGTAGTGACCCGGCTCTACCATGCCAATCGCGCTGCGCGGGTTTCGGACCAAGACCCAGGTTTGCGTGCTGTTGCTTGAAAGAAAGCCGCCTTCGACCAGAACCGGACCGAACGAGAGCGATGTTTGCACACCGTCTTCGATCAGACGCTCGGCGCTGATGCTGTCGCCCTTTACATATGTCACGAAGCTGCCGTCAGGATATATCGCCATCATGTTTCTGTAGATGTGGTCTCTAAACACTTCGCCTTTGCGTATAACAATGCCACTGTTTGTGGTGTCTTTGTAATTGAAGAAGTCTGTGCTTTGCCCGTAGATAACACCATATTTACCGGCTAATTCGGCAGCAGGCACTGTCGAGCGACTGTCCGGGTCGCCACCCCAGCTGTCTGTAGTAAGCAGTGAAAAGTCAGTTGTTCTGATGTGAGTGATGTATGCGGTGACTTCGGTTTCCTCAAAGAATCGGCGCTCGACAGTAACGTTGAGCGTTGCGTCGCTGTAAAACCAGAGCAACTCGTCGCTTATAACTACCACTGTTTCTTCCTGAGTGTACAGCTCTGTGTCATTAAGATGGCGAACAAGTGCCATGTTTTCTGACAGGGCGTCTGCGTCGGGCGGCGCGATCTGTAGCGTTACCGCGTTTTCGAACCCAACATCCATCATATATATTCCGTCAGAGTTGACGGTGAAAATCTTCTCCGTTTCGTAGCACAGTCCGATAATATAGTATTCCGGAAGATCGTTTACCGAAAGATAAGCCTGCGTGTCATCTGACTCAATATCGTAATCTTTTAGCCGCTCTTGCGCATCGTTTCCCGGTGTTGAGTAAATTACTCTACCGCCGATTAGTCCATATACCTTCAAAATATCCGTTGAGGCAACTTGGATATCATCGTCCGCAGTTTCTAAATACAATCTTTCGCTCTTGGAGCCTGAGCTGTATAGTTTAAGCGCGCTGTTTGCGTAAATATAATAGTGCAGAAAATCGTCGCTCATTACGCTCTCGTGCGTGTCGCCGTCATAAAAGTACACGGTGTTGACACTCTCGTAGGTGAGACCCTGCTGCACAGTGTAGTATATGCCTTGCGGTTGTACGCTAAACTCGATTACGTTGCCGTCTGCCAGCACAGTTTCCTCTGTAAAGTCATTCGATAGCTCTACAAGCCCTTTGGTGTATGACAGAGCGTATACTGCGGAATCGTATATGACCATGTCGAAATAGTCACCGGCCGCAACGAGTGCGAGACCGCTGCCGTCCGTTTTCATTTCGTATATGCAGTATGGGTCGGTGACCATCAGGCCGCGCCCGACAGACTCGCCCGCGATGAAGTAAATAAAGTCGCCAACGATGTTGATGCCTTTGATGATGTAGTCACCCGAATCGGAAAGTGGAATAAACTCTGTGTAATCTCCGGTGTCGTCGATTTTGAGTATTCCAAATACGCCTTCGTGCTCGAACGCTATGTATGTGAACTCGTCATCGGAAGCCAGCGAATATGTGCCGGGGTTTCTGCCGTATTGCACTGCGTTCCATGCGTCTTCCCTGCTGCTGATATCGGCAAGGCATTGCTGAGCATTTTCATAGTTGTTGTGTGCTTCGTCTACTAGGGTCAGCTGCTCTTTTGCTGTTTCGAAATCGCGTCCGTTGAAAGCAATTTTGCCCTCGGTGTATGCCTGCTCTGAAACGATCAGCCGCTCAACAAGGTCTATTCCAAGCGGCAGGGATTCTCCGTCAAAGCCAGTTCTCATGAACTCGGTCAGTGATTTTGTCGAGAGTTCCTGCTTTGCATTCTCGATATAGATGAGCGCGTACTCGTTTATGTGCGCTTTGATAATCTGCTTGTCATCGCCAACTGCTTCCTTATATATAACTGCAACTCCATCGAAATCCTCTATGGTAAACAGCTCGTCTATTTGAGCCATCCTGTCTTCTACCGGGATTGGTATAATTACGATTTCGCTGACGACATCTGTAGGTGCGCAGGCAGCCAAAATAACTATAAGCAGTACAATTAATGTTTTGAATATGGTTTTCTTCATCTAGTCTCCAATATATTATTATAATCGGTTTCTATTTTATTTTAACTTGGGCTTTTAGTCAATAAAAGATTTTTATGCAGTAAAGCGAATGTTGGCATAGGTTATTCCAGATTCAGCAGGATTTTTGAGTAGGTTATGATGTGATCGACAAATTGGTCTTTAGAATACTCGCTTTTGTCGAACCTTACTGAGTTTAACATGCTCTCGAGAATCATCAAAAGCATGTTTGCTTTTTGCTCGATGTGCTCGCCGTCTATAAAGCCGCCCTGTGCCAGAGATTCGAGTAGAATTATGTGCCGCGCAGCAAGGTCGGGCAGTGTGATGAACGAGAAAATCTTTTGCGTCGGCAAGTTCTCGTATCTGACGTCGAAAAGCTCTACGTAACGGTAGAAGGTTTTGTATATTTTGTTTTTATGCTTGGAGAAAAAGAGCTGGTAGAAGACTTTCGGGTGGTTGTAGCACTCGCGGGCAAAAAGCGTCCATGTGGCGAAATAGATGTCGCGCGGGCTGTTAAGACCCTTGATTTTCTCTATCAGTTTGTTTTGATAGTTAATCAAATATTCGACACAGGCGAACTGGAGAAGGTGCTCTAGATCCTCGTAATAGTTGTATATTGTTGCGCTGTTGTAGCCCGCTTCCTCCGATATTTTGCGAATGGTAACGTTATCAAAGCCATCCCTATCAATGATGTGCTGGGTTGCTTCGATAAAGTATTGCAGCATGCGTTTTTGCTTGATCGGCAATTTATGCAAAGCTTCACCTCTTTAAAGAGAAGAATAACACAAAAATATGTGTATTTCAATAAAAATATAATCGTGATTAAAAAATAACCGTGATTGACAAATGGGTTCTGCTTTTGTATTATTAGAGTATACAGGACGCGTTTTGCAATTCGCAGGCGCAAAACATTTCTTACAAAACCAATATAAATTTATTCGGAGGAAAATGATATGAGTAATCCAGTTATAGTGGCGGCGAAACGGACTGCCATCGGCGGATATGGCGGCACGCTTGCAGGGATTGGCGCGGAGCAGCTTGCGCGAATCGTTTTGGAGCAGGTGATTGAGGACACGGGGCTAGACAAAGGCGAAATTGACGAGGTGATACTCGGGTGTGTTTTGCAGGCGGGGCTTGGGCAGAACATCGCGCGGCAGGCTGCTGTCAACGCGGGACTGCCGATTGATACACCGGCGATGACGATAAACCAAGTGTGCGGTTCGGGACTGCGAAGCGTATCGCTGGCGGCGCAGACTATACTAGCGGGAGACAACGACGTTGTGATTGTGGGCGGAACGGAGAACATGAGCGCTGTCCCCTATGTGTTGGACGATATGCGATGGGGCGCTAAGATGGGCACATCGCCCGCGCGGGATTTGATGGTGGACGACGGGCTGACCGACGCTTTCGCGAAAACGCACATGGGCATTACAGCGGAGAACATAGCGGAGCAGTACGATATATCGCGCGAGGAGCAGGACGAGTTTGCGGCGTACAGTCAGCAAAAAGCGCAAAAGGCGATTGAAGAAGGTAAGTTTAAGGATGAGATTGTGCCGATTACAATACCGCAGCGCAAGAAGGACGATATTGTGTTTGACATGGACGAGCATCCGCGTTTTGGTGCTACGGCGCAGGGGCTTGCAAAGCTGCGACCAGCATTCAAAAAGGACGGGACAGTGACGGCAGGAAATGCTTCGGGCATAAACGACGGAGCGTCAATACTGATTGTTATGTCGGCGCAGAAAGCTAAGACGCTTGGTATGAAGCCGCTTGCACAGATTGTGAGCTATGCCAGCGTGGGCGTGGAGCCGAGCATTATGGGCATTGGCCCTGTTGCGGCGAGTAATGCAGCGCTTAATAAAGCCGGTTTGGGTGTGGGCGACATCGGGCTGTTTGAGCTGAACGAAGCGTTTGCAGCGCAGTCACTCGCTGTTCTGAACGACTTGAAGCTGCCGATTGACAAAGTGAATGTGAACGGAGGCGCGATTGCGCTTGGGCATCCTGTGGGCGCGTCGGGCGCACGGATATTGACAACGCTTATCCACGAGATGGGAAAACGCGGCGATGAGCTTGGGCTGGCGTCGTTGTGCGTTGGTGGTGGTATGGGTGTGACGGTCGTTGTGAAAAACATGCAATAAAAGGAGATAAGTTTGAAACTTAACACATTTGGATGGGCTTAAGTGCGTTGCATGAGGTTCAAAGAAGTTTTGAGAATGTCTAAGAAAGGAATGGTCATAATTATGTATAAAGCAGAAAAGGTCGCCGTTATTGGCGCAGGGTTTATGGGCAGCTCTATAGCGCTGCTGTGCGCGCAGAACGGAATTGATACGATTAATATTGATGTGTCGAGCGAGCAGTTGGATAACGCACAGGCGATGGTGGCAAGAACGCTCGCAAGGCTGGTGGAGAAGGAGAAAATATCGGCGCAGGATAGTGAGGATATTACAGCCAGGCTGGCTTACTCGACGAAAATAGCGGACATTGGTAATGCGGATGTTGTGATTGAAGCTGTGTCGGAGAAAATTGAGCTGAAGAAGAAGATAATGCGGCAAATTGAGCAGTTTGCGAGTGAGGATGCTGTTGTTCTAAGCAACACTTCGGGGCTGAGCATTACCGATATTGTGAAGGACGCGGCAAGACCGGAGCGCGTAATGTGTGCGCACTTTTTCAGCCCGCCGACGATTATGAAGCTGATTGAAGTGATTCGCGGAGAGAAAACGGACGATGACACGTATGAGAAAACGCTTGCGTTTGCTGCGCAGATCGGGAAAGAGCCGGTGGACGCACCCGAGCTGCCGGGATTTATCGTTAACCGATTGTTGGTTCCGATGATAAACGATGCGGCTTTTTTGGTGATGCAGGGCGCGGACAAGCAAAACGTTGATACGGCGATGAAGCTGGGCGCTAATCATAAAATGGGTCCGCTGGAGCTGGGTGATTTTATCGGGCTGGACGTGATACTCGCCATCATGCAAACTCTGCACAAGGGCTTGAAGGACGATAAGTATCGCCCGTGCCCGCTGATTGAGCATATGGTGGAAGCGGGGAAATTGGGCAGAAAAGCGAAGCAGGGATTTTACACATACTAAAACGAGGTGAACTATGCGAAAGGATATAATCACGGCAAAACAGGCGGCTGCTATGATAGGAAACGGCGCTACTGTTGCCACGGACGGATTTATCGGCGCGGCGTTTGCCGAAGAGCTGGCAGTTGCGGTTGAAGAGCGATTTCTGGAAACAGGTGAGCCGAATAATTTGACGATACTATACGGCGCAGGGCAAGGCGATACGAAAACGCGCGGGCTTAACCATTTTGGTCACGAGGGGCTTGTTTCGCGCGTGATTGGCGGGCACTGGTCACTTGTGCCGATGATTCAGAAGTTGGCGTTTGAAAACAAAATTGAGGCGTACAACCTGCCGCAGGGCGTGATATCGTCTTTGTTTCGCGATATCGCGGCGAAAAAACCCGCGACGATAACGCACATTGGACTGGGTACGTTTGTTGACCCGAGGATTGAGGGCGGTAAGCTGAATGATGTCACTACGAAAGACATCGTGGAAATAATCGAGATTCACGGCGATGAGTATTTGCTATACCCTACCTTCCCTGTTGATGTTGCGCTGATTAGAGGAACTACGGCGGACACGAACGGAAACGTGAGTATGGAGAAAGAGGCCGTGAGAGCAGAGATGCTATCGGTGGCGCAGGCTGCGAGAAACAGCGGCGGCAAGGTTATTGTTCAGGTGGAAAAGGTTGTGGAAGTCGGTATGATTGATCCAAAAGACGTTGTGGTACCGGGTATATTTGTGGATGCGATTGTGGTCGCCAGCGATCCGAAGTATCACATGCAAACGTTTGGCGTGCAGTATAATGCGGCGTATTGCAGCAACGAGCCTGCAAACGTTGCACCGCAGGCGCAGGACAGCATTGAGCGACGAATAGTGTGCAAACGGGCGGCGCAGGAGATGGAGCCGGATGTTATAATCAACCTTGGGATAGGCATGCCCGAAGGAGTGGCAAAGGTTGCACCGAGCGGGAGCTATACCATAACGGTGGAGTCGGGACCGATCGGCGGAGTGCCGGCGGGCGGACTTGACTTTGGGTGCAGTGCCAACCCCGAAGCGATTATCGATCAGCCGTATCAGTTTGACTTTTATCAAGGCGGAGGGCTGGATATCGCGTTTTTGGGGCTTGCGCAGACGGACATGCACGGCAACGTGAATGTAAGCAAGTTCGGTCCGAAGATAGCAGGGTGCGGCGGGTTTATCGACATCACGCAAACCGCGAAAAAGGTTGTTTATTGCGGTACATTTACTGCGAAGGGATTGAAGATAGAGTGCGCAGACGGTAAGCTGAATATCGTT
>Ga0233437_1005571_pt1 | contig 13527 bp, 19 predicted proteins | sample SI_122_August201_FD_182714 | JGI IMG/M metagenome (GOLD analysis project Ga0233437, IMG submission 182714) | Seawater microbial communities from Saanich Inlet, British Columbia, Canada - SI_122_August2016_200_MG | ecosystem: Environmental > Aquatic > Marine > Inlet | place: Canada: British... | reverse complement strand
ATTAGTTTGTGCGCATACAACATTTCTTCTGGGGTATAGATGTATATTATTTTGAATTTCCCAGAAGTTGTATTTTTGATGTTGTCATGAGTGACTTCAATCATATGTATAAGTCCCCAGTAAAGCCATTTGCCATTTATGTTATGGGCTAAAAAATTTCGGACAGGAGGTAGTTGGTAGATTCTAATCTTCGGTTTGTTTTTGAATTCGAAAATCTTATCTTTAAAGCCTTCTGCTATGAATGGTTTTGCTTTATGTTGTTCGTAGTCTAATTCTTTTGGAAAGCCTTGTTCAGAAGTTATTTGTAATGTGTCGTTTAGTTCTATTATGCTTCCCATGATGTTAAGATGAGATGTTAAGTATTTAAAATTGTTTGTTTTCTAATACCAAACTATATATTAAAGTTTAATTTTCTCTTCATATATGAGTATGTTAAAATCAGCAGGACGGTTGATTAAGGATAATGTTATTGACAGATTCAGCCATAAGCTTGCGACAGTATCTGCCGTAGTAAATGGAACAATAGCGGCTACATTAAGTTCAGGGCATGGAGATTTGGAAATGATTGCTGCAGGTGTAACCGGGGCTACTGCTGGTTTTGTTTTGACTGGGGTCACTGCAGGTATTGTTCAATGTTTTTCTCCTGTTAAGAATCGATTATATTCATATATTGTTGGAGGCGTTGTAGCCGCCACTACAACATTTGGAATAACTTTGGGCTTCCATGAGGCTGTTGGAAATGCTGAGGCGTTGAAATTGTGTGTTGCTCCAACAACTATAAGTTATACAACAAGTTATGTAACAAATTGGATTACAAGAAAGGGATATATGCGACCAAAGAAATATGGAAGGTAGATAAATCTCAAAATATAGAAATTCTAATTATATATAACAAATGTTTATAGCGGAAGGTTTAATAAATAATCAGCCATCCCTCCTAATATGACAGAAATAACGACGGTTCTTGAACGAGGTCCTAGTGCTGATCTTAAGAAGAGTTATGATTCAGTTAGGAGTAAATATAAAGCTGGTACACCTAAGGGGAAACTTAAATTTAGGTATCATAACTTTAGAACTTTTGAAGCTCTTGTTGCACAAGGAAGAGATTTCCTAGAAGAACTTACTCGTAAATCGATTAAAGATAACGAGTTAATTGATTTGGAAGCACTTGAAATTAGACTCCAAAGAACTTCTAAGATGCTTTCTGCAAAACCATCTAAGGTTCAAGAATCAAAGAGAGATACATCTATTGTTTTGCCTGCTGATTTAGTTTATAGGGACTTGTATACTGTTGGTGGTCCAGATGCACAAGTAGAAGACACGTTGGATGTTAGGGTAGCTAAGTTGAAACTAAGTGGTCAGTTGGAAAGACTGCTAAGAAATCATCATGACTTAGATTTTAGAAAGTGTTGTGAAGAATTATTAGCATTCGTTAATCAAGAACTTCCTAATCCTGAATGTAGTGGTGCAAAATGGGAAGGTTCGGTGAATGTTTTAAATTATTGGGCTACGCATGTGATAAATACTAGAACCCAAGGATATCCTGAATTTGATGGGTCTATAGCTTATGTTGTTCCTAGCATGAGCAATGTATTAAAGGCGGTTAGAGGAGATGTAACTTTAAGGGCAGAGGGATTTAAAGCAAATTTACAGACCCAGACTCAAACCGTGCAAAGGGTGCTTCGTTATTTGCAATCTAAGGATGAACTTTCAAGGAAAGATATATCGGCTAATGTTGAAGTTGGAATATATGGAGATATGGGGAAAAATCCTTTAGGATTGCCTTCGGTTTTCTTGCCTCATGTACAAGGCGCCTATATGTTTCAAGTGATAGCACTTGCTAGGCTTCAGGAAAAAAATGGTGGAAGCTTTGAAGCTTTATTTGAAGGGGATATTCCGCACGATGTTAGGATGGAAGTATCTGGGGAAGTTAGAAATCAAAGTAAGTTATCTGAATTCTATGGATTGTTTTATGCTTCTTTGGATACTTTAGGGTTGTCGGAAAAATACGAAATTATATCCAAAATCCATGTAGAGCCAGTTTTGCAATGAGAGTTGGATTAAAATAGAAAGGTATTTAACGATAAGTGATATACCCTTATTGACATGGAGCTTGGAGACCAAATCGAATTATTATTATCTCGTAGCGATATAGAAGTCCAATTTAGAGAAGGTGTTCGTATAGCAATGGATGAGGGAGCAGGCAATACATTTCTTACGACAGTAGATGATAAAGGAGCTATTAAGATAGCATCTACTTATACAGAAAGTCGAGAGGATAGGGGAGCTAGGCTTCAGGCGATGTGGGAAAGCACTGAAGTCCTTGATGCAGAGGGAAACATTGACCAAGATGTGGTTCGCGAAGCACAGTTTTATATGGCTAGAGCAATATTTAAAGCATATTTAGGTGGAGAAATAGCGGATGTATATGGATCAAAGCCTAAGTTATTAATTCTAACAAAATTCAGAGAAGTTGATAGGTCTGGAATTACGGATGATCTTAAAGTAATGTTGAAAGCAGAAGGGCTTGATTGGGATGTTAGTATGGATAGCAAATTAGATTTGACTGATTATTTTTATCTTAATGAATTGAGAAGGGCTGGTCAGAATGGGGTTTTGCTAAAAGCTTCTCCATCTTTAGAAAATCCAAATGACGTGAGAGTTCTTGCTGCCTATCAAGCAATAGGAGCAATATCTGATGCAGCAATGTTTGCAGAGTTAAGAGGAGAATTTATTTCAGGACTTGCTTCAGGGGTTAGGAGCAGTGAATATCTTGTCAAAGCAGGTGGTTTAGTCACTTTAGGAGATGGAGAACTAATAGTTAATTTCTAAAACAAAAAAAAAGAAAAGCCAGTTTGGCTTATCCTATATATTTAGCGTCAGGTGGCTTATCCTGTGTAATCTTTTCCCATTCTTCTTTCAGATGTGAAATTATCTTGTCAAGGAACGGTTGAGTGTTCTGCAAGAATTCAACGATTTCAGTAATTTTGTTGCATTCTTCTTCTTCGTTAAAAGAATAGTTCATCAACGTACAGGTTCTGTAAAGTGCCATTGCTTTTTTTAGCAACTCACTGCATTCTTCTTTCTGCTCATCAGTCAAAGATTTTGATTCTTCAATCAATATCATCATCTGTTGTGGTGGATATATAAAATTCTGTAAGAATCCAATGAACCCTTCTAGTCGTCTTTCGCAGAGTCTTCTGAAAAATCTAGCCATCATGTCAGTATCATAGACGTCATAGCTTAGAAAGGAAACTTCCATGTAGTGGTTGAATGCAGTGAAATCAGGAAGTGCGGTGTATTTTGCTTTTAGTTTAGCATATTCTTCTTTATAGTTTATGTCTTTCATATTAATCTCTCCTTCATACAGTCCGCTACCGCATCAGCAACTTTATTATGAACTGATTTTTCAAATGGATCAGGTAATACTCTATCTGCACTTGGTTCAACGCATCCTGCAAGCGCTACGGCTGCAGCGAGTTTCATCTCCATTGTTATTTGTGGAGCCCTTGCTCTAAGTGCACCTCTGAAAATTCCAGGAAATGCGAGTACGTTGTTTATTTGGTTAGGATAATCACTTCTTCCTGTTCCAAAAACAGCTATTTTTGCTTTTTGTGCATTCTCATAAGATATTTCTGGGTTTGGATTTGCCATTGCAAATACAATAGGATTAGATTTCATGGTTGCAACCATTTCTGGCGTTAAAAGATCAGCTTTTGAGACACCAATAAATACGTCAGTTCCAGCGACTGCTTCTGCTAGACCACCTTCTAGGTTGTCGATGTTTGTGAACTCTAAGAAATCTTCTTTATACATACCGATTATATCTTCTCTATGTTTTCCAATGATTCCTTTTGAATCACACATGATTATGTTTTTTGGTTTCATTTCAGGATGTTTGTTTTTGTCAGCGAAAGCTAGTATTTTTGCTATAGCTGTTCCCGCGGCACCAGCTCCATTTATGATGATATTCATATCATTCATGGCTTTTCCTGTAACTTTTGCTGCGTTTACTATTGCTGCAAGCACAACGATTGCGGTTCCATGTTGGTCGTCGTGAAATACAGGTATTCCAAGGTCCTGAAGAGCATCTTCAATTTTAAAACAGTAAGGTGCTTTGATGTCTTCTAGGTTGATTCCACCAAATGTTGGGGATATTTTTTTTACTATGTCTATTATTTCGTCAGGATTTTGCGTGTCGAGACATATTGGAAATGCATCTACGCCTCCAAATGCTTTGAAAAGAGCAGCTTTCCCTTCCATTACTGGGAGTGCTCCGTATGGACCGATATTTCCAAGTCCTAAAACTGCAGATCCATCAGAAACGACGGCAACCGTGTGTGATTTTATTGAGTATTCATATGCATTCTCTTTGTCTGCAGCAAGCACTCTGCTTACTTCTGCAACACCCGGAGTATATGCAAGTGATAGTGATTTTTTGTCGTTGATTTCAAAAGCTAGCGATATTCCTATCTTACCTTTGTATTTTTTATGAAGTTCCAGTGATTCTTGATTTAGGTTTGTCATGTATATATTGGGTTTTACGTAAGTTTAAAACACTTTTGTCGTTATATTTATTCGGTAACGCCGTATAAATCGATAGGTTTAAATAGTTGTGTTACTTAGAGTATCGTCAGTAGAACAGTTACGAAGTGAAAAACAGACGGTAATAGAGCGATATAATGCCTGGTGTGAATCCAGGAGTGATGACGGCGATGACGATAAATCTGTTTTACGTCTTAGAGGCTATTTCTCTCCAGAAATGCTTAAAGCTTTGCCAGAAGTTATGTGGACTATATTTGATAAATGGAGTCCTTTTGGCAGTGCATATAAAGACACTACAAATTTCACTTTTACAAATGACCCTAAGTCGTATGATAGAGGTGAATTGGTAGTTTTTCTTAATTCTTATGATGATTGCGCCAACATGACAAATGATCTTACAATGGCATTTTTGACTCAAGGGGCTTTTAGGCATTCTGATACAGAAGTGTTCTTTGAGGGGGTTGATGTTATGGTGGGTATGGTTGCGCCTGAAACGCTTGAACAGAGGATGGCCCAGACACGTCAAGATATGTATGTGTCTCGAGAAGGGGTTCCGATTGCTGCTGTGCCTGGGAGTGTTGACCCAATGGTTCGTGTACAAACTGCACAACCAATATCTCTGGGAGCTTATGTAGCACGCGTTCCGCAGGGAGATACTACTCGTGTTTACGGACAAACTGGTTAGATTAATTAGAACCAAAAACTAGCATATCCTACCACGCTGGTAGCATCGCCTGATGTTTCCTCAGATGTTCCATATTCGACGAGATTGATGTCCCATTTTTTTATTTTGCATATTTGCATTAGAATCTCAATAGGATGTATTCCGCATGCATCGATTGGCATTGACATGTCGAGTGATTTTATTGTTTCTATAGTACGTTTATCAAGGCTTTTGGCTATTTGTGCAGGATAAAAGTGGCTAAGGTCAGTGCTTATGATAAGTAAAGTTTCATCATCCATTTTTTCAATTATTTTTTTTGCTGCAGTATTCGATGAAAGATCATTTATGTCTCCTATGACTATTGGAGTAATCGTGAAATCATTTAGTATGTACTGTAGAAACGGTATTTGCACTTCAATAGAATGCTCTTGTTCATGTGGTAGTGATTCTTGATTGAAAGTTATATTTAGGTCTTCAACTTTTACTTTTCCAAGAGGTGTTTCCCAGTATTCATTTGAGTCGATTACTATTCCGTTTGTGTATACAGTGTGATTTGGACCAAGTATAATTACTTTTGTAAATTTTTTTGATACTAGTCTATATGCATGTGCTGCAATTTGACCCGAATATATGTATCCAGCGTGCGGTACGATAATACCGTGTAATGAGTCATTTGGTTTTTCTTTTGTTTTTTCGAAGAAAGCACTAAGCATAAGCGAGAGCTCATCTTTTTCTTCTGGGTAGAATTTTCCTGATACTGCTGGGATACGTGTAGTCATATTTTACAAAAAGACATATAAGTTAATAAAACTTATTACAATTTTATGAAAGAGTGTTACTTGTATGATAAGCTGCCTGGAAAGAAAGTTTGTTGTAAAGTATGCTCACATTACTGCACTATAAATGATGGATCTAGAGGTATTTGTGGGGTACGTGAGAATAATAATGGGAATTTGTGTTCTCTTGTATATGAGAAAGTTGTTGCGATGAGTATTGATCCTATTGAGAAAAAACCTTTGTATCATTTTTTACCTGGTTCTAAAGCGTTTTCTGTAGGTACTGTTGGTTGTAATTTTGGATGCTTATTTTGTCAGAATGCAGATATATCTTTTCCACGTGAGGAAAAAACAGTATCCGGTGAAGATATAACTTGTAGCAAAATAGTAGACCTTGCTAGGGAGCAAGGGTGTAAGACGATTGCTTATACGTATAATGAGCCGATAATATTTATTGAGATGGTAAAAGATGCAGGGCTTCTTGCACATGAGAAAGGAATCAAGAATATTCTTGTTACAAATGGTTATATGACAGAAGAGGTTTTTGAATTCTTGAAGTGTGTGATTGATGGGATGAATATTGACCTAAAATCATTTTCTGATGATTTTTATACTAAAACATGCAGAGGTAAGTTGCAACCTGTGCTTGATACAATTGAACGTGCGCATGAAGCGGGTGTATGGGTAGAGGTTACCACCTTGGTTGTACCTGGTGAGAATGATTCAGAGGAAGAACTTACAAAGATTGCAAAATTTATTGTTGGAATTGATAAAAATATTCCATGGCACATTTCGCGTTTTCATCCGATGTATAAAATGTCAAATAAGCAGGCAACTTCTATACATTCTTTGAAGCGAGCATATGATATAGGAAAGGCTGCTGGTCTGAAGTATGTGTATATGGGAAACGTTGGAGAGAATGCAGCTACAGCTTGTTTTAAATGTGGGGCTGAGTTGATTAATAGGGATGTTTATGAGGGAAAGCTTGTTGGATTAGAAAATGGTAAATGTTTTGAATGCGGAACTAAATTAGGAGGGGTGTTTGAATGAATGTCGAAGAACAAGAGTTCTTATTGAAGCTTGCAAGAAATGCGATTAAAGCGCATTTTGAAGGAGACAAAGTACAAGTTGGAGATGTTGTTGATAACTTAAAAAAAGAACGTGCGACTTTTGTTACGCTTACGATAAATGGTCAGTTACGGGGTTGTATAGGTCATCTTTGTGCTGTTCAGGAATTATACAAAGATGTAATTGAGAATGCAGTGTTTGCTGCATTTCGTGATTCTCGGTTTCCTGCCCTTACTGAAGCTGAGTTTGTAAAGGTGCATATAGAAATATCAATTCTTTCGAAACCTGAGGAATTTTTGTTTGATGAAACTGATGATTTGTTGGATAAGCTTTCTCATGATTTGGGCGTGATTCTTTCGAAGAATGGTAGGAGTGCGACATTTTTGCCTCAGGTTTGGGAACAGATTCCAGTCAAAGAAGAATTTCTTACCCATCTTTGCATGAAAGCAGGGTTAGCTGGTGATGAATGGAAAAGAGAAGTTGAAATAAAGACATATACAGTAAATTGTTTTAAAGAGGAATGAATGATGGCAGAAATAGTTGATGTTGTTGATAAAAATGACAATGTGATAGGTCAGGAATTAAAGTCAAAGTGTCATGCAGAAAAACTTCTTCATAGGTGCACTAATATATTTGCTTTCAAGGATGATTCTTTCAAAGAGTTGTTGATACAGAAAAGAACACTTGGAAAAGATATTGCTCCAGGCAGGCTTTGTACTCCTGGTGGGCATGTACATGCAGGGGAGATGTATCTTGATGCAGCAAAAAGAGAATTTTTTGAAGAAATGTATGATTCTTCTGTTGATGATAACTTAGAGTTTGAGGAGTTATTTAAGATTCGAAAGTATGGAGATAATGATCCCGAATTTATGATGGTGTATCGAGCTGTTGCTCCTGGCCCATTTTATCCAGATCCTATAGAAGTTGCAGGATATTATTTTGAAGATATCAAGAAAGTATTTGATGATATTGAGAATGGGTCTAAAGAGTATATGGAAACGACTTTAGAATTGGTTAAGGAATATAAGAAAAGATATGGATGATAAAAAAGGTGATGAATTTTAGCAGAAGTTATGTTGTGGGTTGAATTAGAAAATAAATAGATATTAATTATCGTTAATTATTTTTTTAATTTCTTCAACTAGTGGTTTAAATATGTCGTTTGATAATGAAATAGCATCTTCTACCTCAGCTATTTTGGGTTTATATCCATAATAATTTATATTGATTCTCAATCTTCTCATGTTGTCTATTAGACCTAAAGGTCTTTCTAATGGAATATTTATGTTTGCTAATTCTCTAATAGGTGCAATATGGTCTTCTGATTCTATTCCTTTGCTGATTAATACGGCATCACCTAATTTTCTAAATGATTCATAGATATTTCTAACTATAGTTGCGGAAGATTCTTTAGAAATTGGTAATGAGAGGGTGAATTTCATATCTCTTTCTGCAGATTCAATTATGCTTTGTGCGTTTTTTCTATCAGGTCTTCTAATTCTCATGGCCTTACCTCTAAAAACCCATCAATTACAATCCCGTTAGCTATGTTTGAAAATAAGTTGGTATCAATTTTATTTCTGTAAAATATGTGAAGGTTGACTGGGACATTTTTTCTATGTCCAAAGTGAGAGATTGTACCTAAATTAACGATTTTAACATCTTCATCATTAGAAACCTCTACTGCAATATCAATATCACTTTTTTCATTGTCATCTCCTTTACGGTAGCTACCAAATAATATTATAGAATGAGCGTTCTCGACAACATCTAGAATTGTATCTTTCAAACCATTATTATATGCATTGTAAATCATAGACAGATTAAAGGCTATCTTAGTTGAGTGGTTGAGGTAGTGTTTAATGTTGCAAGTTATTCTCCATGTTTTTCCATATATTTTTTTTATGAGAAAGTCATCTTCTACCATTACTTCTACGATTCGTTTAGCAGTTGTTTTTGATATTTCTAAATCTTTAGCAAGGTCATTGAGACTTGTTTCCATGTTAGGAAAAGAGAAGAACCAATACATTACCTTCTGATAGGCCTCATTCAGTTCTATGAGATTTACATCGGTTAACTTTTTGCTCATGGGTATGGTAACATGTGGAACTATATAAGCTTTTTGGTTACCATGCGGTAACTTAAGTTACCATATAAGCTTTTTGGTTACCACGAGAATGAATAAAAAAACCCTTATGAAAAGGGCTACTCAAATAAATCTTTAGGTGTTACATCAGTTCCAGCATCAGCTTCGAACATTTCTTTTATTCCGAATCCGAACATTCCAGCTATTATGTTTGACGGGAATCTTCTTACTCTAAGATTATAGTTCTTTACAGCTTTGTTGAAAATATCTCTTTCAACCTTGATTCGGTTTTCAGTTCCAGCTAACTCGTCTTGTAATGACAAGAAGTTTTCTGTAGCTTTTAGGTCAGGATATCTTTCTACATTGATATTTATTCCTGAGAATCCTGCTATTGCGCCTTCAACTTGTTTAGATGCTGCGCTTATTTCCGCAGGTGTTGTGGCTGCCTTCATAGCTTGCTGTGCTGCAACTGCACTTGTTCTTACGGCTGCTATCTGCGTATGAGTCTCTTGTTCAAACTCAACTGCTGCTTGAACTGTATCAACTAGATTAGGGATTAAGTCTGCCCTTCTTTGATATGCAGTTTGGACATTTGCCCACTTTTCGTTTATGGTTTCATCGGTTGTGATTAGGCCGTTATAAGTTCCTATTACCATAAACAGTATTATCAGTATTACTGCTCCAATTATTCCAAGTGTAATCCACATGGTTTTATTGCTTTTTTTTGCCATTTCCTCTCACCTTCTTATTAAGTTTAGATAATTTTGCAATTTCCCCATCATCAAGCCACATTCCTTGACAAAAAGGACAAACATCGATTACTATATCCTTTTTTTCTATTTTATCTAGCCTTGAATAACATCTTGGGCATGTTAAGTTGTTGTCATCTGACAATAAAAGTCTTTTCCCAAAGAATATCCAAAGTAGCCTTTGTTTGATTTTACTCATTCCAGTTTTTTTTATTTTAAGCATTTTACCATCCGCCTCCGGCTCCGCCGCCGCCAAAGCCACCGCCGCCAAAACCACCAAAACCTCCTCCTCCGAGCCCTCCTCTTCCGCCTCTCAACATAGATGAGGCAAAAATTGCAGCCCAGAAAAGGCTGTCGTTACCTTTTCTCTTTTTTCCTTTTTGTTTTCCTGCAGCAATGGTTCTAAATATTGACATTATGATGATTATTCCAAAGTATATCCATACAGGGTTAATACCAATTGTTTCTTCTGGTGTTAGTGGTGTAACTTTGTTTGTTAAATTAACTTTTAATTCTATTGCAATTTCATTTATTGAGCTAAGTGTTCCTTCAAAATATTGTCCGTTTTTGAAATATGGGACTATTTGGTTTCTTCCAATTCTTCCTATTTTTGCATCATTGAAAATTGGTTCTAATCCTCGTCCAACATTAAACCAGTATTTTTGTTCTTCAACTGCTATTAGTAATAATAAACCATTGTTTGTATTGCCGTGACCTAGTTTTCCATCAGATATTTCTTGTGCAAAACCTTGTGCATCATAGCCATTTAAGGATTTGATTGTGACTACTGCGAATTCTGAAGTTTTTGAGTTATATATGTCGTTTAGTGCGTTACTTAAGATAGCTTCTTCTTCTGGTGTGAAGATATTTCCATAGTCATTTACATAAGATGTGATTTTAGCTTCATTTGGTGTTTCTGCAAATACAATAGGCAAAGCTAGTAGTAATATGAATAGAACAAAAATACCCCTTTTCATGTTGCTTGATAGCTCTACTGAGTATAAAAAGGTATTGAAATTGTTGGGGTTCATAAAAGCCGAGATGTAGATGTTATTTATACGGCTTCTTTGATATATTTAGCAGGAATTCTATATAACATAACTTGTATTGCATATTTTCCTCTACCAGATTTTTCGTATATGTCCCAGTGAAATGCATTGGCGGGCTTGTATTTTTTCTTGTTAATTTCTTTTAATATGCCATCTAAATATTCTTGATAAAAAAGGTCATGTCCCCAAAAAAACACTGCATTATTTATGAATTTAATTTCTTCATCTAAAGGTGAGATTTCTGTATGTGCTAATTTGTAGAATTGTGTGCATTTTAGTCCTAGTTTATCGTGTTCTTTATTGCTTATACGTACTAATTGAACCAAATCCTTCCCAGCTTTGTTATCTTTCATCTAATTTAGATGTAATAATTATATATAAACAATAGTAGTCACAATTGTTGTCACATATAGAAAGATTTAAATAATTCTGGTGCAATTATGTAGTTCATGGACACATCAATTTTAGAAGATTTGGGTTTGACAGGTGCAGAGATAAAGGTGTTTATTAGTCTGTTGGAATTAGGGAGTTCTAATGCAGGTGCAGTGGTCAAAAAATCAGGACTGCAAAATGCGGTTGTACATAGAGGTTTTCATTCGCTAATTCAAAAGGGGCTCATGACTTTTGTTTTAAAAGGAAAAATAAAGGAATATAAGTGTGTTGAGCCCAGAGCCTTATTAAATTTTTTAGATGAAAAAAAAGCTCGTTTAGAAAAAATTCTTCCAGAATTAGAAGCGAAAAGAAATTTGTTGAAAAATAAGCCTAGGGCGACAATATTTGAAGGCATAAGGGGAGTAAAAGAAGCTAGAAATTTAATGCTTGAAACAAATTCTAAAGAGTATTTTGCTTATGGAGGAGAACAAAAGGGGCAAGATTTATTGGGAGATGTCTTTTGGGAAACATTTCATAAAAAAAGGATAGGTAAAAAAATAAAGGCTAAATTGATATTTCATGAATCACTCAAATTCTGGGGAGATGAATTAAATAAATATTCATTAACTGAAGTTAAGGTAACAGTCCGTGATTTTGAAGAAAAAACAGATACTGTTGTTTGTGGAGACAGGGTTTCGATAACAATTTTTTCTAGTAATCCATTTACATTTCTAATAGAAGACGAATCTGTTGCGAGGTCATATAGGCGTTTCTTTGATTTGCTTTGGAATGTACAAGAATAGGAGTTTTCTCTATTTAAACACACAAGGAGGTGCTCCAAACGAAATAAAGTCTTCTTCTATTATTGAATAAATTACTGTAAGGGTTCTAGAAGTGCATGATTGTTCCAGAAATGATGGTCATCAAAAGGAGGTGCATGATTCCCAGGGTAAATAGTCAATATTGCATACACCTTATCGAATTTTTCAAAGGAAACACCAGTTATTTTCTGAAATTCTGCATGAATATCATTTCCAAACTGAGGATTATATTTTACAAGAACCATATTCACTTTCTTTGTTGGGGGAATTTCAGATTCAGGAATTACCAAAACATTTACTTGATTATCACCAATTTTTTTCTTAGTAACCATTAATTTAGTATCTTCATTAAGTTTTATTACTCCATTTTCCGCAATTCCTATTTCTGATGGGATTTGCACTTCTTTTAATTCAACACGGTCGCCACGTAACTTACAAATTTTAATAAGTATGTGTATGAAGTATGTCAACTTAGTAACAGTAGATATTTTATGGAACCTTGAGCCCGCACGTTGTGCATTAGCACCATGTTTTCCTAAAAGAAATTCTGGAAAGAAAACGACTAAATGTTTTCCTGATTTAATAGCGCAACCACCAGAATTTGGACATATAGTAATTTCATCTAAGTCTGTAATTGGCATATAACTAATTAGTAAATAGAAGTTTATAAAGATTATTAATGTGGTATTAGCTTTAATTCTTTTAATAAAAATATCTCCCGCCCGGATTGTTTTAATGGCATTTTTTGTCTCAATTTTCTCTCTCAAACTAACTTTTCAATAGAAAAAGTTAACTTTTTTAAATATTTTAAGAACAATTACCATATGAACTGTGAAATATCATGCGGATTTCTTTTAATTGATTCTGAATCTCATAAAATTTTATTGTTGAAATCATTGAATAAAATTGGATGGGATTTACCTAAAGGACATTTGGAAAATACAGAAACTTTTTTAGAAACGGCATTTCGAGAAGTTAAAGAAGAAACCAAAATAGAAAAATCTCAAATCTCGATTATACATGATATCATTAATGTCCCTTTAGTTGGTTCTTATGAGTACATCAGTCCGATAACAAAAAATAAACGTGAAATACATTTATTCGTTGGTAATATAACTCAAAGCCCTGTAATCTCAGATGAACACTCAGGCTTTTTGTGGTGTAGTTTAGATGATGGACTAAATCATCTTAGATTTACTGAAGTACAAAATTGTATTAGGAAGTTATATTCAGAATACTTAGAAAGCCAGAAATAAAAAAATTTCCCGCCCGGATTGTTTGAGTGAATGTAGTGAGCGAAAACTAGGTGATGAAATCACCGTGTGTTCAAATGCGGGCCCGAGGCTGCTACAATTGTATTTCGAAGAAATATAATAAATAGCCCCGCCCGGATTTGA
>Ga0233437_1005568_pt1 | contig 13533 bp, 17 predicted proteins | sample SI_122_August201_FD_182714 | JGI IMG/M metagenome (GOLD analysis project Ga0233437, IMG submission 182714) | Seawater microbial communities from Saanich Inlet, British Columbia, Canada - SI_122_August2016_200_MG | ecosystem: Environmental > Aquatic > Marine > Inlet | place: Canada: British... | reverse complement strand
CCCCAACTTCCAAACTTAACCTTCCCTTCAGTTTCCGGTTTCATTGATGATGCCTCCTTGAATTATGTTGTGTTTTACGCCGTCATTTTCCCCCGGAGAGGGCTTTTATGCCGAGCGTTTCGATGAGCCGGTTGATATCGGTGGTCTTTAAATTCATCCCGCCTTCAGAGACCGGCAGAAGTATGATGCGCTTTCCCTGAATCGCCTCTGCGATTCTCAGCTTCACAATCGCCTCGCCGCCCGCCCCTGCCAGGGCATTGTTCATCTCCTGGATTCCGGTCGCTTCCGCAATGCCTTCGGCCTGGATGGCTTTGGCAAGCAGCTGCTGCTGTTCCTGATATACATCCGCCTCGATTTTATCCTTTAGGTATTGACCGTCGGCGTCTGCCACCATCTTGTTGACGTCACCTCGGACTTCTTCGAGTTTGCGTTTGTATTCTTCCAGGGCTGCGTGCTGGGCGGACTTGTTTTTCTCCACCTGCTGATCGGCCACTTTCTTGTCCTCGATGGCCTTCTGATACTCGGGGTTGAAACGATAATCATTGGTCAGTACTTTTTCCACAACAACGCCCATGGGCCCCAGGATTTTTTGAAGCGCCTCCTTGGCCTTGATAGATTGGGCCTCGCGAGCATCTGCCACATAGAAGGCTTCTGTTTTCAGTTCGCCGAAGATGTCTCGCGGTTTGCTCCGGGCAACGGTTCGAACAATTTTATCCCGCAGGGTTTTGTCATCCCGGGCCACGTACTGGAGGATGTGGGGCGCCTTGTTCACATCGATGCGAAAGGCGATGATCACATCCAGACTGATGTCGTTGCCGTCGATGGTTTTGAGCACTAAATCGTCTCTGGATTTGCGGTCGCCCCTCACTTGGGAATACGTCATCTCCAGGTTCTGCAGTTTGGTGTCAAAGACATTCCAATCATTTATAAACGGCATGAAAAAATAGGTGGCACCCGGGGCGTAGATCCGGTCCTCAACGCCCTTTTTACCGATAAAAGCCATTTTACGGGTTCTTACGCCCACCTCTGTCTCTCCGGTGGTATGGGGAACACAGCCGGCTGCGGTGACCATTGCCAGCATCAGAACGATCCAGATAAAAAAGCGCCTCATTTCCCGCCTCCTTTACGAACGTCAAATAATTTCAGGGCGTTGTCCAGATTCAACGGGTTCACCCCGTCCGGACCGTCGCTGGGGAGGATGATCACGTCAAGTCCCTTGTACGCATCCGCCATTTTCAGCGCCACCATACGCTCGGAGCCGATTCCTTTCAGGGCTTCATTTCTCAGACGCACGCGTTCCGCCTCTGCCAGCTTCACCAGCAGATCGGCTTCGGCTTTTTTCTTTCGAACGTAAAAATCCTTTTCCGCGATCTTGCGGGTGACATAGGCTTTGCCCTTTTCAAGCTCAACCGCGGCGATGACCATCCCTTCCTGTACGATTTTCTTCAATTCGGCCTCTTCCTTGGCCGCCCGGGCCGCAGCACGGTTGGTAAACACCATCTGGTCCTGGAGCTTCTTTTCCTCTATGTTTTTCTGGATCTCCTTGCTGTATATAAAATAGCGCACCAGCACCTGATCCACTTCGATGCCCTTTAAATTCAATTCGCTGTTGAGTCTCTGCTTGGCTTCTTCTGTCTTTTGTACCCTCATGGGGCTGTTGTAGAATTCTTCGGTGGTCAACTTTCCCAGGGTCTCTTTCAATGCCGGTTCGGCCTTGGGGATGATGCCGTTGTCCTCAAAGAGGGTACCGGGACCGATGGTGGTAAAAACCAGGTAGGGGTCCTTGATGTGGTAAAGAAAAGAAACGTCCACATCCACAAAAAAGCCGTCCGATGTCTGAATGTGCGCTGCCCGGTCTTTCCTTGCCGCCCCTGCGGCGGTTTCGGGAAAATTGGTCAGCTCCAACACCTGGATGCCCTTGGGAAGCCGGTATATCTTCTGCAGCCCGAAGGGCAGAACAAAAGTCAGACCCGCCTGATAGATCTTTTTTTGAACGCCTCGGTTTATCCCGACCCGGGCCACCTTGATTCCGTACTCATCGGGCCGAACGTATACGAAAAAGAGGTTGTAGGCGAAAACCGCCAGCACGACCCCGGCGATGATGATCTTCACGGCACCCCCCAGCCTGAGGTTAAACGCGGGAAGCTTGAATCGCTCTATCAATTCATTTACATACGATGAAAACTTTTCCAACGGGTCATTATCCATGTTCGTATTTTCCTTTCAAAACACGTCGATGTCGGCAGTCTTTTTTTCTGACGGCGTATCTAAAACCGATAGGATACAATAGGACTGAAGGTGTTTCAGGAACCAAAAGGTAAAGGATACTCTTGTGTTTCGTTTACTTCTTTAAAACTCCGTTAAACGAATAGTCTTTTTCAGTATCACTCAACCAACCCTTTTTGCTCAAGTGGTAATTCACTTCAATGGAATCTCCATGAACGATTCCGCGCCATTTAATTCTACCTTTTTTTTGGTTCACAGTTTCGGCCTCAAAATAAATCTTATCCTCTTCTGCTCTCGCTGTATATTCGCCTTCATTAAAACCCTTTTGACCATAACCGATCGATTGAAATTCACCGTTCATAAACCTAAGTTCGTCTTCTTTAACAGCTCTTATGTGCTTCTCTCTATATTTCCCAACGAAAACTTTACCGTATAGAAGACCTTCTTGGGCGATAACAATCGCAGTGCTGAACAGAAGGATAAAGATAGGGATGAAAATAAAAAACCGACTTTTATTGGGATATTTTTCGCCGAACTTCATCGATGACCTCCATTCCTTCCGAGTGGGAAACCGTGTGAATATGAACTTTCGGTGGTTCACATAATAGGGTTTTTGTGCCCAACAAAACACCGAATCGGTGAGAATTTATATGATGGTCCAGATCTTTACGGGATTTCCACTCTTCCAGTAGATTGAAACGGTTTTTGTCTTTGATATCGCAAAAGACGGCATAGCTCAGACAACCCGCTTCCTTTCCCGTCGGTTCGATCATGGACATAAGCGTTTGCCTGACCTCCAGGTGCTTTTCCGGAAATACATGCAGTGTAATGCTGACGATGATCATGAAAGTCCTCCTCTCTATAGATCGGAAAAGGCCACGGTATACGCAGGAGATATCGAAACTGGAGACCTGCCGGTACGGACCGTTGGTAAAAATTCAATAGATGACTCGATCGGTTAATGGGTGCCGGCAGTCGCCGCTATTGATTCTCTTTCATGATAAGTTCAGAACATTTTTCTGCAACACGCCTATCGGGCTCCTTTTCAAACGGCATCGTTGCCCAGCCACTATCTTTGGCATATTGTTCTCTTTTCCAGTAATCTGCTTTTTTCAACGCTTCCAGCTTTTTGGCTTTCTCCGGATCCTGATTAAATTGCGCAACACAAATCTGCGCCAAACGATCGACAACTGCCGATCTCGCCATATCTTCACCCATATCCATTGAGTTTCTTCCCAAAACTCATCCACCCCATGCAAAACCGATAATCATTGTTACAATTGCGCCGCCGACAGCACCCCAAGCGCCCGTCTGTATTCTTTCCTTTTTCGCCTGATCCATTGACGCCTCCCTCTTTTTTAAAAATCCATCCCATTTATCACCGACCAATTACTCATAAGATACTCAAACTTCGTGCCATAGAGAGCAAATTTCAGTTTATATTGTTCAACTTACTGAATTAACTGAAAATTTGGAAAAAAAATAGACAGCGTTTATCCAAGAAATGGATGCAAAAGCATGGTCATATGTGACCACGTATGCGGCATTCGAGACACGATGTGGGCAATGGGCAAGCTTCAAGATTTGCTCTTCAGCTATTTATTCTGAAACAGCTTAACAAAATGGATCGATATACATACTTTCTAAAATATAACGTGAAAGATCTTTTAGCCATCCTTGAACAAACAGCGAAAATGGGTACCCCACGCCTGATCATTTCCGGAGATGTAGACGACGAAGCTTTGCCGACATTGGTCGTTAACAAACTGAGAGGCACCCTGCAGTTTGCTGCGATCAAGGCGCCGGGTTTTGGAGACAGACGAAAATGCATGATAGAAGAAATTACCGCTTTAATCGGCGGCCAGGTGGTCTCCGAGGATTTAGGGACCAAATTGGAAAACGTAGCCGTCTCAGACCTTGGCAAGGCCAAACGGATCAACATCGATAAAGACAACACCACCATCGTCGATGGCGCCGGTTCTCGCTCGACCATCGAGGGCCGGGTGAAGCAAATCCTGAGCCCAAATCGAAGAAACCACCTCCGACTACGATCGTGAAAAACTTCAGGAACGGTTGGCCAAATTGATCGGCGGGGTGGCAGTGATCAACGTGGGTGCAGCCACAGAGACAGAAATGAAGGAGAAAAAAGCCCGGGTCGAAGATGCCCTCAACGCCACCCGCGCGGCTGTAGAGGAGGGGATCGTGCCGGGAGGTGGCCTTGCGTTGGTTCGATGTCTACCCGCGCTTGAGAAAATAAAAATCAAAGCAGATCAAAAACTGGGGGTGAAAGTCGTCACGCGTGCCATGGAGGAACCACTTCGTCAGATTGCCAACAATGCCGGTTCTGAAGGTTCTATCGTCATCGATAAAGTCAAAAACAGCGAGGGAGCTTTTGGTTACAATGCCCAAACGGACACCTATGAAGATCTGATGAAAGCCGGTATAATGGATCCGACCAAAGTGGTCCGGTTCGCATTGCAAAATGCAGCAAGTGTCGCGTCATTAATGCTGACCACCCAGGCCATGGTTGCAGATAAACCCGAAGAAAAAAAGCAGATGCAACCCGGAGCTCAAGGAATGGGCGGTGGAATGGATGGAATGATGTAAACCTCGGTCAACCCCGTGGTGTTCATGATAAAGCCCTTATGGCGCAAAGGCAGGCCAAAAGGGCTTTTTTAGTCTAAATCAAAATGAAACAGTTTGCCGGATGATCCACTCTCGATACCGAAATACCGATCAGCTTTCTAACCGATCTCCAGAACGATCATGGTAACGTCGTCGTGCATCCGTTCTCTTCCCGTATATTATTTCAATGCGTTTAGGGCTGCAGATTTTAGTTTGGATTGGGAGGCCTTTATGTTTGCGTCGAGGATATCTTTAAGGCGGATTAAACCGAAGCCCCCCCCGGCCGCCATCGGCGGGTGAGGAATAGATAGATCCGATAACCTTTCCGGCAGCGACTTCCATATCGCGGTTGCGGATGTCTCCCCAAATCCCCTTGCATTCGGGTCTGCCGCTTGCGTCAAGGGTCGAAAATTATGAATTTTTTCATACATCGGCCGGCGCCTTATATAAAATCGTTATTTGGAAGTTTTCATGCTTTCGAATGGTAATGTTGCATTTACGGGGTTTGCTGATGTTGCGCTTAGGATGATCATACTTGAACGGTTTGCGTAACCGGCTGTCAAAAGTGGGGAGGCCTGAGCGAAACGAAAGCCGCACCGTTTTTGACAGTCCGCGTTAACGCAATTGTTGTGCTTGTTTTTTCCCAATAAATAGAATGCCGCTTGGAGAAACAAGGTTCATTTTTACTGCAATATTCAACACCAATCTCCTTTTCAATGGCGTACACCATGCTATATGCTTAACCAATTTTGGATAAAAAGAATATTGCTCCAATCTTTCTTGTAATGAACTAAGTGTCCAATTTCGAACATGCTGCCATCTGTGAAACACGCAACCACAATCAGGACACATCACTTTATTCGAATCTATATCTTCATTATTGGGAGTTGTAATAAAAATGTAACCTCCTGGCACTAATAATCTACTAGATTCATTTAACACTAAATCAAGATCTTGATCATTCAAATGTTCAACGACCTCTGTTATGATCACTAAATCGAAAAAACCGTCAGGAAAAGGACTTGGATAGTTTTGCAATAAATGCGCTTCCTTGAATGAAGCATTATCCTTGAATCTGTTATTTACATGCCAAATGTTTTTCGATGAAAAATCAGTTCCATAGCCATATTGCCCAAACTTCAAATACTTTAAGCACGAAAATAGAACATCTCCTTTTCCACAGCTTAAATCAATAATATTTCTGAAGTTTTTGAATTTCAACGTTCTATTTATTACAGTGGCTACATGATCACCCGCTTGTAGACCAAAAAACGTATTATTAAGCGCTGTATTTTCTGAAATAAAATCCCAAAAACGACTTATTTTATCATGAGTCCATTCAAGATTATGTACTTCGAACATCATTTTTACCCCTTAAATTCTGGACGATAGCACCGGTTTCACCGGCCGCTGCACCGATGGTTGATTAATGATGAACTTGCCAAAACCACCTAACTTGAGACCTGCAGTGGCGATATGCGGTCCGGTGCAAACATTTGTTATATTTGAATTTTGCTAATTTTATACACGTTCTCAGGAATTCCAGAAATCATTGTTTGTTTTTGATACTCCATTTTTAAGGAATATGTATCTGAGAATTTCTCAAACATTTTGTGACTATTGATATTTTCAGTTGCAATCGATAGTTGAATGTTATTAAAACCAAATTTTACTGAAGCACCAAATAGAAGCTTTAACAGTTCTAAAGCAATACCTTCTCTTCTGTAGTCTGGATGAACACAAACTTGCCAGATAAAGACAGTTGATTGACCTACCGATGGAAGCCCACTCACAAATCCTATGATTTTTTCGTTCCTTGTACAAACGAAACAAGTACTATGGTAGCAATTACAAAGAATCCAATATATATAATCATGATGAGCAAGTACGTACGGCCTGCATTTATTTAGAAGGTCAATGAGTGACTGAATCTCGTTTTCTTCTGCCTTTCGATATTTCATTTTTAAAATTTGTGTTTATACAGAATATAGTGCCATGCTCTGCGGCAAATTTGGAGCGCAGTGGAAAATTTGTCCGACAGCAGCGCCTTGTTCGAAAATACCATTGAGATATATCCCCTTCAGTCTAGTTATTGGCAGCGGGGGCAACTTCGAGAGGGACAACCCCCACCGATTTAGCATACTTAGCCCAGGATCTATATCATGCAATGCGCTGTTTGGTAATGTTTGGCATTCACCCATACTTGCATGATACTTGAATTCCGTCACATTCAGGCATTATAATGATAATTATTACTCAAAACTATCAAAAAACAGGCTTGAATTACAACCGATAGTTCAGATTCGGGAAAATACCTTAAAAACCTGTATTTTTTATTTTATATTTCGATAATTCTAAAAATATAGTTGACATCCAAATTCCGATGCGTTATTGTATGCACCATGGAACACGAAGATGCAGCAAAAAGATTATGCGAACTCGGCAACAAGACGCGGCTGGCTATTTTCAGATATCTGGTCAAGGTGGGACCTGATGGCGTGCCGGTAGGGCAGATTCAAAAGGCACTCGGGATTCCGGGATCGACACTCTCACACCATATATCACGACTGGTCTCTGTGGATCTTATTCGGCAGAACCGGGAAAGCCGAACACTCTATTGCACCGCCCAGTATGGTGCACTCCGGGAACTGATCGATTTTCTACAGTCGGAATGTTGCGACGGACCCGATGGATGCAGTTGATCACCGCCTTCCATTTATGTGCGGTATTTTTTTGATTTTATATTTCGATAATCCTAAAATAATAGATATCTAGAAAGGAAAAAATCATGAGCGACATTCTCCAGGCGAAAAATATCGGCCAAAGCGATGGGAAAGGCTCAGGATGCTGCGGAACTGCCCCGGGGATCCAGATTCTTGGCTCCGCCCCGGTTACGGAACCGTCTTCAACCCCCTGCTGTGGCGCCGACTCCGGTAAAACCACGGCCTCTGGCGGTGCCATCGAAACGGATCGGTCTCCAGGCGCTCTAAAATCTGCTTCCTTTTGGGGATGGGGATTCGCCGGACTCATCGGAATCGCGACCATGGCGGGTGTTACCGGCCTCATACCCGGGCTGAAACCGGATATTTTTCGGCAACAGATCATGTCAAACGCGGCCTTTGTGGGAAAAGCCGTCTGGTCGATTCTGCCGTTTTTTCTTTTGAGCGTCGGTATATCCGCGTGGGTTACGGTATCCGGCTTTTCAGAGCATATCAAAGCGGTGTTTAAACAGAGGGAAAAAATCGCCATCGCCGGCGCTGCCGTCGTGGGAGCGACCATACCGTTGTGCTCCTGCGGGGTGATTCCGTTGATCGCCGCCCTGCTCTCAAGCGGTGTCCCGCTGGGACCGGTCATGGCGCTCTGGATTAGCTCTCCGCTGATGAGTCCCTCCATGTTTGTTCTTACCGGAGGCGTTCTGGGGATGGATTATGCCGTGGCCAGGATGGTCACCGCAATTTTGATGGGAGCAGGATCCGGCTACCTGATATATGCCCTGTCGTCTTTCGGCTTTCTCAATAATCAGCTTCACGGTCTGAGTCTGTCCCAGCAATCATGCTGCGGCTCGGATAATACGGATGAGACATCCGAATCGTCTGTTTCAAAATTTTGGCCGAATTTCTGGCCCCAGGTCTGGAACGTTTCCTTGTTTTTAGGGAAATGGCTGGTCATTGCATTTATTCTCGAGTCCCTGATTGTCCATTATTTAAATCCGGAATGGATTTCTTCCCTGCTCGGTAAAGATCGGGCCTTTTCAATCCCGTTGGCAACGGTCATCGGTATCCCTCTATACACATCTGGAATAGCGGCCATTCCCATCGTGCAGGGCCTTTTAGAAAGCGGCATGGGCCATGGAGCAGCCCTGGCCTTTCTGGTGGCAGGCCCGGTAACAACCATCCCGGCCATGACCGCGGTGTTTGCACTCGTCAAAAGACAAACATTCGGAATTTACCTGGGAGTGGGAATCGGCGGTTCCTTGATTGCCGGATACCTTTTCCAGGCCATTGCCGGTTAGGATGACGCCTGTCACGATCTTTGCAACCGCTCGGTCAGTGCACGAACGCTTCCTCACTTAGATGGCACGCGATGGTATGCCCATCGCCGAGGTTTCGGATCGGGGGGATTTTACGATTGCAGGCACCTTCTATCGCCAGGGGGCAGCGATCGAAAAAGGGGCAGCCGGTTTCGGTCAGCTTGACGACACGATCGATGCCCGCCTTCGCCTCCTGGGTCTCCATGGCCTCTTCCAGCCATCCGATCCGCAGCTCCGGTACCGATGCCATCAGGAGGCGCGTATAGGGATGATACGGTGGTGAGAGCACCCGGTCGGTTCGCCCCTGTTCCACCACGCGTCCTGCATAGAGGACGACGATCTCGTCTGCAAAGGAAGACACGGTGGAAAGGTCATGGCTGATAAAAACAAACGACACCCCGGTCTCTTTGCGCAACCGCTTGAGAAGCTCAATGATGTTGGCGCCGACGATGGTATCGAGCGATGAGATAATCTCGTCGCAGAGCAGCACTTCCGGTTTGGCCGCCAGTGAACGGGCAAGATTGATTCGTTGCTTCTGGCCGCCGGACAGCGCTTCCGGATAACGACCGGCAATCTCCTGGGGCAATTCGACCATGTGGAGCAACTCTCCGATGCGCTGCCTTTTTTCGCCGCCCTTGAGCCCAAGATAAAATTCGAGGGGGCGGCCGAGGATATGATCGATTCTCTGGTGCGGATTCAGTGCGGTATCCGCCATCTGAAAGACAAACTGCACTTTCCGAAGCTGTTCGCGGGTGCGATGCTTGAGATCGGGTTGCAGGGATTCCCCATCCAACAGCACTTCCCCTTCTCTGGTCGGGAGAAGACCGGACATGACCCGGGCCAGGGTGGATTTGCCGCAACCGGACTCTCCAATCACGCCTACGGAGTGGCCTCGCTCGATGGTCATATTCACGTCGCGCAGGACCATCAGGGCCGGTTTTCGACCTCTCGGTTTTCCGTACCCCGCGCTGATGTTTTGTACTTCAAGAGCCGGCACATCCCGTTCGTGACCATTTGACGAATTGTCGCCCTGTCCAGCTTCGGGCGGCGGGCGAACGGCGGTCATCAGACGTCGGGTGTAGTCGTGCTTCGACCGGCTGATGACCTGCTCGGCGGTTCCGTACTCTTTGATGCTTCCCGCATAAAGGACGATGATACGATCGGCAATCTGTGCCACCACCGAAAGATCGTGTGTTACGTAGATCGCGGCCGATTCCTCCTGCCGGATCACCGCCTTGAATGATTTGAGCACCTCGATCTGGGTGGTGACATCTAAAGCGGTCGTGGGTTCGTCCAGCAACAGGAGATCCGGTTTGCTGCAAAGCGCCATGGCGGCCATCAGCCGCTGCAGCTGACCGCCGGAGACCTGATGGGGATAACGCTTTCCCAATCGATCCGGGTCCGGCAGCTCCAGGGCCCGGTAGAGCGACTCGGCCCGCTGGTTTGCCTGGAGTTGACTCAACTGGCCGTTGAGAACGGTCGACTCGGTCACCTGCTCACCGATGGTCAGTGCCGGATTGAAAGCAGCCGCAGCGCTTTGGGCCAGATAGGCCACGCGCCGCCCGCGCAGGAGTCGTTTCTTCTCATCCCGCATGGAAAGGATGTCCCGGCCGTCCAGCCGGACCTCGCCTCCGGTAAACACCAGCCCGGGTTTGGTATATCCCAATGCGGACAGTGCGATGGTGGTCTTTCCCGAACCCGACTCACCGATCAGGGCCACCACTTCTCCGCGTGCGACATGGAAACTTACCCCCTTGACAACGGGCGTAAGGCTGCCGTCGTCTTGTCGGGCTTCGATTCTCAGTTTATCGACTTCAAGTAGTTCGGGCATCAGATCATTCTCTTTGCCAGTTTTCCGCCGGAATGGGCGGAAACATCGTCAACGATCATGTTGATCGATATTGTCAGCGTCGCGATGGAAAGGGCCGGAACCAGCGGTGCAATGGAGCCATAGGGCAGACCCGAAAGGTTCTCCTTGACCATGCTGCCCCAGTCTGACATGGGCGGCTGAACACCTAGGCCGAGAAAACTGAGGCTTGAAATAAAAAGAATGATCCAGACAAACCGCAGTCCGAAATCCGTCGCCAGGGGCATGGCCACGGCGGGCAATATTTCGCGGGTGATAATCCACCACAGACCCTCACCCCGCACCCGAGCGGCTTCGACAAAATCGCTGACCATGACCTCCAGACCCAAGGCACGTGCAATTCGAAAAACACTGGTGGCATAGATCAGACCGGTCAATACGATCAGGATCGGGATCGTGCTGCCCACAGCGGCGATCACAATGAGGCCCATCATAATGTGGGGTATGGACATAAAGGCATCGTTTACCCGGCTCAAGCCCATATCGAGTATGCCGCCGCTGACTGCAGCGGCAATGCCCAGGGTGACACCCACGAGATATGCCAGGAGTGTGGCGGCGAGGGTAATCCCGATGGTGGTTCGGGCGCCCCAGAGGATCCGGGACATAATATCCCGGCCCAGGTAATCCGTACCGAGATAGGCGACCTTGCTGATGCCTTGAAAATCGGTTTCGGGATAGGGATTGTCGCTGCCCGGAACGATAAAAAGTGCTTCGTCCAAAATATCCGCCTCATGATAGGGAGAGATAAAAGGCCCGATGCCGGCAAGGACCAGCCACATGGCCACGACACAGATGCCGAGCTTTCCGCTCCAGGAAAACCGAAATCGCCGTCTGGGCGGTGCATCGGGCAACTCCTCGAACGGGAGGCTGGTTTCGGTTTTCTCGGATGTTTCTCTCATAGTAGACACTTTCTATTTGGGATGCCGTAGCCGGGGATTCGACAGGGTCGAAGCCATGTCCGCAATAAATACCAGGACGACATAGGTAGTGCAAAATATCATGGCGCAGGCCTGGACCAGGGGCAGGTCACGGGTCTGAACCCCGTCGATCATCAGTTTTGCCAGACCCGGGTAGGCGAAAATTGTCTCGACGATGACCACTCCGCTGACCAGCCACGCCAGGTTCAATGCGATCACATTGACGATGGGACCGATGGCATTGAACAGTGCATGCCGGAGGATGATCCGATTTCGGGGCACCCCCTTGAGGATAGCCATTTCGATGTAGGGTGAACTCATCACATTGAGTACGGTGGCCCGTGTCATGCGGATAATTTGCGCCGACACCACGATGACCAGCGTCAGGACCGGCATGGCCAGCTTCCGGGCCAGCTGCCAGCCGGTTTCGGACCCGCTCATGAAAGCGATGGAGGGAAGCCAGCCCAGCTTTACGGCCAGTATCAGTACGAGAAAGGTGGCGATCAGAAATTCCGGCACCGAAATCAGGCTGAGGGTTGAGAAGGTGAGCACCCGATCCAGCCGGGTGCCCGGATACATGGCGGCCAGCAACCCCAAGCCCAACGACAGCGGAATGGATATAATCGCGACCATTCCGGCCAGTCGGAAGGTGTTCCATAAACGGGCGTCGATCATGGCGGAAATGGCGGTTCCGATGGTGCCGGCACCGGAGCCGGCCTTTGAGATGCCGAGGTCCCCGGTGACCAGGTCGGCCAGCCAGAGAAAGTAGCGCACGTATGCCGGTTGATCCAGCCCGAGCTTTGCACGCAGGGCCTGAAGGTTTTCCGGTGTTGCCATTTGACCCAGGATAATCTGAGCCACATCCCCCGGAAGCATGCTTGTGCCGACAAAAATCAGGATGGACACCACAAAAAGCGTGGCAATACCGATAATGGTCCGGCGCAAAATAGCCCGTAGTAACATGATCCGCTATGACTCCGTATGAAACGCCGGGTCATCCCCGGCTGTAATGAAAGAAAAGGTCTGCAAGATAATAATCCTGCAGGCCTTTTCCCATGATTAATGATCTGATTCTTATGCGTCGATCCAGGCAAACTCGGGCCATTCGCCTCCGCCCATTCGTCCCAGCGGCTGATTGGGTATTCCGTGAACCTTGTCATTGACACCGTCAAGGGTGTTCACGTGGTATGGAATCACCATTCCGCTTCCGTTGTGTACCAGGGTCTGCATTTCGCAAAGCATCTCGTAGCGCTTGGCCTGATCGGTTTCCGCCAGAGACAGTTTCAGCAGTTTTCCAAACCGCTCATTATTCCAGAAGGTGTCATTCCAGTTGCCTCCCGGCCCGAACTGGATCGACAGCATGGCGTTTGCCGTGGGACGCATGTTCCAGGTCACCACGTTCAGCGGCTCCTTCATCCAGACCGCACCCCAATATCCGTCAGTCGGTACTTTTTTGATTTTGAGGTTGAAACCGATCTTTTTCAGGTTGGCCTGCATAAAGAGGCTCATCTCTTCAACACCGGGTATGACCGGCGCAACAAAGAGCTCAGCCGAAGAGAAACCGGATTTCTTAAGATGCCATTTGGCCTTGTCCGGGTCGTATTTCCGCTGCGGCAATTCTTTGCAGTGATCCGCGCCATAGGCGGGGGAGATCGGGTGGTCATTGCCGACCGTACCGTGGCCCTTGAGGATGGCCCGGACGATCCGCTCACGATCCTGGATGTATTGCATCCCTTTTACGACCTGAATTTTGCACTTAAAATTTAAAAGAGGGTAGATACCACCTGGGAACCCTTGCTATAGTGGTAATTGACACGATTACCCCATAATAGCAGGAGGTACCCAGATGGTAAAATTCAAGAAATCAG
>Ga0233437_1005564_pt1 | contig 13537 bp, 7 predicted proteins | sample SI_122_August201_FD_182714 | JGI IMG/M metagenome (GOLD analysis project Ga0233437, IMG submission 182714) | Seawater microbial communities from Saanich Inlet, British Columbia, Canada - SI_122_August2016_200_MG | ecosystem: Environmental > Aquatic > Marine > Inlet | place: Canada: British... | reverse complement strand
TATCTTCGCTCGCTGGATGTCGTGCACGAATTCCGGGATGCCGTCCTGCGCGAGTGGAATGTCGCCAAGCGCGAGAAGAAGTACGTGGCCCCGGGATCCGCGGGTTTCATGACGTTGCGTCTGCTGGTGCAGTTGTACACCGAGACATGGGCTCCTGAGTTCCGCGAGATGATTGATGTGTGGGCGCATGGTCTGTTCGATCCGGCGAGCCCGAACGGCATCACCGACAAGCAACCGTACGGTTGCCTCTACAAGGTGTCACGCAACCTGTGTTCGACCCTTGAGTATTGGTGGGTCACCAAAGACGCACTGGCCAAGCAGTGCTACCTCAAAGCCGTGGATTACAACCGGCGCTTTGCCAGGATGAATTCACCGATCAGCTATCAAAATGGCCAGGGAGCCTTCTACACCCGGGCCTATCGCTGGACGGGTGACCCCGACTGGCTGCGGGTGCCGCAAGCGCTGTTGCGTGATGGGATTGCCGACTTTGCGGCCCGACCGTCCCTGGCGGATGAGCTTGCGCCCGGCCTCGACGACCTCAAACGGCTCCCCTATCTGGGGCCGCACACGAACCTGCACCCACTATACGCGATGCCAATTCTAATGAAGGCGCTGGCTGAACAGGACGCACCCGTGGGCCCGCCAGCATGGGCTGTTAGTGGAGAGTCCGACGTGCCCAGCTGGATTGTGGTCCGCAAGCCTGAGGGCCGCGCCTGTGTTCTGGATCTGGCCTACGATGTCGAGCCAGCAAACGGGGTCGCCCCCATCGTGCTCGATTCGAAAGGCGAGCGCGTGAAGGGCGCCCAGGTTGCGACCGAGAAGCAGCACTACTGGCGCAGCCCAAGTGGTCGCATCGACTACACCCCAAAGCCTGGGCAGCCCTGGCGCGTAAGCGCTCGCCTTGTGCTGCCCGCAGACCTGCCGACGGACGACTACCGCATAGCGGTCAACGGCCCCGGCCGGCTAGTCGTCGTGGGGGCGGATGTGGACCTGTGCGTGGTCGAGTCCCCCGATGGCCTGCTCCTTGGGGCGGGGAACTACGGGTCCAGAGTCTACTTCGATGTGCCACCGGCGACTCCGGAGTTGCGGCTGTTCTGCACGCGTCCACTGGTGCTCACGCGCCCGGATGGTCGCCAGGAGTCCGTGCGCAAGCCTGGGCTGGTCACGCTGCCTGGGGCAGCGGGGATGTGGGCCGCCGAGGCCACGTTCCCCACCTTCCTGCGCCTGGAGAACGTGCCGTCCGTTGTCGCGGCCAGCCCGGAACTGCACTTTGTGCCACAGGGGCTTCGCCGGCCCACGGTGCCAGCCGGCGCCGCGTTGGCTGGTGACGTGCGCTACGTGCCCGGTCGCATCGGCCAGGCCCGACACTTGCCTGGCCAACAGACCGTCAAGCTTCCTCGGGGCGCGCCGCGTCCCGGTGGCGGCTTCGCCAACTTCCCCGGCGACGAGGGGACGATTGAGCTGTTCTTCCGGCCCAATTGGTCAAGCCGCGAGCTTGTTTTCAACGACCGGATGCTCTACCGCTACTTCATCAAGTCGAGCAGCACTCGGTTCTACCACCGCTACGGCAGGGGGCCGATGCCTGGAATCTACTCCTACGTGGACATGCTCATCCCCGGTCGGGGAGAGGGCTATGGGACCGACTACGGTATCTCCCTCAAACACCTCTTCCGGCAGGGGGAATGGACCCACTTTGCCGCAACCTGGAAGATCGACCGCACCAACCCGAAGAAGACCGAGGGGACGTTCGCCATCTTCCTCAACGGCAGGAAGACGCCGCGGGATCGGTTCTACCCGCACGAACTGAGCGTCAGCCCGCCATTCACCGTCCGCGAGATCGAGGAGTTCCTCACGATCGGCCCCATGGACGGTTGCGCCGACGAACTCCGCGTGTCCGACAGCGTGCGCTATGCCGAAGATTTTGCGGTGCCGACCCAGCCCTTCGCGCCCGATGGGCACACGACCGCCCTCTTCCACTTTGATGGGGACGACACCGGCTGGCTCCGAGGGAAACAGTAGAGCCGGCCTCCTCCAGAGAGCATGAAGTCCAGCGCCAACATCCGCTTGGGCGCGTTGCCTGTTCTGATGGTGGCCAGCTGGAGCAGGGCACCCTCAGTCCCGTCATACGGAGCCAATCCACCGTACGCTACGGTGCGGGGATTGGGATGCGGTGGGCGAAGCGGAGGCGGACGGGGCCGATGAGGCCGGAGGGGAGGAGGGGATCGGTGGCGTTGTAGTGCTGCCAGGTGGTCCAGGTGATGCGGCCGGTGTCGGGCGGCGGGGTGCTCTTGAGGGCGTCCTCGGGCCAGGACTTGAGGCGGGCACCGGCCCACTCGCGGTAGTCGGGTTTGTCGGCATCGCCGATGAGGCGGTTGACCCAGAGGTTGGTGACGCGGACGCGGAGGCGGTTCTGCCCTGCTTTGAGGGAGTCGGTCACATTGATGCGGAAGGGGGGCTTCCAGAATGTGCCGAGGGGCTTGCCGTTGAGGGTGGGTTCGGCGATCACCTGGACGTTGCCGAGATCGAGCGTGGCGTGGAGGCCGGGTTTGAGACCGTCGGCGGGCAGGCCGAAGACGAGCTCGTAGATGGCGGTGCCGGAGAAGTGTCGCACGCCATCCTGTTCGTGGTCGGAGAGCGAGATGAGTCTGGGCAAGGTGACCTGGGGGGGGGCACCGAGATCGGTGGGGAAGCTGACGAGCCATGGTCCAGCCAAGGCAATGTCGGCAGGCGGCGCCGGGACGGTGAGCTGCTTCGTCTTGCCGTCGGCATATTGCAGGGCAACCTGGCCTGGTTCCCAGGCGGTGAGGCGGAGGGTGTCATTGGCGATGGAGAGCTCGCCGGGCGACCAGGCAGGGGGCTGCCCGAGGGGGAGTTCGAGCATGCTATTCTCGCTGATGGTGATGGTGTCGACCGCGCCATCCACGGCGTATTCCACGCGGAGCTGCTTGGGGATGTGGACAGCGGGATCGCCTGCCAGTTCGTTCGAGGCCTTGATTGCCAGTTGCCCGTTGCGGATCTGCTGGCGGAGCACCTTGGTGACATCGCGCGTCTGGTCGTTCCTGGGTGGCTTGATGCCGCCTTCCGGGATGTCGCCGTAGACCGCCCGGCGGATGACCAGCTTGCCGGTCTGCCCCTTGGGAGGCAGGCGGAGAGTCTGATTCTCGTCCACAGTAGCCTTGAGGGGCTTGCCGTCGAGCTTGTATTCGACGACCATCTTCTTCCTGATCTGGGAGGCGGGGTCGCCAGCGAGGGAATTACCGGCGACGACCTGCAGTTGGTTGTTCTTGACGCGCTTCCGGAGGAGGGTGGTCACATCCACCATGCCATCCATGCCCGTGCTGGCCAGCACGCCGTAGATGGCCCGTCGGATCTCTAGCTTGGGAGCCACATCCACAATGGGACGCTGGAGGGGTTTTCCCGCATGGGTGGCGGCGACGACCTGGTTGGTCGTTGCCTGCCGGCGGAAGACGACGAAGACGGAGTCGTGCGGCTGGAGCAGGAGCGAGACGACCGTATGCTCTCCATCTCGGCGGTAGATGGGCGCCAGTTCCGTCTTGCCGGTATCGGGGTGCCATAGCTCGGGCGCGCGGCCGGTGACTCGGAAGCGGGCATCGACGACTTGGGTCTTGCGGTTCTGGTTGGAGACGAAGTAGGCGTCTGTCTGGTCGATGCGCCGGTGGATCCAGCTGATGCGCGGGGCATCGGTGCTGGTGAAGAGGGCGTCTGGCACCAGATTGCTGGCCGCCAGGATCTGCTGCATGGGATGGTTCCAGTAGAGCATGCCCTTGCCGACTTGGCGGCTGGTGATCGTCTTGCCGTCGCAGTTCCCCCAGAGTTCCGTGGCCAGGCGTTGGAGTTCGGCATCCCCCTTGCCCAGGTCGGCCAGGCTCGGGGACCGCTCGGGTTTGGGGCCGATGATGGTGCCGCCTGCCATGAGCAGATCGCGGACCTTGCGCAGGATGGCGGGGGTCATGGTCCGGTGGTCGGGGAGGACGAGTACGCGGTAGCTCATGCCACTGGGCACGACGAGCCTCCCGTTCTTCACCGTGAAGCGGGAGAGTAGGGCATCGGATGCGCAGTTGTCTTGGGAGAAGCCTGGGGGCAGAGCTGGCTTGAGTCCACCGCCGTCCAGGGAGTTGCCTGGGGAGTCCTCGCCCACGTAGTAGCAGAAGTCGGCGACGAATTGCCCCGATTGCAGGAGATGCTGGCAACGAGCGAGGTAGGTGGTCCAAGCAGGGGCTTGCTGCCACCAGGTGTTGGTCCAGTCGAAGTGGAATCCATGCGGCCCCATGGTCATCCCGGGGAGGCGGTCGAGCCATGGTTGATGGGCGTAGCGGTGGAAGATGAAGCGGTTGACGCCGCCAGTGAAGATGAAGTCGCCCAGGGCCTTCATGGAGTAGGGGTGCTGCCGCCAGCCGCCTGCTGCGGAATCGGCCGTGAAGGCTTCGGCCCCGACGTATTTGCGGCCCCAGACATGGGCGGCGGAGGCTGCCATGCGGCTGCCGTGGTTGCTGCCGCCGCGTCCGGCCCAGAACTCGCTCATGGGGATGTCACCGATCCCGGAGGCGACTAGATTGTCGAAGTTGCCGTTGCCGTAGCCCTCGACCGAGAGCACCATACCGTGCTTGTGCGCCATCTCCTGGAAGAAGCCGAAGTAGTTCTCGTGGAACAGCTCGGCGATGGTCTTGCGCACGTCCCAGAGGAATCGCTCGCTGGTTCCGGTGTCGCCTACGACTCGCCCGAGCATGGCTGGCAGGTAGGGCAGGGGGTCGTAGCTGCGGCGTCTGGCGAATTCCTCGCGGAACCCAGGCGTCCAGTTCTGGCAGCCGACTTCATAGCTATCGACCAGGACATTGTTGAGGACGCGCCCGGCGCGGGGGCCGATGTCGTCGATGACCTTGGCCATCATGCCGTCCCAGTGTTGCTGGGCTGCCTCGCGACTGAGTTTGTCGCATTCCAGACCGCGCCCCTCGTCGGGGGCAGGGTGGTTCTCCTTGCCAGTGGGGGTGTGCCCGATGCGGAGGATGGTCCAGCGACCCGCTGGGACAGGCCAGTTGAGCGTGCCGTCCGCAGTCAGGTGTTTGCTGATGTCCTGGACCTGGGAAACGGGAATGCAGCTGTCGGCGGTGGCGGGTGGCGACATGCTGGCGCCGCCGCGCAGGAAGCCGGCCTTGGCAGGCCAGTTGTCGATGCGGCTGCTGCTGTCGAGCATGACTTCGGCGATGACCACTCCGCCGCTCTTGCTGTCCGGCCGGGTGAAGGCGATGCGCCAGTGGCGTGCGGTCGTGATGGGGAAGCAGGTAGCGAGGAGGGATTGGGTGATGCCGGTGGAGGGAATGCGGAAGGCACGCAGCGTGCGGAAGGTCTTGCCGTCGTCCGATACCTGGATCTTGCCTCCATGGGCATTGCGCCCGGGGCCCGGGATCAGGGTCAGCGTCTGGGCCTGGAATGGCTCGGCAAAGGTGAACGTGATGGATTGGGGGCGAGTGCGGCTGGGCTTGCGGAGGCGGATGTGGGTGGTGCGGTCGCCATCGATCACTCTTTTCGCGTCTTGCCCGGCTGTGGTCACCGCTATCTCGGGTGTGGCTTCGGCGATGCCCCGCCGTTCCGCCGGTGGGGTGGGAAAGGCCAGCACGGCGATGTCGCGGTAGTGGTCTCGCCTGGTGGGAGGCCGGGCGAGCTTGCCGACCGAGGGCGCTGGCCCTTGGGCCAATTGCTCGGTCCAGGTGAGAATCTGCATGGCATGTTCGGCATCGACCCAGGGACCGCCACTGGAGGACCAGCCTGCGCAGTTGTGGATGCACAGCTCCAGCCCGAGGCGGTCGGCTTCGGCGACGGCGTGCTTGACCATCTCCCGCCATTGGGGGGTCATGTAGCCGACGGGACCGGGGGGGATGCCGTCGGTGACGTGGAACATCTGCGCGCCGCCGAGGCCCACCTTTTTCATCTCGGTGAGGTCGCGGGTAATGCCCTCGCGGGTGACCATCCCGTTCATCCAGTGCCACCATGTGTGTGGTTTGGCGCTGTCGGGCGGTTGCGCAAAGTCTTGCTCGAGCGGTTGCGCGAAGCCAAGGGAGGCGATCAGGACCGCGAGAACGGTTGGGCGTAGAACCATCGTGCCGTGCCTCCGAGTCGGGGGTGTTGGGGGTACTCGGACGGTAGCGCAACGGGCGTGCCAGTGCAATGACGGGCCCCGACAAGATCGTCTTCCTACGGTACGAACTCGCCGCGGAGGATGGCGCGGGCCACCGCGTGGGCGGTGTTGGCGGTGTCTAGCCGTCGGCTGGCGTTGGCCAGGTGGAACTTGACGGTGCGCTCGGCGATCTTCAGGATGCGCGAGGTCTCCCAAGCGGTCTTGCCGCCTGCCGCCCAGAGCAAGCACTCCCGCTCGCGTGGGGTGAGCAGGTTCGGTCGGGCCGAAGGTCGCTGGTCGAGTACCTGCCGCACCCGTTGGTGAAAGTAGGTGGTCAGGACATGCACACGGTGCGTCGCTTCTGCCAGCACCGCGGTCCCTTCGCGACCGCGTTTGGCGGCGAAGACAGTCGATGAGCAGTGCCGCCCTTGCCTGGCGTTGAGTGGCACGACCAGGCCGTTGCCGAGGCCTGCCTTGTCGAGCCGGTTCAGCACTCTCCCTCTTTTCTCCGCTGGGACATGGATTTCGACCGCTTCGGCCACTGTAAAGGGGGCCACGCGGTTGGGAAGTTCGAGGATGACGGGATCGCCGGTGAGCGACACGGCATCGAGATAGCTCTCCTGAAGGGTCTCGGGGCAGGAGAGGAAGAAGGGCACGGCGCCATGGTTGATCGACGGAATCGCGCATGGCGTTTCCGCATACAGGAAATGTGCCAACCCCATCTGGCTGAGCTTTTCCTGGTAAACACGCTGGATGGCTGCCAGGTCGTCGCCGACCGCAAGGAGGCGTTTGACGCCGTCCGACAATAACTTCATTCTGTCTCTCCTACACTCGACATCCTGCTAAGTCCCCAGAGTACGGATATCTACTGTTGTGATATCGTCTTGGCTCACGATTCCATGGGTGGAGAGAGCATGTTGTTGCTCGCAGATTCTCTGTTCTCCATCGAATCGACCATGCCACTGGACTTTCGGACCCGCCCATTACCAAACAATCCTCACCCTATAGGTTCGCCGCATGTTGCTCATTGCACAAGTCGGTCCTGTACGATCGACCGGGTTGGAGAAGGTCGGGCCGCTGAGGCCCAGCGCCCGGGAGTGACCTTGTTTCGCCTCCGGAAGGCGCGGATCAGGGCTGAGGAACTGCCGAATCCGCAGGCGAACGCGGTCTCTGCGACGGTGAGCCTTCCGGCGTGCAGGTGCCCCTCGGCCAAGTCGAGGCGGGAGTTGCGCAGGAACTCCAGGAAGGTGCCGTCGGTGAACCGGCTAAAGAGCCGGGAGACGTGGTTTGGGTGAAGGCGCAGGGCCTGGGCCAGTAGGTCGCGGGTGATGGGCTCCGTGAGATGGGCTTCGACGTGGCGGACGAGTGCCCGGAAGGTCCGGGCTGCCTTGCCCTCCTCGCGGTTCGGCTGTTGGGCGAGACTGACCCGGACCTGGGTGAGCAGGCCGGTGACCAAGTGGCGGCGGTAGGGGCCATCTGCGGGGAAGGCTCCCGCGTTCAGAGCGCAGGCCAGCAGTCTGTGCCCGTCCTCGCTCAGTGGCGCGGGATGCACGTAGTTGTGGTGCTGCAGGCGCAGTGGATCCGGTGTGATGTCTTGGTCGTGGGGGGCGTGTCGGATGCCGTATAGGCGGAGCGAGTCGGGGTAGAAGATGATGCCGAGGCTCTGGTACGGGTGGCGGGAGACATTGGCGATGGGGGAGTTCGCCCCGAGAAGGAGTGCTTCTCCTGCCGCCAGGACGACATCCGTTCCGCCGGGGTCGCCCGGCAAGCGGTAGCAGGCCATGTGATTGGTGCAGACCAGCAATCGTGGTGCTGGCACCCGTGAGTGGATTCCAGCACTGGAAAGCTGGCCTTGTTGCCCATGCACAAGCACGCGACAAGGGAAGGACGGCGTCTCAAGCTCTGCCATCGTGTTCTGCCAGAAGTCCAGCACGGGCGCTGGGGAAGACCCACTGGAATGTGTGGTTTGGTCAATCATTGTTGCGCAGATACCATTGCCTCTATACCTTGCCACGTCTACTTTCAGACGAGTGATTGGCATGGTCTTCAGGATAATCCCCGGCAAGGAAGTCAGGCGATGGCGATGGCACATGATAAAGGCTCACCTGGGCGGCTCCCCTTTACGCTGGCCTGGTCGGTCGTCGGGTCTGGCTTGGCCTGTGCCGGGCCGGGGGGTGGCGCCCGGCGCCATGGCCCATGGGTGCCCCAGACTCCAGACGGCACGCCCCTGCGGGTGCTGGTCCCCGCTCCCTCCGGTCCTCGCCATGCCCATTTGGGCTGGCCGAAGCTGGTCCGCGCCGCTGATGGCACGCTGGTGCTGGGGCTTCTGGCCGGCCGGGAGCACACCGTGGATGGTTGTCCCGGCGCGAGTCTGTCCCACGATGGTGGGAAGACCTTCACCCCACCTCGGATGCTGGCGGAGTTCGACCGTGCCATGGCGTACCGGCACTCGGGGAACATCGCACTGGGATTGGCGGCGGACGGCTCCTTGGTCTACCTGGCCATGGCCTTCACGGAGGACGTGCGCAATACAGTCCTGGGCTGGCGTTCCATGGACAACGGCAGGACCTGGCAGACTGTGGATACCAGCCGTCTGGCCGACAACCGCAGTGGCTCAGTATTCGGCGAGATTGTTGCGGTGCCGGGCATGGGGCTGGTCGCGTTTGGGCACTATCGAGCCGGAACCGAGCTGGCCACCGGAATCTGGTACGCGGTGTCCCCCGACAATGGCCGGACGTGGGGGGACCCCGTCCCCATCTCCAAGACCAGGCTCTACGAGCCGGCCTTCACCTTTGCGGCTGGACGGCTCGTTGGCCTCATCCGCAACGATGCTGGCGGACACTACTGGCAGTTGTTTAGCGATGATTTGGGGAAGACATGGCAGGAGACCGAATCGCTGGTGGGGCCGGGGCAGAGGGGACTGCCTTCTCCTTTCATCATGCATCCGAAAGGGGATCCATCCCGTCTGTTGGCCTTGCTCACGCACCGTTGCCATCGCCCGGACGAACTGGCCTATGTGGAACTGTGGGAAGCGGATGCCAGGAAGCTGGACTGTCGGTGCGTGCGCAAGTTGGTGACGGTTCCGGAAGTCGATGCCCCGGCAGGAAAGGGGGTCGATTTCGGCTATCCCTGGATGGTTCAGTTGAGCGAACGCGAGTGGCTTCTCGTGCTGTACTGTGGCTACGTCAAGGGCCCAAACAGCATCTGGGGCATGACTGTGAGGATCGAGTAGATCATGTGCCAGGATTGCCGGAAAGCCAGGCTTCTCCGGGCTCTGTTGGCCTGGAGTTTCGCCATGCTACTGCCGGATGTGAGTGGAGTCGATGCCATGGATATTGCTGACCGGAAACAACTGCTGATCGACGATGCCCTGCTCCAGACCTACGCGGGATTGCGTTTCACCATGCACCCAGCCAGGAAGCGGGGCCACGTGTTGCTTCCCGAGCTACCTTCCGAGAAGGGACGGATCGGGTTCTACGGTTCGGTGGCAGATGTGGACGGGACGCTGATGATGTGGTACTGGGCTCAGACGGAGTACCGCGACGACGCGTGGAGGAAGGGGCTTGCCCTGGCCACCTCCAAGGACGGCGCGGTATGGACCAAGCCCAATCTGGGGTTGGTGGCTCGGGGAGGCAGCAAGGACAACAACCTGGTCAACGCCTTTGGCGACACCGTGTCGATCAATCCCCACGGCGATGTGTCCGAGCGCTTCGTCCTCATCCATCCGAAGTACCGCACGGACCGTCCGAAGGGCGGGGTGTATCTGAGCTTCTCCCCAGACGGAATCCACTGGCGCTCCCATGCCCCCTGCGTGTTCCCCTTTGTGCCAGACACGCAGAACCAAGTGCGGTATGAGGAGCGAATCGGCAAATGGGTGTCGTATGTGCGCACCTGGCATCCGAATCGCCGGGTGGGGCGGATTGAGATCGAGGATCTGAAGGCACCGTGGCCGTACCGACACGATCAGGCGCCGCGGCTGATTTGGGGGGATGACTGCGCGCCGGTCCCTTCTACGGAGATCGAGGAAGTCCTTGCTTGCGAACCCGAGTTGGACGGGGAGGATGCGGATGTCTATACGCCGGTTGCGGTCGAGTACCCTTGGGCGGACGGTGCGCATTTCATGTTCCCCAGTATCTACCAGCACCTGCCTCCGCCAGCCAAGGGCGGTCGCTATGGCAACGACGGCGTGCTGGACATTCACTTGGCCGTGAGCCGGGACGGCAGGGCCTGGCAGCGCCTGTCGCCCCGGTCGTACCTGCCGTTGGGCATGGATGGTGAGCCGGATAGTCGGATGCTCTACATGTTCGCCGGTCTTGTGCGCCGGGGCGACCGGTTGCTGCACTACTACTGCGGCTACAAAAGCACCCATGGTGCCCACCCCAAAGGGGCCATGGACGCCGGGGCCATCTGCCTGGCCGAGCAGCGCTTGGATGGTTTTGTGTCGCTCCAGGCCGGGGCTGAGCCCGGAACGCTTGAGACCAAGCCGCTCGTCTTCCGGGGGGGGCGGCTGGAACTGAATCTGGCCACTGCGGCCACGGGACAGTGCCAGGTCGAGTTGGCGGATGCCAGCGGCCGAGTGTTGCCCGGGTTCGGGTACGACGCCTGTTTGCGGATCCGGGGCAATGGGGTGGCCCTGCCAGTGCGTTGGCAGTCGTCCCCGTCGCTGGCGGTGCTGGCCGGGAAGCCGGTGCGGCTGCGCATTCGGCTGCGGAACGCCGATCTATATGCGTTCCAGTTCCGGGCCAGAGGCCTGGGGAAATGAGCAGGGCGGCCCGACAACTAGTGGTCGTCGGCGCCGCCCTTGGAATGGTCTGGGCCGGGAGTCTAGTGTTTGCCTTCGGCGGCCCACCAGCACTCGGACGTTGTACAGGGGATGTTCTGTGGGCGGAAGGAATCGACATGGCCGTCGGCGAAGGTGTAGTTGGCCATGTCGCTGTGGCGTTGGGCACCATCTGCCTGGCCAGCGGCCAGAAGGTTGAAGCCGGTATCATTGCTGGCGATGGAGATCTGGAAGCCGCCATTGCTGGAATCGCCCACGACGATCAGGGACGAGGGCTTCTTGAAGTTCGAGCTCGAGGTCTGCCCCGGGTAGCTCGGCGCACCGCCGCTGTAGTGGACGGTCACGTTGCCGTAGCCGCCCCTGACGTTGCACTCGGTGGAGTTCTTGACGCCGGCACTGCTGCCGGTGTAGGTGTAGTTGGCGCTGGGACAGTCATAGACCTTCTCGGCCTTGATGTAATCGAAGAGCAGGGCACGCCACGTGTAGCAGCTGCCCCAGGGACCCACATGGTCCGGAGGCCAGGCTGCGTCGTTGTCGTCGGTGTACATGAAGTAGGCCAGGCCCATCTGCTTGAGGTTGCCGGTGCAGCTGATCTGGCGAGCCTTCTCCCGGGCTTTGCTCAGGGCAGGGAGGAGCATGGAGGCGAGGATGGCGATGATGGCAATCACCACCAGCAGCTCGATCAGCGTGAAACGACGGGTGCGGTTGCGCATGCTTCGGGTCCTCGTAATACAGGTTATTTTTCGACCATGGCACGAAAATTTCGAACGGATGCAAACTCCTACTATCGATGGTTGCAGGTTGTAAAGCAATGCCGAGATGAAGAAAAGGGTTTGAAAGAACGATGAATTTCGATTTCGACACTGTGGTTCCTGGCGGCGGGACAACCGGCTTGGTGGCCGCCGTCTCCGCAGCCCGGATGGGCGCGCGTGTTCTGTTGGTGGAGCAGTACGGTTTCCTTGGCGGCAATGCGACCGTGATCCCTGGCTGGTTGGGCTTCCACTCGGTCAGTGGGGACCGCGTGGTCGGCGGGGTGCCGTTTGAATTGGTGGGGCGACTCCAGGCGACGGGGGCAGCGACCTGTTTCGAGCGCGATCCCATCTGTGGCAGCGTAGTCGGGGTGGATCCGAACTGGTGGAAGGTGTTCGCCGCCGAATGGGTCGCCGAGGAAGGGGTTGCGGTCCGACTGCACACGCGAGTGGCGGGTGTGTCCCACGAGGACCATGGGTTGGCTGTGACTCTGAGTTGCCGCGGGGTTGAGCAGAAGGTGACTTGCCGGAGCCTGGTCGATTGCACCGACACGGGTGAAGTGGCCCGGATGGCGGGCGCGCACTTCACGCAAGGCCGGGCGGCAGACGGGAAGGTGCAGGTGGCGTCTTGGGCCTTCACCGTGGGGGATGTGCGCTTCGGCGAACTGATCCCCTACCTCCAGTCCCATCCAGGCGAGGCCCGACCGTTCCCGGACTGCGATCTTGGCGACTGGTTTGAGAGGTTGCCGGAGCGCAAGGTGTTTGTCTTGGGGGCGTTCCGCTCTCTGGTCGCGAGAGCGGTTCTGGATGGCTTGCCACTGACTCGGGAGAATGTCCCCGGCATCGCGTTCCCCGGAAAGGGGGAGTTTTTCACGGTGGCCAGCCGGGTCGAGGATGTGGATCTCGACGACCCGGCCAGTTTCACGCGGGCCGAACTGGACGGGGCGCGGCAGGTGCGGCATTGGGTGCGCTTCCTGCGCGAATACGTGCCCGGATTCGGCGATTGCCGGTTGGTGGCCACGCCGCATCAGATCGGCGTGCGCGAGACAAATCACCTAGTTGGAGACCATGTGCTGAGCGGAGAGGATCTGCTGGCGGGGCGTTCGTTCCCGGACACCATCGCCTGCGGGGCCTATCACATCGATGTTCATTCGCCGGACCACGCGGGGCTGGAGACCGCGCGCCCGCCGCGTTACCAGATCCCCTACCGCAGCCTCTTGCCGAGCGATGCGGAACGGGTCTTGGTGGCGGGCCGCTGCATCTCGGCGACGCACGAAGCGATGGCCTCGACCCGAGTCATCCCGATCTCCATGGCCATCGGCCAGGCGGCAGGGGTGGCGGTGGCACTGGCTTGCGCCGAGGAAATCCCTCCCCGGCAGGTCTCGGTGGAGCGTCTGCAGGAATGTCTGCGGGAGCAGGGGGCGATTCTGGGTTAGCCTGATCTATCCATGAACCATCTACTGCAACCCTCTATCGCGCGCAATCCCAGAGTCTTGCGCCCAACGCCGATCTTGACGTATCTCGATACGCCTGCGTCCGACTTGTGTGCACAAAGCACTGGTCTCACGTGCGCTAGCGGCTTTCGTGACGATGTGCATGAATAGGTCAGGCTAGTTGGTCTGGTCCAGACGCAGTGGCGCGAGTCCGGGCACGTACTTGCAGGCTTCCTGCAAGGCGTCGCCGTATTGACCATAGACCATGGCCATGTGGTGGATGAACGGGCCCTCCATCAGGGCCCGTTCCCAGTGCGGCCAGTTGTCCACTTCCACCCAGCAGTAGTTGTTCTGGGTGGCGGGGCCGTCGCAGGTGGAGGCCTGCCCGATAGCCAGCTGGTACCCGTCCCCAGCACCATCGAAGCGGGCCATGGTCACCGCT
>Ga0233437_1005563_pt1 | contig 13538 bp, 17 predicted proteins | sample SI_122_August201_FD_182714 | JGI IMG/M metagenome (GOLD analysis project Ga0233437, IMG submission 182714) | Seawater microbial communities from Saanich Inlet, British Columbia, Canada - SI_122_August2016_200_MG | ecosystem: Environmental > Aquatic > Marine > Inlet | place: Canada: British... | reverse complement strand
TTTAGCTCTGTTTGATCTTCTTTTGAAATTGTGAAGGGAGTGTTGTGCAGCTGATCGTAGAATTTGTTTTTCTTCATTTTTTTGAGGTTTATTACTAATGGGAAGTCTTCGCCTTGCAGGAATGAGTATTTTGATTTTAGATTATCGTTGATTGTTTCGAGTAAAGTCGGTTTTTCGTAATGTCTTTTGGGGCTAGAAGAGAGTTAGGAGGAATAAATGCGTTTTACCGTTCTTTTTCGAAAAAAATACTCCTTCGTGAACATGTTGAACGAGCTGATTGCACTGGTGAATCAATTGAACCAAATTTGAACTTGGCAAGAGCTTCTTTATTTTCAATAATGTTTCTGTTTGTTAAGTCGGTTCTAATTTTCAAATCATGAGCTGCATAGGGAGTTAAAGAGGCTCTTTTTAGAAAAGTAGCTTTTTTTAAAGAATCTTGCATATCATCTCTTATGATAATTGGATTAAGGCCACCATTAAATCTCCTAGGAGTAAAAGAAGAAGGAGGAAACATTTAATCTTGAGATTTTATCTTTCCTTTCAAATACGGTTTATTTTAAAAATAAAATGTTAATTAAATTTGCGAATAAGGTATAAATAACTAAAGCCTTCACAATTTAATAAGACAAACAATAGTAAATAATTCATTTCTGCCCTTTTCTCAATTTTCGTTTCTTATTCTGATAAAATATTTTTGAAACAACAGAATCTGCCTGCATTCTTCCAACCTGGGATTTAAATTTATCTTCAATAACCTGCTCAGGAAAATAAGTACCATATGGAACCTTCTCTTTTTTCTTAAACTCAAAATGAGTTTGATTCTTTAATGAGTCTTTCTGATATGCTTTTGCAAAATCGAATTTGTTCTTTTCAAGCAGTTTTTGAGTTTTTTTGAAGTATTTATCGTCCTTTTTAATCACTAGCCTCTGCATCTTTTTATCAAATTCCTTGATGCTTGAATTTGGAGGGTCAATTTGCTTTTTATTGGGGGGACGATGGCTATTTCTAGTTTGAGTAACAAGATTCTGAAGTGATTGAATTCGTGCATGCAGTAATTTAATCTCAATATCCCTTCCTTGTTCAGAATAAGCTCTTCTTTCAAAGACGCGATCAGATCCGACAGTTGAAGCAACACTTCTTTTCCGTGAATCTTTGACGCTCCTTCTCGAATTTGCGATTAAACCAATTTTTGGGCTGGAAACAGAACAAAGAGACGCTCCAGATTTCTGCGCAGGAGAAAGCGATTTCTGATAAGCGCGAGCCTGCAAAGAATTCTGAGTCTGCGAACAAGAAGCGGACGACTCAGTAAAAGCGGAAAGCAAATTCCTATTATCAGAAGCAGAAGCATAATTTGTAAACAATTTAAAGCCAGGGTCAGACTTGGGCGTATTCTTTCCCCAGACACTAGCACCTCCAAAATTAGAATTCCTAGACTCCCTCTTACTTTTCCTAAAATTCTTCTGAGTTTCAAAAATAAAAAGCCCCTCCGATCCAGGAGTCGACATATGAGGCGAGAAGAGCACACGTTTATAATGTTTGTGTTTATTCCTGAAATTTGAAGCGGCAGTTGAAGCAGTAGTAGCATAAGCATGAGTATTAGAACGTGGCAATGGAATGGTAGGATTAATACTCTGTGTTGTGTAATAGCATTGCATTGGTGTCTGTTCAATAGGAGAGTTCTCTCTGTTTTCTAACCTCTCTTTTTCTGATGATTGTGTGTTTGGCTTTGTCTGCGTGTTTGGCTGTGTGTTTGTGTCTGTCTGTGTGTTTGTTGATGTTGATGGGGTTGTTTTGAAGAAGGAGAGAATATCCTTTTGGCTTTTGGATTGTTTCACCTTTGCTTTTGTGGCTACTGTTTTCCTCAGAGGGAGATTTGTGTTTGGTAGAAGCAAGCTTTCTATTTTCTTGTCTATTCTTCCGAAGTTGTAGCTTTTGTAGTATGGCGTTTCTTGCATTGTTTGCACGTTGAAGTCGAATAGGTTTTGGTAGAATTTGGATTCGTCTGTTTGGTTCATTCGCTCTTCTTGTTTTTCATCTTTTAGAGTGTTGTTTACGTTTATCATTGTTCTTTTGAATAAACTTCGGAAATCTCGGTATATTGAGGTTGAATCCTTTGGCTTTTTGCTCTTTATTATGTTTTCTATTGTTACCTTTTCGAAATCCTTTAGTTTTTTTTCGTCTACTTCAAGTTTAACTTGATTTGATTGGCCTCCTGCTCCGTGTGCTTTTAGTTTAAGCTTCTGTTTCATGGCTTTCATGTTTCTGTTTCGAACGCAATTTCGATGGGAGGAAGGATCGTTGCGAGGAATGGATTCTCGAAATGTTAGAGAACCTGGCACTTTGAATTTTGAAGTCGTTGTTCTCATTGTTCTTTGCGTTTTTGATTTTGGAAGCAAGTCAAAAGAGTTAAGCGAACTACCCAGCTGAGAATTTGGTAAATTCTTATGCAGAGCAAATAAATCTTGATTTCTTCCAGAGTTTCGGAATTCATTCTGTTTTGAAGGAAAATTTTGATCCAAAATTTTGCTGTTTCTTTCATAATCTTTAAGTTTATTAGGACAGATTTTTTGAAAAATTCCCAAAATATCTGCATTTTCCCCTGCTAAATCGTAGAGAGTGAAATGCTTCAAACGTATTTTTCTCTGTTTTTTTGTAGAAAATTTTGTAATGTTATTGTTGCCATGCACTGAATGATAAATTTGGTTATTTGCAACATCAAAATAATCAAAATTTTTGTCATAAACAGTTAATTCAAGATTGTTTGATTTTCTATAAATTTCATTTAACTTGGGCTTTGGTCGAACAAGGATCTGTTTGCGTTTGATCTCTTTTTTCTCTTTCCCTTTCACATTTTCTATTTCTTCTCTTTTTATTTTTTCAAGGACTTTCAATCCTGAGATTCGAGTCTCTACTTGGGGCTTAGGTAAATTCTTGATATCAAAATTCAAATTGTAAATTCTATCATAATATTTATTTTGTTTCATTGTATCCAGATCCACCTTTTCACTGTCTCCCAAAAGGCAGTATCTTTTTCTTAACTCAGCTGAAATTTCTTCAAGACCCGTGTTTTTTTGAAAATAAGATCCCCTAACAATCAATGACTGCTGAAAAAAGAAAAATTACGATGGAATGCTGGCAGTACTTGTAAATCTGCTGATTGAGTTTCTTGATTTATTTTCTCCAGGAGTTCTTACAGTAAGCCTTTCCAGAGCAAGCTTTCCTGGAATTAGATTGATTCCTCGAGCACCCTCACGAATAGTTAAATCATCTCTTGTATAAGGATTTCTCTTTTTAGCAAATTCACTTGGAGGAGGCATCAGTGTATCCATATTACCATCTCTTTTTATCATTTCTCTTTATTTATTTATTTCTACAAAATAAAACACTATTTTGATATCACTTTAGAGTTAAAATTAATTTATTGTTATTTTTATCAAAATAAGACACTCTTCAAATGATAAACATTACAATTTCAACAACATGTTTTATTAGGATTCTTGTTTTGAAAAAACTAAATTAAGTGTTTTTCTTGCTTTTCTGATAAAATAAATTAGATACAAAGCTATCAAGGTTGGATCTTTCTGTCAAACTCTGCATTTTTTCTTTTAAAATATTGGCTTGAAAATGAGAAATCCGTTTTCCTCTAGTTTTATGAGGCAGTTTGAGATGTTGCTGAAGCTTAAGATTATTCTTATGGGCAATTTTATTAAAAGAATAATTATTCTCCTGAAGCTGTTTCTGGAATCTTTGAAAATACTTATCATCACTGGCAATCTTAATGGAATCAATCTCCTTATCAAAATTCATAAGACTCCTCTGCGAGATCTGAATATCATTCTTCCTCTCAGGCCCATCATGACTTTGCTTACTAAGCTGAACCATCCGCTGAATCTGTCCAACTTGATTACGAATATTAAGAATCTCAATATCTCTCGGTTTCTGTCCAGGATAAATATACCCAGGCGGTCTATTCTTGGTGTTTTTCCCGAATCCTTTCTTCTCCATCAATTTCTCTACATTCCTCTCCAAAGCCACACAACGCATAGTCTCACTTCCTTGTCCTTCCCCACACTTACCACAACCTTCCACCCCAGGAATTCTCTCCCCAGACAAAGCTTTAACCTGCAAAGACCTATTCCTCTGTGACCTACAAAGCCCATTCAAATCCAAATGCATTTGACGCTCCGTTTTAATTTGAGGCAAAGTAAGATTCCGCGATTTATTTTTCCTCCCCGCAGAATTCAAAGCAGAATCAGCATTCAATTTACTAAAAGCAAGATTCTTATTATCTCCATCAACATTCTCTATAGCAGAATCAGGATCATGAAAAAGAAGCAAAGACTTTTTGGAAGGAGTTTTAAAAAGTTTTTTTTTCCTCAAACCAGAAAAGGGAGCAACAGCAGCAGCATTAGTACATTTACGAGAAGAAACAAGAACCGAAGAAGGAGTAATATTATTCTTTGAATTTTTAATTTTAGCAGCCTGTATTTTCTTCTTAGCAGGGGATCTGGTAGAGTTAAGAAAGAGTTGAAGTTTAGGATGCATGAGTCCTTCTACTTTGGGATCAAGTATCTGGCTGAACTCTGCTTTCTTCAGATAATCATTTCCTGCGTAGTAGTCTTCATTGAAGTCGAACAGGTTTTCATAGTGTTCTGTGTCCTTTCTGTCTTCTCTGTCTGGTTCTTTCTTTTGGAGTGTGCTTTTTACTTTGCAGAGATTCATTTTGAACAGAGAGTTGAATTTCTTGTAGATTGAGGTTGGGTCTTTGCCTCCTTTGCGTATTCTTGTTATGCTTTCCAGTTTGATGTCTTTGAAAGCCACAATTTCTTTTTCGCTGATTGATAGCTTGCCTTCTGTTTCTGTTTCTGTTTCTGCTTCTTCTTGTTCTGTAATTAGGGCGATTTTTGATTGAGCTTGGATTTGAGTAGAGGTATTTTGAAAAGGGAGATTTGATGTTGAAGAAATGTGGCGTTGGTTTGGTTTTGGGGGTTCTGAAGCGTCTGTGCTCTTGTGGAATCTATGTGGGCTTATTTTCTTTAAGATATTTACAATATCTATGTTTTTCTTAGAGAGATCGTAAGTTGTGAATATTTGATCTTGAGCTACTTTACTTGATTTTCTTGTACTGTAAATTTCTTGCTGCCCATTTACTGTAATTTGAGCATTTTTTCTATCCAAAACATCATATGTTTCATCATAAATTGCAACGTTAATTTTCTTCTCAGGTTTTGATTTTGATTGCTTTTTTACAATAACAGGCTGCTCAATGAAAGTCTTTTTTAATTTTCCATTTCTTGCAGCTTTTTTAATGGCTTTCATTTTTTTGTATTTACTAAATTCTACAAATAATTCTTCATTTCTCTTCTGAGTTTCAAGATCCCTTTTCTTCATGCCAAATTTAGTATTGTATAATAAATCGTAATATTTATTCTTTTGATGATCTCTTAAATCAAGAACAAGAGGTGAATATTTCTTAGGCAAATCCTCGAGAAATTTATATTCTTTAAACATTTTTTCTTCAATTTCTTTAAGTCTGGAATCCTTTTGAAAATAAATACTTCTACAAAAACAGATAAAATGAAGGAGAAATGAAAAACTAACCTTTCTTTGCATGAATCATCACTTTCACTTTGGAGGTATTCGTCTTCTTCATTTGCAGATATTTTAACAGGATCATAGGTATTATTGTAAAGCAGATTTACATTATCTTTTTGCGAGGGACGGAATTTGAGATCAAACTTTGAATACTTCTCTGATAATCTATTAGAACTTTTCATTGCGGGTGCAGGAAGTAAATCCTCAAAATCATCTCGTAATATCATTCCTCTATACTATCACTTAACAATGAAAAGTTCTTTTGCAAAATTACACTTTCAAATTTCTTTCTTTTATTAAATTAAAACATAAATCAAAAGTGGTTTTCGTTTAAATTGCAAAATATCTAAAAACAGCAATAGAAATTGAGTTTTGATTAATGGCTTCATAATATAAAACATAAACTTATGCAAGGTGTTTTGATAATTTCTTCTTCTTGTGATGATCTTCAGGATAATGATTTGTACTCAAGCGATAGTTCACTAAAGAAGTATTGATACTGAATAATTTAAAGAATATATGCCGATGGTAACACAAATCTTAAAATGAATTTAAGTTTGCTGACTAGAAGCATTTAATTTTGCACTAGGAGCGAAAGAATGACTTAAATTACACTTCAATAAATGAATGCAATGAGTCTTAGTGCAAATATACATTGTACATAAAATAATGTAATGTAAGCAGTTTATACCTTTCAATGAAGACACTTTCAGCAGAATTCACACATGATGAGAAAGTCAAAACATATTCAGATCTTCAATTTATTCATGGTATCTTTCCTTTTGCTTTTTATTTTACAATTAATTTTTATAATTATATCACCTTGATTAAAATTATTCTTATTCTTATTACAAAATGAGCTTCCACGTTAAATTTAATCAGAAAAAAATAAAAATATATATTAATAAAGTATTACAATAGAAAAATACTAACTTAAACTCTATGTTCGATTTAATTTGCATTTTTACAACTGGAGGAGTTGTTCTGTGGTCAAAGGCATTTTTCTCTGAAATGAAGTTTGATCTTTTAAATTTGCTCATTAAGAATGTGTTACTTCAAGAAAAAGCCTCACTCAGACAGTTTAATGAGCAAAATTGCATTCTTAAATGGCAACTTGCAAATGATGTCGGAATTGTTTTTGCAGTATTTTATTCAAATTATTTGATCCAAATAGGTTGTTTATAAAGAAATCTTGCAGATATTGCATGTTGAAGAATTCTTAGAAATGCTGAAGGAAGATTTTTTAACAAAAGTGCTTCCAGATTTGAAGATCTACAAAAACATCTATAGAACATTCCCTGATTATGAAAGCCATTATCAAATAATCATTGGGAAGTGGGAAGCTTTAAGCTTACAGCAGCAAAAGCCTCGCCAAATGAAAACATTCGGTGATTCTCACAAGCAGCAAAATATCATAAAAGGCCAGCAGACTCGTGAAGGCCAAAAAGCTCCAGGCAAGAAGCCAAAGCCAAAACCGAAACCAGCGGCTAAGGTTGGCGGAAAAAACCCAAAGGTAACCAAACTCCATAATTCCTTAAACGTCTTGAAGATGGGGCGAAAAACGATGCCAATGCGTGGCGAAAAACCAATCAGCCCAAGCAAACCAGAATCCCCAATCATTGACAAAAGCAAAACTTTACCAGCAAAAAAAGTAGGGAAAGAAATGAGAAGCTGGGGAATCAGCACAAAAGCAGATCCAAACATCATGCAAGAGCTAGACATGTAACTCCCTTCTATCTAACCATATTCCTCAGAGCAGCAAAAATCAAAAAGCAAAGAAAAGGAAACGGAGGAGCTAAACAGACAGAAGAAAAGAAAGTAAGAAAAGCATCTGCAATTGAAGACAGCATGAATTCAGAGTCCTCTTCAGATTTGGCTTCAGATTCAGATTCAGACTCAGACTCAGACTCAGAAGATGATAAAAAACATGATGGAGAAAAGAAAGCAGGAATATTTTCAAAGCTTACAAATAATATTAAAAGATTCACTGGCAATAAAGTATTGACAGAACAAGATTTAGCTCCAATGATGAATGAGTTTTCTAATCAGCTTATTAATAAGAATGTCGCTTCTGATATTTCATCTGCCCTTTGTGATTCTGTTAAAACTTGTTTGGTTTCGCATAAGACTAAGAATTTTACTTCTGTTAAAACTAGTGTTAAGAATTCCCTCAAAGATTCTATTAGCAAATTATTAATTCCTAAAAGGTGAGCAGGATTTGAATTAGGATTTAGGTTTTTTATTTTAGATATATTGATATTATGAAGGAAGCGCAGGAAGCTAAGACGAGAGGGGTTCCTTATTCTATTGTGTTTATTGGAATTAATGGAGTTGGCAAATCTACTAGTCTTGCCAAAGTTGCTTATCTGCTGAAGGAAAGAGGAAAATTAAAAGTCTTAATTGCTGCTTGTGATAATTTTAGAAGTGGAGCTGTTGAACAACTCAAGTAAATAGGATTTTTAAATTCATTTTTAAAGGAAACATGGCATGAATTTAGATATTCCCATTTTTGATAGAGGGTATGGTGATGATCCTCCTTTAATTTGCAGAGAAGCTCTAAGGGAGGTAATAATTTTGCTCATTTTTTATTTTTTAGGCTAAAAACAAGAAATATGATGTGGTTCTGATTGATACAGCTGGAAGAATGCAGCATAATGAACCTCTAATGAAAAATTTGACGAAGTTAATCTCACTGAATAATCCTTCAGTTATTCTTTTTGTTGGAGAAGCTTTGGTTGGAAACGATGCAATTGATCAATTAACCAAATTTAACCAATCCCTTATTGATTTCAGTACACAAACCAATCCTAGAACTATTGATGGCATTATCCTGACCAAATTTGATACTGTTGATGAAAAAAGTAATACTATTTCGTGATAATTAATATTTTAGTGGGAGCTGCGATTAGTATGGTTTATACATCAGGAAAGCCAATTGTCTTTGTGGGTGTTGGCCAAAAGTACCCTCATCTGAAGAAATTAGACGTCAAAACTGTCACGAATGCTTTATTGAAATAAACAAAAAACTAACACAAGATTCGAAATCAAACTTTAAAATAAAAACTTGAATTTAAACAAATGTATTTGAAACTAAGAGAATTTAATAATCTACAACAAGCCATTTTTTCTTGTGAATTTGATATACATACAAAACAGGAGTATATGTTCCATCTTCACTTCGACTTAAGTTTTTAGCAAAAGCAAAAACATAGTCGTCTATTTTAACAGCTGAATCAAAGGATTCAAAAAAGAGAGGAGAATTGATGCTGATAATATTCTGGGTTTGATGATTATACATCCAGACATTTGATTGAATCCTTTGTCTTAGAAGAAACATTTGATGCTCTTCAATATCTTCAAGATTTGTTTCTTGACTTTGTTCAGAATTTGAAATTCCTCCAAAGATGATAATGCTGTCTTGATCAATTTGAGAAAGAGTTGCTCCAACACCTGCAGGATAAGCATACCCATCTGCGTTTAAATTAGAGAGTTCTATAATTTGCCAGTGGTTCTCATTTAAATCAAGCAATTGAATCAGATTAGAAAATAGCTGATCAGAGCATTCTTGATTATCTGTTTGACTCTGAGTGTACTGATTAGATTGTTTATAAATAAAGCCATGAAAGCAGAATAATGATTTGTGATTAAAGAGAATAGAAGAATGGTGAGAAGTAGGGAAGATCATGTTGGGGATAAAAGTCCATGTATCATTTTGGATATGGAATATCTGACTGTATGATAAAGAGTGGCTCTGATTGGCTCCTCCAGTGAGATACAACTCATGCTCTGATGCTGAGAGTGCAAAATGAATGCGTCCATATTGCATGTTCTCTCTCTCTCTTGATTTAAACCTGTTCTCCTTTACATAGATTTCACACACTCTATTCACACATCTTTTTATTCTTCTATTACTATTTAACTCTCTCTTCTTTATTCTCTCTTCTACTCTCAGAGAAAGTTCGTCTTCTCTTATTCTGAATGGGTTATCGTTTATATCTTCTCTCTTTTCTTTTATTTCTGCCTCTTCTTCTTCCTCCTCCTCCATGCTCTTTTGGAATGACTCCTCTCCCCCCAATACCAAAATTGAGGACTTTGTTTGGATGTATTGGGATTTCTTTGCTATTTTTATCTCTAAGATGTATTCAGTGTGCAATTGTTGGATGTTTAGAATGTTCACTACGAGAATTGTGTTATTTTTTGCGTTTGTTTTCACAAGCAGGTTCTTGTCTAATTCTTCTCCTTTTTCAAGTTTTTTCTTTGATTTTTCCAAATTTTTGAAGAATTTTGAAGATGCGAGCTTTTCTTTTTCTTCTTCCAGCGCAATATCTTGATCCACACTTTTTCCTTCAACTGAACTTATGGGAATAATTGTACGAAAAGAAGGGCTTGATCCTAGAACTTAATAATTTTTTGAGTTTACTTGAAAGAAGTTTCTCAATTGTTTGGTAGTCAGCACTATAAAAAATCTCCATAATTTTACTACACAGGATGAAATCAGGTCTAATAATTGGATCTTGGTGGAGCATATATCTCAAAAGTAATTTCATTTTTTTCGTATAGGATCCCAAACTAACTCTATCAATATAAGAAGTAAATCTTGAATATTCTGATTGGAATCTTAATTTGGCAAGCAAATGAACTCCTTTTTTATTAAGCTTGAGCAATATTTCAAGAAGGGTAATTCCAAGAGCAAAAACATCCAATTTGACAAAGCCTAAAAAGGAAAGTGAAAGAATTTCTCGATCATTGGCTCTTAATTTGTCTGAGTATTTAATAATTTCAAGAGGCAAGTAATTACTGTCTTCCCAACCAACTGGCTCGAGATCCACATCTAATTTTCCAAAGCTTCCAGAAAAATCAGCCACTTTGACTTGATTATTTTTAAATAAGATATTTGAAGGCTTAATATTTCTATGAAGAATATTCTCACACTGTGCAATTGAGAAAAGAACCAACATCTGTGTGACATATTGAATGAATTGTGAAGGCGAATAAGAATGTGTTTTAAAATATCTGAAATTGTAATCACACAGATCAAACACCACATCAATTTCATTGAGAGTAATATGGATTTCCTCAATATGAAGAACATAATCGCAATACTGGTGCAGAATCTCTGTATCCTCATGCATTGTTTCAAGACTTCCTTGCATTATCCGATCTTTATCTACTAATTTAAACATTTTCACCCCCAGGGTTTTATCTTGGCACCCAAATACAAAAGTTATTTCATTTGATTTCTTTAAAAGGACTAAATCATAAAGACCATACTTATTAATAATTTCTTGACAGGGTTTCATTTTCTTATTTTATTAAATCTAAAAATTATCACTAAATACGAAAAATGAAACCTTGATTTCCTCTCCTCATTCCAGAGTTTCTTTATCGCACTTGGTCTCAGCTGTCACGAAATCAGTCTGTCAGAAAATGCTTGACTAATTGGCATTTTAATTATTACTGCTTCACAATTTCTGATCAGCTTGACAAACTTAGATTAATATTAAGTATAAAAGCAAAACAAAAAGCAAATTCCAAAATAATAAAAAAAAGCAACTAAAATGGCAGCAACGGCTCACAAAACAGAAGAAGAAAAGAAAGAGTTCTTCGACTCAGAAGAAGTGTTAGAAGAGAAAATCACAACTCTCTCACAACTAATAAAAAAATCCAAGCACTTCGTAGCATTCACAGGAGGTAAACCACCACACTCACACCCACACCCTCAACCTTATCCTGAGCATATCTATTAGCTGGTATAAGCACATCAGCAGGAGTACCAGATTACCGCAGTGGAATAAACACAGTGCTTAAAACAGGCCCAGGCGCCTGGGAGAAAGCAGCAACAAAACAGAAATCAGGGAAGAAACACATCCGAGTGCAAATGTCAAAGGCAGTTCCAACAAGCACCCACATGGCTCTTGTGAAACTAATAGATGAAGGATTGTTGAAATTCGTGATTAGCCAGAATGTGGATGGGCTTCACAGGAGGAGTGGGATTGCTCCTTCTAAACTGGCAGAAGTGCATGGGAACACTAATCTAGAACGATGTGCTAAATGTGCTAAGGAGTACATGAGAGATTTCAGAGTCAGGAATGCTCAGAGGGTTAAGGAGCATCAAACTGGAAGAGTGTGCGATAATCCTAAGTGCAAAGGCAAATTGAAAGATACCATTATTAACTTTGGAGAAAATCTCCCTGAAAGAGATCTTGATTACGGATTTAATCATTGCGCTTTTGCTGATCTTTGTCTTGCTATGGGAAGTTCACTCACTGTCACTCCTGCCGCTTCCATGCCCGAAGCTACTGCTGCCAAAGGAGGAAAACTTATTATTGTTAAGTAAGTTAATATAGTTTCTCGCTTTTAGTTATTTTAATAGTTTGCAGAAAACTCCACTTGATTCATGCGCTTTTATGAAAATTAATGCTTTGTGTGATACTGTGATTGAAAGACTAATGAAGAAATTAGAATTAGACATTCCTGCTTTTAAACTTGTAAGGAGATTGCATCTCCAGAAACTTGAAGAAGAAAAAAAGTCTCCTGATCCTAAAATATTAGTCAAAGGAGTTGATTCTGATGGATGTCCTTTTAGTCTGTTTACTCAAGTTGACGTAAAAGTAGGAGATAAATTGCAAACCTCAAAACGAGAACCTTTTATTGTAAGTTTCCTCTCAAAAGTGTTTAATAAAAATATAGTTTCCATCCAAAGCAATTGGAACTGATAAAACGATGGCCATCACTTTATATTGGCAAGGACACTACGGAGAAAAGAAATTAACTCTCAACGTAGATCTGAAAGAATTTGAGGAGTTAAAATACATGGTGGAATTCGACCTTTCTGAAAAAAGCTGGAAGGTTTCTGAACAATAAATTAATGAGAACTAAATAGTTTAAAGTGTTTTGATGTGTTTTGATATATTTGATAAACAAAATATGAATTTTGATATTTATTAATGTTGTAAAGTTATTGAGCCATGTATCCTAAATCCCCATCATAAACAGCACCACTGACATAAGTAGCTTCTTGGGATGAGAGGAAGAGGGCGATCTGAGCCATTTCTAGTGGAGTGGCCATTCTGCCTGCTGGACAAGTGCTTTCATACACGAATCCCCATTTCTCCCAAAGAGGATGGCTTGGATCAATGTACTCCCCCTCCCAATCCTGCATCCCATATTCCTGCAGCTTCACTTGGTTCCATGTCAAAGGAGTGTCAGTCATTCCTGGAGCTACCCCATTCACTCTGATCCGAGGACTGGACTTCACGTTCTCAAGAGCTGCCGATTTTGTTAAACCGATTATCCCATGTTTGCTTGCTGAATAAAGAGAACAATTCTCGCAGGCTCGTTTCCCATTTACGCTTGAGAAATTCACTATTGAATACACTTTGTCTTTATCCCCGTGTTCTCTGAAATGTTTTATTTCCTCACGCATCAGGAAGAATGTTCCGTATAAATTGTTTCTAATCGGGTCATGGATTCCATGAAGCCAATCATCTTCTATCAAATCCACTCGTACTTGATATCCACCAATCCCCGCAACATTTGCTGCAAAATCAATTCTACCCATTTTCTTATACGCAAACGAAATAAAAGCTCTAACATCTTTAGGATTTGAGATATCAGCTCTGAAGAATGTTGCAGAGCCTTGATTTTTAATTACAATTGGGTCTGAGTTAATTTTAATCTGAGCATATGTGCCATTGTACCAAGAAGGATGGGAATCTCTTGCACAGAATACAATTTCAGCTCCTTTTCTTGCAAATTCAAGCACAGTTGCATAACCAATCCCTGCACTCCCACCTGTGACAACTCCTGCCTGTGTTTTGAATTCCAGAAACTCATTTTCATCATTTAATCTATTAAACGGAATAACCATTCCTGAGGCTAACGAAACACAAAGGACTAAATCTAAAATAATCCACTTCATCATTTAAGATTTAAGATTAAAT
>Ga0233437_1005561_pt1 | contig 13543 bp, 11 predicted proteins | sample SI_122_August201_FD_182714 | JGI IMG/M metagenome (GOLD analysis project Ga0233437, IMG submission 182714) | Seawater microbial communities from Saanich Inlet, British Columbia, Canada - SI_122_August2016_200_MG | ecosystem: Environmental > Aquatic > Marine > Inlet | place: Canada: British... | reverse complement strand
TGGTTTGATTGGCTTGCTAGCCGAAGCTCCACCAAAGTGGAGCGCAGGTTAGTACCCGGGGCCGGAATCGAACCGGCACGGCTGTTTAGGCCGAGGGATTTTAAGTCCTATGACACATCATTGTAAGTGATTATGTATCAACGATATACAGTGGATCAAGATTTGGCGTGTGCACTGGGTGTGCAGCTTTGTATTTGAGTTGAATTAGCAAAATTAAAATATTCCACCTACTCATTAACATTTATTCATGGGATTTTCACTTGAAAGATGCCAGATTCATCGCAGTGAATTGCAGTCAACTTCTACTACTTAAAGGGGGATACGTGAAAACAGAAACTGAAAAAGTAATATCATCAATCAGTCTTAGTCCAGTTAGTATTGGAAATGTGATTCCAGAGTATTTCGGGGGTCAACTCAGCTTCCCCATGGATTATGATGAACCAGCGTTGTGCGCATTCCTATTTTATTGTTCACATAAACTTCTCAGGCACAATAACCTAGATTTCAAAGATAGAGTTGAGGTCAAAATAAGAGGCATTGTTGATGCATGGCTTAATGCAGGTGATATGAGCTTTCACCCAGCTGAAAAAGTGGCAGCTGAAATAGTGAGGCAGTATGAGCATTACATCGAACTAGACAAAAATGACAATAAGCAATCATTCGAAGAGCAGGAGAAGTATTTTGCAGAGACTGTTTATAAGAAGCAAAGGTTGAATCCAGCTGGAATAGTCAAATTTGTGATGACTGAGATCTTCGATGGTATTCCTGAAGTAGACATCGATATTACTATGCCAGACCTATCGGAAGCACCAAAAGCAACTCAATCCGAAAGGAAGTACCCTGAAGGCCATATTCAATTTGTCTGTTTTGAGCTAAGTATTGAGAACAAGATCAACCTATTTGAGGAGTTGGATAGCAATGAATACGAGTTCTATTGGGATAAACGTAAGTCAATTCAAAGAGGGCTAGAATTGTCTGAGTATCATCGATTAACTCTTAGGGATGATCTGAAGGATGAATGGAAAACTACCCTTAAAAGAAAGGGCAAATGGAGTTCCTTCCTATCTTTCTTTCGTGACAATAACTGAGAGTTCATTGCTTCAAGGGATTGTAGATCCCTTTGAGTAATACTATAACCGACCCTTTTCGTTCACATTACGATACCCCCTAAAAGGGGTGTGTACTATCATTGCTAAATCGCTTGCAGCTAGTTAATTTTCTCGCAGGCAAGCTCGGAGGAATTTCTGTGAAGACACTCAATAAGTACGAATTTGATATGGTTTACATACAAGGTGGTAGTTTCTTGATGGGGAACGATTCATCAGGGCGTCCTGATGAGATACCTGTTCACGAGGTGACAGTAGATCCTTTTTACATGAGTGCCACACAAGTGACTCAGTCCCAGTGGAAGGCAATCATGTGGAAAAATCCCAGCTCATTCAAGGGTCGTGACCGACCTGTTGAGAATGTCAGTTGGAATGATGTGCAGAAATATCTTAAGAAGCTGAACGCCAAGACAGGCAAGCATTATGGATTACCCACGGAAGCAGAATGGGAATATGCTGCCCGGGGTGGGAGTATATCAAAAGGCTATAAGTATTCAGGAAGTGATGACCTGGATGCTGTCGCATGGCATAAGTACAACAGTGATTATCAATCTCACCCCGTGGCACAAAAGTCTCCCAATGAGCTTGGCTTGTATGATATGAGCGGGAATGTCTATGAATGGTGCTGGGATGTGTATGAAGAGGGTTACTATGGTAACTGCCCTTGGAAAAACCCCAAAGGAGGAGGATTAGGGCACGGAGTATACCATCTACTGCGAGGTGGCTCCTGGGACTCTGATAAAGACGCCTGTACGGTTTCGCATCGACACACAGGCAATTACGCTTTCGGATTTCCAAGGGATGGATTCCGTGTGGTTTCTCGGACCGGGTGATCAGGTTAAAGCGCCCTAGGGATATTTACAGCTTCATGCTCTGTAACCAGTCAGAACAATACGGAGAATGAAAACAATTATGAGGGGATTCCCAATCCCTCGGAGCTATCCCGTAAAGCCCTAGCACACAGTTGATAACAGAAATCTCAAAAACATCATGTGCATCTGGTGATACCTTTTATCACATACAATCGGTTAAAATACATTTATCAAGATAGAAAGCATCATTCGAGACTCCCATGGTCATGATTTAGGATATCCTCTATTTAAATCTATCTTATGACATACTCACTCATCTGAGTTTCTGAATGTTGCTGCATTTTTGGTAATCTGACTACTGGGGGAATCGTATTGATCTTGCTGAAGCTATTTCTCAAGCCTGAACTATATCCTGTAATGTTTACCACTAATTCTTTGTTTTCGATCAGCAACACAGGATACATCGCACAAACATCATCATTAGCTATAAAAACACATCTCCTAACACGATTCTCTGGTTTTGCGCTAGCGCTTCAATTATGGAATGTAGGAATTCAAAAAACTAAAGGCAGAGAAACACAAATGAATCTGAATGAAAGAATAAGCGAAATTCAAATACTCAAACGTATGCAGAAGTACTCTGAAGCATTGCCACTTGCTCTGGATTTAGTTGCTAACAACCCAACTGAACCACTAGCGTATAAATCGTTAGCAAAAGTCCAAGCTCTAGTAGGGGACATGGGTTCGGCAAAAGAATCTATGGCTATGGTTCTTAACTTATTCCAAACTGACCTCACTACTGCATTCACCGATGTACAATATCAGCAAAGGATCACACCGCTATTCCAACACCTATTCCTTGAATATATTAATGCTGCTTATTACGTCACTGAATTTGGTAAATATGAAAACGGAACACTACCCGAATCTACTCAAACTGCCCTTCTTGGGGAATCCATGCCAAAGGTTGGTAGCGATAGAAACTTGAAACAGCAAATATTGTCTGGGGTTAAGCAATGCAATCCGCTCTGGGAAAGGAATCAGAACGATTTCAAGAAGTTGGTCGAGAATCTGATTGATTCAATATCACTAAAATAAATGATGACCTTATAAAAGGCAGATAGAGGTGTCATTTCGACTGTAAAAATATCCCCTTTATGCTCCGCAATATCACGAATGGAATCGTTCATGTTAGAAGAGAATTTGATATCTGGGCATAATAGGCCATAATTGCGTAATCAAACAGAAGCAGGAGATTTAAATGTCATACAGGGCTAAGACTTGGATCGATCGTACAAATTGTGGAGAGTTGTCATTCACAGAAATTAGGTCCAAATTTAACTCTATAGATTGGCCTAAAATAGCTCACATCCAACATTGGAATAACTCGGAATATGTGACCTTTCCAAATAGTCACGAATCAATCGTTCGTGATGATTGTGGCGGGATCAGTTTCTCTAAAGGTGAGCAAACTTTCTTTAGGGTATTGAGAGTGCCAAGTAGTGGGAAAGAAATCTCTCAAGACACACCGTTTGACATAGAGGTTAAACTACATGTACCCTATAAAACGATCTTTGGCAACACAAATACTGACATGAAGTATACCGTTCTGTGGCCGATTGCGAGTGACGAGGTGATTCTCAAACTTATCAAATTATATGTCGAAGACAGAATTGTTGAATTGTGGGATAACCTCATGTTGTTTATCAATAGTCATCGCGATGGCATTTTTGAGCCAACAAGTGATGGTCACCGGCCATCTGAAATACTCAAAGAAATAAGAATGTTGTCCATGCCAGTTAATAAGCAGGTTGAAGAATACATTTTAAGAACTGTAGATTAGCAAATTAGTAAATAAATATAACTACTAAGAGGATATTAGTAATCGTCATTATTTAAAGGAATACTAATTCCTTATGAGGATAATAATTTGAATCGTGCGAAGCAAGGATCCGAGGGGATTAATGATTTATGTAATAATCTACCCGAAAATAAACCGTGGTATCGCTGGTTTATCAGTGAGCTGGATGAACATCGTGGTAACCTGTATAAGTTGTGTGATGAGCACAATGAAGACATGAAAGAGCTGCTGCGATTTATAAAATCTGACAAAGCGCTCGCGAAGGCTGCAAGTGCTATATTTGCCAGGTATAATGAGGATATCTACGTAGACTACTTCGCTAATAGAACACTGGACAAAGGGATTTTAGACATGCCAGATGAAGAGTATCTCGAACTATTTGCAGAAGCAGATGCTCAAGCTGAATCAAGAGTTCCAAAACAGACAGCTACCATTGATAGATCAAAGCTCAATTTGCAAACTGATATGACCTACTCGATTAATGGTAACTCCTTACACCAGGCGCCTAGGATTGCTGGCTTCCAAGTGGAGGAAACAACTTCCGTTAAGTTGGTGAAAATTATCTCAAGTGGTGGGTATGTTTATCTAGGTGGTGCTGAGGTAGGTGATACATTGGTTTTCGAACGAAAAGATAAGAGGGGTGGAGAGAAGACTCAGGAGATAACTACAGATATAATGGTTCCACAGTTTTCAGCCATTCAGGAAGTTCATGTTGGTCAAATAGGGCGATTGGAAACGCTTCTGCCTAAACTGTCACCACACCACGACATTGTGTCTATGTGTTATAGATTTAAGCCAAACTAAGTATAAGTAAGTTGCTCTAGGGATTATGTATCCCTCGGCGCTATCCTACAATTCCCTATCCCACAGTTAATTACGATGATCAAAAAAGCATCGTGTGCAGTGGGTGATGCACAAACGTCTATTTCGGGGTTCAAACTTGGGCTCAGGAGGGTGTTTCGTCATGGAAATGGGTTGTACTGATCACCACAACATTCGATATTGAACCATGCATTCGCGAGAGTTAGACGAGGGAGTAAAAGATGTGTTCCTAGCTGTGATGGGAACTTCACCTGCTGTCCTTACGGAATGCATGTTCTATTACTACTCTGATCACTACAACCAACTCCGCTCATTTTCTGAGATCAAAGTGCTGACAACCAGTATTGGTAAACAGTATTTAGTTGATTCACTGTTTACTCAAGGCCGATGGTCAGAGCTGGAGAGCTCACTAGGGTTAGTAGCCGGAACCATTCCATTTGAAGAATCAGATATCCTCGTTTTTGAGAACCTTGACACAGGCGAGGAAGTAGCAGATCTACTTTCATCCGCGGATAACGAGGCTGCGTCCTATCTGATAAATACTTGGGTGAAACATTTCACTGATCAGGATGATTACCGGCTAACTGCAACGGTAGCTGGAGGAAGAAAGACCCAAAGTGCTCTAATGGCGCTTGCATTTCAGCTCTACGGACGTCAACAGGATGAATTGATACACGTAATAGTGTCTGATCAATTGATGGCTAACAAGGATTGGTTTTTTCCAAGCGATCCTACGGATTCTGAGCAAAAGCTTTCCGTATCGGACGTACCTATTCTAAGAGTTGGAAGATATCTGTCCCGCAATACCAACCAGTCACTGGTTCACTTGCTTGAAGTGAATGGGTGGATTTAAATAGGAAATTAGGCAAAACTATGGCTCTCAAGAAATCAGAACTCTATAGCTCACTCTGGCAATCCTGCGATAATCTTCGTGGTGGGATGGATGCCAGCCAGTATAAAGACTACGTTTTGGTCATGCTCTTCATTAAGTATGTAAGCGATAAATACACTGGTTCCCCGTTCTCCCCAATAACCATACCTGATGGTGCAAGCTTCAAGGACATGGTGGCTCTAAAAGGAACCATTGATATCGGGGACCAGATTAATAAGAAGATCGTCGGTCCACTGGCAACAGCCAACAAACTTTCTGATATGCCCGACTTCAATGATGCGACCAAGCTTGGATCTGGTAAGGAGATGGTTGCTCGTCTAACAGACCTAATCGCGATCTTTGAGAACAAAGCACTGGACTTCTCCAAGAACCGCGCTGATGGGGATGATATCCTTGGTGATGCCTATGAATATCTTATGCGTCACTTTGCCACTGAGAGTGGTAAGAGTAAGGGCCAATTCTACACTCCAGCAGAAGTAAGTCGCATTATGGCTCAGGTCATTGGGATTAATGAAGCCAAGACTTTAGCCTCAACGACTGTATATGATCCTACTTGTGGCTCTGGATCTCTGCTTCTGAAAGTGGCAAATGAGGCTAATTCGCAAGTTACTCTCAACGGTCAGGAAAAGGATAGCGCAACGAGTAGTCTAGCCTGGATGAATATGATTCTGCACAATAATCCTACAGCCATAATCCGGCAAGGGAATACGATCACTGACCCTAAATTTAAAGACGGTGAATCACTAAAGACCTTTGATTATGTGGTGGCTAATCCGCCATTCTCAGATAAGCGGTGGAGTACCGGGCTTGATCCTTTGAACGATCCCTATGATCGTTTCTCAGCTTATGGAGTACCTCCTGCTAAACAAGGTGACTATGCCTACCTACTCCATATTGTGCGTTCTCTGAAAAGCAAAGGTAAAGGTGCCTGCATTCTGCCCCACGGTGTGCTTTTCCGGGGTAATGCTGAAGCTGAGATTCGTCGTAATCTTGTACGGCGTGGTTATATCAAAGGTATTATTGGACTACCGGCTAACCTGTTCTATGGCACAGGTATTCCTGCTTGTATCATTGTCATTGACAAGGAAGATGCCCACGCCCGCAAGGGAATCTTCATGATCGATGCCAGCAAGGGCTTTATGAAGGATGGTCCCAAGAATCGTCTACGTGCCAGGGATATCCATAAGATGGTGGATGTCTTCAACCGCCGGGAAGAAGATCCCAAGTATGCCCGTATGGTGAGTGTTGAGGAAATCGAAAAGAATGAATTCAATCTGAATCTACCTCGCTATATTGACAATCAGACCCCGGAGGATATTCAGGATATTAGTGGACATTTGCAGGGTGGTATTCCGGTCTCGGATATTGATTCTTTATCACAGTATTGGGAGCTTTGCCCCAACTTGAAATCTGATTTGTTCAAAGATAACCGGCCTGGATACCTGGATCTTAAGGTGGACAAGCTGGAGCTCAGGAGCAGCATTTATGACCATCCCGAGTTTAGCAGCTTCATTGAGGGCATGAATAGTCATTTGGGAAAGTGGCGGCAGAAACATTTAGAAGTACTCAAGGCTCATGATCAAGGATGTTTCCCCAAAGAGATCATCATAGTGCTGGCCGAAGATCTCCTTGCTCACTATCAGGGGATTGCCCTGGTAGATGCATATGGTATTTACCAACACCTCATGGGTTACTGGGCAGAGACCATGCAGGATGATTTCTATATCATTGCCCTGGATGGGTGGAAGGTTGAGACCACACGGATCATCGATGTTGACAAGAGGGGCAAGGAAAAGGACAAGGGCTGGATCTGTGATCTGATTCCCAAATCCTATATCGTTGCCCGTTACTTTGCGAGTGAACAAGCAGCCATTGAGAAGCTGACGAACCGCATAGAAAGTCTCTCGGCAGAGCTGACGGAATTGGAAGAAGAGCAGGGTGGGGATGAAGGGATCTTTGCTGAATTTGACAAAGTGAACAAAGCAGCAGTAACGGTTCGGTTGAAGGAGATCAAGGGTGAAGCGGATTCGGCGGAAGAGGTCGGTATCCTGCGACAATGGTTGAATGTTTCAACTGAAATAACCGATTTGAAAAAGCAACTCAAGTTGGCCGACGCAGCATTGGACCTGAATACATACAATAAGTATCCTGTACTCACGGTATCTGAAATCAAGATATTGGTAGTAGAAGACAAGTGGTTGGCTGCGCTGGAAACGGTCATCCATGCTGAGACCGACAGGATCAGTCAGGGGTTGACCCAGAGAGTGAAGGAATTGGTTGAGCGTTATGACTCGCCCATGCCCTCGTTGGCCAAAGAAGTTGCTGAAATGGAAGCGAAGGTGAATCAGCATTTGGAAAAGATGGGATTCATATGGAGGTAGAGTCTATTAGTAAATCCACTGAGGTTGGAATCATACCATCAGATTGGAATGCTGTGCCGATTGGCTTAGTCTGTAAGTTGATCAACGGGCGAGGATTCAAACCTTACGAATGGCGTAAATCAGGACTCCCGATAATTAGAATACAGAATCTTAACGGTTCAAGCGAATTCAATTACTTTGATAGCTCGTACAATAAGAAACTTGAGGTGACCCAAGGACAATTACTGTTCGCCTGGTCAGGAAGTAGAGGTACTTCTTTCGGACCTCATGTTTGGAATGGTCCTACAGGTGTTTTGAATTACCATACATGGAAAGTGCAAGTAGATCAGCGAGCTATCGACCAAGATTACTTCCTTCATGCCCTCAAGGAGCTTACAACATATATTGAAGGAAAGGCTCACGGTGCTTCAGCACTAGTCCATACACAGAAGTGGGAGATGGAAGGATTTCTCGTCCCCATTCCGCCCACAAAAGGCGAACAGAGAGCCATCGCTGAAGCTTTGAGTGATGCCAATGCCTATATCGAATCCCTGGAAAAGCTCATCGTCAAGAAACGCCTCATCAAACAGGGGGTCATGCAAGACTTACTCATGGGGAAACGACGGTTACCCGGTTTTACTACAGATTGGAAACCGTTTCGATTATCTGCAATAATGTCATATGAACGGCCCGATAAATACATTGTGACAAATACAGAATACACTTTTACAGGCAATATCCCTGTCCTAACTGCTAACAAAGGTTTCATTCTTGGATACACCCACGAGACAGAAGGTATTTGTCGGAACATACCGACGATAGTATTTGACGATTTCACAACTGATTGCAAATATGCAGATTTCCCTTTCAAGGTAAAATCCTCAGCTATCAAACTACTTAGACTTTGTGTTGATAATATGGATTTACGCTTCCTATTCGAGCGCATGCAGTTGATCAGATTCCCGGTTGGCGAACACAAGCGCTACTATATCTCTGAGTATCAAAACTTGGAGCTACTGATTCCTGAGCACGTCGAACAGCAAACTATTGCCAAAGTTCTGACCGAAATGGATGATGAGATCACAGCGTTGGAGCTCCAACTCAAAAAGTCCAAAAAGATTAAGCAAGGTATGATGCGCGAACTCCTCATTGGGAGGATTCGGCTGGTATGAGTAGATTGGTAATAATCAAATAAGCAAATAGGGGGGGCGATCACGTGAAGATTCATACAATTAACGGAAACGAGTATAGACTACCCGGCGGTTTGAATGATTACCAGCTACAGATGTATGTCCATTTGATCAATTGGAAATGGGAACATATAACTGAAGAGGCTGGATATTACCGTGGTGAGGCATATGATGCCATCCTTCCAGATCGTTATGCAGATGTACTACAGGTTGTTTATCCTGACATAATTCCAGTTATCCGAGTTCATCAATCAAAGTTCCCGTTTCGTATTCATAAGTTCTTCAATCACATGGCTAGTTCACAGGCTGCGAATATCAATCTATTTATACCTATTCTCACATCTGAATCAGCAAATGAGGTACTGAGACAGCTGAACCCGCAGTTTGACAGGTTGGCAATAGAGTATTTGGATATGGGGTGGCGGATTGAATACTGGGATGAACCATACGGTACATTAGGTGATAAAACTGAAGTCTCAGGGACTGACTCGGACACCGGCATTGCCTATTACAATCATATTGGTGAATTATGTCTATGGCTCATCGAGCACAAACTGACAGAGGCTGAATTCACGACTTGTGGAGGTTATCGTAGCAAGGGGCGAAAACCGAAGCATGATTGTTCATTTTGTTTCGCGGAGATCTTGGAAAAGAAGGAGACCTGCTACTATCATGATGTCAGGAAATTCAATTACTGGGATATTACAAAAGCCAATAAAGCCTTTTTCGTTAACCATAAGGACTACGATTCATGTCCATTCGTCGGGGGTGAGAATCAATTGTGGCGTAATCAACTTCTTGCCTTTGCCATAGAGCAAGATGAGCGTCAGCCATACAAGCATGTGCATTTCTCGGTTGTGAAACATCCACGAAATACAGCTCTCGATGCGACAATTGCTTCATACAAGAATCTCATCGGTGATAACCCTAAATTCACCACTTTCTCATCGGACGACATGGTTGATGCTGCTCTGGCTACGGGAGACTCACAAATGAAACATTGGATAAATTGGTATAAGGATCTGTATGCGCTGTAGACAATTCAGATCCAAATCTTGGAAAAGCTAATTAATGAGAAACATTCTTACAACGGAGCGATAATGACGACTTTTGACAGCACAAAACAATCTCTTAATGAACTTCTGAACGAGATCACAACTGGAAAGTTACAATTGCCCGATTTCCAACGGGGGTGGGTTTGGGATGATGATCATATCAAAAGTCTATTGGTGAGCATTGCAAGGTCATTTCCTGTGGGAGCAATCATGTTGCTTGAAGCCGGAGGGGAAGTTCGATTTGAAACCCGTCCAGTTGAGGGTCTGGAAGAGAAACTACCCAAGGATATTAAACCAGAGAAGCTAATCCTGGATGGCCAGCAGCGTTTGACGACTCTCACACAAGCTTTGGCGCTAATAGAACCCGTGAACACAAAAACTAGCAAAGGCAAAAAGATTAAGCGACACTATTACTTCGATATTCAAAAAGCAGTTGAATCTCCACATGATTTAGAAGACGCTGTTATCGCTGTTGATGAAAAGCGGCAACTCAGGAGCAATTTTGGAAGAGATATTGACCTAGATCTCTCGACTCGTGAACTTGAATGTAAGCAGATGTATTTCCCTTGTGATCAAATAATGAGCTCAGATGAATGGGAACAAGTTCTGCACGAGGTATCACCTGAAAACTTCCCTGTATATATGGATTTCAGGAAGCAATTACTTGCTCCGTTTCGCACTTACCAAGTACCCGTAATTCAACTAAAGAAAGAGACAACCAAGGAAGCAGTCTGCATTGTATTTGAGAAGGTCAACACAGGCGGCGTACAATTGTCCGTTTTTGAGCTGATCACAGCAAGCTATGCTGCCGATGGATATAACTTGCGTGATGATTGGTATGGTTCATCCATTCGAAATGTTGAGTCACGACAAGAACGGCTTGTACAAGATGCACTATTGAATGGAACAGAGGCTCCGGAGTTCTTGCAAACCCTTACTCTATTACATACACATGAACTCAGGAAACAGGATATCGCAGATGGAAAGACTGGAAAACAAGTCAAACCGGTGAGTGCCAAGCGCGCTGATGTACTACAGCTACCACTTCAAGCTTGGAAAGATTGGGCTGATGATGTGGAAAAGGGATTCAAACTCGTTGGTAAATTCCTGCGAAAAGAGTGTTTCTACAGCCGGCGAGAGGTTCCTTATAGTACTCAATTAGTACCGCTCGCGGCAGTTCTTGCAAAGCTGGGAAATCGTTGGTTGGAGCCAAAGATCTATGAAAAGCTAACTAGGTGGTTTTGGTCAGGCGTACTTGGCGAGTTGTATGGTGGTGCTGTGGAAACCCGAATGGCCAATGATTATGAAGAACTGCTAGGCTGGTTCGAAAATGAAGAATTGCTACCACGAACTGTTAGAGATGCCACATTCCAACCAGATCGTTTTGATACTCTCAGATCAAGACTGAGTGCAGCCTACAAGGCAATCAACATTCTTGTGTTACGAGAAGGCTCACAAGACTGGTTTTGGAAGGCAGGTGTTCAAGAGCTAGATGTGGATGAAATCGCACTGGATATTCATCATATCTTCCCCAAAGATTGGTGTGGCAAACGTAACATACACAAGGATCGGTATGATTCGATATTGAATAAGACCCAGATATCTTATAAAGCCAATCGTAAGATAGGCGGCGTTGCTCCATCCGTTTACTTGCCCTCGATTCAAGGTGAGAAACAAGTACAATTAAGTGATGATGAAATGAATGAGATCCTATCCACTCATGCACTTTCACCGGAACTGCTTAGAGCAGATGACTTCGATGGGTTCATCGAGGCTCGAAGAAAAGCTCTAAGCGAGTTGATTGGTCGAGCTATGGGGAAGCCAGTTGTTTTAGCTCCCGATACAGGTGAATACGAGGAAGCGTAGTAGAATTAATTAATGGCCAATTTCATCGGTCGGGATAAATGAGGCAGTACGTGGCAACACAGATCAAATCAAAAGCAGGACTCAAGAAAGCCTATGCAAATAGTTCATCAGAAATCAGGGATTACTTTCCACATATCCCTGAGCTATTAGAAAACTTTCCAATGGAAGTTTGTTTAGCATATGTGTTTTATCGATTAGAATTGGGTCAGAATATGGCTCTGTATACTGGTGTGGTACGAATTCATCGGGTTGAAGCAAGTTTGGCAAGATCAGCTGTGTCCATACAACACCTGACACGTGAGCATTTTGATGAATTGTACCAGAAGATTTTCAGTATCAAAGTTCCCAAAACCGCTAAATTAGATCTTGAGGGTGCTCAGAAGACTCGGGATAGGATAATGCATGGCAAGAGGGAATCAGATGATCAAGTAAGAAATGCGATTGCCAGAGTTCTAGAATACGCCGAAGAAATAAATAGTCAACTAGATGAAAAGCATAAACTTAAACCATTCGGATATTTAAAAGGATTTGCTGGTCGGGGACGTAAGCTAGATAAGCAGACCAGTCGATTCGTACTCAAAGGTATAGGATTCGGGATTGCATAATGAATAAAATTGGTAAGAGTGAGCGTGTCACGCAAAACAGAATTATCAAACTATTCCAGAACGAACTCGGGTATGACTATTTAGGCGATTGGTCGCACCGAACTGGTAATAGCAATATTGAAAAGTCCTATGTGACCGACTATCTCAAAACCCAGGGATATTCAGATGCCCAGATTAGTGCTGCCATTTATCGGCTTCGTACCGAAGCAAACAATCCGAATCGTAATTTATACGATAACAACGAGTCTGTGTATAACCTTCTACGCTACGGAGTCCAGGAAAGGACAAGGGTAGGGGAATTCACAGACACGATCTTTCTAATCAACTGGGCTGAACCAGAAAAGAATCACTTTGCTATTGCTGAGGAAGTCACACTAAGAGGGAATCATGAACGCCGTCCAGACCTCATACTTTATGTAAACGGTATTGCCATGGGGCTTATCGAGCTGAAGAATAGTCGAGTCAGCATCGGTGATGGCATCCGCCAAAGTCTATCTAATCAGAAGGCAGAATTCAATGAATGGTTCTTTTCTACCATTCAATTCATCTTCGCCGGAAATGACACAGAAGGTCTGAGATATGGAACCATTGGTACCGAAGAGAAGTACTTCCTTTCTTGGAAAGAAGATGAAAGTGTTGATGAGGGTTACAAACTTGATAAGTACTTCAATCGTTTATGTAATAAGCAGCGCTTAATCGAACTCATGTATGATTTCATCCTATTTGATGGCGGAATCAAGAAACTACCACGGACGCATCAATACTTCGGTGTAAAAGCTGCCCAGGAACATGTCAAACAGCGAAAAAGCGGAATCATTTGGCATACTCAGGGGAGTGGCAAAAGTATCGTTATGGTCATGTTGGCCAAGTGGATCCTGGAGAATAACCCGCAAGCCCGAGTCGTCATTATCACAGATCGGGACGAGCTTGACAAACAGATCGAAAGAGTGTTCAAAGATGCCGGTGAGAAGATC
>Ga0233437_1005559_pt1 | contig 13548 bp, 12 predicted proteins | sample SI_122_August201_FD_182714 | JGI IMG/M metagenome (GOLD analysis project Ga0233437, IMG submission 182714) | Seawater microbial communities from Saanich Inlet, British Columbia, Canada - SI_122_August2016_200_MG | ecosystem: Environmental > Aquatic > Marine > Inlet | place: Canada: British... | reverse complement strand
GATCTTCAGGATAGCTTTATGTTCAGTCTGGTCTTGGGGTCACATCCTGATCTGATGGATACCATATGGTCTGGTACAGATACCAGCTTAACTCTTGAATGGGTCCTTGAGGACAACGCCACTTACTACTGGGGTGTGTTCGCCCAGGATGAGAGCGGACTAGTCACACAAAACACCAGTGGCTACCAGAGCTTCACTGTGAACACAGCTAATGATCTACCCACAGCATTCACATTGTTTTCTCCTGATAATTATGCGATGGTTACGACGCTTACCCCAGAATTTTTGTGGGAGGCATCTTCTGACCCTGATGATGAGACAATCGTATTGCGAAGCAATGGGAAAGGTCATCAGGCTGATCGCTCAAGTACTGGGGATAACTCAGTTATGGTTATTACTGGATATGATTTTTACATCTCAACAGAGGCGAATCTTACAGATGCTACGCCGGTTGAGGTCTTAGGAACCAGTTATGTCCCAGCAGAAGAACTACTGGAGAACCAGGTCTATTACTGGGCTGTGAGTGCTCTAGATGATTCAGGTGGAGTGACTTTCTCAGATACAGCTTCATTCTGGATGAATAGTGAGAACAGTGCTCCTGCAGAGTTTACACTACTCACTCCGGTAGATGATACGGAGTCAACAACGACGCCAACCTTCACATGGACACTATCGTCGGACGCCGATCTAAATGACACGTTGAACTACACACTCCGATACGGAACTGATGTATTCAACCTCATGGACATCTCCAATGGATCTTCACCTCAGTTCACTGTGATTGAACCTTTAGAGGATAATACAGAATATATCTGGCAAGTCGTTGCTGAGGATATCTCTGGTGCAGTATTCTCTACTGAGTTCTCATCCTTCTTTGTGAACAGTGAGAATGATGATCCTGGAGTCTTTAGTCTCATTGCACCAGATAGTGCTTCATGGATCACAAATGGTGATCTCATGCTGGTCTGGGAACCAAGTACGGATCTTGAAGGTGCTGATGTTGAGTATGTCATCCATATGGGACCTGACAGTGAATCACTAGATCCAGTGGATACCATCGGTGTCAACTACTACGCCTTAGACGGTCTGGAAGATGGTTATTACTTCTGGCAGATTGAAGCCCTGGATAACCTGGAGGGGTCACAACTCTCCGAGATGTGGAGCTTCCTGATCAATGTGCATAATGATCCACCGGATCCCTTTGCGCTCACTTTTCCTGAGGCAGACCTGGTAATCACCGAACAGCAACCCACCTTCACCTGGGAAGCATCCAGCTCAGGAGATGCCGGCGATCATACATCTTATAGAGTTGAGCTAGGAAACACCGCTGAGAATATGGGCGTTATCTATGAAGGAGACAGTACCTTCTATACCCCTGAGTCCCCTCTTGAGGACAATAGTGTGTATTACTGGCGCGTTATCGCTAATGATCTAGCATTCGCTACCACCGTCAATGAAGGTGGGTTTCAGAACTTTATCGTAAATACGGTGAATGATGCGCCGAGCATGGCAGAGCTCATCTCGCCAGATTCTGTAATTGTTCTCTCTGACACCCCTGTGTTCAATTGGACAGCAAGTATGGATATCGATCCACATGACTCACTCAGCTATGAGGTTCATTGGTGGACGGATCAAACAGAGATGGACTCTATCATTACCACAGGTACTCAAGCAAGTCCAGCTTCTCCACTTGGTTATGATAATCTCCAGTGTACTTGGAACGTAATCACTATGGATGCAAATGGAGGGATAGCACATTCAGAGGAGAAGACCTTCTGGGTAGACTTCATGCCAGAAGTACCAGGTTCTTTTGCACTGCTTGGTCCTGATAGTGCCAGTGCCGGGAACGGAACAAGACCTGAACTTACCTGGGCAGAAGCAATAGACCCTGATCCTTTTGATGCGGTCCATTACAGCGTTGCTGTAGCAACTGACTCACTCATGGAGAATGTTATCTATGAGCAGATTGCTCATGTTGAGGTCACTATTCCTGAGATCGATCTGGAGAATGATACCAGATACTATTGGCAGGTGATAGCTATTGATAAGGACTCCCTCACAACAGAATCCAGTGTCTGGACCTTTGATGTGGGTTATCTTGCAATCGATCCGTACGCTCAAGTACCTACGGAGTTCGTGCTTGATCAAAACTACCCGAATCCATTCAATCCGAGCACAACTATCAGATACGGATTGCCTGAAGAGTCAAACGTCAGTCTCGTCATCTACGATGTACGCGGACAGGTGATCCAAACCCTTGAATCAGGACATCAATCTGCCGGTTGGTATGACAAGGTTTGGAATGGTGAAACAGCCAACGGTAAAACCATTAGCACCGGAATCTACTTTGCGAGACTTGTGGCAGGAGACTATAGTCAGGTGATCAAGATGTTATATCTAAAATAAACTGGCGATCATAAGTTAATGCGAAAGCCCTGGACGAATGTCTGGGGCTTTTCATTTTGATGATTCTGCCTTGAAATCGAGCAATTGTATTCGGATTTATAAGCAGACAAGGGGATAACTAATCCCCGTGTTCCATTCTGTAAAATCCTGGCTATCAGAGCCTTAGGACAGCCTGCAAAAAAGCGTGTGCACCAGCTGTGCATTTGAACATAAAACCTGACAAGTACGTTAGACACTATGTTGGTATAAGTATATAAAATACAGTATGATATAGCCATTGTCTATTGACAAGGGGTTTTAAGTCCTATGACTAATCCTTATATATGGTTGTGGCACAGTTAGTTACGGGAATATCATATTTGCTATGTGCACTATATGTGCGGTAGCAAGACGCACAAAATGAACAAATCCAAGAGATTATTGTCCCTTGGATCCTAGTTATGATTCTAGCATCCCAAGGATGGATTCGAGTTCATCAAGGGGTAACTCTTCGAAGTATGTTGTACAGTCTTCAGAAGAGAGTATTTCCAATGCAATCTGGTTTTCATTCTCAGGGATATCATCTTTGTCAGTCCAATAGCCAGAATAGAGACCCTCAGGTCCGATAACATCATAATGATAGCATCGAATTCCGACATCTTGTGTTTCATAGCCATCCGCAACGATTCCTGCTTCGTCCTTTGGTCGAAGTGTGATCAATTCTTTAATCCTGGTGATTATACGGTCTTCATTGCTCATGTCGATATTCCTAGCACTACGACACTGGGATAATAACCGCCCGATTCTGTTAAGTAGTGAATATCAAGGTTAAGGCGAGTTCCAAGTTGCCTGCAAGTTTCTTCATCATACACATCCTCCGCATTCACCTGGATGTCATCCCTGATGAATGGAAAGATTGGATCACTTCCGGGACTGATTACACAGAATAACACGGTGTGTCCACAGTAGCTACCTTCACGAAGATTGTCCATGTACTGATGACCACAAACAGGACATTCGACAATATTTGATTCAAAGCTACCTGTGTAAAACTTTGCCACTGCTCAGACTCTAAGATATGGTTGATATTTATGCGGGAGAATTCTCATCTTCATTCAAGATACTCAATTCCAGATTCCCTCAGCAAGTATTGGCATCGCCAACATGGTCCGTCTTCGGCTTCATCTAGTTCCAACTCCTCACCTGTGAAGCCTCCATCTTCTTCAATGCAGAGCATGCAAATTGGCTCATTCTCACCTTCTGGTTCAGTATATGTACCTGTGAAACCCCAATTTGCAATTGGGATTGCGTCAATGGAATTCCGTAATTGCTCTTTACCAGATTGAAGGAACTTAGCAACGGCCTCATCTGCTGAGTTTGCAGATACGATTGCCAAAGGATTCTTGTCTGTATGGTCGGAGAGAAGGCGCGGCACCTTTCCTGGTCCCTCAATCACATACTCAGGCATACTCCACCCCTTTTCATTCATATAATTAATACCGGTTTGAAATTAGCTTCCGAATCACCACAAACAAATATCTTCATCGAGACAAGTTGCTTTAAAATCACTTTAAGAAGGAATTTGGTTGTCCCAATCATCACTCCAATCGATATTGGAACATGCATACGCAACAGAGAGAAGATGGAATAAATGATGTGTTCTTGGCAGTAATGGGTACAACGCCTGCTGTCCTTACGGAATGCATGTACTATTACTACTCTGATCACTACAACCAGCTCCACTCATTTTCTGAGATCAAAGTGCTGACAACCAGTATTGGCAAGCAGTATTTAGTTGAATCACTATTTACTCGAGGCCGATGGTCAGAGCTGGAGAGCTCACTAGGGTTAGTAGCTGGAACCATTCCATTCGAAGAATCAGACATCCTCGTTTTTGAGAACCTTGACACAGGTGAGGAAGTAGAAGATCTGCTCACATCTGCGGATAACGAGGCAGCATCACATTTGATCAACACCTGGGTGAAGTACTTCACTGACGAGGATGATTGTCGGCTGACAGCAACAGTAGCTGGAGGAAGAAAAACCCAGAGTGCTCTCATGGCACTTGCATTTCAACTCTATGGACGTCAGCAGGATGATTTAATACATTTGATAGTATCTGATCAGATGATGGTTGACAGGGAATGGTTTTTCCCAAGTGATCCGGCAGATCCTGAACAGAAACTATCCGTATCGGATGTCCCCATCGTCCGAGTAGGTCGCTATCTTTCACGAAACCTCAATCAATCCACCGAGAATATGGTTCGTGAAATCCAAGAATCACTATTTGCATCTCGACCTATTGAAGAAATAATTGTTAAGAAGGACATCATTTGTGTAGATGGGGAGGAGGTCAAAATCACACCTCGTGAGGCTTCCTACTATCGCTATTTTCTTAAAAGACGTTTGACCGCGTCTTGTACAAACGATTGTCCAGGTTGTACAGAATGCTGTGCTGATCAAAATACTCTTATTACTGATTCCAGAACATCAATTCTGGATGAGCATGCAATTATCTCAGGCAGAGGGGGGCATTTCCAACGCACCAAAGCAAAGCGTATGAACACTTCTGATTATGAGCTTATCCCTTCACTATATGAAGAGATTTCCAGGCTAAGGTCAGTTCTACGCAATAGCGATTTACACCCACTTCGACGAGAGGACCTAGCTCCCCAAAAGATTTATCTTGTTCCAGGCAATAGGAAAGAAGTTTCTATTGGTGTAATATTAAATCCAGATATAATCCACTTTAAAGACTAATTTAGAACCGAATAAACAAGCTTGTGATTATTTCAGGTTGAATTGCTCATGCTCATATTGGAACCATGAACGAAACAATAATATCAAGGCGTGAAAAACTTACCACCCTGCTCGGACAAGTAGGCAGTTGGATAATTACTCCCAGCCTCAAGCATCAAAAGGGAGAAGCTCACAACCTTCAAACCTTGGCATGCAAATTTGGTGGTGGCTTATTACGTTTTGTCTGTATTCGATTTAATAACCCAGAGCATGCGGGTATTCAGTTGTGCTTTGGAATATTCAGATTTCATTTTGACTTCGACTTTATCTTCATTGCACGTCCTGAAAATGAGATTCGAAATGATAAGCGGATAAATCGCTATGCATTTAGTGATGATAAAATCGACTATCATTCATGGTTTCTTGGCTATGAGGGGGTCGGGCTTTTTAGGAAATATAGTTTTGCATCAGGTAGTGGTGTATCTCAAATAGAACTTGGAGCACATCCACTTTTCTGCATTAGCCTGACTAATTTCATCAATCCAAATACAAAACATGCTATCGTTATGATTCAAATTGCCAACGTTCAACTTAGCATTCATTCCGCAGTGGATGCAAAAAGTCGTGTTCCACAATGATCATATCTACTTGCTTGAACAAGATTATCCCAATAAATGTTATAATACTTGAAGTTTTGGCTATACTCAATTATTCTTCAAAGTTATGCCACATACAGACTAGCAAAAAGGATAGATCAACCTATATTTTAAACATGGGGGTACACCACAGATATAGTTTCCATGTCGCCTACTATAACTGCATGGAAGTACCTGTTACCCGCTCTCAGTCTTCGACTCCCGGACACGTTGAGCAAACCGCTCACCGTAGTCTTCTCTTTGTCGATCATGATGAAAGCCTAGTATAAGGTGTGCCCCCTAACTTTTAGCTTATGACTACCTATTCGATAACTGCTTCGTTGTTGGGTCTCCGACCAAAACACTTAACGAGTATCCTGTATGCTGTTGCTAGCCGCGACGAGTATTACAAGGAGATCCACATTCCCAAGAATGGAGGTGGAACTCGCACAATCCATGCAGTTCATGGTCCAATGAGGATGCTACAGCGAAAACTATATCATTACCTCCAGGAGAGGTATGAGCCGTCCAAGTATGCGACAGGTTTTGTGCGTGGTAAGAATATTATTGAGAATGCAAAGATTCATCGTAAGAACAAGGTTATTATTAAATTCGATATCAAAGACTTTTTCCCATCGATAATATTTCCCAGGGTTAGGGGTATGTTCATGCAAAAGCCTTTCTCATTTACAGCTGAAAGAGCTACAACCTTCGCTCAGATTTGCTGTCTTGATAATGGTGGACCGATTCCACAAGGCGCTGTTACTAGCCCATATATCTCAAATATGATATGCCGAAAACTTGATTCTCGTCTATCAGGGTATGCAAAGAAGAATCGATTGGTGTTTTCGAGGTATGCAGATGATATGGTATTTTCAACAAATCAAAATCACCTGGATTCCGAGTTAATCACTACGCACGTGAGGAAAATTCTAAAAGAAGAAGGTTTTGAACTTAACGAGGCAAAAACGAGGGTGCTATCTAAACGTCACCCACAGTCTATAACAGGCGTGCTCGTAAATGAAGGCTTGAATTTAAGACGAACATACATTCGAAACATCCGGGCGATGCTGTATAAATGTGAGAAGACGGATGTAGTAACACAGGCAATCGAGTATTACAGGCGTGTTCGTGGGATGAGTTTGCAATGGACAGATAGCAAGCCCAAACAACTTGTTAATCCTGAAAATGGAGAACAATTCAGAGCCCAAATAGTAAAGGATGAGTTCCTAGCCCATTTGGAGGGTAAGATTCAGTGGTATGGGTTTGTAGCTCGCTCAAATCGTGAGCTTAAACCGGAGCACTTTGAAACAAGATTTGCGCTATATGAGCGCTTGCTGAATAGACTTCGCAAGGTCGGTGAAAGAGAAACTGAAAGACGAAACTTCGCAGAGCTAAGGAAGCATGCAAAAGATCGGTACAGCGATGACCCTGAAGTTCAGTCTGCAATAGAGCGGGTCCAAAGTATGGATGAGCAAAATCTCAATTCCTTCATTCATGAGCAAGAAATTGATGATATACGATTCTATGTCCACCCCGTTCATATTGCTGAATTTGAAGACAGAAAGGCACGTGTGGTTGAATTGTTATCAAGGCCAGTCCTTGATCCGAATCGAACGATAGATCTCTTCAGACTACTACAAGATTCTCAAGGTTCAATTCTAGGGAGGCTCGTGCATCAAGATCGGCCAATTTCGAAGGAAGACTTGCGTGTGTTTATGGCTGACTTTATAGAGAGACAGCCAAAGCTAGCTTCCACCTTATCACATCTCACTGATACTTTCCTAAAAAATGCATGGAAACGATTTGATTTGACAAGCGATACCTCGCATGACTTCTGGGAGGACAGTCGATTTCGTGTCAAGATATTTGAATACATGAAGCGTATTAGGTTCCTTGAAATGGACCCAAATACTGGAACCAATCTATTCAATGCACTGTGTGTTATTGCAGACGATTATGAGAAGGAAGTTCCTGAAGACAAGAAGCGGATTGTAATTCAGCTGGATCATCTGATGGACCTAGAGTTCTACACGGATACTGCAAACGTTCTAGAGTCCATTAGGGACGTATTGAAGTCAATGCTAAGGCACAGCAAAGGGGATAAAATCTATTTAACAACTCGACGTCTCGAGGAGTCTAACGCCACTGCTCTGACTATCTTTGATAATAATCAAACCCCTCACTTTCCTGAATTATCAACGCGCTCCCAAGTTGGGCATGGCAAGTTGAGATCTGTTGCTCGTAAACTCTATGGTCTAACTGAATATAAAATCAGGTGTTTAACCATAGGTGATGGGTGGAAGGAAATCAATCTTCACACAGGCGAAGTCAGGGAGACTTCCGAAATGCCTGGATATTCACACTATTTTGAATTCCCTCAAGTATGAAAATCATCGTAGTTGATAATTACCTTCCTCGGAGGGGGGAATTAGAGAACCTAATACGAATTGTGTTTGAGGATGCTCAAATCTCATTCTTTGAGAGTATTGATGTAGCAACCCTTCCCATACTTGAGCCGAGTCTCCTGGTGGTCCACCGAAACAACCCTGAGTATCGCTCAATTGTTGGGAGTAAGGACTTCAAAGCATACCGGATCTTCTTTAGTGGTAGTTACTCGGGTCGTTTCAAGAAATCTGAGCATGAGTATCACACCAATCTTAAGAATCTAGAGAAAGTCCTGAAAGAAATAGAGGTACATATCCTGTCATGATTGTAGCTATCCATACAGATCACCCTGCCGCAGATAGACGAATCGATTTTCAATGGATCGATCCTAATGGGGATCCCCTGGTTCCCAATTATCATGAGACGCTGCTGCAACTTTCTGGGGAAGGAAACCTTGATGCTATAATCATCCCATTCGATCCTCCATTCCTTTTCTCTGTTAGGGATATGCTAGAACATATCCGCCTTACAGTTGACAATCCTTCAGTATCCCTTGTGCCAGTCTATGTAGAATTGGATAACGCAGAAGATTTCGATGCTGTCCAAGACGAGGTTGAAGACATAGCGAATTCATTCTCTTTTGTTCTTCCCGAAGACCAATTATTAAGTCTTGATACACCCATAAGTGATCTGGCTTTCAGAAAACTGTTCCCCTTACTAGGAAGAAAGCCGCAATTCACAGATCGTCACTACCTTGCAAACGAATGGGGCTCATATCGATTACTTCACCAGTTGAACCTACTTGGGTATGAGATTTCTGAGATAGACATCGTCCGACGGCAAATTAGTAAAGATGTCTACTTCAAACGATTGCTCCTTGAATCAAAGTATACGCCAAAGTATGCCCCAAATGTTTATGAAGATTTCAGAGAATATTTTACTTTCATTAAGAAAACACATCCCAAAATCGCGATAATTGATGATGATTACCTTAAAGGTTGGGATAGGGCATACGGTGCATTATTCCCACAGTGCAGCATTAAGGGCTTTGAATATACGGAGGGTGAACCACGGTTTGTTCCAGAGACGGCTTCTAATTATGATTTGATTATTTTGGATTTGAGACTGACCGAAACCTCAGAACACAATGAATCAGATATTGTTGATATTGATGAAATGTCCGGAATGAAAAAACTCAAAGAGATACGCAAAGTTGACCCTCTCGTTCCAATTATCATGTGTACGGCTTCTAATAAATCGTGGAGTTATCAGACTGCACTAAACAACGGTTCGAACGGTTATTGGGAGAAGGAATCGCCGGATTTTGGGATTGGTTCTGACTATAACCTTAAAAACACTCTCAATTTGATTAATACTATAACTGAGGTCCTCAGCTGGTCTAGGGAAATTAGCCCAGTGTTTAAGCAACTTGACAAAATCACTTCGCTGATGCACAGACAGGAGCTAAGGGACCGTATTGCCTGGAAACGTGATGTAATTGCGGGGCAGTTACAAAACCCACCAAGCAAATACGTTCGAGAGCATTTTCACTTGGATAGTGAGAAGGTAGCCTTTCTCATTGCTTGGAGTATTATTAACGAGATCAAAGAATACTCAGCGATTGAAGATCATGATGGAAGAATTACCACTCTTTTCAAAGGTGATGATGAGGAATTCTGCTCATTTGAACCAGATAGATCTGACTCCAATAAACATCGATTATCAGATTTTGCAGCTTCCCTAATTAATAAGCCAGAACACATGGTCTATTTTAATCATCGATCAAACTATGAATTCCTGTTCATGAAATTCCTATTCTATTTATGTGAACTTGAGGATAAGTATAAAGAGTATAATAGAATTCGCTTGGTTCGTAATGGCATGGACTACATTCATGGACAGGATTCTGCTAAATCTAGTGAACCTTATAAATCAAATGATCTAGTTGAGATATTGAAGCTGTGGGCAGCCCTCTTGAGTAGTGGACTTGGAGCAACAAGTTAACCTGTGGCATACATCACATTAGCAAATGCCAACTCAATTGTCTTCAACAGCGACCTGAAAGACTCATATCTTCAGGGCAAGATATATAAGATTCCAATCTACTTCCTAAGCAGATATGAAGAACAATCTCTGCTCGCAATCCAAGAATTACTACAGAATCCAGAGCACTATTTTACTGAGATATATCAACCGTATGAACCAGCTGATACCTTTAAGTATGTTTATGAGGGAATGTGTCCAGCATACCATAACGACCCAACTTGCGAGAGGCTTAATTCAGATTGGGAGAACTATGAAATACCGTCAGACATTCGAGACCGAGGAAGAGATGCAGTCCTCGAATTTCGCGAATGGTTTGAGACTGTGGCACATTTGATAGAAGATAAACCTGACGCATTTGTGGTACGCTTACAAGCCCGATGGGGTATTCTGACGAATGTAAATGCAATTTCTAGAGGAAACTCTGGACACTTGGAGATTGAGAACCTTACCATCCAAAAGCTCGAGAATAGAGTAGAAAGTCGAATCAGAGCAGCCGGAAGATTTTACTACAGCTCAGATAAGACCAAGGTAGTGTTGAAGCAGTTCTCCAAGTATGCTTTTCTGGGCTATCAGGATGACCCCATTAGGAACAACAGAACTGGCTTCCCTGATCATGCGGTGAAGGAGCTTCTCAGGTATTATACCGAGCAATTCAAAAAACCACTGAAGAGAGATCTGGTCGAGTATTATCGAATAAAGTTGAATCCCAAAATTAAGATGGAAGGATATTTCCTTGAAAATCTAGGATTCAAGCCTTGTGGTACTTGCTGTAGAAATGATATATCCCGAACAAGAAGCGGAATGAGCCAAAGCCTTACTCTTAGCTAGCAATTTATAGCACTGAATTCATCTAAGTGGTGCTCAGAAGTGATTTCCTTGGATCAAACAACAAGCTTGTGATTGTTCCACGATGCTTGTTCTTGTTCCATCTTAGAGGCATGAAAAGAATTATCAATCTGAGCAAACCCTGGGTGGTAGTAATATTTTCTCATAACGAAAAGTGCATTGCGTTGGTGATATAGGATGAAAGCAATAAACGAGACTATGACATCATTTCGGCTTAGCCGAGAGCTTGAGGCAACTCTTGAAGATTTAAACACCCTGCAAAGTATTGGTAGCAAATATGAGTCACTAATCAGCACGCAGGATATAAATGAACATCTAGAGCTAGCTCAGGAAGAATATCAAAATCTCAAGGAATTCTATGAGACCTGGGTAGACGAAGAGTTCAGAATGACTATAACTATCAAGAGCGAGAACAAAGATGTAACCTTCACGGCGACCTCAACCGGTGAATTTAAAGATTTTGATCAATATGGTCGTTGGTTGTTGTGCATCAATTATAATACTGGAAATTCTCACTTCGTGAAGATGATTGAGAATCAACTTGGTGAGTTTGTGCTTGATGAAGAGTGGATGGAGTTGGCACGTGTTGTCTATCTAGACGATGAGCCTGACGGGTATCTTAGTGCTGGTGACTATGATATAATGCCATGCGATGAAGATTCAGGAGCGTGCGGAGTGTCATGTTTCAACTGTTCGAGGGGGAATTGATGTGAGGGTCCTGATTCTGAGAACTTTTGCTCATACTAGAGTATGGGATGATCGGGATTATTGTACCTATGAGTTTGCGCAAGCTAATAAAATCTATCAATGGGAGCCTAACTACGGGAAACTCAAGAGTAACCAGATTGAGTTCGCAATAGGCATTTACATGCCACAATATTTTACCTACTCAGGTACCTACGGCAAACCTCGACCGGTATTCGCTGGCACTGTCGAAGAGCAGATCCCTTCTTTAATTCAATTAAGTGGTAGATCGAAGAAGCCATTTGTTCGCAAAGATGAAGGAGATGATGCGATCCTGATTAAATATGAGGTGGTCAAAAAGTTTTGGTCAGAGCCTGATAGAAATAAAATGCGAGAGCTGAATTTGTTGTTGCTCCAGAAGAAGATTCAGGAAGTAAGAAAAGCAGGTATTGAATTAAATACTAATGATCGCTTTAAACCACTATCGTTCACACTCGAATATGAATCTGTGATAAGTGCATTTGAAGAACTTGGTATCGACTGGCAATAGAAAAGCCAGAATTTACTTAATCAGGGGATACATAATCCTTCTACCAGTCCTTGTAATAACCAATAAATCAGTAGTTTAGGGACATGCTCAACCTGGTATGTGCACTGTGTGATACGATATTGTCGACTATAGGGTTAAAATCCTGGTTGTCATGTAAGCAATATAGGTATCAGTAAAGTTTTCCATCCTCAGGTTCCGAGCCCCGCACCCCTTTTTCACGCCTTGAATACAAGCGTGCAGATTCTAACTTCATAGATTCACTTATGGAATGGTTTGAAGCAATCAATTGTGTTGATTCCAGACAAGAAAGATGACAAACTAAATCGGAGTAGATATGGATATTAATGAGTTATTCGATCGCTTTCTTGCTCAGTATGATACGAAAAAGATGGACCAAGTATGGGCAAAACAAAGTGAGACGTTTAGGCAGTACTGGAATCAGAATATTAAGGACGCTTCAGTATCTAACCTAGACGATGATGGCATAGATAAGATTGTTCGAATCTTGGATAGAAATGGCAAGGGGAATACCAAGGAATCTCAAGCAGTCGCTCGAGCTATGGTTGCTCAGGGTGCATGGCGAAGGATGTTTCGAGAACTTTGCTCGGATAAATCGCTTGGTGGAGTAGTAACGAAGATCCTTACAGCAAATAATCCAGACGAGCAAGCGAAGTTCATCGATGAATTGTATGAAATGAACGCCGGTAGAAAGAACAATCTCACAGGTCCAAGCGGGAATGTGATAAATGCAATGCTTGCGGCCTATGATCCAGAAAATAATCTCAGTATGATCTCATTGAACGATCGACTACACCTCATCGAGTATTTAAGATTCCCCTTAACAATGGATATTGAAAATGCATCACAAGGTTTCCGCACCGTTAGTACAAGTGAAACCATCATTGAAGGATTTAAGTCGCTAGGAATCATTGGCTCCGCACGGACGTTATCATGCTTTTGCTATCATTCAGATGTGAAAGCGCTATGGAAGATCAGTTCAAAAATCCGGCGGGAGGACAAGGAGGTTGAGGTTTCCGTCCCAACAGATGATCATGATTCCAACGTGGAGGAACATGATGATGGACCAAGAGAATCTATAGTTATCCAGGCAATCGTTGCCGAAATTGGCGAAAGAATGGGGTTAAAGATTTGGCTGCCCCGTTCCGACCGATCCCGGGTTTTACAAAAATGGCAGCCCGAGGAAGGATCGTTAATCGAGGTTCTACCTCTCAACTATGGTGATATTGCAATGAAGACGATTGAAAACATAGATGT
>Ga0233437_1005557_pt1 | contig 13553 bp, 11 predicted proteins | sample SI_122_August201_FD_182714 | JGI IMG/M metagenome (GOLD analysis project Ga0233437, IMG submission 182714) | Seawater microbial communities from Saanich Inlet, British Columbia, Canada - SI_122_August2016_200_MG | ecosystem: Environmental > Aquatic > Marine > Inlet | place: Canada: British... | reverse complement strand
TCGAGCGATTCCAGTTTATGTACGCGAATGGATTGTGGCACACTATGTTGGAGATTCTCCTGATTTGATGGATGATGCCCGAACTAGCATTGCTGATTTTGTCCGAAAATATGTTCCCAACAAAGGGGACCGCGAAGCCATTAAAAACCAATTATATGAACAGAATGATGTCAAACTTTTAGATGACTATGCTGTCCAAGTAAATCTTGCTAAAGGTGATCGTTATTTGCTAATCCCATTTTTGGATGAAAGTAAAGCTTCAGTTCCTCCGATGATTGTCAGAGATAATGAAATGCTGCTAAGTAGTGGGATTTGGGGAGTTGGGACTTTGACTTATGCACCGCCAACAGATGATGGGCCGGGTCAAGTTATTATGCGCTCTTTTACCCCATTTCAACTTGCAAATTTAGATATAGGTTATTTTATTTCTCGCCGGCAGGATTTTGAAACAGGAGAGTGGATAAATTTCATCATCAACTCGATGGGATTCAATCATCATATCTATTCTGAGAGACAGAAAATCTTACTCATTTCACGTTTGCTTCCCATGGTGGAGCCTCGTTTTAACCTGATCGAATTAGCTCCCAAAGGTACAGGGAAAAGCTTTGTCTTTGAAAATATGTCGCGATATGTAACTGTACGTTCAGGAGCCATCACCGCGCCAGTTTTATTCTACAATGACGCTCGGAAAACGCCAGGTCTGATTACGCGGTTTGATTGTGTAGTAATTGATGAGGCCCAAAAAGTCAGGGGAGATCGTTCAGGTGAGTTGACCGCTTTGCTGAAATCTTATCTTGAAGCGGGGCGGTTTGGTCGGGGTAGTGCTGGGTCAATCACAGCCGAGTCCGGAATAGCGATTCTGGCGAATATTGACCTGGATGAGCGCAAAAGACCTTTGCACGAAGTAATCGGCCTTTTCCGAGATTTTCCGAATTTTCTGCGAGAGACTGCATTTTTAGATCGTTTTTCTGGGCTGCTTCCTGGCTGGGATTTACCTCGGGTTAGCAAAGATACGCCAGCAGTTTGTTTAGGGCTTAAAGGCGATATTTTCGGCGAGATTTTACATATGTTGAGAAACGATATCAGCTATCGTGATTTTGTCAAAACGAACATGGAACTTGAAAATAGCGACGATATGCGCGATAGTCGGGCTATTGAAGCTGGTGCTACTGGATTTTTGAAGATACTTTTTCCTCATCAAGAACCTTCTGAAGAAGATTTTTATCGCTATTGTGTAAATCCGGCTTTAGAAATGCGACAACGTGTCCGCGATGAGCTTTGTAAACTGGATCGTGAATATCTACCGATTTCGATGCGTTCAAGGTATCCAGATGATTACCAATTGACTCATAAAAAGGCTCAGTTTGTAAATCCCGATGAAGTTGATTTAACTAAATTACCCACAAAAGCGGTTGAACCAGAAGTGGTCGACGAAAAAATACTTGTTACATCGCAGATTGAAACCGAAGATGAGCCAGAAGATGTAACTGTAGAAAAAACATTACTGATAGCTGACGGAGAAACAGGCCATAGTTATAAAAGTTTATTTGGCCCATATTTAAAGGGAGCGAGGCAAATCTATCTTACAGATCCTTATATTCGTCTAGAGTATCAAATCCGAAACCTTTTAGCCTTTATTGGAATTATTGATACAGTTGATGGCTCAGTGAATCTTCATTTGACAACTTCAACTGACGATGAATACCAAAAACGAATAAACAGCCAAAAATTTGATGAAGTCGCAGTTGGCATTCAAGAGCACGGTCTTAAGTTTACTTACGAGTTTAGTGACACAGTTCACCGCAGAGAAATTGTTTCGGATAATGGTTGGAAAGTAAGTATTGATCGGGGTTTGGATATTTATCAAAAACCTGAAACAAGATATGAACTAAGCGAAGTTGATCAAGCAAAAAAGAGATGTAGAGAGACGCAAATCATCTTTATTGAGAACAGACGATAAAACAAAAACCGTGTTAGCAAGATTAAGGAATCCCAAAACAGCTTATGTAAATTCAAGCTCAAAACAGATAAAAATAGCTCATGTAAATGGTAGTTTCGAAAACCATTCTCGGGCTCAAGCTTGGTCGGTTTCCCCCTTTTTAGCCCTGTTTTCTGTCAGACGAGATTTTTAAAACCCACAGGATTTGTAATCCCCGTTTTCTCTACAAAAGTCCGCCGGATTAGAAATCCAGCGGGAGCATCACTTGAATTGGAGCACTACCCTTATTTCTTGTATAGCTTATGTAACCTTTGGTGTTAGTTTTCAGGGCTCAAAAGCATATGAGTATGTGAGAGAGTATTATTGAGCTGCAAACAGTAATAATTTTGATTGAGCTGTCGCTTATGTGAATCACACAGTCTATAGAGTATTCACCACGCCCAAAACAGGTGGAGAATTCAAATAAGGGCAAAGCTAAATAAACACAAAAAAGCTATAATCATGCTTCAGAAAAATTCTTACCCAGAACCAACACCTGAAAAGCACTTCCAGTCAAACGACTGTTTGTATTCTTCAACAAGCCACACCCGAGCCTGACAGATAAACATGAATTTGAAGCAAAATGACGCAGCACAAGTAATAGGCTCAATCTTGAAGCATGACCAAAAGGTCAATAGCTACAAGATTGCTTTGCTGCGCTCAATCAACGATGTAGTTTTATCTTTTCCTGATCTGGCAGAACATGGGAAGGATGTTGCCGTACCATTGCGCGTCCTGGCTGAATACTGGCTTTCTTATTACTGGCCTTTTATGGCACCTGAAACTCCCATTTACCAGGGGCCTCGCGCTCAAAGACAGGGGGGGCTTACAAATGACGTTGCTTTCCGCCCTGAGATGAAATCAGTTTATTCTGAATGGGCCAGGATGCTGAAATCAGTTGAACCTAAGGCTTCAGATGGTTTCTTCCTCCGAAACGAGATGCGTGTTATTCGCAAAAGAAAAGAATATTCTAAAAGCTTTACCAAAGCATATGATAGTGCAATCAAAAAAATAACATCAGCGATCAAGATGCCTATCCGCTATGCGGGTAAAGGAGAATGGCAAATTTTCGCCAGCCCTAAAAAATATATAGAAGTTGCTGCTCAGGCAGTAGCAATCCCCGGTACAAAACAGAATGATCTTTGCCTTTTAGTATCAAGTGATTTATGGGAAGGGTTTCATCAATTATCTTTGTATATTGAAGCATTGGCCATTCACCAATGGAGTTTATTTCTGGAGGGGGTAAAACAAGATGAGGAAGGTAGTCTGGCGCGAGGAAATATTTACGAGATCCTAACTGCACGCCCTGATAACCGCAGACCGCTTACCTGGGAACGCAACCGCATCGATGTCCTGATAATGGAGGGGCAAAAATTCCAATGTCCTTGGACAAAAAAAGAAATTACAGAGTCTGGCGCCTATGATGTTGATCATATTATCCCTGTTTCTGTCTATCCAATTAATGAGATGTGGAATTTGGTACCAAGCGACCATGAATTCAATTCACATAGAAAGCGGGATCGCCTGCCTGGACCAAAAGCCTTGCAGCATGCCATGCCAATCATCTCTCAAACCTATCAGACTTATTTGCTGAACAGTGAACTATCAAATGCCTTGCTCGAAGATTCAACCAATCGCTTCTTGCGCGTTTCATTAGAAAGTTTTTCAATACCTGAACTAAGAAATGCTGTGCAATTATTTGTAAGTAGTGTGCAAAGAGCAAGGAATATCGCCACCTTTTAGGAGTGTCTATGTCTAAGATCGTCTATAACAAATTAGTGCGAGATCGCATCCCTGATATTATACAAAAAGCAGGAAAGGATTTCAAAGTTCTTTCTATGGATGAAACAGCTTATGAGAAGGCGCTTTTGGAAAAATTACTGGAAGAGGCCAAAGAATTAATTGAAGCACCAAAAGATGAACGAATAAAAGAGTTTTCAGACCTGCAGGAAGTACTCGAAGCCATTCAACTATTATGGGACATTGATACGACCCTGATTCAGGAAAAAAAACAAAAGCGAGCTAAAGAACGCGGTGCATTTACCCAAAGGCTCAAGCTTCTATGGGTGAAGGAATAAATTTCGGTATTTATAAAATGAATATCAGCCTATTGAGAAAATGGAACAAAGATTTTGCATCGCAATTTTCACGCCGCCTGACCAGTAAAGAAAAAGAACGTTTCCTCGATAAAATCGAAGAAGAGCTTCAGGTGCGCAACTACGAAAGCGAGCGAGTAAAGGTCAAGCACTGGGGTTTTACCAACAGATTGCTTTCCTCAAAATGTGAGAAACCAAAAGTGGTCTTTCTAGCTCATTACGATACCCCAACGATTATGCCCCTGGGCATTTCTATAGCCACTACGCTTTTTGGGCACACCAAACAAATTCTGGGATCGATCTTTCTGATTTTTCTGATCTTACTTCTTGCCACTCTTCATCTTTGGCTAAAACTAATTGGCCTGGATCATTGGGCGACAGTTTACATGGTGATTATGAGCTTCCTCTTTGTAATCCCGATCTTTTTCCCAAATCCCCATAATGCGGAAGATAATACCAGCGGGGTGATCGGTCTTCTGGCGTTGGCAGAGCAAATTAAAGATCAGGATTTCAAGGAGAAGGTTCAATTTGTCTTTTTGGACAACGAGGAATGGGGCTTGATAGGCTCAAATGCACTAAAAAAGATTTGGCAAAGAGAGAATCATCTTCGTGCCAACACAATCATGATCAACCTGGACTGTATTTCTCGGGGCAAAACCCCTCTACTTATTTATCATCACAATAACCGTGTCGCTCAGGAAGTATTGCCCTTTTTGGAGCAGCACCTTCCCCAAACTCAAATGCTGGATATGAAAAGGGTTCCACTTTCAGACAATTTCACTTTTCGGGAAAGAGGGGCCGTTGATATCTCCTACGCTGATCCATCCGTCATTCCTGGAGGATTTTATATCCCCAAGGTTCATTCACCAAGTGATAAGGATTTTTTTTCTGAAAAAACGGCTCAGTTGATTGATGCCCTCACTGATTTTTTAGAGGTCAAGCTCTCAGATACTGTAAGGAAATCGGGGATTTAGAACACATCTCCTCACCGGCGTATTTGTGGACCTTTTTCAAATACGTTTCCAATCTTAGAATTATCGCTGCGGAGATATTCCTCTCTTATGAGTTGTTTGTAGTCAAAGTGTGAAATATCTCAACCAGTTCACGGTGGTCAAATGAACAGGTTCCATTATTGAGCGTCAAAAAATAAAGCTGTGCGCTTGGGGTGAAACCAAGAATACTTTGTACGGCGGCGATATATACAGATATTTGCTGGTGGTATTCGCTAGCTTTTTCATCAAGGTTAGTGTTTTAATACTAGTCGGGAAGAGAATCAAAGAATTTAAAATTTCTGAAAAAAATCTTCGCACAATTAGTAATTGCAGGTTTAGCTTTTCTTCTCGATCTCTTTTACAGACTTTATAGTATTTTTGGTAAATCTAATCACATCAGGGGTGTTTATCTCGTTTGCTCTTTTTAATGCCACTTTTTGTAAATCTCCCTTCTTATCAAAGCTAAGGAACATATTACCTAAAGCTTCATAGTTCCGTTTTGTAATATCTCCACTGTATTCATCCACAGTTGTGATTTGTTCAATATCCACAAGAAGAATAACCAACTTTTCGATCACCTCTGTTGGAATTGAATATTGAGTTTTATCGTTTAATATATTAAGAGATGCCCTGGCTATCAAAAGGAAAAAGTCGTAAAACCAATAAGATGTTTCCCAGGACATATGATTTTGGATGATATCCCAGGCTTCCTGACCAATGGGAAGTAGCTCTTCAAATAATGTTAACTCAATGGAAGGTGGATTATCAAAATGAAGATTCAAACCCTCTGGGTTATATGCCTTTTCAATTAAGTCAATTCGATCTGACAGACTATTAAGAATATTATTACTTTCAACATCTGAAATAAGAATCTTGTATGTTTTTTTCATTTGTCTCTGTCCCATTTATTTGTAAGTAGATCACGAAAAGTTCTTTACAACACAAAACGAAATAGACTCAAAGAGCAGGTGGTTAATCCAATCAGCGTGGCGAAAAGTCTCCATTAAGTTGTGTCAGAATTGGTTGAGAGCGTACCCCATAGCTTACGATGGCTACGTCAAGATCAAAATGCTTGTAGAGATTCAAAGCACGTCGAAGTCCTCCAATAATCCAAGAGATTTCGTTGCCAAATGCTCCGCCGCCGAGAAGCGTGAGGAACAATTTATTATTCCCATTTCTTTGAGAATTCAAAATCGCGGTACAAATTGTGGCTTCATAAGAGGCTTCTAGGATAAGCCGTGCAAATTCATCCCAAAGATTCGAATGCTGATCGGAATAAGCAACTGGTAAGGCAGAGCAATAGGCTTGTGAGATTAGGTGCTTGGAGCCGTTCAATGTAACTTGTGTGTTCCATTGAACACCAATGCGTAACAACTGTCGCAACTCATCTAGTTCACTTTCGTTCGAAGTTCGAAGCCGGTGCGAAATCTCGACTAAACCATTGTGCGATGCCAAAGCGTAACCATTTCTCATTTCCCAAAGACGGCTCTGAGAATTCCCCAATGCGGTTCCTATATCTGCCAGGCAGTCGATTTGGTTTTTTGCTGATTGTCCGGTCTGTCCATTTACGATTGCAAAATAGTTGCGATAAATTGTTCCTGCACCAGCAGCAATGGCGCACGCGGGGCCCTGGGTATGATCATTCTCGTAGATTCCAATACCATGCTCAGGCGTAATATTCGGAGACGCCATTTCAAGCAAATTGAACTGGGAAGCCACCTGAAAAAGTGCCTTGGCATTCGATTCGTTTGTGTGTAAATGCTGGACGTTGGCAACTACCTCACGTACCGATATTTTTCCAACCTTATGCCCACTTGCATGGACATGATCTCTTAGTTCGGCTAAAGATGGGGTTTCCAATTTGCCACAAATCAATACCTTCCCATTTATATGGGATTTTAATAAATTATCGTCAATGGTAATATTGGTGCGAACCTGCCGCGGGGATTTTTCAGAAAATCCGGTTAAGGTTTCAAACCACATCATTACACTCCATTAAGCGCCTGACGTTTCGCATCAGCCGCGCCGTTTTTTAGCGTCGGTTGGATGCGGTTATTGGGCCGTGATGCGTCTCAAAAAGCTTTCATTAATTGAGGTCAACAAGGACTGAACCTTCCCCTGGACTTCGTTGAATCCAGGCCTGCGACTACCTGTCTCCTCATCCATATACAATTTGCGGTTCAGTTCCAACATAATTCCACAAACTGCTCGGTCTTTGTTGAAGTGCTTGGCTGGAACGAGTGCTCCTGCAAATGGTCGGTTAACCGTAACCGAAAAGCCAGCATCCACAACAAGCGCCGTGGCAAGGTCAGCTAACCAGGGCGGCGTATGATAGTCGTCTGTACCGATACAGATGTCCGGGCGCTCAGTGTTTTGGTCAGTCTCATAGGGAAGCGGCCGGGAAGGAAAGCTATGACAGTCTATCACTAAAGCTGCGGGTAAATTCGCGTAGATTGTCTCGACAGCCTCCAAAAGCGACGCATGGTGCGGGTGATAGTACTGCTGTATTAATGACTGGCGCTCTTCCTCGCTTGGTGGTGCTCGCAATACCCTGCCGTCCGAAGTCTTCGTGTAGATCAGCCCCATTCCCCGCGAGAACATTACTTCCTTGTCATCATCCTCAAAGCGTTCTGGATCGAGAACAATTCGACTGATTGGATAGCGCACTGAAGCATATTCCTTATCACAGGAGGTAAAAAGCTCATCCGTGAACCAATCTGTCATTCTCAGGATTTCCGTCTGCAATTCATCATCGCTTAAGAGAATCCTGTGCCGATGTTCATCAGGGATGATCGTCGCACTATGTGGAATATGTAGGATCGTTGCACGTCTCATTTTGTATTCATCTTATAGGAACCCAACGGGTTGATGGTTAACCCGCCGCCCTTAATTGGGAAGAAGATTAACACACGAATGCCAAAGTTAATGCGGCTAATGATTGAATTTCTCTACAATCATTGGCCGCAGGAGTTTAGTTTACTACTCAAATGTCAAAAAACAATGTTCAGTATAACTTCCCAATTCGATTTTTATAAAAAAACCCGCAATGTTCGGCGGTCGGGTTGAACCGCTGGTTATGCGTTTATTCAATGTCCAATTTCAAGATGTATTCATATAAAATTTTGAAAAACTCTTTAGGTGTATTCTTCGTAAAAATGTATTTTTCTCTACTGCGAATTGCCCAATTATCTCTAAAACCGTTTAGATTATTTATTAATTCAATAAAATCTTTAGAAAACATAATATGTGACTTATCAACAGTACCACTATATATTTGATTGTTAAAACGACCTCTCAAAATTAGACTATCACTTTCAAGAACAAGATAACATAGATAGTTATTTCTTAAGTATAAATGAGCATTTGTAGATGTTCCTATCCATATTTCATCATTATTTTTCTCTACGTGATTTAGAAATTCATAAGCTTCTTTAAATGCAGCAATAAAGTTTTCCCGCTTGGTCCTATACTTTGAATTTATAGTGCTTTTATAATTCTGATTCTGAAATTTTGAATATCTTTTGATATTACGATTATTTCCTTTTGGTATAACTTTAGCTGAATGTATATCTTTGGGGATACTAGTTTGAAAAGTATAGTTATACTTGTTTGCAATTCTATTGTATTCTGAAACATGAATTTCTGTATATTCTATTCCAATTCTATCAAGAAATTCTCTAACGGAATTAGGAATCTGGGGTGCAACAAGCCACATTATAATATTTTTCTCTCCAAGTGCTTTCATTGCGTCAAGATATTTAGCAAGTTGCGAAGCATCTTCATATTTGGCAGTTCTTGCCTTTAATTCCATTAGAATATTTGTGTTATGCTCATCAACAAACATTAAATCAAATCTACCCACACCAGGAAAATTTCGTTGACGATCTCTCAGCTCGAGTTTCTTGCGAGGGAAAAAATCTTGGGGATATCTTGATAATAATTCTTCCATATCTTTTTCAAGCATAAAATAAACTCCTTTTTATTGAAACGCATAACGCCCCGCATCAGCGGCAAATTACAATCACTAGCGCAGAAATTTGTCCGACTGCATGCATTTGTTATGTTGCAGATTTTGCTCGTAAATATTTAACGATAACTTCCCAGTTTTTAAATTCGTCTGATCCGAAAAGGACTAATTCTCCCTGAAATTTATCTGCGCCATTTTTAGTCCTATCATCAACTAGATAGTCCCCACTGTTCAAGTTCTTATGGTGAGAAAGAATTAACCGCTTGTGCGCAGTTTTTCCGATATGTTGCTTAACCCAAAGTAATTTATCTGACCAAGCTGACGGGTTCTCCCAAGGTGAGGTTGATAAAATATATGTATCAAATGTTTGACTAAGCTCTTTGAAAGCATCGATCGCTCCAGGCATCGGAATCATTAGAGAAAAAATACCTGGGATTTCGTCCCGATTGTGTTCATATCCTTTAAGAGTGTCTTCATCAAAGTGAGAAAATGCGGAAGGAAAGTCGACCAAGACGTTATCCATGTCAATGTAGAGAATTTTCTTCATATCTAGATCAGTCCTTCTGCAACATAAAATGAGTTTTTGTCCAATGGGGTATGACGCATCACAGGCGAGAGGAACATGCCTTGAGAAACGGAATGTGGATGAGGGTTCGAGAACAGAAGCATAACCTGAAGCCTTTTTGGGGATGCAGCAGGAATCAATCGCTCAGAAGTAAAAGTAACACTTCTTTCCAAAGCATTGAACGTAATTAGATCTGGGTATTTCCAATATTTTTTCAATACGCTTTTTGCGCGTTCCATAATGCTTTTATATGCTTCATCTAACAGATAAGTTCTCTGGGAATTTATATTCGACAATTTATTCCTCTTTGGTTTTGGCATAAAACACACAAGATTGAACAATACTATCCCTAACGATTTATTGAGCAGACCCAGCGGCTCTTGCTCTCAGAGCATCCTAATACCCGATTCTAGCTGAGCAAAACGCGCCGCTTTCCTTCCCGCCACAGGCGGGTCAACTACAACTTGGGTTACACTGCGTTTCTAATTTTTGCTTCAAAGATATCGAATTCACTTTGCGTAAATCCTTCTTTATAAAGGCCATTGACTAACCACAAACCACTTTTGCGAATTTTATCTTTGGGCGATTCCAATCCAAACCAATTCAGTGAAGGTTTACATTCAAGACACCAAGATACTGTAGAGATTATTTTGGTTTCTATTTCCAATCGTTGCTTTTTATCATCTACTTGAAAAACAATAAACGAAAATGCTTTTTGAATATATTTTGTTACTTCTTTCTCAATATTTCTTTTTTTATCAACATTCACTAAATGCCCAAACTGCTCTTTAGATTTGCGAGTTGTTAAATCCCAATTCCATTGCTCAAGAAAAGGATCATCATGTTTATTTAAGATTGCTCTGCCAATGTTTTTCCTAAAAATGCTACGATCTTTATTTTCAGTTATAAAATGTTGCTTAAGCCTAGAGCGCAATTGATTTTCCCCAGTATGCGTACCCACCCTAACTATCCTATCGCTTGTATGTGCTGTTTCCCCATCTTCAAACAAAATGTAGACTCCATTTTGGGGGATTTTATCTTTCTCAAATGGAAAGCGGAATCTTGGCAAACTATGAAATACGATATGTAATCGTTCGCAAATATCACTCATTTGCAATCTTCCGTTTTAAATATTGCAATTGCTTCCCAATCGTTAATCCTTGCATGGGGATTTCATAGGATGTTAGTTGAGGAATTAAATACTGACGATATTTCTGTCCAGCCAGAATAATAAAGTGATCTCTTTGTAAATCACAATACTCGCTAATCTGTTCAAGAACTTTATCAGCCCAAACTTTTCTCTCTTTTACGGGCATGGTGTTTAACGTCACATCATAGGGTTCAATTTTTTCATAAATACCTACCAACCCATATTTAGCAGACAAAATATATATCTCCGATGGAGTCAGTTTCTGTGCATATTGCAAATTCATACGGAAGAGTGGGCTAATATACAAATCTTTAGCTTGAGCTTTATATGAAAGTTTTTTACTTACACAAGATATAAGAACGATTGTTTTCATTATGATCACTTTTTTGCGGGCTAAGGATTTATTCACCTGTCTACCGGCGCTGGCTATTTGATATTTTTTAACATGATTCATTTCTTGTAATCTCAAACCTGACCTGCCGTTTTGGTTCTCAATTATTGTAATTCAGAAATTCAGATCACGAAATCGCACTGCGTACACACCTGCCACAGGCAGGTCAGGTGCAATTTGGGTTGGGCAGCGACAACATCCAACATCCAAGCATTCATAGTAAATTATTGCTAGAAATACATTTCATATTCGTTGATTTTTCTAAACAATCTCTCAGTTAGGTAATTGCTCGCTTCACTCAGGATTTTATGGATTTCTAATGCTTCGAGTTGATAACATTTTTTCTTCTTCATATCCCAATAATGTGGTGGCGGAGCCAAATTTGTTATTCGATCCGCAAGCTTTACCATCCATACTTCTTTAGGCTGTTTTTGTATTCTCTCTAAACTATCGTTCATCTGAAATTCTTTTTTTAGAGACTTATTTTTTGTCAAAGCTAAAACGCCATCTGCAACTTTTATACCAAATTCTTCCTTCACTTGTTCGTATGTGGCTTCAGTATCTTCAATTACATCATGGAGCAATGCACATTGGATTGCTAAGTCGCCGTTAACTTCTTTGTCATGAGCTAAACATACAATAATTTCCATACACACAAAACTTACATGCATGATATATGGCAAATTTGTTCCTGGAAACACTTGACCATTATGAGCTTCGGCAGAAAATCGATATGCCTTCGTATATATTTCTTGACTCCAATTTATTGTCATAAATCATCTTTCCTATTCATCATTCCCTAAGTAATCGCTGCCTAACGGGTAATAAGCGGGATTGGTGTTTTTGGCTCCGAAAACTACTTTTGCCCAATCCAAACTTAGATTTTCGCGCCGCATACCAGAGCCGAAGTGACCTGCCCCCAATAGTTGTACCAGTTCTTATGTTAGTCGAACTGGCTGGAATTGGGGAGGTTGTAGCATGATTGTCACAAAGCTCCTGCGGGGGATAGTCCAATGTGCTGTGCAATCTGATGGTGTTGCAATGCTTGCACCACAATGAATTTGCATAAATATCCAGATGGGAAACGCGTTTAGATGCTTTGCGAAACCAGAGATTGAAACACGTCTACTAATTCATTCTGATCGAATGAATAGACTTCATTGTTTAGTGCCAGAAAACAAAGATGTGCTTCCGGGGTGAAACTAAGAATGCTTTGTACAGCACTATTATATACAGCAATTTGTTGGCGATATTCCATAACTTTATCGTCAAGACTCTTTTCATCTACCCAATCCGTCTTCCATTCCAACAAATGCCATACGTCATCCCTGTCTTGGAATAACAAGTCAATCACCCCATGCAATTTGCCTAAAGGGGTATCCAAAACAAAAGGCAACTCGCTAAAACGCTGTTTTGCTTGCTGAATATCCTCAAAGAGTGAGGATGCACGTAAGTTGTCGAGCATGCTCATGCCTTTGCGGAGCACAAATGCAACCGCATCGGGTTCATGTATCCCTTCTCTACGTGCGCTCTGGATCAGCTTCTCTTCCAAACTCACTTGTGGAAGGGATAACCAGTCCCAGTTTTCCAGAATATGGTGAACCACTCGTCCGATGAGATAATGTGGCACCCTTGCTGTATGTGCAGCAGGATCGGCGCTGCGCACAGCCGCTCTCACCATTGGCAATGCTTCAGGGTTTCGTGCGAGACTTCTTTGGAGGTGGGTTACTGCGAAGTGCCGCTCTTGTTCTGGTAAATTAAAAGGCTGCGCGAGCGCGGGTATCTCTGTCAGGACAAAGCTACCCTGAGACGCATCCGTCTTCTTTCTGGGTTGAATATCCTCATAATAAGCAGGGCGTTTTACCTGTACAGAAAACCCTTCCTGAACAAAAACTTCTTCTTCGTCACCGTCTTCAGGGATATCCAACGCCGCAGATATTTGCTCCATCCAGGATGAACGATTATATTGCCCAGATAAAACCAATAGATCGGCTGCGCGCGTTAGAGCAACGTACATCAGGCGTTTGCTTTCAGCTGCTTCCATCCGTTCATTCAACCATTTTCCCCAAAGATAGCCAGCAGGTGCCTGAATCTCGTCATCCATACGGGTTTTGCATACCAAACCAAATTCAGGATCGTGCAAAATCATATCGGAAGCGCCTCCTCTAAATGCGCCCCGCCCCAGATCTGCAACCACGATCACGGGAAACTCCAAGCCTTTGGCAGCATGGATGGTCATGATCTGCACAGCCCCGCTTTCGGGTGCACTACCCAGGGCTTCACCTTCGCGCGCTTCACGGGCTCGCAGGTCTTGGATACTTTGCAGGAATTGAGATAGGCTGACCGTATGACGCTCACGCGCCATCTCCAAAAACTTCTGGATATTATTCCGCTGACGCCCTTCGCCACCATCT
>Ga0233437_1005554_pt1 | contig 13558 bp, 9 predicted proteins | sample SI_122_August201_FD_182714 | JGI IMG/M metagenome (GOLD analysis project Ga0233437, IMG submission 182714) | Seawater microbial communities from Saanich Inlet, British Columbia, Canada - SI_122_August2016_200_MG | ecosystem: Environmental > Aquatic > Marine > Inlet | place: Canada: British... | reverse complement strand
TGAGGTGTTAAGGGTTCTACGGTTTCTAGATTATGATTAAAAACAGCAATGTCTTCTTGGCAGATTTTATCCAAGCAATCTGTCTTGCCCATAAAGTCAGGCGTGAGAACTTCAATCTGCGTATTCGGATTAACCTCGTTTACACGCTTCACAACAGTAGCATAGTGACCAGCCCCATAATCTTCTTTGAGATCATCGCGATCAACAGACGTTATAACAACATATTTCAAGTTTTTTTCTTTCACAAAAGCCGCTACATTCTCCGGTTCTTTTGTATCAAGAGGTCCTGGACGACCTGTTTTTACATTACAAAACTTACAAGAACGGGTACAGACATCACCCATGATCATGATTGTAGCCACACCTTTTGCAAAACACTCACCAGCATTGGGACAAGATGCCGACTCACAAACTGTGTGCAGTTTTAGATGACGCAACTGCGTCTTCATTTTATGAAGGTCTTTCAGATCGATTTTCTTTTTGAGCCAATCCGGTTTTGGTAAATTGTTATTATCGTGTCTCATGGCTATCTTGATTTAAGTATTAATTCTACAGAATCGCCCACCTTAAGATTATGAGCGGCTGCAAAAGATTCTTGGCGCGTTGCAATTTCTAGAAAACCACTACTGCCTATCAAAGCAAGAGAAAGCCCTTCAGAAACTTCATGGTAGGTTTCAAATAAGCAGTTAAATTTTTCACCACCAATTCTAATTTCATAAGGAGCTGCTTTTACAAAACGAAAAAACTGCTCTGCCGTAAAACCTGTTGTGGCGTTTCCAAAATGATCAATATGAATAACTGATGTGACGAGTTTTTTATCTTCACGAAACACTTCAAAAAGAGCTTTTCCATGAAAACCTTTTGTTATTGTACCTAATTTCTTTGGCGCCACTCCTTTTGATAAATGCGCGGCAACAGGCGCAAAAATATCTCTCCCATGAAATGTTGGGCTCACGCGATCCAAAAAATACTCATTCTTATCTAAGACATAAAGTTCGCGCACACCATCTCGCTCAGCAACTAAACTTAAAACGCCATTATCAGGGGCAATAAAATAATAATGTTCTGTTTTCAGCAAAATGGGACGTCTTTCAGAACCAACACCAGGATCGACAACAACAACATGAATAGTCCCCTTAGGAAATGTCATAAAAGAAGAACCAATCAAATAGGCTCCCTGCTCAATGTCAAAAGAGGGAACGCCATGAGCAACATCCACTATGTGCACTTTTGGATTAATGCCTAGAATACTGCCTTTCATAGCACCAACATAGTGATCGTTAAGACCAAAATCAGTTGTGAGTGTGATAATGTTTGCCATAATTTCGTTGTGCGTTGTTGGTACCGAAGAACCGGAGAGCCAAAGTACTAGGGTGCCCGTAATTTAATATCCCTTGGAACTCTGGTTCTCTGGAACTCCGGTACTCATAGCACTAGTCACGTTCACATATTACAGAACGGCGAATCAAGCATAAAAAAACCGCACAGGCAATACCTGCGGCCCCCAAAACCATGCACATAACCATGATTTGGTAGCGAACAGCCATCAAAGGAGACATGCCTGCTAAAATTTGGCCTGTCATCATGCCTGGCAAAGACACTAAGCCAACAGCAAAAAAAGAATTCACCAAGGGAATTAATCCTGTCTGATAGGCAATGCCTCTAGCCTCATTCCAAACAACCCCTTTTTCAACTTCTGCATGAAGTCGTTCGGCACATAAACTAACAGAATTCATGCTATTAGCAAAAATCATGCCCGCCAAAGGAATCAAATAACGAGGCGCATACCATGGTTTCAAACCAATCACGCCAAAGATAACCAAAATAAGAATTGGCAATCCGCCTGCTGTGATGGCTATGAGAGCTTTGTAATAATATTTTCTTCGATACTGCTTGATCGGTCTTAAGGCAATCCAGGCAGCCACAACAAACATGACTAAAATAATAGAAGAAGAAATATAGGGACTGCTTTGTTTAAAAAGTACCAACAAAGCATAACCTACGAGCAGTAACTGAACAACCATCCGTGCTGTCGCATATAGGATTGTTTCTACTTTTAAGGCCCACTTATAGTAAATCCCCATGACAATGATCATGGGGATTAACATAAGAACAAGATTTGGTAATGATATTTCGTAGTACGACATTTCTCGTTATCCGTAATCCGTTGTCCGTTTCCCGTAGAAAGTCTTTTACTCGTTAAATAATGAGTGGAGCAATTACGAGAGAAACAACAGCCATCAATTTAATTAAAATATTCAGCGAAGGGCCTGATGTATCTTTAAAGGGATCTCCCACAGTATCGCCAACAACAGAAGCTTTATGTGCTTCTGACCCTTTGCCATACTCTTTGCCATCAATTACAATGCCACCTTCAATAAGTTTTTTAGCATTATCCCAGGCACCACCCGCATTTGATTGAAAAATGGCCATCATCACACCACAAACCGTCACACCGGCTAATAAACCACCTAATGTTTCCGCGCCAAAAATATAGCCAACAATAACAGGTGTTGAAATAGCAAGAAGTCCAGGCACGATCATTTTCTTAATGGCCGCTTGTGTTGAGATCTCAACACATTTTCCATATTCGGCTTTACCATCAGCTTTATCAAAGATTTTCTTATCTTCTTTGGTAAACAAAGACTCATCACCTTTATATTTTTTCATGATTTTAAGAGCTGCCTTCAGTTCTGGAATCGTTGTGAACTGGCGTCTGACTTCTTTAATCATCTCCATGGCAGCACTACCAACAGCGTTCATGGCTAACGAACTAAATACAAAAGGTAACATACCGCCAACAAATAAACCGGCCATGACATTGGGGTTAGCAATATCGATAACATGAATTTTAGCAACTTGCATGTAAGCGGCAAAAAGAGCCAAAGCTGTGAGCGCTGCAGAACCAATCGCAAAGCCCTTACCAATGGCTGCTGTTGTATTGCCAACAGCATCAAGTTTATCTGTGCGTTCTCTGACTTCTTTGGGAAGTTTACTCATTTCAGCAATACCACCAGCATTATCAGCAATAGGACCATACGCATCAACAGCAAGTTGAATACCCGTATTGGCCAACATACCAAGAGCGGCTAAGGCAATACCATAAAGCCCGGCAAAGTGATAAGCAGCCATAATCGCTGCTGCAATAATAAGCGTGGGAATTCCTGTTGAAAGCATCCCTGTTCCTAAACCAGCAATAATGTTTGTGGCAGCCCCTGTTACTGATTGTTTGGCTAAATTGCGAACAGGTTTTGTGCCTGTACCACAATAATGCTCTGTGCTCAGACCAATGCCTAAGCCAGCGACCAAACCAATAATGATGGCCCAGAATACATTAAAGCTCGTATATGTTCTCATGCCACCAGCAAAGGGAGCTTCCCAACTTGGCGGAAGATAGAACATGGTCATGGCAAAAATAACCAGCGCTAAAATAAAGGAAGAACCAAACTCACCAATATTGAGTGCTTTCTGAGGATTACCACCTTCTTTCACACGCACCATGAATGTTCCTAAAATAGAAATAAGAATTCCTGCGGCGGCAACATAGAGGGGAAAAAGAACACCACGAAGCCCCATTGTTGGAACAGTAATGAAGCTAGCGCCTATCACCATACTACCAATAATAGCACCAACATAGGATTCAAAAAGATCTGCTCCCATACCGGCCACATCACCAACATTGTCACCAACATTATCAGCAATGGTTGCTGGATTTAAAGGATGATCTTCGGGAATGCCCGCTTCCACTTTACCAACAAGATCAGCACCAACATCAGCAGCTTTGGTATAAATACCACCACCCACACGAGCAAAAAGAGCAATTGATGAGGCTCCCAAAGAGAAACCTGAAAGAACTCTCATGATCATATTCATGTCAGTAAAAATTTCCTGATAAATAATAAATAAGGAGCTTAAGCCAAGAATGCCTAATCCCACAACAGTGAGTCCCATAACAGAACCGCCACTAAAAGCGATCTTCAAAGCAGGGGCCAAACCTTTACGAGCCGCGTTAGCTGTACGATAGTTGGCTTGTGTCGCTACGCGCATACCAAAAAAACCAGCAAGACCTGAGCAAAAAGCACCAACAATAAAAGAGAGAGCCACTAAAGGATGTGATCCATTGCCTCCAGAATTTGCTAAGGCCAAAAGAATAGCCACAGCCACAACAAAAATAGCCAAGACCTTATATTCAGCCTTGAGAAAACTCATGGCACCTTCTTTAATATAGCCACCAATACGCTTCATACGCGCAGTGCCTTCATCTTCTTTTTTAATTTTAACAGATTTAATAAACGCAAATATAAGACAAACAAGAGCGGTTAATGGAACCGCATAAGTAGTATACGCACAAGTCACTGGGACCCCCTTTTTTTTCGTGGTCCGTGGCCCGTTATCCGTGACCCGTAACCACTCAATAAGTTACAAAATATATAAAGATGCTGGGTGATTAGCAGATCATTGTGCTGACGTCAATGGGGAGATTTGAGGAATGTGCTGCGTGTTACGTGCTGCGTGCTGCGTAAAAAACCACAGAAATAATTAGCAACTTTTGATCTGTTCATTCGATATACTAAATAGAGACAGGTCTCTGGTCATTGACCACTGACCATAAGTCTGGGTAATATTAGGGTATTACATATCAAATCAGGTCTATTAGAGAAACCTTCCTTGGATGAATATTTAACAAGATAACACGGTAACGTGCTAGCGTCTAGCGTCTATCGCCTAGCGCCTGCCCCGTTTGCGGGGTCTTACGCGAGACGTGCGACGCAAAAAGGAAGGTAATTATGAAAATTGGACCAACACCATCAACATTTTTAAACACCCCTTTTCTACCAGGCTTTGCTCCTGGCATAGATCAGACACCAGGATTCAGACCTCTGGCTACAACGACTTCGTTTGAACACCCAACACTCGAAGAACAAAGCCTAACGACTTGTCCCGATCAAACATCATCTGCAAACAAGCTATGGCGTGATTTAGAAATAGACGGTGGTGCCTTTGCAAAAACCGTTTCCTGGACAGTTATTTCAGCCCTTGAAATCGGCCTATCGCCGATACCTACTAACACAATCTCTATTGGTGGAGATTTTTGCTACGCAAATTTCGTTTCACTCCCAGCTCAAATCCGTTTTCTCACAGCACAAGATCATTTACAAAAACTTGTAGACCCAAAAACAGATGAAGCGAAACAAAGAGTTATTCTCAAAGCGCTTAATGTTTTAGGTTATTCAGATAATTACATCGCCCAAGAACTAGCTCACTACTTCACAATGATAGATCCATCCAAGAATTTTAGCCTACATGAAAACGAACAAAAACTCATAATACGCTTGTTAAAGTCACCAAATATATCTCCGGACATCAAAGCACATTTTTTTCCCATTATCTTTTACGCACCTAATCAACAATTTATAGAAGCCCTAAGTCAGTTACGAAAGCAAAGAGTTTTCAAACTTGATATCAATGTCCGAAAAGCACTCATCCTCGCTCTTGGCGAATGCACAGGCGATCGCCCTGAAGCTTTTGATTATTTAAATAGAATATGGCGAGAACCCGTAAAAGCCATACACTTTTTCGCACGTCAGACAGAATTCACAAGTGATACGGGCTTTGGCTTGTCTAGAAAAGCAACGAATCTTTTTGAACTTGTGGGTAGTCTTGAAGATATAACGAGTGAAGCACAACTACAATTCCAAACAATGGCAAGACTCTGTGCTGGCATGAACTCTGTTCTGGATGAAAGCGCGCCTCAATTTGATTATGCCGAACTCTTGAAACATATACCAGACCATCACCGACAGCATTGCTACAACAAGTTAATGAAATTTAGAAACGATAACGACCTCAGTCCTGCACAAGTAACAAAATGGAAAGCTATTATGAAGGCTATAATACCACAACAATAGTTTTGTAAGAGTCTACCTCTCCCGCCCTTCGACAAGCTCAGGGCACCCTCTCCTTATCATCCAGAGGCTGATCCGTCCTCTGGCGGATAAAGGAGAGGGGACTAAAACTTTTTGTATGAACGATAGCACGACTGGCACGACTAGCACGACCTGCACGACTCCCCCTAGTGCCTAGGCACAGTCCTCACACTCGCAGCCTCTTTCTCAGCCACAGCTGGAACGACTTCTTCGGTATCTTTCTCATAAATACCAAGAAGATCAGTATTCTTAGAATCCTTTATTTTATAAAGCTCAGACAAACTCTTAATATGCAGAGCCCTTTCTAAGACTTCATCCAAATGGGCTACAGGTGTGATCTTTAGCGCTTTGAGTACATTCTTTGGTACTTCTTTGAGATCCTTCTCATTCTCTTTGGGAATGAGAACAAACTTAATTTGCGCACGATGGGCTGCTAAAAGTTTTTCTTTGAGTCCACCAATAGGAAGAACCTTACCACGCAATGTGATCTCACCTGTCATGGCCACATCTTTACGTACAGGAATACGCATAAGAGCAGACGTAATACTTGTTGCCATGGTAATCCCTGCTGAAGGACCATCTTTGGGAATAGCGCCTTCAGGTACGTGAATGTGAATATCTATTTTTTCATAGAAATCTTTTTTCAAACCCATTTCACGGGCACGTGAACGCACCGCGCTCATGGCCGTTTGAGCAGACTCTTGCATCACATCACCAAGTTTACCCGTAATGGTTAACTTGCCTTTTCCCGGCATGATCGTGACTTCTATTTGCAGCATTTCGCCGCCCACTTCCGTCCATGCCAAGCCTGTTGAAATGCCTACTTCGTCTTTTTCTTCAGCCATACCAAAACGAAATTTTGGCACACCTAAAAAGTTGTGAATGTTTTTGGAGGATATCGGTGTTTTCTTGCGATCTTCACCTTTTTCGAGTTCAGCAATTTTACGAGCCACCTTACGGCAAACATTTGCTAGTTCACGCTCTAAATTACGCACACCCGCCTCTCTTGTATAGCGACGAATCACTGATCTTAATGCAGAATTTGAAAACTCAATCAGTTCTTTATTAAGACCATTTTGCTCCAATTGCTTTTTGATTAAATAGCGTACAGCAATATTGAGTTTTTCATCTTCTGTGTAACCAGCAATGCGTATGATTTCCATACGATCCAACAATGGCGACGGAATGCCATTAAGACTATTAGCCGTACAGATAAACATGACATCAGAAAGATCATAATCAAGATCAAGATAGTGATCATTAAAGCTGATGTTTTGCTCAGGATCCAAAACCTCTAAGAGGGCAGAAGCAGGATCTCCACGAAAATCCATGTTCATTTTGTCGACTTCATCCATGAGAAAAATGGGGTTATTAGAACCAGCCTTTTTCATGGACTGAATTATCTTACCAGGCATAGCCCCAATATATGTACGTCTGTGACCACGAATTTCCGCTTCATCACGCACACCACCAAGAGAAATACGCACAAATTTTCGATCACAAGCACGGGCAATAGACTTACCTAAAGATGTTTTCCCCACACCTGGAGGGCCAACAAGACAAAGGATCGGTCCTTTAACTTTACCAACCAGCTTTTGCACAGATAAATATTCTAAAATTCTTTCTTTGGTTTTTTTCAAACCATAGTGATCTTCATCAAGAATATCTTGAGCAATATGCAAATCGATATTGTCTTTGGTTTTATCTTGCCAAGGTAGAGAAATAATCCAATCAATGTAATTTCGTACAACAGTTGCCTCCGCAGACATGGGAGACATCATCTTGAGTTTTTTCACTTCTTTTTGAACTTTTTCGGTCGCCTCTTTGCTCATCTTTTTCTTTTTAATTTTGGCTTCCAGTTCTTGAATCTCACTATTGAAATCATCACGCTCACCCAACTCTTTTTGAATGGCTTGCATCTGTTCATTCAAATAGTATTCTTTTTGTGTCTTCTCCATTTGCTTTTTCACACGCGTGCGAATTTTCTTTTCTACTTGGAGAATTTCAATCTCACCATGCATGAGCGATAAAAGTTTTTCGAGTCGTTCACGAGGCACATCAATTTCTAATATTGTTTGCTTATCAGGAAGCTTTAAGTTGAGATGAGCCACAATCGTATCAGCTAATCGTGCTGGATCATCGATAACGGAAACAGATGAGAGCATTTCAGGTGGAATGCGTTTATTGAGTTTAACATAGGTTTCAAACGTTGACTTCACAGAACGCATGAGGGCTTCGAGCTCAACCGTAACCTCATTATCTTCCTGAATTTCTTCAACTTCTGCAATAAACATGGGATCTGTTTCCACATAACGCTTAACACGTGCCCGTTTATTACCTTCAACAAGGACTTTCACAGTACCATCAGGCAAACGAAGCAATTGTACAATACTACCAAGACAACCCACACTGTAAATATCTTCTGGCTTAGGATCATTGGTCTTAGCATTGATTTGCGTGACCAATAACACATCTTTTTCCTCATTCATGGCCTGATCAAGGGCACTTATCGACTTTTCACGCCCAACAAATAGGGGAACAACCATGTGTGGAAAGATAATGATATCTCTTAAGGGAAGCGCAGGAACAATTTTTGTTTTTGATTTTTTTTGTTCATCCATGAAAAAACCTCGTTTTTTACCCAAAAATTTGGGTTTGCTACAGACATCTCGAGACATAAAGCCACTATAGCTCTATTGTTACTCTTGATTAATAGCGGTTATTCATAATTTTATCCTGTTTGCAGTAATATTTTGCTGATTCGGAGCCAAAAAGTGGCAGTTGTCGTAATATTGCTTTTGTTAACTTAATGATAAGGTCAAATTCATGACTTGGCAAGGCTAATTGTAAAAAAAACATGGTTATGGCTATTTTTTGATGGGTTAATGCGTCTTTTTTTATGCTTGACTCTTAATTTTTGGTAGATCATGGGTTGTTTTTAGCTTTTAGGTACTCCTTTTCATGTTATTACATAAATAATAACGATAACCGAAAACCTAGAACCAAAGACCTATGAAAACAGGCATATTTTGGGATGAACGCTGCACAAAACATGAAGTATCTCGTGGACACCCTGAATCTCCTCACCGTTTGTGGGCTATTAACGAAACCATCAAAAAACACCCCTCTCTAATAAATAGTAAACCACGCATGGCAACAACAGAAGAAATTCTCTCTATTCATACCCAGGCCATGATAGAAAAAGCAGAACAAAGCCGTGGACAACCCCTATCGTATTTAGGTCATGAGATGGCTGCTAACGAGTTTACCGCTGAAGCCGCTTTTCTAAGTGCTGGGTCTACTATAGATCTTGTTGACGCTATTGAAGCCGGTGAGCTAGACAATGGGTTTTCCTTTCCCCGACCACCAGGCCACCATGCAGAACACGATCGTCCCATGGGATTTTGTTTATTTAATAACATTGCCATTGCAGCTCAGCACCTCATCACAAAACGAGGTTTATCCCGCATTGCCATTGTAGATTACGATGTCCATCATGGCAATGGCACACAAGGTAGTTTTTATGATCGCAAAGATGTCCTCTTTGCCTCTATCCACCGCTATCCTTTTTACCCGGGAACAGGTGCCAAACAAGAAATAGGTGCTGGACAAGGAAAAGGCTACACTGTTAACGCCCCTCTTCCTGGTTATAGTGATGATCATGTTTATCAAAAAACTTTTGATGACATCATTGTAAAAGCTGTTGATGATTACAAACCTGAATTTATTCTTGTCTCTGCTGGCTATGATGCCCACGAACGCGATTACATGGGTGGCATGAGCCTTACCAAGGCTGGTTTTCAACACATGAATGAACAACTCTTAGCTCTTGCAAACAAACACTGCTCTGGAAAAATCGTCTTTGTCTTAGAAGGTGGTTATGACATGAAAGGTTTGCAAGAAGGGGTGGAATCTGTGTTTGAAACACTAGTCTAACGTCTGTCGTCTGTCATGAGACTTACAACCCTGCTACGGACCCTAGCCTGCCGCGCCGAAGCTAACAGCGAAGGCGGGCGAACCCGCGATACCAAGATACCCCATCGGCCCAAAGTTCCCAAGCCCCTCAGATCCCCAGAACCCCCAAACATCCCGACATATCCTCCATGACATAATCCGCACCCTCATTTAAAAGAACATCCACACCAACAGGCCCTGTGGCCACGCCAATGACTTTGGCACCAGCGGCTTTACCCGCACGCACATCGTAAATAGTGTCGCCAATAACAAAAACCTCACTAGGTTCTTGGCCTATAAGCTTAATCCCTTTTTCAATGCCCTTTTTTGTTAGCTCAGCCCTATCTTCTGAATCATCTGAAAAACCACCAAACTTAAAATAGTGGTTAAGATTACCACGTGCTAACTTATAGCGACCTGTTTTTTCTAAATTCCCCGTGGCCAATCCCAGAGCAACATCTTCACACGTCATGAGTTTATCTAAGGTATCTTGTACAAAAGGAAGAATTTTATAGTTCCCCACACCTTGAAGTGTGTGTTTGAGATGTTCAGTATAGCGGACCACAATATCATCTAGTTCATCCGATTTGGGATCACGTTCTAATTTTTCATTAAAGATACGACGAATAATGGCAAGATCAGTGAGACCATGAAAACTAAAGGTAAACCATTTATCTTTACTGTCAAACTTATCTTGAAAAGCGAGTTCCAACGCCAAACCAGCAGAACCACCGGATTGAATTAACGTAGAATCAATGTCGAACAATACTAATTTCATAGTAACAACCCTCCCCTCCTTTGTCCGCCAGAGGACGGATCAGCCTCTGGCTGATAAGGAGGGGATTAAGGGGAGGTAGATTTAAAGCCTTCTACCTCTCCCGCCCTTCGGGCACCCTCTCCTTACAAAGGAGAGGAGTTCTATAAATAATAAAAAAAACTAGAGACCAGAGACCAGCGACTAGTACTTTACCTTAGCCCTCTTAATCCGCCCACCTGCTTTTCTCAGCTTTCTCTCAACAGATTCATAGCCACGATCAATATGATAGACGCGATGTATGTCGGTAACACCACGTGCTGCTAAACCAGCTAAAACAAGAGAGGCACTCGCGCGTAAATCTGACGCCATCACTGGCGCTGATTGCAGCTTGTCCACACCACGAATGATAACGGTATTACCTTCAACCTGAAGATCAGCACCCATGCGCACGAGCTCAGGCACATGCATAAAACGATTTTCAAAAATCGTTTCTGTAATCGTTGATGTGCCCTTTGCTAAGGTCAGCATGGTCATGAACTGGGCTTGCAGATCTGTCGCAAAACCAGGATAAGGTGCTGTTTTAATATCTGTGGGGAGAATATCTTTAGGGCCCACAACACGCACTTTGTTACCATGCGTTTCAATTGTAGCCCCGACATCTTTGAGCTTTTGAATGAGCGCGGCCACATACTCTGTTTCCACATCTTCAATCATGACATCACCACGTGTCATGGCTGCCGCAATCATATAAGTACCCGCTTCAATGCGATCAGCAATCACACGATGTGTGGCACCGTGTAATTTCTCAACACCATTAATTGTAATCACAGCTGTACCAGCACCGGAAATTTGAGCGCCCATTTTATTCAAGAGGTTGGCCAAATCAACCACTTCAGGTTCACGTGCCGCATTTTCAATAATAGTTTGTCCTTTTGCTAAGGCGGCTGCCATCAGAATGTTTTCTGTGCCTGTAACCGTAACCACATCAAAAACAATACGCGCCCCTTTTAAACGAGAACAACTTGCTTCTACATAACCTTCTGCCAGCTTAACTTTAGCCCCCATATCTTCTAAGGCTTTTAAGTGTAAATTAATAGGACGGGCACCAATCGCACAACCACCAGGCAAAGAAACACGTGCTTTACCATTACGAGCAACTAAAGGACCCAAAACAAGAATGCTGGCACGCATTTTTCGCACAAGCTCATAAGGCGCTTCAAAATTTTTTATTTTTTTTGCCTGCATGGAAATACGATTCATCAGCAAGGTGGTTTGCACACCCAAAACTTCTAATAATCTATCCATGGTTTTGACATCATAAAGTTTTGGGAGATTTGTCAGAATCACTTTATCGCTTGTCAACAATGATGCCGCCATTAAGGGTAAGGCAGCATTTTTTGAACCACCAATTTTTATTTTTCCTTTAAGGGGCCTTCCGCCCTCTATAACAATTTTATCCATAAATCGGTTCTCAGTTATCGATTATCAGTTATTGGTTAGCAGTTTTTGGTTATCGTTCCCGATGAGGCACCGGCAAAGGAATACTCATAAGGTACTGGAGCACTTACTTTATTATGTGCCTTGCCTAATGCTTGGTCCAAATCTGCAATAACATCATCATGATGTTCAGCGCCAACACATAAGCGAATAAGATTTGATGGGATATCTGCCATCTTGCGACCTTCTTCACCTTGTTGCGAATGAGTAGAAATAGCAGGAATAGTTGCCACAGATTTAATTCGCCCCAAATCCGTTGCCCTCCAAATACGCTCTAAGGCATCAAAAACATTTCGTGTGGCCTGTGTGCCATCTTTTACACGCAAAGCCATGAGATGACCATAGCGATTAACAGGTTTTTGATATTGAGAATCATGCTCTGCATCTACTAAGAATAAATATTTGCTCGCCAAAGAATGAAGAGAATGACTTTCAAGTCCTAAATAATCAACCTGTTCTATTTGAGAATGATTTTCTAAAAACTCAGCGACAACCATTGTATTACGACTCAGCAAATCCATTTTAGAACGCAGGGTCCTCATATCATTTAGGGTCAAAATGGCATTCATGGGAGAAATGCTTTGCCCATTATCTCTATTAGGTAATGTTTTAAGATACATGGCAAAATCTTTTTTCATTTCTTCTGGGCCAAACCTGCTCACAATATTTTTTCTACTAATCACAGCACCAGCAACTCCAAAACCTGAAGTTGTTAGAGATTTTGTTACAGACTGAATAGTAATATCAGCACCCCAAGTAATAGGTCTTAATAGGGCTGGTGAAGCAACTGTATTGTCAATAATAACGGGAACACCTTGCGAATGAGCAAGCTTAGCAACAGCTTCTAAATCAAAAAAGGCCTGACCAGGATTAGACGGCATTTCGCCATAAACAAAACGTGTATTATCATCAATTTTAGACTCCCACTCATTCATATCAGCAGAATTAATAATCCAACGACATTCTATTCCTTTTTCTTCCATCTTGCGAATGGCAAATTGTTGAAAAGTTCCCCCATAAACCTGACAAGTTGATACAAAATTTATCTTTTGATTTGGATTTTTTGGATCAACGGCTAGAAATGGTTCCGTAGCACTAAAAATGGCTGCCATCCCAGAAGATGTTGCACAACATGATGTTTCTCCATCAAAACCATAGCCCTCTAGAAGAGCCATTGTATGTTCAAAGTAATACATAGAAGGATTAGCAATACGTGAATAGCACCAAGTAGGCACCTGATAAGCGAGTGCGGCTTCCATTTCATCAGAATCACGATAAGCCTGAGAAGAACTCATATATATGGGCTCGATAATTGAGCCTTGATTAAAATTAAGAGCTTCATTCATGGTATACAAGCCATGAACAGCAATAGTGTCAAACTTGCATTTCTTTAGTTTTGCTATATCTTCTGCCTTTCTTTCAG
>Ga0233437_1005551_pt1 | contig 13565 bp, 13 predicted proteins | sample SI_122_August201_FD_182714 | JGI IMG/M metagenome (GOLD analysis project Ga0233437, IMG submission 182714) | Seawater microbial communities from Saanich Inlet, British Columbia, Canada - SI_122_August2016_200_MG | ecosystem: Environmental > Aquatic > Marine > Inlet | place: Canada: British... | reverse complement strand
GGTTCACTCTCCCGACGGGTTAACCTTTATTTTTGATCATTATGCGCCGGCCTCCAGCATTCATCAGGCTGAGAACCATAAATTGATGCGCAGTTTTTGCCATGACCAGGGTATCAAGCTCCTTTTTGATGTGGATTGCGGTGTCTGCCATCAGGTCATGGTTGATCACGGGCTTGTCTTTCCAGGCATGATTCTCATTGCCACGGATTCACATACCACAACCCACGGGGCCTTTGGCGCGTTTGGAACAGGTGTGGGGGCCACGGATCTGGCCGTGATCATGGCCACGGGCCACCTGTGGCTGAAGGTGCCACAAATAATCCGAATCAATTTAAGCGGCCGTCTCTCCCCCGGAGTCTATGCCAAAGATATTATTTTGCATATTATCGGTGAACTTGGTGCTGACTACGCCATCTACAAGGCCGTGGAATTTGCCGGCCCCGTTGTGGATAAATGGTCAGTATCGGAAAGGATGGCCCTGTGCAACATGACCACGGAAATGGGAGCTAAAACCGCCTATATCCAACCTGATAAGGTAACTATTGATTTTCTTTCAAAAAAAATCAATAAATCCTTTGATATCATTGAAACGGATATGGATTTTAAATATGCTGAGGAGCTTTTTTTTGATGTATCCCGGATCGGCCCTCAATTGGGCATCCCCCACAGCGTAGACAATGTTCGCCCCCTTGCACAGCTTGTGGGAACAAAGATCCATCAGGCCTTTCTCGGCAGCTGTACGGGCGGACGGGCAGAAGATATCGCAGTGGCTGCCAGGATACTTGAAGGAAAACATATCAGTCCGGATATAAGATTTGTTGTTGCTCCCGCATCCAAGCAGGTTTTTCTGGATGCCCTGCGCCTGGGTGATGTGGAAAAACTGGTGGCGGCCGGTGCAAGCTTTGTGACACCGGGATGTGCTGCATGCCTGGGCACCCATCAAGGTATACTGGCTGCAGGAGAAGTCTGTATCGCATCCACTAACCGTAATTTTCCAGGCCGTATGGGACACGTAAAATCATCTATCTATCTTGGCTCGCCGGCATCCGTGGCAGCAGCAGCGCTGGCCGGGGAAATCAAAGATCCATCAGAGATAATCAAACAGGCCGGTCAGGAGACATCATGAAAACTCTTATACAGGGCCAGGCATTTGTGTTTGGTGATAATCTGGATACGGATCAGATCTATCCCGGGAAATATCTGGAATTATCCGACACCAGGGATATTAAAAAACATGCCTTGGAAGGTGCAGATCCGGATTTCATAAAAAAATTCAAACCTGGAGATATAATTGCCGGGGGCAGCAATTTTGGTTGCGGGTCAAGCAGGGAGCATGCCACCATAGCCTTGAAAGGCCTTGGTTCAGGTGCCATCCTGGCGGAATCATTTGCCCGGATTTTTTATAGAAATGCCATCAACCTTGGAGTCCTGCTGCTGGTTTGCCCGGGTATCCGGAAAAGTGTATCCCAGGGTGATATATTGAAAGTAAATGTTGAGATCAGCAGGGTGTATAACCAGTTCACTGGAGAAGAACTTGAAATTCAGCCCCTTTCAGATTATGTTCTGGATATTCTGCGGATGGGTGGTATCAAGCCTTTAGTGAAACGTCAACTGCAGGAGATGGAATCCAGATAATTTTTAACAGGTATCAGATAAAAAGCAGCCACACCTCACTGATGAGCTGATAGAGCAAAGGGTAATATCATTCAAGGTTTTCCTCATCCCTGATTTTTTTTAATACTCCGGTTTAATCTATATTAAATCTGGTATGACCAGTCATAAAATTCAATCTTATTTAAATGAAATCCTTAAAGTTAATCTGATGAACCAAATATTGGAAATATTGTCCAAGAATGCCTTATTTTCCCGAAAAAACTATTTGACAACAAAGGACTGATGTGGTTTTATGTACCAGGTCAGACCAGATAGTAATCATCATAGATTGGTTGCTCTGAATAGGACTCTGAACTGATTTTTCAGTAAAAAAATAAAATTGAAAAAAACATCAATATTTGGTTATGGAGGCTAAATGGCAAAGTTTTTAGAACACCAAGGGAAAGAATTTTTTAAGCAGTCTAAAATTCCTATTCCTGAAGGCATAGTGGTCAGCACGCCTGAAGAGGCAAAAGCAGCAGCGCTGAAACTGGCAAGACCAGTTGTGATCAAGGCCCAGGTACATGCCGGAGGCAGGGGAAAAGCCGGTGGGGTTAAGTTTGCTGATACACCGGAACAGGCAAACACTTTGGCCGGTGAAATTTTAGGAATGGATATCAAGGGACTTGAAGTTAAACAGGTTCTGGTTGAGGAACAATTGGATATTGTACAGGAGTTTTATGCCGGGGTTATTATCAATTCCGCCCAGGAGGTTCGGGGGCCAGTTCTCATGTTCAGCCCTGAAGGGGGAATGGATATTGAATCTGTGTCCCAGGACAAAATTGCAACCATGAATGTGGATGTTATCAAAGGATTAATGCCCTATGATACATTAAACATGGTCGCGTCCATGGGCGTTACAGGCAAAGCGCTGAGACAGATCGCGGATATTGTGTTCAAGCTTTTTAAGGTGTTTCAAAAGATGGATTGCCGAACACTTGAGATTAATCCTTTGGTATTAACTGCTGACAACAAGGTTCTGGCTGCAGATTGCCGTATGGCCGTTGATGACCAGGCCCTTTCAGACATCCGGAGCTGGGTATTAAAATCGGGCGTGAATTCTTAAAGGAACCCACAGAGTTTGATCTTATCGGCTGGTCTTTTGAAGCCAGCGATTTTCGGGGTACAAGCTATGTTGCTGAAATGGCAGCCCCTGAAGAGGTCGCCCAAGGCGGTTATGTTGGGTACCACGGCATTGGCGGAGGTGCTGCCATGATCGGCATGGATGCCCTAAACAGGGTGGGATTAAAAATTGCTGATTATGCAGATACCAGCGGGAATCCAACGGCATCCAAAGTCTATAGAACCACTAAACTGATCATGTCCCAGCCGGGCATTGAAGCATATTTCCTTGCAGGATTCATGATGGCCAACCAGGAACAATGGCACCATGCCCATGGGGTGGTCAAGGCATTGAGGGAAGAGCTTCCAAAAAAACCAGGTTTTCCTGTTGTGCTTTTGCTGTGCGGAAACAAGGAAAAGGAATCCCAGGAGATTTTAAAGGAAGGGTTGGCAGATCTGGATGCCAGGATCGAAATATATGATCGGGATCGGGTCTACGATGCCACATTCATTGCAGGCAGAGTCAAAGCGCTGGTGGATGAATATCATGAAAAACAATCATTATCATAGAGGGAAAAACAAATGGAATTTCATGAGAGAACAATAAAAATCATCATTGATGAATCCAAATGTGATGGTTGCACAACCCATGCCTGTGTGGATGCCTGTAAGACTTTTTCCAGGGGTATTCTGGGTTTAAAAGATGGAAAACCCGTTGTGGAAGACTCTGCTGATGAGCTGGCGCGAAAAGGAACGGAATGCCTGGCCTGTGAATACGAATGCTGGTTCAGGGGGAATGGTGCGATTACCATTGAAGTACCTATCAAAGGTTTATCCGAATACAGACAAAGACACGGAACAAATTAGCAGGGGGGCAAGATGTCCATATTATTGGATGAAAATACAAAGGTTGTTGTACAGGGACTGACAGGAAGAGAAGGTTCTTTGCGGTCACAATTTATGAAAGAGTATGGAACAATGGTGGTGGCTGGAGTGACACCGGGCCGCGGAGGAGCAGAGGTCCATGGCATTCCAGTGTTTGATACTATAAAAGAAGCCATCAAACAGGTTGGGATGATTGATGCTGCAGTTACCTTCATCCCCGGTCCTGCTTTGAAAAGTGCAGTTTATGAAGCCATTGATGCCGGCGTTAAATTTGTGGTTTCTCCCGTGGAGCGCATCCCGGTCCAGGATGTTATTGAAATGGTCCATTATGCTTTGAAAAATGATGTAAAGCTTCTGGGTCCCGGAAGTCTCGGGCTGATCAGTCCAGGCCGGGCAGCCATCGGCTGGTTGGGAGGAAGTTTGGAATGGGCTCGAGCATTGTTCGATCCAGGTCCTGTTGGAGTTATTTCCCGGAGCGGAGGACAGTCCGGTACCGTGCCCTGGGCTCTAAAGGTAGCAGGACTTGGTATCAGTACGGCCCTGCACATAGGCACAGAGCCTGTACTGGGGATGACCATGGCAGATATCCTTAAAATGTTTGAGACGGATGACCAGACAAAAGCAGTAGCGATTTTTGGTGAAATCGGTGGAACCCTTGAAGAGGAAGCAGCCGACTGTGTTGCCAATGGAGAGTTTACAAAACCCCTGGTGGTTTTTATTGCAGGAGCCTGGGCACCTGAGGGTATGCGGTTTTCCCATGCCAGCAGTATTGTTGAAAAAGGCCGTGGAACTGCACAGGGTAAGATGAAAGCATTGACTGAGGCCGGAGCCCACATTGTGGACAGTCCGGAAAAGATAGCTCCGAAAATCAAAGAATTAATTAATGCATAATTAAATTAGGTATAACTAGATAACTAAATCATATTAAAAGGAGAAAATTATCATGGCAGTTATGAGATCCGTGTTTTACGTACCCAGCAATAATGAAAAAATGGTAACCAAGGCAACCAGCATTGAGGTTGACATATTAACTCTGGACCTTGAAGATTCAGTACCCCCGGCGGAAAAAGTCAAGGGACGTGAAATGATCAAAAAGTATCTTGATTCAGCCAGAGCAGAACAAAAAGCAAAATATTTCTATGTTAGAATTAACAATTGGGAAACCGAGATGACCAACGACGATCTTGAGGCTGTTGTCTATCCGGGTCTTGATGGTGTATGTCTGGCAAAATGTGGCAGCAAAGAGAATGTGACGCGTCTGGCATGGAAACTTGAAGAGTTGGAACAAAGAAGGGGAATGAAAGTCGGTTCTGTTGCCATCCAGCTGCTCATTGAAACCGCCAAAGGGGTTATCAATGCCCATGAAGCGGCAACAGCAAGCCCCAGAGTCGGTTCCCTGATATTTGGAGCTGTAGATTATACAAAAGACATGCGCGTTACCTTGACATCTGAAGGCCAGGAACAGCTTTATGCAAGGTTTTATACAGCAGTCGCAGCTAGAGCTGCCGGATGTGTTGCAATTGATTGCCCCTATGTAGCATTCCAGGATATGGAAGGGTATAAAAAAAGTACTGAGGAAGGTCACCAGATGGGATATGAAGGCAGAATGCTGATTCATCCAAGTCAGATCCAACCTGCACACGAGATTTACACCCCTTCGGCAGAAAGTATTGAATGGGCAGAAGGCGTGAAAAAAGTATTTGAAGAAGAAGGTATTGCAAAAGGCACAGCCGCAGTTACCTATCTTGGTAAGATGGTTGATACACCTGTATATGAAAATGCCATGCAGATTCTGCGCACCATGGAAGAGATTCAAGCTGCCGACGCATAATAAGCATTGTTCAGTTAAAGTTATAAAGCTGTGACCCGGGTTGTTAACCGCCACCCGGGTCATATTGTTGTAAAGTCCCATTGTCTCAAAGTCCATGGTTAATAGTAATTGGTTTAATTGTAATTGATTAATTGTAATGAAAATTATAAAATCAGGCGATAACAGGTCATTTTTTAATAAAATTTAAAAAGGAAATAAAATGGTTCTAGCACAATTATCCGTATATCCCATGGGTGAAGGTACAAGTTTAGGTAGATTTGTGAAAAAAGGAATTCAGGTAATAAAAGATTCAGGATATACTTATAGCGTTGGCGGGCTTTCCACGGCCATTGAAGTCCCTGACCTGGATTCTTTGTTTGCTTTGGTAAAAGAGGTACGTGACGTCCACCTAAACGAGGGGGCAAAACGTGTTGTTGTTGATTTGAAAATAGATGACAGAAGGGATAAGGACGCTACGCTGACCAGTAAAATTAATTCAGTTACTTAGTTCTCTACGCTAAATTGATTTCTTATATAAAACAAGAATGTATCGGTTTAAAAAATACGGATTTCAAGCTTATCTTGTGGGAAACAAGATGATCAAAACGCCTTTCGATGAATGGACCAGCAGGTATGACAGCTGGTTTGAAACTCCAAGCGGCACTCTCATCAAGCAGTATGAATCTGAAATGCTGCTTAAACTTCTAAATCCTCTTCCCAAGGAAAAAATTCTTGATGTGGGCTGTGGAACAGGGATTTTTACCATGGATGTGATGGCTTTCGGGCCAATGATTACAGGCATTGACATATCCGAGCCCATGCTCAGAAAAGCTATGGATAAAACAAGTCAATCCGGCTTCACCGGTATTTGCGCAGATATGTGTGCGTTGCCCTTTGCAGATAATAGCTTTGATAAAGTTTTATCCATGACGGCCATTGAATTTGTAGAAGATGCAAAAAAGGTAATTGATGAACTTGACCGGGTGACTAAAAAAGGAGGGTCTATTGTGGTAACCACCCTCAACAGCCTGAGTCCATGGGCAAATAGAAGGCTTAATGCAGCAAAAAAAGGGCATGATTTATTTAACAAAATTTTTTTCAGATCTCCGGATGAAATGCGGTCCCTTGTTCCGGCAAATTCTGTTGTAAAAACAGCAATTCATTTTCAAAAAGAAGATTGCCTTTCAGAACTGGTAAACATAGAACGTCAGGGAAAAGAAAATCATTCTGATAAAGGTGCCTTTTTGGCTGTTCAATGGAATAAAATCCAAGGAAACGCAGGCACATAAAGCAGTTGTGTTAAATAAGGAAAAATTATGGTTAATAAAAATTTTATTCGCGAACTGGAAACAATAGTTGGAAAATCCAATGTCTCTGTAACCACTACGGGTATTGAATTATACTCCTATGATGCTTCACTGGTAAAAGGAAATCCCGGGGTTGTTGTGTTTCCTAAAAATACCAGAGAGGTTTCCCAATTAGTGCAGGCAGCCAATAAACAAGGAATTGACATTATTCCCCGCGGCTATGGTACCAATTTGTCCGGCGGCACTATTTCAGTCACAGAGGGCCTTGTGATCTGTATGTCCCGATTCAATCAAATTCTGGCCATAAATCCTGAAAGTCGATATGCAGTTGTTCAGCCCGGGGTGACTAATCTGGAAGTGCAACAGGCCCTGGCCAAAGTGGGTGCGTTTTATGCTCCGGACCCGGCCAGCCAGAAGGTGTCTACTCTTGGTGGCAACGCAGGTGAGAATTCCGGTGGCCCCCTTTGTCTTAAATATGGTGTCACCTCTAACCATATCCTGGGTATGGAAATGGTTATGCCTGACGGTGAAATCCTAGAAATAGGTGGGCCTGCCCTGGATCCTCCCGGTTTTGATCTGCGTGGCCTCTTAGTAGGCAGTGAAGGAGGTTTTGCTATTATTACAGCGCTGACTTTGCGAACACTACCCAAAACCCAATCTGTTATTACCATGCTTGCAGTTTATGATGATATTTCCTCGGCTGCCCAGTCTGTTTCAAAAATCATATCAGCCGGAATTGTCCCCAATACCCTTGAAATGATGGATGCAACAGTCATTGAAGCTGTTGAGGCCAGCGGGCCATGCGGGTATCCTACAGATGCAGCCGCCGTATTGATTATTGAGGTTGAAGGCATGACCATGGGTCTTAAGGAACAGGCCGAGCAGATTAAAAAAATATGCATGGCCAACCAATGCCGGGATATCAAAACCGCCAAGAATCAGGCAGAACGCGATCTTTTGTGGAAGGGCCGGCGAGGCGCCTTTGGTGCCATTGCCCGCCTGGCCCCGAATTATCTTGTGAATGATGCATGTGTGCCAAGGACCAGTCTGCCGAAAGCCCTGGAAAAGGTTAATATCATCGCCAATAAATATGGTTGCCGGGTGGGTAACGTATTTCATGCCGGTGATGGAAACTTGCATCCTCTTTTAATGTTTGACTCACGTAATCCAAAAGAGCTGGAACAGGTACATAAAGCCGGATGGGATATCATGAAAGCCTGTGTTGAGCTGGGTGGAACCATATCAGGAGAGCATGGTATAGGTCGGGAAAAACAAAAGGCTATGAGAATGATTTTTTCCGGCGATGATTTAAATACTCAGCAATCTATAAAATCTGCTTTTGACCCGCAAAATGTGCTAAATCCCAATAAGGTGATCCCGCTTCCCAAATCACCGGGCCTTCCTTTAGAGCCTGGTGAGCCCACAATATTTAAACGACTGGGGGGAGAATCGTGTGGCGGGGTTCTTGAGGCAATGAATGCCATTAAGGAAGCAAACACTGCCAAAGAGCCTTTGATCGCAGTTGGAGCCGGCACTTTTGGTCATTATGGCAATCAAACCCGGCAGGGAGTTAAATCTGTTTGTACACTGGCCATGACTGACATCATAGAGTATGATTCTGACAACCAGTTTATCACCATAGGGGCAGGAATGTCTTTAAAGGGGCTTCAAAAAATTCTGGGAGAAAATAATCAATGGTTGCCTCAACGCCCTCCTTTTTTTGACACCAAAGCCACCACGGGTTCTCTGATCGCCATGGGCTGCAGCGGACCGGAACGTATGTTCTATGGGGCTCCCAGAGACTTTTTGCTGGGACTCAGGTATATTGACAGCCAGGGCAGGATGATTTCCACGGGAGGTAAGGTGGTTAAAAATGTTGCCGGATATGACATGACCCGTCTTTTGACCGGGAGCAACGGGACCTTGGGAATGATCACCGAGGCCACCTGGCGAGTTTCCACAAGACCTGAACTTAGTATGGCAGTATCTGCAACAGGCGATCTTACAACCTGCTTTAATGTCGCGCTTACGCTCATGAATGCCAACCTTTTTCCAGCCTTTATAACAGCTGTTCCCAAAGATAATTTTTCAGGACAATTTCCAGATCAATGGAAAATGGTGGTGGGGTTTGAAGGCCTTTTTAAAGTTGTTGAACATCAGGTTGAAAAATGCTCTCTTTTGTTAGGCAGCAATAAATTAAAAGCCGGGGAAACATGGGCTTATGACCTGATCGATGGCTGTTTTTTGTATGATTTTGATAAAATAGCACTTGCCCCTTATATTTTGAAGGCCGGGGTTGCATTGGAAAAGATGCCGGATATTATCAATGCAATCACTGCCTTGGAAACACCCAATGAATGGCTCCTTGATTTTGGATGCGGCAGGATATTTGGTGCTCTGGATTCACTGGAATCAGACCATTGGAGTTCACTCGGCCGCAAGGCCATATCCCTTGGCGGTTATGTACAGCTTGAAAAAGCGCTGGAATCCTTTAAAAGTGAACAGGATGTTTTCGGAGAGGTCAGGCCGGAATGGACTTTGATGCACAAGATCAAAAGGGCTGTGGATCCTCATTCCCTGTTTGCGCCTGGACGTATGCCCGGAAAAGAAGGACATGGGCTTTAAAGCCGAATAAGGAGAAGTACGCTAAATGGATATTCTTGAAGATTACGATGCAATTTCACAATGTAATAAATGCGGTTTTTGCCAGGTGGCCTGTCCCGTGTTTCGTTCAACAGGCCATGAATCCGGTGTTGCCAGGGGACGACTGGCATTGATGCGCGCCATTATAGAAGATCGTGTTCAATGGTCCAAGGAACTTGAAGATCCTTTGTTTAACTGCCTGGGCTGTGGCGCTTGCACTTCCAATTGTTTTGGTGCAGTTCCCACACCTGATCTCGTCATTAAGGGCCGAGCAGAATATCTGGAAAAAGTCGGAAGAAAACCCATTCACAAATTGTTGTTTGAACAATTGCTTCCCTATCCCAAGCGATTACACATGGCGGCACGGGCAGCTGCCCTGGGGAAAAACTCAGGTATGTCAAAGGTTGCCAAGGCACTGGGTCTTTTAAGGATTCTGGGCAGGGATTTTGCTAAAGCTGAAAACATTGTTGAAAAACTTCCCTCTAAACCCTTTAGGGGAATTGTTAAGCCAGGTGTTTACAAAGGGCAGGGAGAGTCGCTCCGCATTGGTTTTTTCGTAGGCTGCGGCGTTGATGTTATACAGCAGGAGGCTGGGTTTGCAAGCTTAAAGATATTGAAAAAAATTGGTAAAACAGTGACTATTCTTGATAACTGCTGCTGTGGTCTGCCAGCCTGGACATATGGTGATATCAATGCAGCTCAAAAACTGGCATTGAAAAACCTTGAAACCTTTTCATCCCAATCATTAGATGTAATTGTCACAGACTGCTCAAGCTGTGCTGCATTTTTAAAAAAATACTCTAAGGTATTTGAAGGTGATAAAAACAATCATGATTTTGCCAAGAGCCAGACCCCTCTTTTCCAGGATATGGTGGAATTTCTTTTTAAAAACAAATATGCAGCGGTTCCAAGCAAATCTCCTGTTGTAGTGACATATCATGATCCCTGTCATGCGGTTCGTGGACAGGGTATATCCAAAGAAAACAGGGAAATTTTAAAAGCAATTTCCGGAGTGGAATTCAGAGAGATGCCGGAAGCGGATTGGTGCTGCGGTGGTGCCGGTTCATATGCATTGACTCATTATGATCTTTCCATGAAGGTGCTGGATAGAAAGATGGATAATGTGAATTCTACTGGAGCAGATTTTCTTGTGACCTCTTGTCCTGCCTGTATGATTCAATTGTCCCATGGTGTACGGCGGCATGGAATGAAGACAAAGGTCTGTCACATATCTGAGATCGTTACCGGCATTGGACACAAAGGGGAATAAGTAAATATTCAAATTTTTTGAAAACCAATATTTTGACATTCTGCATCTTTTGTTATAAGAAATCAGACTTGTCGCATTTAAACCTTAAAACGGGTGGAATGAATAAAAATGGCAGATTTTCAACCAATTAAACAAGTTAAAGTTTCAAGCTTGATTGTTGATCAGATAAAGTCCCATATCATTAATGGTGATTTAAACCCAGGAGATCCGCTTCCTTCTGAAAGGGAGCTGATGAAGTTTTTTGGTGTGAGTCGGTCCTCATTGAGGGAAGCATTGAAAATTCTTGATACCATTGGATTTGTGGAGATCTCTCAAAGAAAACGTACCCGGGTTAAATCACTTGTGCCGGGTAGCTTTATAGAGCCCATTCGCCGCCTTTTAAAGGAAGATATAAATACTGTTTTAGAGGTCCATGATGTCAGACGGTGCATGGAGTCCTGGAATGCTTATTACGCTGCCCAAAGGTCAACAAAAGATGATATCAAACGGTTGGGGCTAAATATTGAATCCATGGAAAAGGTGATCACAAAGAAAAAGAGCCTTATAGAAGATGATGCAGCATTTCACCTTGCAATATCCGGGGCAACCCATAATAAAATTCAGACCCATTTAATGTTTTCCATATATGCACTTATCCAGAGTACGGTTGGTATTTGCTATGAAACCAGTGAAAGTATAGAAATATTGGAGGAGCATAAAGAAATTTACTGGGCCATAAAGGATAAAAATCCAGCTCTGGCCCGGGAGAAAATGAATATTCATCTGGATAATGTTCTTTCCCGAATCCATAAGTTTTTTGAAAAGAAATCAAAATAGCATTGGATTATTTTGGATTTACAAAAACATGTTTATGAATACAAAAAAATTTGTAATTGTTCAGCCCGTTAAAAAAAGTTATCCCCAAAGCCCTGTCTGATGGATATTTGCAGGAGGTTAAGCGTTTAGCATCGAAACAAATATCCATCAGACAGGGCGGTTTCAAGCGGAAGAGCTGAATAATTACAAAAATTTTTTTAATAATCAAAGAAGGTTGATATAGTTGTAATACACAATCCCAGCAGTAAAGGCCCCAATGTATCTCCAGATCCTGAAAATCTTTATTGATATTGTCACTCCCGTATTTTTTCTGATCCTTCTGGGGTACTATGTCGGCCCACGCCTGGAATTGGATGCCAAAACATTGTCCAGGACTGCCTATTTTCTTTTAGTGCCCTGTTTTGTGTTTGACATAATCAGCAGGGTGGATATTGATATTGCCGTGGCAGGCCAGATGATTCTGTATACCAGTTTGACTCATATATTGGTTGCTCTGACTGCTTTTATCATAGCCAGACTTTTGAATCGTTCCAGGGAGATTACAGCAGCCTTTGTCATTATTGCCACCTTTGGGAATGTGGGAAATCTAGGCCTTTCCATTATTGACTTCAGGCTGGGTCAGGCTGCCCAGACTTCCGCCACCATCTATTTTATTACTATTCTTCTGGTGTCCTTTGTGATTTGTGTCGGGATTTCAAGCTGGACCCGGGGAACGGGTTTGTCAGCAGTACTTTCAGTTTTTAAAACACCTGCCTTGATTGCAATGGTACCGGCCCTGTTTTTTTATGGAACCGATTTAGAGCCGCCTTTGTTTTTATCCAGGATCACAGGTCTTTTAGGACGGGCCATGATCCCAGTGATGCTGGTAACCCTGGGGGTTCAGTTATCAGGCCTGGGTAAATTCAATTTCAGTCGTGATGTGGTCACAGCTTCTTGTCTGCGCCTTATAGCAGCCCCTCTTATCGCCTTTGGATTGAGCTTTGTTTTTTCTCTGTCTGGAATGGAAATTCGTTCAGGGATTCTCCAGGCCGGTATGCCTGTGGCAGTTCTGGGATCCATTATTGCCATTGAATATAATATTTTCCCAAAATTTGTTACCACGGCAGTATTATTCAGTACTTTGGCAAGTCTTCTGACATTGACTATTTTATTATATCTTATATAGTTAGTGCCTGACCGAAAAATATAGTCTAAAGGGACACACAGCATGGGAAAAAACAATTTGATCAAACTAATGTCGGAAAAGGCTGCCGGTGTTGGAACGATTGTCCATGAAATATCTTGTGTTTCTGAAGCCATTCAATATGCAGTTGATCTGAACCGGGAAAAAAAGTTTAAAACCCTGACCTGTCCTGGTCTGGATAAAAAAGACAGCGATTCATTGCAGGATTTGTGCAAATCTTCAGGCATGAATTTTTTAAAAGAACCCCTTAGAAATCATGCCTCTTCTATAGACACCTCACTCACCTGGGTGGATTATGGTATTGCGGAAACAGGTTCCTTGATGCTGGTATCTGACTCTGAAGATATCCGTATGGCCACCATGCTGGCCAAGATTCATGTGGCCATGCTGTCCATTACAAAAATAAGGCTGAACACTGAACAAATTGAAGTTGAGCTGGATGAAATTCTGAAAAAAGACTCTCCATCCTATACGGCTTTTATTACGGGCCCCAGCAGGACGGCTGATATTGAACGGGTACTGGCCATCGGTGTACATGGTCCTGTTGAGCTTCATCTGCTTTTGATAAAGGAGATGCAGTCATGATCAAAACGGCCCAGGATATGAAATCCTATAAAAAACAGATTCGACAGGCCCTTGCCGATTCTTTTTTGCGTTCAGCACTGGATGAGTTCAACACGGTTTACCGTGAAAACCGGCCAAATGTTTACAAGGATATGGATTTTAACAGCCTAAGGGATGCCATTGCCGAAAATAAGGACAGCCTGATTCCCTTTCTTGAGATCTTGTTTGAAGAATTCAAGTCCAATGCCCAAAAGGCCGGGGCTATCGTCCACAGAGCGCGGGATGCCAGGCAAGCCAATGAAATCATTGCCCGGATTGCAAAAGAGAATAAGGTTAAAAAGATCATTAAATCCAAATCCATGACAGCTGAAG
>Ga0233437_1005549_pt1 | contig 13566 bp, 15 predicted proteins | sample SI_122_August201_FD_182714 | JGI IMG/M metagenome (GOLD analysis project Ga0233437, IMG submission 182714) | Seawater microbial communities from Saanich Inlet, British Columbia, Canada - SI_122_August2016_200_MG | ecosystem: Environmental > Aquatic > Marine > Inlet | place: Canada: British... | reverse complement strand
GATAAATGAAGAAATAAAAAAAGCTGAAAAGATTGCCAAGAAGGAAGAAGCAAAAGAAAAAGCTAAAGAGAAAAGAAGATTAAAAGCAGAAAAAGCAAAAAAAGAAGCTGAAGAAAAAGAGAAAGAACAAGACCAAAATTTAGAGAAAGCTGAAAAGGATGAGAAACCAAAGAAATAAAATTTGAGGATCGTATAATGAAAGATATGCACGGAACAACAATCTTAGGTGTAAAACTGAACGGAAAAGTTGCTGTTGGTGGTGATGGACAAGTTACTTTGGGGCATACCGTTGTAAAAGCAACAGCTCAAAAAATTAGAACATTATACGATGGAAAAGTTATTGCCGGATTTGCAGGTGCTACAGCTGATGCATTTACTCTGTTCGAAAAATTTGAAGGTAAATTAAAAGAATATAAAGGAAATCTGAAACGAGCAGCAGTAGAGCTGGCAAAAGATTGGCGCTCAGATAGGATCTTGCGTAAACTTGAAGCAATGATAATAGTAGCAGATAAGAGCACTCTTTTGTTGATCTCTGGAACTGGTGATGTTTTAGAACCAGATGAAGGAATTATTGCTATTGGCTCTGGTGGTAATTATGCACTTGCGGCTGCTAAGGCATTTGTAGAAAATAAGAAACTATCAGCTTCCCAAATAGTAGAAAATTCTCTAAATATCGCTGCTGATATCTGCATCTATACAAATAACAACATCATGATCGAGGAAATTTAATGAAAAAATTCACACCAATTAGAATTGTAGAAGAACTTGATAAATATATAATCGGACAAGATAAAGCAAAACGTGCTGTTGCTATAGCCTTACGTAACCGCTGGCGAAGACAACAAGTAGAAGGTGATCTTCAACATGAAATAATGCCAAACAATATTATCCTTATCGGTCCTACAGGTGTGGGAAAAACAGAAATAGCGCGCAGACTTTCTAAATTGGCAAAAGCACCATTTATAAAAGTAGAAGCTTCCAAATTTACTGAAGTTGGTTATGTTGGACGAGATGTAGAATCCATGATCCGTGAGCTTATGAATATTGCTTTGAATGATGTACGAACAGAGATGACAACGCGTGTACAAGCTCAGGCAAAAGTTAATGCTCGAAAGCGAATAGTAGATATTCTGTATCCCAAAGCTCCACTTAATCCGCAAGATACTGAAGAAGAGATTAAGAAGAAAGAAGAGAGATATCAGCGTATCCGCAAGAAAATGGAATTACTTTTTGACACAGGTGAATTAAATAATAGGGATGTAGAAATATCTTCTGAGCGAAGAACACCTCAAATTGATCTATTTTCACATTCTGGGAATGAAAGTTTTGAGCTCCCAATTGGTGAGATCATGGCTGGCATTATGCCTATAAAAAGAAGTGATAAAAAGAAAAAAGTTAAAGTTAAAGAAGCTTATAAAGCACTTATTGAAGAAGAAGCAGGCAAGCTTGTTAAGCCCGATGTTGTTAAGAAGGAAGCTAAGAAACGAGTTGAAGATAATGGAATCATCTTTATTGATGAGATAGATAAAATTGCCGGCAACGAAAACCGAACAGGTGCAGATGTTTCTCGGAGTGGTGTTCAGCGCGACCTCCTCCCCATCGTAGAGGGTTCAAATGTCCCTACAAAGCACGGGCTTATAGATACTTCTCATATTCTTTTCATTGCAGCTGGGGCTTTCAGCACTTCCAAACCTTCCGATCTAATTCCTGAATTGCAGGGACGTTTTCCAATTCGCGAAGAATTGCACAGTTTATCTAAAGATGATCTGCACAAAATCCTGTTATACCCTAAAAATTCATTAACTAAACAATACATTGCTTTATTCAAGGCAGAAAATGTAAAACTTAAATTTAATGAAGATGCTGTTGAAGAAATTGCGAATTTTGCTGCAAAAGCAAATGTAAAAATGGAAGATATTGGAGCTAGAAGGCTTCATACGATAATGAATTCTCTATTAGATGAGCATCTTTTTAATATGCCGGATTCAAATATGAAATCTGTAACAATTACTAGATCTAAGGTTAATAATAAACTTGATAAGATCATTAAAAATGAAGATTTAAGTAAATATATTTTGTAATTAATATTAACAAATTATAAGGAGCAATCATGAAAAAATTAATCATTATCGTATTATCAATCATATCAATTACATTATTATTTGGGCAGGTAACTTCAGTAACCCTTCCCGAAAAAGAGACAGTTAAATTAACACCTTACGCAACTTTTGATTTTGCAGATATTAACGAATCTTCTGCAATCGTGAAGAGCAGAGTTTGGGATGATGTTTATTGGACTTTGAATGATTCCGGCTGCAACAACCGCATCTTCCCATTTAACAGTAATGGAGAATTATACAGAGCAGAATGGTATAAAGAAAAAGATGGTGGAATATTTATTGGAAATGCTATAAATATTGATTGGGAAGATATGGCAGTTGATAATGATGGAAACATCTATGTATGCGATACAGGAAACAATTTCAACACCAGACAAGATCTTGCAATACATGTAATTAAAGATCCAATTCCTAACGCAACAGGAAACACAACTTCAACAAAAACTATAAAATTCTACTACCCGGAACAAAAAGAGTTCCCGGCTGTTCCAAACAATTACGATTGCGAAGCTGTTTTTTGGGCAAAAGATAATTTGTATCTTCTCACTAAACATCGTGCTGATAAACAAACACATCTTTACAGATTCGACAGTACAGATCAATTGAAGATAAATCCGGTAACAAGAATTGGAAAATTTGAAATTGGTGGAATGGTAACTGCTGCCGATGCATCAATTGATGGCTCAAAACTGGTTGTTCTCACTTATGATAACATCTGGATTTTTGAAGCAGAAGATGGAGATTATTTTAATGGGAAAATCAGCTGGCTGCCAATAAATGCTAATCAGTGCGAAGCTGTTTGTTTTGATGGAGACGATATTATCATCACAAGTGAACAGATGCAGCTCTTCAGGTTACCGATCTCTGAACTTATTCCGGTTAATTAATGAAAAAATATTTTCTATTACTTTTACTCTTTCCAATTCTTATTTTTGGTGAAGTTACGAGTGATTACAAAATTGAAATTGGTGAAGATGTTTATTATTCCTCTTTCAGCACTTCTAAAACTGATTCATTAATTCTATATATTTACAGACACGAGGTAGAAGAGCAGATAAATTATTATAACCCTGATGGAACAACTAACAAATTTACACACATGGATAGTACAAAAAATATTGATTTGATAGCAATCAGAAACGGTAACAATGTAATTCTAAAAGGTACATCTGAAGGGAAAAATATTGATGAAGTAATTAAGCTTGATAAAACTCCTTGGAAACAATCTATGTCGTATTCTTTATCAGAATTTGCATTAGGTGATAAAGATAAGATAGAATATTGGATCATTCGACTTGATAAGTTTAAAGGTGAAAAAATGCAAGCCGAAAAAGCTGGCACTGAAGATATAACTATCAATGGCAAACAGTATCAAGCCTTCAAGGTTAAAATTAGCGCTGCTGGGCTTCGTTCTAAGTTTTGGTCTGGTCATTACTGGTTTCGCAGTTCAGACGGTTTATTCCTTAAATATGATGGATGGAATGGTCTGCCTGGTTCCACTAAAACAATTATCGAATTATTTGAAAAGGAGTAATAATGGGAATTATTGAAATTAAGCATTTCTCTGTTATCTTTAATCCAACTGCCGGAAAAGGAAGTGCATTGAAAAAGCTTCCAATTATAAAACAATTTTTAGAAGCTAATAACCTAGAATACGATATCCATACGACAGAAAAAATAGGACACGCAATAACTCTAACAAAAGATCTATGTGAGAAACCTGATACAGCAATTATCGCTGCTGGTGGAGATGGTACAATAAATGAAGTAATTAATGGATTAATGATGACTAAAGATAAACTGCCTGAATTTAATCCAATATTTGGAGTACTTACAATTGGAAGTGGCAATGATTTCGCATTTGGTGCCGGTGTTCCTGCCACTCTTGAAGATTGCTTGAACGCGCTTATAGATGGTGAGATCAAACCAATGGATGTTGGTTTGATAAAAGGTGGGAATTATCCTGATGGTAGATATTTTGGAAATGGTATTGGTGTTGGTTTCGATACAATTGTTGGTTTAGAAGCTGCTAAATTGAAGCATATTCACGGTGCTGCAGGATATATTGTCGCTGCACTTAAAACCCTAATAACATATCCTTCCGCTCCGGAAGTTGAAATGGAGATCAATGGAGAAAAAGGTGTTTATAACCCTGCTCTTGTTTCTATAATGAATGGTCGCAGAATGGGTGGTGCTTTCTTTATGGCTCCAGATGGGAAGAATGACGATGGTCTGTTGAATTTGTGTATGACACAGCAAGGAACTAGACGGAAACTATTGCAAACAATGTTTCACTATACAAAAGGAACTCAAGATAATCTTGATAACACAAAAACAGCTCTCATCTCATCTATCACGCTTAAAGCATTAAAAGGTGAAATGGCAGTTCATACTGATGGTGAAACAATTTGTGAAAAAGGAAAATTATTGGAAATTAGTTGTATTCCTAATGCTTTGAAAATTATTAAGTGAGAAATGGATTGAATTTATCCGGTAGATTTGCCGCAAAAATCATTCATATAATCCTGCGAACTATCTGCAAAGTAGATTCTACAGAACTAGAGAAAATTCCCCTTAAAGGACCTTACATAGTTGCAATTAATCATATAAATTTCTTAGAAGTTCCAATGATATTTACGCACTTGTTGCCCAGAAAAGTTGTTGGAATAGTAAAAAAAGAGACTTGGAAAGGTGCATTTATAACATGGTTAGCAAATTCTTGGGAAGCAATCTCTGTAGATCGTGATGGTCAAACAATTGAAACATTCCGTCAATCAAGAAAAGTGTTAAAAAATGGTTACTTCCTTATAATTGCCCCCGAAGGAACGCGCAGTAAGGATGGAATTCTTCGCATTGGAAAGCCCGGTGTGATCAGCATAGCACTGCGTTCAAAAATACCAATAATACCAATCGCTCATTTTGGTGGAGTAGATATTATTAGTAATTTAAGATCTCTTAAAAGAACAAAATTCACTTTTAAAGTTGGAACACCAATAATTCTTCATCCGGAAGGAAAAGCAGATCAAGAGAAACGCAAATATTTTACAGATCAGCTAATGTACCGGCTAGCAGAACTTCTTCCTGAGGAGTATAGAGGAGCATACAGCAATTTAGATAGCAAAAGCACTAAAGAGATCATTGAAATTTTATGGGAAGAATAAGGAGATGAAATGAAAAAAATAGTAGCTGCTTGCGGATTAGTTTGTAGTGGATGTTTTGCCTATAAAGCAACAATAAAGAATGATGATGCACTCAGAGAAAAAACTGCTGAATTTTGGTCAACTATTTATGGTGCAGATATAAAACCGGAAGACATAAACTGTACCGGATGTTTAATAGGTGGAATCAAGTTTAATCATTGTAATGTTTGTAAAGTAAGAAAATGCTGTTTAGAAAAAGGTTATGAAAATTGTGCTCATTGTCCAGAATATAGCTGTGATAAGTTAAATAGTTTGGTAGAAAATATTCCAGAAGCTAAAATTGTTTTGGAAGAGATAAAAGCTGATCTTTAATTAGTGTATGTTTTTGGCTTCCTGTGCTAAGTCGAAGGAGAAAAAACAGTTATGTATATGCTTCGTCTCCGCTCAGCATGACAGTTAATTATTACACATTATTCTAAACTCTTCAACAATTCGTTAAGAATACCTTCAGTTAAGACTTTCTTTGTACTATCCTTAAAATCTTGCAAATTTAAATCCAATTTATTCTCATAAAAATATGCTTGAAATGCCATTTCAAGCCGATCTATCTGTTTGATAAATTTTGCTTCTTTATTTTCTGCATTCTCAAACTCTTCCCAAAGTTTAATAAATTTATTACCATTTGTTAGTTTACTGAAAACACTTTTTACCGATGCAAATTCAAGTTCATATTTCTCTTTTTCTGTTACGTTGTCATCAGGTGTAATATCTCCAGCATAGATCTCCCCTATTTCGTGGATGAGAGAATATTTAATTACTTTTGATATATCAAGATCAGGAAAATATTCATCAGCTAGTAACCATGCTAACATTGCAGTGGAAAAACTATGATCAGCAACGCTTTCACAGAATTTCTTTTCAACTCCATTTCTAAGCCAACCTTGCCTGAAAAGATTCTTCAATGATTGAATCTCAAAATACACTTCAAGGATTTTGTTATCTTTATCTTCCAACATTAACTTTGAATTTTTCTTTTCCATATTAGATACTTCCTGCTTTCCATTTTCCTTTTCTATAAATTATTATAGCCATTATAGTTGTGAGTATATTACTAATGAGCATAGACCACCATAAGGCATCATAAGAATGTTCTGAGAGTGGAATTGAGAGTTTTGTAAGTATTTCGTTTAGGAAGCTGTCTCGTATGAAGGCATATTCAAGGATCTTTCCGGAGAGTACGAACACTAAAGGAATCCGGAAAAACCATAGGCGTGAGATATTCAACAACATGGCGGGTTTTGTATGTCCAGAACCGTTAAAAACTCCCATAAATACAAACATCACACTAAAGATGAGTGCTGCAAAAGAGACAACTTTAAACATTCTCTCGCCAACACCTGCAATGGCAGGATCATCAATAAAAAATCGTGTTAAGGTTGAGCCAAAGAAGTAGAGTAGTGAACAACCAACTAGCATTATCAGAAGAACCAGAATCATTCCTACTCTTACACTTTTTACAGCTCTAGATATTTTCTTTGCACCCAGATTCTGCCCAACGATAGTTGCCAATGCATTACTGATTCCCATAGCAGGCATCATGAAAAGTCCCATCATTCTATTTCCTATAGAGAACACACTAATCACTAAAGTTCCGTATGTATTTACAAAACCTTGCAGAATTATAAACCCAAAACTCGTTACAGAGTGCGCAATAGAAGCTGGAAAACTGATATTGAAAATCTTTTTAAGAAGTTCTTTATCAGGTTTCAATTCATTTAAATTTGGAATTATATGCTTTGTTTTCTTTTTTAAGAAATATACTGCTAATATTGCTGCCACGATCCTTGAGATTAACGTAGCTTGTGCTGCACCAACGGTTTCCATCCTCGGCATAAATCCGATTCCAAAAATAAATATTGGATCAAGGATAACATTTAAGCTAACAGAAATTATCTGGATTTTCATTGGGGAAATCGTGTCACCCAAACCATGCGCAAAACTCTGGTAAGTTAGGAAAATGAACATGAATAAAACTCCTACCAGAATGTAGGAAATAAATTGTTTAGAAACCTCAAAGATCTCTTGTGGAACGTGAAGTAAGCCTAAAATGCTATCTAGAAAAATGAAGCTGAACGATAGAAATATAATTGAAAATGCGATAAGAATTAGTATGAATTGACCCACCACTTTTTTCATCATTCCCGGCGTACCAGCACCTTTGAATTGCGATATGAGTGCAGTTCCAGCTACTACAAACCCAATTCCAAAAGAAGAAAGAAAAAATATTAGAGGAAAGGTTAAACCCGCTACAGAAACTGCATTCATGGCTTCATCACCTAACTTCCCTAACCAGAAAGCATCGGTAAGATTATAAAATGTCATCATGAAATTGGATAGCATTATCGGTAATGCCAATTTCATCATGTTTTTATAGATTCCTCCGGTGGTTAAGTCCATTCCGGTTTCTTTCATTTATGCTCCAAAATGTTCTTTAATTCTTTAATTTTGTTAATCTTTCTAAATTCTGCTTGGCTATTTCAAATTCAGGATTGTCCTTAATGCATTTATTAAGCAAATCTTCAGCTTCGGTATAGTTTTTTTCATCTATAAGTATGGACGCTAGATTGTTCATTGTTTTTGGTTCTTTTGGCGCTTCTTGCAATATCTCATAATATAGTTTTTTGGCATTTTCAATTCTATCATTTGAGTGCTGGATAAAAGCATAATTATATTTTGCTTCTACAAATGCTGGATCAAATATAAGTGCCTGCAGGAAATGGTTTTCCGCTTTCTTTTGATTTTTTGAAAACGTATAATATAATCCCCAATAATATTCAAAATCAGATGAACTGATGTAGATATTAGAATATTTTTGTAACAATTCATAAGCTTTTGATGTCTCATTTTTAGAAAGAAGTATCGCAACTTGTTGAATTGCTTCACTTTCGCTATTGAATAATTCTGGTTTTCCAATAATGAGAGACTGAATTTTCCATTCCTGATTTTTCAAGCGTAAATTAACTGTGATATCGTATTTATTATTAACATCAAAATATACTAAAGCTTGATCTTTTTCTTTGGATAATGCAGATGAAATTAGATTAAAATCACTTATCTTTTTAATTACTTTATTAGATGCAATTTTTGTAACAAAATTACTCTCAAGATCATGTGATTTCCAGTACTCATGATTAACCATATTTGATGTAACTTTTTCCCATTCATTTGTATAAAGATTTTGAATAAGTTCTATTGCATGATCTTCATATGTTTTTGGGTTAGAATTAACTTTAAGATCATCAAGTGAAAGTCTTTCTCTTAAATAATATAGTGGCACTATAGGATTAATTTTAAACTGATTTAAAAATTCTACAATTTTCTTCTTTCCATTTTCTGTTTCTGACATAGTAGACGGCAGTTGATCATCGAATATTTTTTGTGGTTTATTAATCCATAAAGCCATCTGTTTTTTTAATAGATCAATGTATTCCATTTGTGAATCTGACTTTGCTTTTATCTGCATAATTTCGGAGCTTTGTAAATGATATTCGCATTCACTTGGGCATTTCTCATCAACACGCAAAATGTTGCAATCTTCCCAGCATATATCGAATCCTTTTCTCATACAGAATCTTGTTCCAGTTTTAATTTTACATATTTTGCACTTCTTCTTTTTGAAAATCTTCAAATTCACTCCTATATCATTTCCGGTGAAGGTGGCATATTTCTTTTGAATTCCGAGTTCTTAATCATCTTTTTTACTTTTTCTATTCTCTCTTCAGTATATGTTGAGATCAATTCTTGCCCATCAGTCTTCAATTCAAGCATATAGTACAAGATCTCATCAAGTTCAGTATAGGTAATTCCCATTTCATCTTCGTCGGTTTGCCCTTCCCAAAGATCTGCTGTGGGTTTTTTGGTAATTACATTTTTCGATAATCCCAATATCCTCGCAATTTCATAAACTTCCGTTTTATACAGATGGCCTATTGGTTCAAAAGCGCAAGCACTGTCACCATATTGTGTGCAATATCCGATCATCAATTCCGAAAGATTTCCTGTTCCAGCTACCAAAGCTCTATATTTAGCAGAAAGATCATAAAGTACACACATCCTCTCACGAGCCATTCGATTACCCATACGAAGATTATCTGCATCCTTCTCAAATATATCAAAATAGGAATCTACCATTGGAGAGATATCGACCGTTTCATAAGAAATCCCCAACAATTCAGCAACTTCTACTGCATCATTAAAGCTGTCTGGATGACTCTTACGGTAAGGCAACATCACACCAAAAACATTTTCCTTTCCAACAGCTTTCACGCTTAAAGCCGCTGTAACAGAAGAATCAATTCCACCTGATAATCCAACAACGAGTTTAGAAAATCCTGCAGAAGAAAGTTGTTTTTGCATGAAATCCACAATAAATTCAACCTGTTTATCAAGATCGATCTTACGCATAACAATACTCCTATTTATTTCATAAATATCAATTTGCAAATAAGTTTGCAACTAAATCAAGGTCAAGCAAATTATTCCATTAAATCGTTGTAGATTTGTAACGATAAATCCTTTCCAAAAACTGCTTGACATAAGCCAATTCGTTTAAATCTTCGGACTGATTAATATAATTTTTATAAATAAATAATAAGGAGTTCAGTATGAACCTTACTGAGATGAAGTCTAAACACAAATTATTAAAAGATTATTCTTATACTTTAGGAGAGATCGAGAAAGGCTATACGAACAGAACGTTACATGTTGATCTTGGATCTAATGAGATCAAAGAAAAGCCAGTTACACAACTAATGAAAGACAAATTCATTGGTGGAAAAGGATTTGGTTTGAAATTACTTTGGGATGCTACAAAACCAGATACAAAATGGGATGATCCTGAGAATGAAATCATCATTTCTCCGGGACCAATTGGTGGGATCACACAGTATGCAGGAGCTGGGAAATCGCTTGTTGTTGCACTCTCTCCTCTCACAGATATTGTTATTGATAGTAACGTTGGTGGATATTTCGGTCCTTTCTTGAAATATGCAGGATTTGATGCCTTAGAACTCCAGGGGAAAGCAGAAAAAGATGTTATCGTTATCATCGATGGAAAAGAAGGCGTTGTCCGCATTGAGGAAGCTCCAGAAGAGGCGATTGATAGTCACATCTTAGCTGAGCAACTAACAGATATGTATGCAGAATCTGAAAGTAAGAAGAATCTGGTTTCTGTCGTTTCTGCTGGTCTTGCTGCAGATAACAGTAATATTGGTGTTCTTAATTTTAGTTTTTATGATAAGAAAAGACAGAAAGTTCGTCTTAAGCAAGCTGGTCGTGGTGGAATTGGAAGTGTTCTTAGAAATAAGAAAATTAAAGCAATCGTAGCAATTGCGGAAAGCATCAAACCGGATGCTAATCATGTTGTTGATATGGAAGCAATTAAAGAATGCGGAGCCAAGTTCAATAAAGAAATGCGCGAGCTTGATGATGATCAATGCCGTATGAGAAAAGAAGGTACAGCACATTTGGTTGAGATCATGGATGATTACGATCTACTTCCAACTAAAAATTTCCAATACGGTTCACACAAAGACATTATGAATATTCACTCAAGCGTATGGCGTTCCAAATTTACGCAAGGCGTTTTTGATGGCTGCTGGATTGGCTGTACAATGTCATGTGCAAAAGCTGTTGATGGATTTGAACTAAAAACAGGACCGTATAAAGGTGACAAAGTTATAGTTGATGGGCCGGAATATGAAACAGTTGGTGGCGTTGGATCTAACTGTGGTATCTTTGATGCTGATTACATTATCGAAGCAAATTTCTATTGCGATACTTATGGAATTGATACGATTTCTTTCGGAACTCTGACAGCTTTTGTAATGGAATGTTATGAAGCTGGAATTTTAAATAAAGAACTTACTGGTGGTTTGGAATTAACATTTGGAAATGCTGATGCGGCAATAGAGCTGATGCATCAAATGGCTCGTGGTGAAGGTTTTGGTGTAATTGCAGGATTGGGCATTAGAAAAATGAAAGCACATTTTGCCAAAGAATTCAGTGCAGACATTAATTTCTTAAATGATATTGGAATGGAAAATAAAGGCTTGGAATATTCTCAGTATGTTTCTAAAGAATCTCTGGCTCAGCAAGGTGGTTATGCAATGACTAATAAAGGTCCTCAGCATGATGAAGCTTGGTTAATATTCATGGATATGGTTAATAAGCAGATTCCAACATTCGAAGATAAAGCAGAAGCATTACATTACTTCCCAATGTTCCGAACATGGTTCGGTCTCATGGGCTTATGCAAGCTTCCATGGAATGATGTAGAACCTGCTGATAATGTTGAAACTGATGAACCCGGAAAAGTTCCTGAGCATGTTCAGAATTATGTAACTATTTTTAATGCCGTTACAGGTTTGAACATCGATAAAGCAGAAATGATCAGACAATCTGAACGAGTATATAACTTCCAGAGAACATTCAATATTCGTAGAGGTTACGGTCTTAGAAAACATGATGCACAGCCTTATCGTGCTGCTGGTCCTGTTACAGTTACTGAATATGAATCTCGTGTTGAGAGATATGATGGACAATTAAAAGATATTCTCAATGTAAATACTGCAGGGAAATCTACTGAAGAGAAAGTTGCGATCCTACGTGAATATAAAGAAGGACAGTATGAGCAACTTTTAGATGCTGTTTATAAGCGTAGAGGTTGGACAAATGGTGGTATTCCAAAAATAGAACATCTAAAAGATATTGGAATGGATCTTCCTGAAGTTTTAGCGATTGTTGAGCCGTTACAATAATCGAAAATAATATTAATCGAGAGGGGTTAATAGCCCCTTTCTTAATTTATGAATAAGAAAGAATTTTTCTCAGCCCATGATCCCAAAATTGTTTCAAAATTACAGAATTCTATAATTGGAATTGCCGGTGCTGGTGGATTGGGTTCAAATATAGCAGTTTCACTCACAAGAGCCGGTATTGGAAAATTAATAATTTCTGATTTTGATAAAATCGAACCTTCCAATCTGAATAGACAACAATTCTTTATAGATCAAATCGGAACACCAAAAGTGATCGCACTGCTTGAGAATCTGAAAAAAATCAGCAGATTTACAGAATATCAAGTACATGAGATCAAACTGAATGAAGAAAACATTCCAATTATATATAAAGATGTTGATATTTTGATCGAAGCCTTTGATAAAGCAGAAATGAAGAAAACGCTGATTGAAACCTGGTTTATGAATTACCCCAATAAACCGCTTATTGCTGCTTCTGGATTATCAGGATGGGGGAAGAATGAAATTCTTCATACAAGAAAAATTGATAACCTCTACATTTGTGGAGATGAGGAAACAAATCTAATTGAAGGTATTTCCCCTATGGCTCCACGGGTGGGAATCGTTGCTAATATGCAGGCAAATCTTGTTTTGGAGTTATTACTTAATAATTATGAAAACAATAAGAGTTAACGAAAATTCCCTTAAATGGGAAGAGAATATGAATATAATTGTAATTCTAAAAAGAATGAATTACACATTCAGAATGCTTGTAATTAAAGTTGATGGAAAGCTAGTTAAGAAAAATGAGTATGCTTCTACCATTGTTCAACCTGGTGCTGATGTGAAAGTTATCCACCTGATTAGTGGCGGATAATCTAATTAATGAAGCCCCTTTTTACTACTTCACTTCCTTCACAGCAAGAATATTTTGACTTATTTGAAACAACTAACTGGAATCAAGATTACAAATTAACACCTGAAGAACTTATTCTGAGCATTCAAAACAGTTCATATTGCATTTCTGCTTATATTGATGACAAATTAGTTGGTTTTGGTAGAATACTTTCTGATGGAGTGGCTCATGCTGTTATCTTTGATGTAATTGTTATTCCTAAATTTCGGAAAAAAGGTATAGGCAGTATTATCATGAAGAAGCTTCTGGAGGAATGCAAAAGAAATAAAATTCGTGATGTTCAACTTTTTTGTGCAAGCGGCAAACTAAGATTCTATGAAAAATTTGGATTTATAGCACGATCCGAAAACAATCCCGGAATGGAAATCAGGAATTGATTTTTATGATGCAAAAAAAGCCCAACTTTTCATCAATATCTTATTAATAAACATATTTATTTTAATTATATAAAAAATTTAATTAATATTTATTTTTTATTTACAGAGAAATATATTAAATGTTTATTGGCTTTGAGGTTTTTAAATGAGAGTAATTTTATTATTCATATGCTGTTTTGTGCTGTTTTCATGTACTGAACATAAATTAGTTAAAGA
>Ga0233437_1005546_pt1 | contig 13568 bp, 18 predicted proteins | sample SI_122_August201_FD_182714 | JGI IMG/M metagenome (GOLD analysis project Ga0233437, IMG submission 182714) | Seawater microbial communities from Saanich Inlet, British Columbia, Canada - SI_122_August2016_200_MG | ecosystem: Environmental > Aquatic > Marine > Inlet | place: Canada: British... | reverse complement strand
ATGATCACAATCACCAAGACACCTACAATCAGCCCAGAAAACAGTTTCACTGTGGGGCTTAAATTTTTAAACATGGTTGATTCCTCACGGTTAGTTTAGGCAGGATTGAATAGTTTGTGAAAAAGGTCTTGTTGAGACAACAAACAAGGTTGAAGTATCTCGATTAATCGGTGTCCCTTGCGCAGCCACTTTCATTTGCGGAAAAAAGCTTGCGGCTTTCCAATGACCGCAAAGCAATCTTGGATCAAGAGGAAGTGGCTGATGCACTAGGTTTTTAATTAATAAAGCTGTCACATACAAATCACCTCCACGCCAACTCGCTAAAGGCATCGCCGATGCACTGCCATCATAAAACAAAGGGACGACATGCGAAGTCTCCATCGGAAAGCGTGTGATCGACATACTTTTTTTGAGTAAGCGTTGGGGCGCATACAATTGTTGTACCGCATAGCGCATGAGCGAGACATAACTCACGCTCGCTTGGCTAGCGTAGGAATGGTTGCTGCCATTCTTAGCTGATAAAGCCTTTTCTGGAAAAACAATATCAATCGGATTGTCATGGGCTTGTTTCTTTGCTGTGATATCTAGAAGGATAATTTCACCATTGGCAAGCTTCGCTTCCGTGCGCTGCGTTGCAAAGGGTTTTTGAGCGGTTAAATACAGCGTTCGATTGTCATTTTCAACCCGTAAGGTTGAAGCTGGCAATAGGTTACTGTTATAACCAAACTGTGCGCCTGCAGGAAAAGAAACAAAGCGCTCTTTGCCGACAGGTAAAGTAATCGCAATCGGCGCACGTTGCCATACAATATGCTCATCGCCTGTATTGCTTTTATTGTTTATTTGATAGGGCATAGTATTTGTATTGATAGGTGCAGCCATGCTTAATGTTGCCGTGCTTAAGCTTGCAACAGCAATCGCTGCAAGACATAACGCTTTTATTCGTTGATTGGACATCTCGAACCTCGTTTATTGTTTGTTTGATTAAAGTCAATTTAAAAAAGAATGGTTGAATACTTAGACGATTGTTTTAATACGCGCAGGCGTAGCGGCAAGCCCTGCAATCGCTAATCCCCAGGGATTTTGTTTAGCATCAACGTTATAACGTACAACCTTGAGCGTGTAATACATTTGCACATCTTTGACGATCTTTGCATTGCTGCTCATCATTTCAGTTAAACGGATTTTCAAATGCACAATCCAGGTACCATGACCAACATAGCGCACATCGCTAGGTGAATATTCGCTTCCATTCATGCCTTGCATCATGCGAATACGATCTTGCAGTTCACCTTGGCTTAACAAATTGTTGTAATTTTGAATGAGTTTTAATTTAAAACTTGGTGTTAATAGCGGTGAGAATTTTGTAATCTCTTGTTTGTAATCCTGCATCCCACTATTTGGCCAGTGATTTATTTTCTGCCAAGCATAGTAAGCAAAACTATATACCGTTGTTTTAGGGACTTTACCTTGCGTAAGCGTTAAACCACTTTCAGGAATTTGTGGAGGGACATCGATTTGAATTTTTGATTGCGAATGCATCCAGCCAAAAAATAAAAAGCTATTAATAATAAACGCAATCAGAATGATAATCCGTAGTGTGCGAATATGGTATTGTGCTTGCTCAAGCGCATTTAAGAATTTCATTTAAAAAACCTCCGAACTGACCACTTGCCAGAATAGCGAATGAAAGGCGAAAGCTTAATGCCTTGATCATCAAGCCATAATAAGAAACGTTGTTTTACATAGCCTTTGGGTTTGCCGTCTTTGAGTTTCTGCATTACCGTTGCCAACAGCCAGCCCACAGGAATCGCTGCTGGAAAACTTAAACCGACACCAATTAAAAACATACCGAGCAATAGTTTGGTTAATAGACCTAGTACCAACACCGTAAAGGTTAAACTCACAAAACCAATGACCATCATCTCGCCGCGAGTATTGCCTCGAAAGGTAATGACATCGAAATTCAATCTGGAGGCTAAAATATCGGGTAAATCGTAGTTATTCATGTTTGTTTCTCTAAGTTATTGATACTTGATAATACGGACAATAATTCTTCACTATTGATTGACTTTTAGGCTAAAAATGCTTAATATCAGACTTCATTTCGTACCCCCCCCCTTTTTTTTATATTTTTCAAAGAAACTTTGTTTCCTTTCATTTTCCTCAGGCATTACGCTTATTTCTTCCTAATGGTCTATTAAAAACAGACATCACATATGATTAAAGAAAAACACCAATAAAAGGTACCCTCATGAAAACGATAAATAAATTTAAGAAACTGCTTATCAAAGAAATGAAAGCTTGTCCGAATTTTCAAAAAGATAAAGGTAGTGACGAACAACATCAGCCAAAACCTGCCAGGCAATACTTAAAAGCATTAAGCAGTAAAATTCAAACTTCTCAAAGCTACATGGAAGTGCTTTCACATGTCTATGAGTTTGAAAAACATCTCTATGCGGAAATTAATTTTTTTAGCCAATCAATCAAGATCCGAGGCGAAGAAGTTCTTTCAACTGTTGACACCCACCATGGTATGCAGCGAAGAATTGAGTTATTGAGAAATCTCAACTTCATCATGTGCATTCATGTTCCAAAAATACTTGAAGAACTCAGCAAGCAAATATCTCTTAACCAAACAGTTACCATAGACTCTCCAAAGGAAAAAATAACAATCAATCCGCTATTTCAATTAGAATCCAAAGAAGATCAAGCGGTTTTTTTCAATCCGCTGTATAAAAAAACAAGTCCAATTGCAACTTTATTATTCTTGCAAGAACGCTTACTGATCTCACCTATAAATTACGAGCTAGAAGGCATTGCAAGTTCCGAGGCTCCCTCTTACCAAATTAAATCCTCATATGAAAAGGAAGCTGACTTTCTTGTTTATGTAAAAGAAGCTATCATACTTTCTTTTTTAAAAGCGTTACTCACAGAATCAGGGCAACATCTTATCTGTAAGCTTGCCAAAACATTCAGCCTGTATTCGCACTCTCTCTTGATAAGAGCAATGCTTACTCCTGAGCCCTACAGTTTAACGACTATTCCCAAAAGTAATGATAAAAGCAGCTACACCACATCATCACTTGATAGCGATCAATCATTACAAGGTAGCCTTTATGAGCGAACCAAGCCAATTAAACAACCAAAAGAAAAAGGTAGCTCAAGTATTTTGTGCTTCCCTGTATGGTCAAAAGACTTATCTTTTTCAGATTTTCATCTGATCTATGGTGCATATTTTCATGATGCCGATTTTAGTTTCTGTTTAAGCAATATTATTATGGGCTCACTTTCATTTAATCAAGAGGACACGGCATTTTATACGCCTATGCATATCGAATTTATTCATGAGCTCATTCATGTGCTTCACAATAGTCGCGGTACTAATCGCAAAGAACTCGATAGGCAATTAACTGAAGAAGAAAGAAATCTATGGAGCAATACAGAAGAATATTGGACTATAGAAGGTGGCCATTTATGTGAAAATCGTTTTAACCGTGAACTCTTGCCACCCGTTGAACGCCTTGGACATCGTGGCGCACCTTTGACTGATTTCTTTAAAATAAAGCCAGCCTCAAGAAAAATTGAACAATTGCATGAAGAATATCAGGCGTCAGAGCTGAAGTGATGCATGGTAGGGTGTTGCAAACGGATTTTGATGTACCCCTTCATGTAGAAAAGTAATGTTCTGAATTGCTTGAGTAAGCTGATCCTGGTCATGCAAGTCTCGAAAAATCTTCCCTAGCTTAGCGTAATCTATTTTTCCATTAGCAGGTTGACACTTAACAATTTTTAATGCTGTTGCTTGATCAAACTGAATTTCGGTGACACCAAACATTGCAGGTGGAAATTTACGCTTTAGTTGTTCAAGCGCGCCGTCTTTATTTTGATAAACACCCTTCGCAGCAAGACGAATATTACAATTCAACTCTGAGGTAAGTGCCTCAAAGTAAGGTTTACCAAACACCTTATGCCCATCAATAAACGAGGGAGATTGAATAATCAAAAAAAGTGGCATTGGCGCTGAAGGAAATAAGCCTGTCATCATTATCCACCTAGGCTATTAAAATAATAGTCATTATAACATAGCAGAAAGGCAATAAAACGCTTTTATTTACATGAGCCATTGTACAAATAATAACTCTAACCCGACGAAACTTGATAACTTGCAGCCGCCCAACCAATTGAAATCAGGATAATACCCACAGTGATCGAGAGACCTGCAATAATAAGTGTTGTAAGAAAACTGCCCGACTCTTTGTTGGCTGAATCTTCACGTAAGCGATGCATGATCACGCCGATACCGACAAGTAGCATAATGACACCGCCGCCAATCATGGCATACTTCATACTGGTCTCCATTTTTTCCCCAACGGCTTGAACGACATCACCGTTCGAGACGGTGATTTTGGGAAAGGGATCGCTATCTCCGCCAGCAAACGTAGCGCCGTTCAATATAAGCATGAGTGATCCCATCAAAAGACAATGCGCTGATTGAATCATAGAAACTATTTTTTTCATTATACAATCCTCCTGTGAGGTAGTTAAGCTGATAGACAGCTAAGTAAAAAATTGCAGCTTCAGCGATTCAAGCCACAACAAAAGTAAAAAACAGCATGAGCACACTGCTCAGACTGAAAAGATAAAGTAAAAACCGCAGACGACCTTCGATCTGGCCGTCTTCTAATAATTTAATGAGACCAATAAGAATGAAGATTGCCATCACGATAATCAGTAAACCTGCACTTAATCGCAGGAGAAAATTTAAGTGCGAAGCATGAATGCCGCTTCCCATCAAAAAAGATGTGCATTGTGCAGGTGTCATGATGCGGCATCCTCATTTTGAACTGGCAATTGTTTTGCTAAGATCGATTCTGAAACAGGCAAGTAATCACCGCTAAGTGGTGTGACCACCCTGGGTTGAATCGATACGCGATGAAGCGCTTGAGCAATCCCTGCTTGAATGTGACTGACATCTTCTCGTAAGGTAGTAAACTGAAATTTCACACGTGTATTGGGATCTTGTTGCTGCTCAGCTAAATTAATCAAAGGATTGATTTGATTCAAAATCGTATTGATTCGCATTAATGTTGTATGCATTTGTGCTGTGCTTGCATAGCTTAAGCTGCCCACAAAAAGGAGCGCAAGGAAACTGCTTAACAAACCTATTTTCTTAATGGATTTCATTTTTTTTCACCTCATGCTCTTGTTTTAATTGCCGCCAAAGCGTCGGGAATCGCTTGGGGAATGTGCTCAAGGCCTTCAAGGTTTGGCAAGCTAATTGATTCTGGATATCAAAGGCGACCAAATTCATTTCACCGAACACTAAGCGCTCTTTTAAAAAAGGTTGGTTGTTGACGGTATAGTGCAGCAAACAATCACGCTTCGATTGTCCTGCGGTGATATGCCGTCCTGCAAGATAGGTGACAAGGAAAGCATCACCAAAGATTACGCTAGCTTCTTTCACGTTTTCTTTTGTTGTTTTATCCTTTAAAATTAATGGCATGATGCCAACATCAGGGATCATGGGTAGATAAGCCTCTTGACCGACAAAAAACTGAAGGTAAGGAATGCGTGCTTCATGGGTTTTTTGCTCGCCCTCCTCACCCCATGCATTGCATTCATTTGACTCGGACTGATAACAGGCCCAAAAGGCACAAAGCTTTAAAATGGCAGGATGGTTTTCGGCTTGATCGTATTGCCACGCCCATTTGTTTTCGCTTTTATGTTGCGCTAGACAAATAGCATCATAAATAAGCCCTGTGTTTTTAACATGAGCGCAAGCATTTTGATGATGCTGATTTAATCTGGTTTGGTAGGCTTCGGTCTCTTTCTCGTCTTTCTCATTGTTTTCATCGTTTTCATTTTTTCTTACTTTTTTGCTTTTTTTATCTCTCTTGTTTTTCTTAACTTGCTTAAGCTTATCAAATAATGATTCACAGTACTTAGTGTCACTGAATAACAACATCGTGTTCTCCTATAGATCGATATAAAAAGGAAATTTAAGGTGTTTAAGCTATTTAAAGGTATTTTTTGAAACGCTTCGTGGTGATTTGGATGCTTAGGCCAAACAGTAAAGCTGCAATCACGAATAGCCATTCAGCGTATTGTATTGATATCGGTAAAACTAAATCAACAAAGACGCCGAGTATTAAAGTCAGCATAATAAGTGGTTTTGCACTATGATAAATCAACGCGCTTTCACGTCCCGCCGAAGCACGACGAATGGCACGCTGCGCTAAGCCATCGATTAATCCGACAAAACCTAATAATAAAAACAGAGGACTCCATCGTAAGATAAGATAAAGTCGAAGGATTAACAGCTTAGCCCCTAAGAGTGCGCCATTAACCAGAGGCGCTATACTTGCACAGATTTTTTCTTGAAGATTTTGACTCAGCATGGGCACTGACATATTGGGTAATGACCATGTACTCGGTATCGCTTGTAAGCCATCATTAAGTATTGAGATATTTTCTGCTGTGTGTTTTACATAATGATAATCTTGCTTGATAAAGGCCTGAAGTAAAGCTAACCCTGTTTGCTCACCATGCAGTGCAACAATCACGATCGATATGACAATACAACCTAAAGCGCCCATGACTAACCAACAGAGTAAACGCGTCATCAGCCAGAACCCTGCTTGAGTTAATGTCGGTGTTCTGTATTGCATATCATAGCCTATAGCGTTTATTTTTATTCGTTCACCAATGTCTCAACAATATGCTCAACATCTTCTGGCATATTTCTCATATCATTTTTGGGCAAAGGAAACCGTACTTTATAGAGTTGCCCACCATCCAATAAACAAAAAGCTTGGCCTTTCGGCAACTTGATTAAATCATCGGATGAAATGAGAGGCACCTCCGTTGTGGTAATACGATCTTCATTGTGACTTGTAAAATGCGTGCCTTCGCTTAAGCTTGCTGTGTCATGGCTTGAGCTTGCTTGTATTACATCACTGACTTGTATGCGTTGTGGTAATTTATCAATGAGTAAATGCGCCGTCATTTCTTCTAACACGCGCAAACAAATCAAGGTATTGAAATTACCAAAGACTTGGTTCGCTTTCGCTTGATTGCCAAGTTTGGCTAATACATCGGAACCTGTTTGTGTGGCAACCGTTAATTGTAAACCTGCACCACCGCCTTTATTGGCAAGAGGTATAAATTCTTCACCGGCTAATTCATTAAACTCATCGCTGTAAAGATTAATCTTATAAAGCATTTTCTTATAGGTAGCATTAGCGATACCTTCTTGGACGCCGAACTTATAAATTTGACCGATGGTTGAGCATAGATCTGCAAACATCGAATTGCCGACAGCTGAACTTACCGTGCTATCAGAAAGCGCATCTAAACCCACGTACACAATCTTTTTACCGCGTATAACCGAAAGCCAATCAAGGATCGGACGTTCATCCTCTAAGTCTAAATAGTCAGGTGATATGAGCTCGGCAATACGTCCTGAGGTCAGCTTAGAAAACAAAGGCGATAAAGAGGCGGTGATTTTTTGAAAGTAGGTTTGATCATAATTGAAAATCGCTTTTAATCCATCGTAAATAGGATTGTCTAATTTTAATGTGTCAATATGATTCACTAAGGCAATCATGAATTTGTTACGCGCCTTTAAGTGAAACGGTAAGTTTTTGGCATCAATGGTTTTTGAGGCTTGTTCGACTTTTTGTTTCCAGCCGGGATCAACGCCGGGAAGCCATTGCTCACAATACTCCAGCATCAAAGGATCAATATCTAAAATGTATTTATCCATATCTTTGTAATTAGGCTTTCGACCTAAAGCAACAAGTGCGTTCGCAATGATATTCACAAAGCGCCAAGCGAACTCTTTAAAGGCTGCTGATTCGCCGCTGCTTGGTAATTGATTGGCGACACGGTTGGCAACTTCCGTAATACGCGCAAAGTTGCCAATGGGATTATAGCGTGCTGAATGTGTGGGATAGCCTAAATGAAAGACTACGACATCTTTCTCGCGACCTGTCTTTTTGGCTTCATGACAAATGCGCTTCAATAAATCTAAATCGCCTTTAGGATCGAATACAATAACCGCTGAATCATTGCGGCGTATATCGCTTGCAATCATTAATTCCAATAAGCGTGTTTTACCGACGCGGGTTGTTCCTAAAATCATCGTGTGGCCAACACGTTCGGATAAGTTTAAAAAGAGGCTTTTTTCATTGGGTTCAACCCCGTGTATCGCCGAATCACCACCGACAGGCGGTAAAGAGCGCACTGGATTAAAAGCACTTGTGCTTCTGAGTAAATTGACTATTTTTTTAAGTTTAGGTGAATGTTCGTGTTTGTATTCAAAGGCTCTTGCCCATTGATAGACTTTGCCTGGTTTTAAGAACTTTTCACGCCCGCTTTGTTTTAAATCGCGTAATCGTTGTGTGTGCTTGGCTTGCCATTTAAAGCCTTTGCCAAGAAAGAGCTTTTTATTGCTTATAGGTAGCTCATCAGAACTAAGCGCATAAAAGGGTAAGCGTTTTAAATTGCGTTGATAGCGAAAGACTTTTAAGCCTTGAAATAATCGCCAAGCAGAAATGAGAAACAAACTCATAACAATATCTTGACTGATATTGACTGTTAACAATAAATGACTTGAAAAGTTTAGTATGAATAGACCTGTCACAAAACATACTAGGCTTGACCACCATTCAATGGGTGATCTTAATAAACTTTCTAAGGGATAATTTTTCATAAGCTATCTGTTGTTATCTTTTGTTGTCGTTCATTGCTCAATCAGCTTGTCCGAAATCAATACAGGGTAATGCTTTAGTTTCAGCCAAGTGGCGACGGCATTCCCTGGTATTGGAAATAATGACAGCTTAGGAAACTGTTCTTGTAATGCTTGCATGCCTTCTTGGTTTTGTACGTTTACGACAAACCCTCTTGCATGAAGTTTTTTTAATCGCTTCTTATAATGATTGAGCCAAGTTTGGGATTGCATATCGTCACCAACGATAAAGATCGGCGCTGGCAGTGTTGCTTGAATTTTTTGTGGACGTACCTTACCTGGCGTTAACGCACTTGATTGCACTGGATAAATCGATATTGCTGATGTATGAGCCGGCTGTATCGCATTAATTTTTGCTGCTATCTTATTTAAAGACATATATTCTAATTGAGGTGCTTCCATCAAAGTATCATCTTGTGTTTGCTCAATTGCTTCAATGAGCGCTGGATGCGTTAACAAGTAGTCATGAATAAGGTGCGTTGCATGAGGTGTTTTGGCAACGATAGCGGCATTGGCCACATTGAGAGTTAAGGAGAAAAAAACCATCAAGATGAATAAGCAAGCCGAATATCGTTGGCCTTTTTTATATGCAGGATAAAAAACACGTCTTAATCTCATGCAACGCATAAGGGGTACTCCATTTTAAGTAAAGTAAAGTAAAATTAAACTCGAACTGATTTTTCGTAGGGCGAGTTTTTTAGCCATTGTTGATTAGGATAATAAGCCACCATCACCGTACCTTCTTTAATCTTGGGAATGATTTTAGGCGCTATCTTTTTGCTTAAACCAAAGCACCCATAGGTTCTACCAATACGCCCGTACTTTTGTACAAAGCTTTTCGAAACAAACCAAGCGCCATGCATCACGATATGGCGTTTAAAGACATTACTATTAAAACCTTTGTCGAGACCATGAAGATGCATAGAATAACCCGCAATCCCGTAATAAGGTTTGCCAGTTAAATACACGCCAATACTGCTTTCATGTGTGCCGGATACATTTGAAAAATGTTTAGCAATATTGAGCCCTGTGTTTTGACCTTGAGCGACATAAGTAAAATCATCCGTGTTTCCAGATACCATATCAATCAGCCAAAATCTCTTCTCATTTGAAGGTCTGTGAAAATTCACAATCGTTAATAGTTGCTGTGAATCTTGACCTTCTTCACGCAAATGATCATAAGCTTTGACACCTGCCATTAATGCGGCTTCACTTAAGGCTGGATTTTGTTTTTCTATTTTATGGATAAGGGGTCGTTGTTTTGATAATGCCTTTGCGGTTGGACTTACAAAAAAGAAGAAGTGATTGGCCGTACCCATCATCATTATCACTAATGCAATACCTAATGAACTTGCCATGATATGAACCTCACATTATTGTTGTTAAGGAAAAAGTTTAAAGTACTGATGACAGCGTGATCGGTTGAAAGTGTTCATCATGAACAATGCCAACGAAAGGTAAATTGACTTTTTTCCCTTTGCTTAACGATTGAAAACGATCGTTGCCATAATTGAGTGTTACTTGTTTATTTACGATATTTCTCGGAATACCCACGCTGACCGCCCAAGCTTGAATGCTTTTCTGAGAGATGTTTTTACCGACAAAATAAATATCTAAAGTGGTATTTGGTGCTGCTTGGACAGCTTTAATCAAATGCTGATAAGCAAAGCTCCCGAGTGGTGTACTGACGCCCACAAATAACCAAAGATGATCACCTGACGCTAATGTGCTTTTTGTTAAGCCTTGTGTGCCTGGTGATTTGATGGCTTTCTCATTCGGATATTCTTTTTTATAAGCTTGTGTATACAATTGATCAAAGGCTAATTCGCGTGTCACACGCACATGCATATTGCGCGCTTGAATCGTTGCGTACTTCATCATGCTTTGAGGATTGTTTGCGTTGAGCGCAAGCACTTCCGCTGGATCAAGGTGTTTGTACCAGTGGCCGCTTGGCGTATTTTTCATGAGCCAAAGATAATGTTTATAATTCTGAATCTTTAAACCCCAGCTTGCGGCTTTCGTCTTAATACTTGCTTGCGTTGCCAAGGTTTGAACTGTTTGGTTTTGCGTTGTTGCTACTTGGCTAATTGTTTGTGTGTTGGCAAAGGCAGGTATCGTAAAAGCAGTGAGCAAGAAAACCGTAGCAACTGAAAGGCGAGCTTTATGTCTCAAACAGTTTTTTAAAAAAATGCTCTGCTTGAGGTTGATTGGCTTCTCTTGCTTTTTTTGTTTGTTCTTTTTCTCTTGGCTGCTCTGCTTTAACATAAGAGTTCTCCGAGCACCGCGTGCCATCAGGTAATTGGTAATGTCGATTTCGAATGGGTTGGTTTAAATTAGTTAAAAGTACCGGGGATTTTGCGCAGGCTTCTTGAGCTGGGGGTTGCATAGGCGCATAACCCATATTGTGCATGACCCCAGCACAACCAGAAAGCAGGCTGGTGGCACTTAATAGTGCCACCAGCAGCCCAGCGTACTTTAGCTGCCGACTACAACGTAATTGATACATAAAACACCTCCTTAGTTAGCTTGTAGTTTGACAAAAAGCCTTTGATCTTTTGTTTGCTTAGCAAACACAGCGCTTTGATTTGAGAAATCCATGGTTTGTAACACCCAGCCTTGGCAAGCAGGCGAGATCTCATGGGTACTGAGTGTCATTTGATTGCCGCTCACATTAATGATCGCTCGCATACCATCACTAAAACCTTGCACCGCGACTAGTCTAAAAGACTGCTCAACCGTTTTAGGATTAACCCAAGTCTTTTTAGCGGTTTGCTTCATGATGGTTTTCAATGAACCTTGTAAATGGTTCATTTTACCCAGCAATGTTTTATTAGGTTCAGTGATGCTTTTTTGTAATTGCTGCATACCTTCTTCGGAGGCTAAGGAGGACATATTGGATTGAATGGTTTGCAATTGCGCTCTCATGGTATTGTACTGTTCGCTTGAATCTTGTTTAACGTCGTTAAGTTGTGATTGAAGCTGTAGGGTTTGAGTGTTGGGTTTAATTATTACTGGTTGGGCGCTGGGTTTTTTAACGACTTGTGATTTGGCTTCAAAGTTTATGGGATAAGCTGTTGTTGATCTCGCTCTTGAGGAGTGATGGCTAATACCTAGCGCAATAAAAAATAAAATGATCGCGCCATTGCCGGCAAAAAGGGCAATACGTTGACGTTTGTTTAATTTTTGATATCGGGCCTTAATGAGGCGATAAGCAATTTTTGATTTTTGGGCTATTTGATCTTTTGCTTTTTTGAGTGTTTCTTTGTTAATGGGTTTTTTCATAGTGGATACCTCGGGCATAAAAATGATCGCATTATTATTTGTTGTCAGTGGAGCTTGGGAAGTACCATTTCTCGTCGACAGATGGGATGAAAGTATTGCGCATCTTCAAGTTGCTCAAACAATAAATCAATTGAAATAGAAGACATTACGCCAGGTAAGTTCGAGTCTTTTTCGAGCGTTTGAATATGCCTTGTTAATTGTTTTTTGCTTTCTTTCAGTCGGCCTGATTTGAGAATGATTTTATGTAGCGAGCGAAGAATGTAAACAAGGTCGTCCTCGTTAAGGTATTCTTCAAGCGCCTTAAGTCCATTAAGTGTCTGTTTGCTAATGCGGGCATTGTTACTCTTTTTCATTGTTGTTGCTTTCATGCGTTTAACCTCTGATTGTATGTTTTGTTTGGTTGGTTGCGGAATGCTTATATAGATCTTGGTATTCAGTTTTTAATTTAAAGCTTACTAAGCGATGCACGGGATCAATAAGTAAGTAGAAAGGGTGTCCGGCTAGCGTTGCTAAACCTTGCTCTAAGGGCATGGGTCCAAAGACTCTGTCAACTTCAGGTAAGGGTTGTGCGAGCATGTCGCGTGTTGACTGATGCATTTGATTGCTATTTGCCATGTGATAACCGCTGAATTGTAATAAAAAAATGATGGCTTGCTTGTTTGTTAAAATGTTCTGTGGGAAGTGAATTTGTATTTGCTGTTGTAGTAATTGTTCTTGGTCTTGTCTGGGTTTTCCTTTGACAGACAGATAGCGCCCAATAGTAATGGGGTTAGCAAAGCTTGAGCTAGCTGTTGCGCCTAAAACACTTAGGCACAGTAGGCTGCTCAAGGCTATGCGCCTGAGTGTTGTTTTTTTCATAAGGTCACCTTAAGTAAAGTTACAGAAAGAGAGGAGGGTGGGTAAGTTAAAGAGTTTAGTTTTGCTCTTTGAATGAATATTTGAATTGTTTATTGTGATTGAAAAAATAGTTTTGATGTTGATAGAAAGATTGCTGTCATTGCTCCAATAAAAAAGGCCCTGCTATCGCTAACAAGGCCTTTCTTAAATACAATACTTTGAATTTATCAAATTCATAAGTGCATTTTAATGTTTTTTTTCAAGTTTGCAAGTCTTTTTTTTAAAAAAGTAAAACTATTTTTCAGGCCCCGCGCCCAGAGCGCATTTGATTACGATCAGTTAGCCAATCTTTTTTAATTTATTTTTTTAAAGCGTAGACTTTTGTTTTTGATTCACCTTTGGAATTTGACACTTCTCATTAGATGCTAAAGCGATCCGTACCTATAATAATATATACAAAATCTAAGGTTATACAAACAATGCTACATCATATCTTTGCAAAAATTATAACGCTTAAAACTTAAAGGCTTATCTTAAAAAACCATCACGTTTTGTCTCTTATCTCTAATTCTATTTTCACTAATATTAGCAAGTAGCTCACCTAAAGTTTATTTCCTATTCTCGACCAATTGATTCCATTATCCCAGCTGAAAAATATCATCAGTGCTTTGCCAATAATGGCGCTTTGCGGCATAAATCC
>Ga0233437_1005545_pt1 | contig 13571 bp, 24 predicted proteins | sample SI_122_August201_FD_182714 | JGI IMG/M metagenome (GOLD analysis project Ga0233437, IMG submission 182714) | Seawater microbial communities from Saanich Inlet, British Columbia, Canada - SI_122_August2016_200_MG | ecosystem: Environmental > Aquatic > Marine > Inlet | place: Canada: British... | reverse complement strand
ATTTAAATGAGTAAGAAACTTCATCAGCTAAAGATTTCATTATCTCTAACTGTTCCATTACTTTTGTTTTACTCAATACAAATTTAGCCATAAAAACAAGGAAAAAAGCGCATTTTTAAGAGTTTTCATCTCTATTTTTTGACATACATAGAATACTCAAAACTATGATTATCAATTCTCATACTTTTCCAATGGTCCTCAACCAAATCAGATCTACTAGTTCTAGCCTCTTCATAATCTCGATCTAACTTAATGGCCTTATTAAATGCATTAAGAGCACCATCATAATTTCTATCTTTTTCTAAAGCCAATCCCAACCTAAACCAAGTAATTGGATTTTCTCTGTTTAAATTTAAAGAGCTCTCATAACTTCTAATTGCCTTATCAACTTCTCTCCTTCTAAAGAAACGATATCCTTTATCACTAATTCTTTCTGCTTCAAGAATATCTGCCCTAACAATTCTTTCTTCTAACGGAATCTCAGAAGCAATCGGAACCGCCTGAAAACCAACCATCTTTAGATTTAATCTTTTTCCGTGTCTTCCAACTAATGTTCTAACTCTTTTTATGGCTTCTAGATGGTGAGTGTTATTATCTGAAGCTTGATTGTAATATTCAATTGCATCTTTATACATGCCCATTTCCTCAAAATGTCTGCCCAGCACATAAGAATTATGATAACTATCTCCTTCCTGAGCTCTTGGAATAGCTTCTTGTTTTGGCGCAGGAGTACTCTCAACTTTTCTCTCCAATCGTTCCATTTTTGGAGGATCTCTTTTCAAAACAGACAATGCCTTATCAACATCAAAACCCCTCTCTTCTGCCTTTGCCAACACTTGCTCAATTTCCGAATCTCTTTTTGACGTGCTTGGTTTTAGAGAGCTAACAACTCTTTCAATAACTGGTTTTGGAGAAACCCTTTCAGGTTCGGGATTTCCCTCATAACTATTCCAAACAAAAAAACCAAAAATTCCAAATAAAAGTGCCACTCCCCATCCTATTGCCCCACCACTCCATTCTTCACCAGAAGAACTATGGTTATGTTCATAAGATTGAGTGCGAGCCACATTTGATGAAGAACCACCTCCTCCATAATAACTTCCTCCACCTCCCCCAGAACTCCCGCCAGAACTTCCTGATGAACCACCTCCTCCTGAACTAGAACCCCCAGATGAGCCCGAACGAGAACTCCCTTTAGATTTATTACTTGAACCTGAAGAAGAACCACCTCCGCCACCACCAGAAGATCCCTGAGAAATATCTTCAAAGGCATTTCTATCAGCATTAACTCTACTTATCTCTCGCCCACTACCATCTTTTAGGATAACTCTCCCCGTTGGCCCAAATGCTCCTTGTTCTAACTCAGCTTCTCCAACTTTCATTCCACCATACCATTCATTTTTAACAACATCCAATCTAGGACTTCCATCTATTCTGGTCCCAGAACTCTTTATTTCAAGACCTTCCTTATTATCTTTATAGACAGATACATTTCCACGAACACCTTTCTTTACTTCCTTACTCATAGAATAATGGAACTAAGAAAAATATATAAATATAACCCATATACTTGACAATATACTTTTCTAAACAAAAACGCTTATAAATAAAATTTCCAAAATAAGACTATGAAGAAATCAAAAAAAGATTGGAAATGCCAAACAAAAGACAATGGCTGTGGTGGAGCACTATACTTTGTAGGATTCATCGGAGCAGCAATATACTATATCACAACAGCAACTTCCTTCTGGGGAGGGGTCTTAGGATTTTTGAAAGCAATTGTATGGCCAGCATTTCTAGTATTCGAAGCAATGAAATTTTTCGTGATGTAAAATGAAAGACAAAATCCAATTTTACATAGGATTAATATTAGCTTTGGCTTCGGCAGCTTGGACCTTATCAAGTAAGCCACACAGTAATCTTAATACTTGGAATAATTTTAATTGCAACTTCTAAATACAGATTACTTTAACTTGCTTTGGAAAACTGTAAAACCTAATTCTGTAACTACTATCTAAAAACGACAAGTTTATAAACCAAATATACATTTTTTCAGAACCATGAAGCTAGGAAGATTATTAGGAACTATAGCATTAGTAACCTTACCGCTTATCCCTAGTGACAACATTCCTAAAGACATTCAAGAAACTCCGGAACCAATAGAACAAACTACCAAAAAACCAACCCCTACTTTAGAAGATATAACTTTTGAACCCAGTCAATACACTCAAAATTTAATAGAAGAAAGGGCAGACTCCATATTAGTGCGCCATTGGGAAAAATCAAACATAGAAAAGAGACTTTCAAGACTATCTAGAATAAGTGATTTAATAGAAAATTCAAACTACGATGAGAATTTTATTTACGCCCACTTATCTGTAGAAAGTGAAGGAGATTTTAACGCAAAATCAACTTCTAAGGCAGTAGGAGTTGCACAATTTAAAAAAGGAACTGCAAGAGAGAGTGGTATTGAAATAACTCCCTATTATGATGGTAGAAAGGATCCAGTTGAAACAATTCCAGGATATGAAGTACATCTAACCACAATTTTAGACAGAACAGATTCAGAAGATTCATTAGAAAAAGTACTTACAATCTACTTAAATGGTCTTTATTCCAAACAAAAAAGACAAACCGACAAAAAAACCGGAGAAGATTTATTTAGTTCTTTAAGCAAAACAACTAGAGATTATATAATTGAAGTTGGAGCAGTAAAATATTTACTAGATAATGGTTTACTAGACTATGAAAGACAACCATTACTTTCCGAAAAAATATCTCCAAACAAAAGAAGAGTGCGCAAAGGGGAAACAATATATTCTATAGGCAGAAGAGAAGGACTCCACCCCAAAAAAATACTTGAAGTGAATCCTGGACTAATTCCAGAAAAAATGCCCGCAGGATATTTACTAAGTATGCCAGAAGTAGAGTAAACTTCTAAGTATCGATAAAAAATTATTTCTTTTTTAATTTAACAGCAGTTCCAAAAGCTAACATTTCAGAAGCACCTTGCAAAATCATGGAAGTCATAAATCTAGTTCCAATTATTGCATCTGCACCCATATCAATAGCTTGATTCACCATTCTATTAAAAGCTTCATCTCTAGCATTGTTAGCCATATCAGTATAAGTTTTTATTTCTCCACCAACAAGATTCTTAAAACTTGCTCCAATATCTCTACCAACATTTCTTGCTCTTACAGTGCTTCCCCTTACAACTCCTAAAATCTCTGTAACAACCGCATCCGGAACTTCATTTCCCGTGGTAATAATTACTTTCATTTTTTTGCCCCCTTAATTTGTTCAATTTTATCTTCTTTATTATTAAATATCAACCAAATTCCCAGTATTAAAGAAGGAATTCCATAAAATAATATAAAATATTGTTCCGAATACCAAGAAAGCACTACCAAAAATACTCCTAGAATTATTAACCCCAATCCAGATAGCATTCTGCTTGTTAAGTTTGACATAAATATCTTAACAATAAGAAGTTTTTAAAACTTACCCTAAGAAAATGGTTTGAATCTTACATCATAGTATTTGCTAAATACAGTATTAAGAAAAAAATTATAGCAACTAAATACCAATATTTTACAAGGAAAGAATTAAATTTTGGATATTTATTGTAATTTTCTTTTATTACTTTTACTTTCGAAGGATTTCTCATTCTATAAGCTACTGCAAATCTTAAAGTAAGAGCAAAAACTATTGCAATAATCAAAGATGGGATATAATTAAACTCGGCAACCATAGAATTAAATTAATTTTAAACTATTTAAAACTTACTCTGAATACTAACTATTGAACCAATGTCCCAAACTTCTTCCTTAACCTCAAAACAATCTTTGTGAAAATTTTTAGTAAAACATAAGCTCCCAAATACCCAAGAGGCGCTACAAAAGCAAAAGCTACAATATATGGAAAACAAAAGCCTGCACCACTACAGCTGCCATGATCAGAAAGAAACCAAGAACCTAACATATGTGGCAAAATTAAAGCAAGAGTCAATAGGGCAGGCATTTCAGGTTTTTTATACGCTATAAAAAAAATGCTCAAGACATAAACTATTAGAATTAGGTTATACAATAAACTAGTTTCCCAGGACTCACCATATGGAAATTCTCCAGTTAGAGGAAAACCCAAAAGATACACTATGGCTCCAATAATGAATAGAAACAAAAAAACTTTCTTCTTACTCAACCCCTCCAAAAAACGTACTCTGATCCCCATAATGATATTTTATTTCCAAACTATTTAAAACTTACTTAGAAAACTTTTTGGCAACAAAAGGACCAATAACCGCACCAATCAAATTGAAAACCATATCTAAAGCAGTATTATAATAACCCCCGACTGCATCAGCAGCACCTAAAAAAATAACCATTCCAAATTCTATTACTTCATTCAACAAACTAATACCCAAAGTAGCTAAAATAGTAAATGTAATCAAGGCAGCCTCACTTTTCTTAAAATAATTTTTCAAAACAAAATAAACTAAAATAGAAATTGCAAAATAACAATACGCATGAATTACTTGATCAAACTTAAGAATAAAAAAAGGATCTCCAAGGATATTAACAAATATGTAATCATAAAGCCTCAACCCATTAATTCTTGTTAAACCCCCGGCCATATGAAAAACAGACCAAACAGAAAATAAACTAATTGCCCATGTTGGAATCTTAAATTTGTGTGAAATCTTAACAACAACTAAGAATAATGCAACTAAAACAATCCAGTAGCCAACAAACTCAAAATTCCCTACACTAAATGCCCTAATTAAAAAACCGAATAATATTAGTAAAGTAATCCAAACTAGATACTTCAAACTCTTTTTCATAATCATAAATTAATTGTTTAGTATTTAAAACTTACTCAATCACACCCATACTCGGAACTGCCACATCCACAAATACATTCACTATTCCTACAAATAGGACCTATTGATATCGAATCTCCAATCCTTTCCTGCTCTTCCGAGCAATCTAAATCTGAACAATCTTCATTCACTTCGCAAGTTTCAATATATTTAATCTCTCCAACAATCTCAACTTCAACTGCAGGGTCCAAAACCTCACAAAAATCACCATGAGAACACCTTCCATAGATCACATAATTATCACCAACATATCCCCTAGATGAAAGATAATATTTCCTATCTTCCTTTATATCTAATCTCTCTCCAATCTTAAAATATATCTTAGATTGCCCTTCATCTACAACTAATTCTATTTCATCAAATAAATCGGCAGGAACATCAGCAATCATCGAGTCAAACTCATACATTTTTATCCTCAAAGTAACTTCAGAATATTCAAGTTCTGGCATCTCAAAAGAACCACTAACAACGCAATCTTGACAATTCCCACTAACAATCTCTCCAATTCCATTCTCAACACATCCAGAAACAGCAACTAATACAAAAACTAATAATATCAAGCTCTTTTTCATAACTAAATCTTATTTCAAAACTATTTAAAACTTACTCTAAATCCATCGCCTAACTTTCTTCTTATAATCAAGATATTTTTTTCCAAACTTTTTCTCTAAATTTTTCTCTTCAACAGGAATAGTAAAATGATTAGTTAATATAAAAAATAAAATAGGAAATACGAAAGTTACTACAGATCCAAGCGCAATAGACAAACCCAATAAAGTCAAAAACATTCCTATATAGGTGGGATTTCTACTTATTTTAAAAAACCCCGAGGTCACTAATATTTTTGGTGTTTCATAAATGTTAGTTGTTGTTTTAAACTCTCGAAATAAACGATAAACATGTATCCAATTTAAATGGAGACCAAACAAAATCAAGAAAATTCCAATATAAGTATAGGGCGGGAATATAATTCTCTTTAAGGGCAAGAAGACATGTAAAAAAACCTGCAACATCCCACCAACAAAAAAATAATCCGGGGGGGTAAATCTCTTTTTCATAACTTTAACTTAATTATATTTTATTTAAACATTTGCAAAAACTTTTAAATCTCTAAATTAACAAAAATAACATAATGGCACAGCTAAATGAATTTGGAGAAACAATATCTCATACAGTACCCCTCATAGATCAAGTTAAAAACTTTTTCTCTTTGTGGTTCGTTACCCTACTACCCTTAGCAGTACTGGTGGCAATATTTTTCTTAATAAAAAAATACACTAAAAACAAAATAATACTAATTGGTTATGTAGTTGTAGCACTACTTTTGTACTCTTGGTGGTTACCTAAATCATTTATCATACACGTGGGTTAAAAAATAAACTTTATATATATATAACAAGTTTAAACTAAGTATGGAAGTAACAATAAAAAAAGCAACCATGGATGACTTAAAAAAAGTCCAAGAACTAAATCTTAAACTATTCGAGAAAGAACATAAGGAATATGATCCTTCATTAAACTTAAATTGGGTCTTTAGCAAAGTTGGAACTAAATACTATAAAGGTAGAATTTCTCAAGAGAGTGGTTGCGTTTTAATTGCAACCGTTGATAATAAAATTATTGGATATTTATGTGGCGGCCTAACAAAAGCAGAAGAGTATAGAAATTTACCTATTGTTGCAGAACTTGAAAATACTCTTGTTTTGGATGAATTTAGGTCAAAAGGTGTTGGAAAAAAATTATTCAATGAATTCATGGATTGGTGCAAAACAAAAAATGTTGGCAAGATTAGAGTCGAAGCCACATCTCAAAATGAATTAGCAATAAAATTTTACAGGAACAACAATTTCAAAGACTATACACTAGTTTTAGAAGCAGATTTATGAGTTAATTTTATTGTAAAAAACTACCAAGAAATAAACTATATTGTCAAGTACACAAATAACATTTATAAATAAAACTAAATTATATCCTAAAATGGAAATCGAAATTAAACAATTGGAAGAAAAAGAAGTAGCTTTCGTTACTTTTATTGGCAACTACATGGGGAATTCAGAAGTTTTCAAAGGCTTATTCGATAAACTCTGTGGTTGGGCCGGCCCAAAAAATTTGATAACACCAGATACAGTGTTCATATCGGCATATTACGATGATCCTGCAACCGCAAAGCCAGAAGAGATGAGACTAGATGTTTGTATGACTATTCCTCCAGATACAGAAGTTGAAGGGGAAATAAAAAAGCAAACTTTGCCTGGCGGAAAATATTCTGTGATGAAAACAGAACTTAAGGGTCCTGAAGAATACGGTCCTGCGTGGATGAAGGTTGTTAATTGGATGAAAGAAAATAATGAAGAACTAGATATGTCAAGAGCTAGTTACGAGATTTATTTGAATAATCCAGAAGAACATCCTGAAAAACACCATATCTTAGAAATTTGTATGGCCACCAAATAATTTCTTTTTTCTTTTTTTCAAAAACTTATTCTAAACAAAAAATATAACTAAGAATTTCCAACTATATTGTCAAGTACACAAATAATGTTTTTAAATAATAAACTCCATAAGGAAAGAAACCTCAAAGAATAGAAACCTTTATATAAGTTTATACATATATAGATTTATATAAAAGGGGTGAATAGTATGTTAATTGAAAAAAGGGGCGAGGCAAAGAGAGGTAGGAGTATAGTAATGCAACAAGTTATACACTACCCAAGTCTAAAAACAGTACTAATGGTGGAAAAAGTGTTAAAAAACGCAGAAGAAGCAATTTCAAAGGAAGAACTAAAGAGAAGACTCCCAACAAAAATAATGCATCAAACACTAAATGTAATCTTGAACTACTTGGAGGAAGGAGGAAAAATAGCAATTCTAAAAGAAGGGATAATTTGGATTTACAAAGAAGATATCTCCGAAAAATTAAAATCCAAACTAACTAAAGCAGTAACAATAAAATGAAAAAACCAGTAGAAATACAATTCGATAAACAAGCATATGAAGACTATAAAGAGCTACAAAAAAATGTAGAAGAAAATAAGAAGTCAAAGAAAAAACCAACTCACGAACAATTATTAAATTCATTAAACGCTGCCATAGATAATATCAAGGCAAACCATAGGTATGGAGATTTAATTCCAAGGAAACATCTTTCAAAAAATACAATAAACAAATACGGAACAGATAAGATATTCAGAGTAGAGTTAGTTGGATTTTGGAGACTACTTTACACAATAATCGGTGACGAGGTTAAAATAATCGCTCTAATCCTAGAATATATGGATCACAAGACATATGATAAAATATTTAGTGGTTACAAGAAAAAATGAATACTTTCTACGCAAAAAATAAAAAAGAATGGAGAGATTGGCTTAGAAAGAATCATAAAAAAGAAGATAAAATATATTTAATTAGATACAAAAAACATACCAAAAAACCCACTCTTAATACTCAAGAAGCCATGGATGAAGCAATTTGTTTTGGGTGGATAGACACAACAATAAATAGATTAGATGAAGAAAGATACGTACAATGCTTTGTAAAACGAAAAAAGAATGCGGGCTGGAGTAACAACACACTAAGTTATGCTAAAAGATTAATAAAAGAAAGAAAAATGACTAATGTTGGTTTAGAAGCTTACGAATTAGGCTTAAAAAAAGGACCATTCGACCACAATCTGCCAAAAAATCCAGAAACTCCAGAGGATTTAGTGAAAGCACTAGAGAAAAACAAAAAAGCAAAAGAAAACTTCAATAACTTTGCTCCCTCCTACAGAAGAATGTATATTTATTCTATAGAAAAAGCAAAAAGAGAAGAAACAAGAAAAAGAAGAATTAATGAGGTTGTTAAACGGTCTGCTCTAAATAAAAAACCAGGAGTTTTGTAATAAAAAACCTTGAAACTACTTCTTCATCTTAGAATAAACCATAATTAAAAGAGAGATAACAATTAAAACGGTAGGTATTGCAGTCAGATACTTAAACGACTCCATAAATACGGCCATGATTAGAAGTAAAGGCATTAATATTGCTCCATAAATTAAACAATTGGAACCAATTCGTTTCAATTTATTTTTTATTCTCAGTTTATCTATTTCGTATCCATAAAGAATGTTAATAATTGCTAAAGCAATGAAGGCTATATGAGACAATCTCAACATTCTCCTAGGTAGTGAAGTATAATCTCCTACCGGCGAAACAAGTGGCCCATTAAACGCCCACATCCCCATAAATCCACCTAAAACAATCCCTACAAGGATCCATAACCAACCGAAAGAAATATTTCTTCTACCTACTTCCATTTTAGATATCTTGCATCTTTCTTAGCATAAGACAAAAACCACACGAAGAATACTATAAATAGTACATCAATCATTCCAAACCACAAAAATACTATATTTGCAAGGTTAGCGAAATAAAAATAACCAACCAGGCCTGCATACACTACTTTGTAAGAGATTCCAAGTTTTACCAAATCTACATTCCTATACAGATTTTTGTAAACAAAGTAATAACCGATTCCCATCGCAAAAACAAAAGCTGCGGACATTTGTAAGTACATAGGATAGGTCGGTAATGTTATACCAAAAAAACTATACGCGACTTTGTAAAAAAGTAAGAATAGTATTCCTAAAATAATATCATAAAGAGCTGCAATTAAAAATAATCCCTTGAAGAATCCATCTCTGTTTCCCATAACAACATTTAGAAAATGTAATATTTAAATGTTTCTAAACGATCTAGGATAAGTACCATCCCTAGAAAGGTCTTTAATCCTCTTTCTAAAAGCCAAACTAATGGCCAACAAACCAACAAAGCCCAATAATCTTCTGACAGAAGGATGCCTTAAAAGATCTAAAAATTTTATTTTTAATCTTCTTCTTACTAGCTTCTTTGAGTGAAACCTGCCAGAAATCCAACTAACCCCCCTATAAATCTCTCTTGCACTCATATTTTTCGGTTCAAACACAATATGCCTAAAGTCATAGTTTGTGTAATCATCCGTTATCAATCTTTTTTGCTTCTTGAATTGATTATACATCATAGTTCCAGGTATAGGAGTCAAGTAAATAGCCAAAAAAGAATCCATATTTGTCTCATTCAAAAATCTAAGAGTTGACTTAAAAGTATCTAAATTATCGCTATCAAATCCGAAAATAAAACCACCCTCTATTGCAATCCCATGCTTATGCAACAATCTTATAGCTTTCTTATAGTTCTCAATCTTATTATGCCTTTTATTAATATCTTCTATATTTTGCTTAGAAATAGATTCAAAACCCAAAAACAAACCAAAACATCCACTCTCCGCAGCCAACCTTACAAGCTCTTCATCCTCTCCAATATCAACTGTTGCCTGGCTTATCCAATATATATTCAAGGGTTTTAAGGCTTTAAACAATTTTTTTGCATATTCCCTATCTCCAATTATATTATCATCAACAAAGAAAATAAATTTTTTTGGGAAGGACTGAACTCTTTTTATATCTCTAATAACATGTTTTACCGGCCTAACTCTATGTCTATGTTTATAGAACGGAGATGTTGAACAAAAAGAACAATTATGAGTACACCCCCTAGATGTTTCAACAAAATTCGTATTAACATAACCCATCTTCTTGAAAATATCCCATTTAGGAGTCGGCAAGTATTTCAAATCCCTTTCTTGATTGTTTACATATTTTTTCTTTAATTTATTATTCTTAAAATCTTTTAACAGTTGTTCCCAAACTCCGTCTGCATCTCCAACTACAATAGAATCAGCATGTTTCAAAGATTCCTTTTGCATCAAACTAGGGTGTATGCCTCCAAAAACTACTTTAGTTCCTTTTTTTCTGAATTTATCCGCAATTTCATACGCCCTTGGCACTACCGAAGTATTAACAGAAATTGCCACTAGATCCACATCTAAATTATAGTTTACCGGAGAAATTTGCTCATCAATAACAATAACTTTGTCTTCTTTTGGGGTTAGGGCAGCTATATTTGCTAAAGCTAAAGATGGAAATCTCAAGAAAATGGTTCCCTTTGCTTTTTTCGGTTTCTTCGCTCTCAAAAAATCTTTTGTTAGCGCGACTAATAGTATTTTCATTTATTTAAAGGAGAATGCGACCGTATTTAAAGATTGTTTTTCTTTCTTAAAGTTTACTCTGCCAAATTCATAGCATTATGCCATTTCTTTCAAGAATTTAGAAATTATACTTTTATACGAATCGACTTCATTCCCAACTTTAATTTTCACCGCCATATCCTTAGTCACCCCATATGCCCCAGGCCCAACAATTCTGCCCGCCACAGAAGACTTCATTTTTAGAAAAATACTTCCCTTACTAACATAAAAACATTCAAAACTAGACCAAGGGTAAAAGGAAGTGTTAGTTTTCTTTAAAAATTTATTAATAATTACAATTCCTCTATCTGTCACCTTGTAAATATAACTTTGTGCAAAAAAGACCAGAATAAAAATTAGTAAAATCAAAGGATAAACAACCAAAGCAAAAGTATTCCCCGCAATTAAGCCAGAGACTATAAAATAAAATATTGAAACCAACATAATTAATATTGACGTAATCCACCAAACAACAGTCATAAATTTTGTCTTCACAAACAAAGTATCAATAAATTTTAAATTTATTTCTTTTAAGATCTTATAGTTCCCCGGCAGTTCTTGAGGCAATCTATGTAATTTCATCAATTCATCAATTATTTTTCTCATTTATAATATTTTCGTCAATACCTAAAATTATCCCCAATTAATATCTACAAAAACACTTAAATACTTAAAATCTTAAAAAACACTATGGCAAATATACTTGCGAGCCTAGGATACTTTCCTGCAGGTGGACTTCAAATAATATTTTCAATAATAGGTTTGTTTAATCAAGACAGATTTATCAAATTTAATTCGCTACAAGCACTATTTTATTGGATTATTATTAGTATTTTTATATACCCTCTTTCATTATTCCTAACTTCCTCTATTGGACAGACAAAGATAGGGCTTTTTGTTTTAATAACATATATTGGTTTATTCGGATTTATTATTCCGTTAGTCCTACTCATTAAGGCAATTAAATCTAATTTTTTCAAAATACCCCTAATTGGCACGCTATCAGAAAAAATTACAAAATATTCTAGTCTAGGCCAAGCACAAGTAGTTTAAAATAAAAAACCTTAAAAACTTCTCAGTAAAAATATACAAAATAGAAACATTTAAATACTACCATATATCACCATATATCATTAGGTTATACAATGGTAAAAATACAAATAGATCTTTCAGAAGAAGAAGATAGGTTAGTAGAAATATATAAATTAACAAACAAACTCAAAACAAAACAAGAAGCAATAAAGAAAATGATAAAATATTTTGAAGTTGATGTAAGACCAAAAAATTTAAATGATAAGGAGTATTTTAAATAAAATGATATTTAGAAAACAAGATGCAATAAGGAAGAGGGATGAATATCAAGATGCATTAGATTTTTCTCATGAAGGCATTAAGAAAATGTCTAAACATCTCAATGGCATGAACCACAAATTAAAAGATTATCATGCAAAAGTAAAAAAATATAAAAAAGATATCGAGGCAGATGAAGAAGAAAAAAGAGAACTTTATGCGACCGTAAACAATTTACTAGTCAGTGAAACTAATTTTGAAAAGGAAATGCTAAAAACTTCTCAAAAAGGGAAAAAAGCATCTAAAGTTATAATTAAACCCAATATAAGGGATTCCGATGTAGATGATTTCAGAATTAATGCTGTTCAAGAATATTTCGATAAATATCCCGAATATGCTACTAAATCCACATATAAAAAAATATTAGATAAGATTGAAAGAATTGAAGCGGGAATAAAAGAAACCAAGAAAAAATATAACTATTCGGCATCCAACTTAGGCAAAGAACTAGATTATTGGCCAAAAAATATTATGCACGCAAAAGATCTAATAAAAAGATTTAAAACCCAAAAAAAACAGTTTGAAGAAAAATTAAATAAAATGAGATATGTTAAAAGCGTAGCATTTAAATTAGCTTCAGAAACAGAAAAAGATAAAGTGAGAATTCATGACCTTTATTATAGATTAGAAGAATATGAAAATACTGTTAATAAGCTTGAAGAAGAATACAAGGAAGTTAAGAGAGAAGGAATACACAAATTGAATTAAAATGAGAGTCAAGGATATTTTGGGAATCGTCATAGGGATTCTTGCCATATCCACAATCGTTTCTATGTGGTATGCTATGATTTATGGAGGCATTGATAAAGGAACAGAAATTCTTTCTAATTCTTTAATTCCTTGGTGGATTAATCCGTTAGTAATTCTTTCTGCATCAAATGTAGGGATAACGATTGTTATTTTGATTATTATATTTAAAGATAAAATTCTAGATTTCAAATTTTAACTTAAAAGCCCTTCCTTATCCAACTCCTCAAGAACCGAAACCATAACCAAAGGAAAAGTAACAGAAACATCACCAATTACAGTAACAGCATCGGAATCATCCTTTATCTTTCCCCAAGACTTAGCTTCATTAGTCGAAGCACCACTCATACTACCAGAAAACGAAGAAGCAGTTGTCATATAAACAGCATAATCCAATCCACCATTCAACAAACAAGCCAAAATAGCATGATGCTTACTAATACTCCCTCCTAAAGATATCAAACCTTTCTTCTCATCCTGCGAAGTACTA
>Ga0233437_1005543_pt1 | contig 13574 bp, 13 predicted proteins | sample SI_122_August201_FD_182714 | JGI IMG/M metagenome (GOLD analysis project Ga0233437, IMG submission 182714) | Seawater microbial communities from Saanich Inlet, British Columbia, Canada - SI_122_August2016_200_MG | ecosystem: Environmental > Aquatic > Marine > Inlet | place: Canada: British... | reverse complement strand
TAAGCAATTTACAAAAACGAATATCCGTTCAGTACATCAGTTCATTGTCTTTGCGAAAAGGGGGACTTCTGATCTCATTTGTATCGCTGGTATTGATGGATTTTTCAGGTACTTGAGCCCCGCCTGGTCTAAATATTATTTTTGTTTAAACTCCTTATTTCATGTATGTTTCAGCGCAAAAAGGCAATATTTTTCATCCGTCGTTTTTCTCTTAGTCCAAACGACTACCAACCGTCCCTGCAAACCCCTATAAAAACTGAAAGGTTGTCACCTCCACCAGTCATCACCGTTATTTTGTATACAATCCGTTACCTCGCTTCGTAGCCCCCTAAAATCAACTACCCTGTATTTTTGATCTAAACTTGGTCTAAAAAGCCTACTTCCCGTTATTTCAGTATTTTTCATTCTATTTCCCGCTAGAAATGCCATTTTGATGACAGGTTTTTGGACAGGAATTTTTCGAATGATGAATTGGTACTTTTATCAGAATTTAGCACCTTAACCAAGTGTTTAAATTTTAAAGACCACATCAATGGTGGAGGGATGGGTTTGTTAAGGCAGAATAAGATGGAAATACATAACGACCACTGCTAGTAACAGGTTGCAACTCTCTCAATATCTCTAATACTTGGGTAGCAAGAGGGACGACATGCATGACTTTCATTTTCATTCTTACAGCTGGTATACGCCATTCAGAATTATCAAAATCGAATTCTTCCCACTCAGCACCACGCAGTTCACCAGGGCGCAAAAAGACATAAGGAGTGATCTGTAACGCACACTGGACAACAAAAGTACCCTTAAAGCTTTGAATAGCTCTTAGCAATCCTACAACTTCCCTTGGTTCCGTTATCGTTGCCCTGTGCTTAACCACAACGGGAACCAAGGCCCCCTGTAAACCAATTGTTGGATCGTACTTAGTTAATCCCATTGCAATACAGTACCTAAAAATTTGACTGCATAACATCTTGAGGCGGTGGGCTGTTTCTATTGTTCCTCGTTTCTCTACTCTTTGAATTAAAGCAAAAATATCTTGAGCCTCGATTTCATCAATCGGCAAAGAGCCAATCCAAGGAAAAATATGTTTATCTAACCTTGCTTGTGTATTTTTGATGGTTGAATCGACCCATTTAACAGAACGTTTAGAAATCCATTCAGTTGCAATGCCCTCAAAAGTTACCGTTTTGGTTGCATCAACTGCTTTTCGTCTATCTGCTTGTTTCTTTTGGCTAGGGTCAATATTTTGCTCAAGCAATTTTTTGGATGCTTCGCGCCGGGTTCTAGCTTCTTTTAAGGATACTTGGGGGTAGACACCGAGAGCTAATGTCTTTTGTTTAATGCCAAAACGATAGTTCATTCGCCAGTATTTACCTTTTGGTGATGCCTGTACATATAAGCCCCCACCATCGGACAATCGTACCTGCTTTTTTCCTTCGGGAACAGTTGCAGCTTTTATTTTAGCATCAGATAATTTCACCTTTTCCCCCAGATTTGCAAATTTAAAAATGTTGGTACTTTTTATTTAGGAAGGTAGTCGAAAAGAAATATACCAATAAAAATACCAACAGTTTTTTGGTATTTCTTAGGAAATTATAGGATGTAATAGAATTTAAGGCAATAAAAAAGGCTCATAATCACAGGGGTTATGAGCCTTTTCAGAACTAATTGATACGTAATAGTGGTACCTGGACCCGGAATCGAACCGGGACGTCCTTGCGGACACGAGATTTTAAGTCTCGAGCGTCTACCAATTCCGCCATCCAGGCATTCCACCAAAATCAAAATCATTCGTGTGGAGGCGACGATCGGAGTCGAACCGATCTCAAAGGTTTTGCAGACCTCTGCCTAACCGCTTGGCTACGTCGCCTTAACCTCTTGCCTTCGTGCGCATCAGATCGGTGATATTAATTTTTCGATTTTAAAATGTCAAGATTAAAAATTGAAAATGAAAATATTTATAACTTCCATATTACAAAATAGCTAAATATAATGCTTTTGAAGCTTATTGTATTAAAGTGGTAATATTTTAGTTGATTTTCAGGAACTTTTTTCTTAGTATTTTCTCTTTGGTTTACAAATGAAAAAGCGAGCATGGTGGAACTGGTAGACACGCAGTCTTGAGGGGGCTGTGGCTTCGGCCGTGAGAGTTCGATTCTCTCTGCTCGCACCAACTTCCTGAAGAACTTACCTTTCACTTATCCTGATATTTTTATATTAAACCCTGGGAAGATCGGATTCATTTACCGACTGATCAGCACCAGTTAACCACAATATATTCTTTCAATTTTCTCAAAATGAGATATCGAAGTCTGTCTTCTAATCATTTTAGATTTTTATTTTTGGTAATATTCTGTTTTTGTTGGGGATCAACCAAAGGTTCTGCAAAGTCTATTAATATTAACGATCTGGAACAGTATCAATATGCGACATTCCTTTATCGTTCCGGGGAATTTTATCGTGCTATTACAGAATATAAACGCTTGATCCATTTTTTCCCGGTGAGTGAATATACACCAAATGCGATTATGCAAATTGGGCGATCTTATATGGCAGGTGGTGAATTGGAAATGGCTATTGGATACTGGGAAAATTTAGACGCGTCAGTAGCTTTAAAAGAAAATAGGGATGTTTTATTGGGATTTTCTTATTTAGATAAGGATCAGTTAAAAGTTTATAGTCTCAGAGAACCATCCATTGAAAAAGGGATTGAGCAACTTTCTCAATTACCAACAACCGGAGCGGGTTTTCCGGAAATCAATAATTTTTTAAATGACTGGCAGGCAAAACCGGAACCTGATTACAAAATACCTTGGTTAGCTGGTTCCATGTCGGCTATAATTCCGGGATCAGGGAGTATGTACACCGGGCGCTATACCGAAGGGTTTTATGCGTTTTTTATGACCGCCTTATTTGCGATTGCGACGATTGAAGCCATTCATCAGGATGAAAAATCATTGAGTTTAGTATTAGGTTCTTTTACAATTGCTTTTTACGGCGGGAATATTTATACCGCCATCAACAGTGCTTACAAAGTTAATGATCAAATGGATACTGAATATCTGTACGACCTGCGCCAGGAACATGGTATTTGGTTTATTCCGGAAACATTAAATCGTCAGGGAACTTATTAAGTTTAAATCTTTAATCATTACCAGATAATTTATATTAATGCCAAATCAACAGCCTAAATTGAAATTAAAATCGGAAGACTGGGATATTATTACGGAAGAAGAGCAAAATCTTTCCCGTTTAATTGACCAGGCCACCGATAGTAATTTTATTGAAAATAGAGAAGATCTGTTGGAACAGATTTTTGGACTACGGGAACAATTAAGTGATGCGAATGAAGATGATGTTCCGCAATTAACAGAACAGATTTCAAGACTCACCCTGTTAATTAATCAGGGAGATCGGTCTGGTATCGATGGTGTCAATGCCAGGGATCCCTATTTTGCCCATATGCGACTTTTTGAAAAGAGTAAAATACGGGATATTTATATTGGTACACAGGTTTTTCGGTCCCGGGACGGGAAGGTTCAGATCGTTGACTGGAAATCTTCTCCGATTGCTGTCATTTATTTCAGATATGATCAGAATGAGGATTATGAAGAGGAAATAGATGGGAGAGTATTTAACGGAACCATTGAACTTAAACGTATTTTAAAAGTTAAGGGTGGTAAGCTAAGTAGAATTCAGGAAGGCGATATCCTTTATATTAAAGACGATAATTTTAAATGGCATAAACTGATTCATGAGAAAAAACTGTTGAAAGGAGGTACGGGGACAGCTTCCAGGCCGGAAAATACCAAAAACATTAAAGTAAAATTAGGTATCGGTTCACAGGGGAATTTAGAAAACCAAAAATTACTGTCAGAAATCACCGGACTCATCGACCCGGAACAATATGAAATTATCACCAGACCGGAAACCGGAATTGTTGCGATTCAGGGGGCTGCTGGTTCCGGAAAAACCACAGTTGCGCTCCATCGGGTAGCCTGGCTTCATTTTCAGGATCAAAAACGATTTCAGGCTGAAAAGATGCTGGTGATGGTTTTTAACAAAGCTTTGGCGAATTACATTTCCAAAGTATTACCATCTCTGGGTGTCGAGGGTGTACAAATCGATTTTTTTGAAAACTGGATTTCCCGTTTAAGGATGAAAATTTTTGGATCATTGCTATCTAATAAATATACCGAACATACACCGGTGAATATCATTAAATTTAAGAAAAATCCCATCTTAATTTCGATTATAAATGCTTATATTGCAGAAAAAAGTAAGCAGTTTAATTATCAACTCAAACAAATACTAAAGATTAAACCGGATATTGATTTTCCACTGTCTCAAATGTGTGGATTACCATTTGTAGAAAGGCTACATACTATTATTAATTGGGTTTGGGAGAGAACTTTTTATTTAAATAAACCTTTTAGCTATGGTGCTGATATTTCCAGTCGTATTCAAAGTTTGGTGTCAGATTTCGTGGATCCTGATTTTTCAAAACGCAGAATGGTAATACAGTTATGGGAAGATCTGTTTTCTGATTTTTTGTACCTGAAACAGTCTATTCAGACATACTTACCGGATTTTAATGATCAGGAGTTCAATGAAATCGAGTCCTGGTTGAAAAGGCAGTATATATTGAGAGAAGCCAGACAGGATGCCAAGAAAAATAAGTATTCCGATATGTCCCAGGAAGAGGCACGGATGGACTATGAGGACGATTCAATTTTGCTTTTATTTTATCAATTACTAGTAGGGAGAGTTATTAGCCGCACGGAAAGAATTCCGGAATATAATCATTTAATGATCGATGAGGCTCAGGATTTATGTCCTTTGGAATTAAAAGTTCTGTTAAATGCCTGTCGCAATCCACAAAGTTTAACTTTAGCCGGGGATATTAACCAAAAGTTAATTCAGCATAATAGTTTTGATAACTGGAATGATGTTTTTGAATATCTGGGAGTACCGGGGCAGCAAATGTCAGCCTTAAGAGTGAGTTATCGTTCTACCAGTGAAATAATGAGTTTTTCTTTGGAACTTCTGGGTGAGTTGGCAACTGTTAATGAGGTCTTGTCAACCAGAAATGGTCCTCCGGTAGAACTATTTAAATTTTCAAATCCAGGGGAAATGATTCATACCCTTTCAACCCAACTAAAAGAACTCGTTCATAACGAACCTATGGCCAGTGTGGCCATTATTTGCTTTAGCCCTGAGGCAGCCAATGAATATTATCAACTGTTGGATCGGGTTGAAATTTTTGGGTTGCGCTTGATTGATGATCAAAATTTTCCTTTTACGGCTGGTATTGATGTGGTGGATATTAAACAGGTGAAAGGACTTGAGTTTGATTACGTCATTTTACTGGACGTTGATACCGTCAATTATCCGGTTAATAATTACTCCAGGTATTTGCTGCATATCGGTGCTACCCGGGCAGCTCATCAGCTTTGGATTATGAATTATAGAGTATCATCGGAATTGTTACCGCTATCACTAACATTAACAGATTGAAATTTAGGTTAATTACGTCTCAAAGGCTAATTGTGTCAGGTTTTAGCTTGACAAGACTTTATTTCAAAAATATCATTAAAAGAGCAAATACCAAGGTGGCGGAATTGGCAGACGCGCACGGTTCAGGTCCGTGTGAGCTTCGGCTCTTGGGAGTTCGACTCTCCTCCTTGGTACCATCCCCAACCTGCATTGTGGCCCTGTAATGTCGACCTAAAAAGAATCCATTTTAAATAATAGTTAAAAAGGTGTTTTTGGAGCTTTTATTGCACATCCTTCGACGTTAATCTGTTTTATAGAGAGAATAATATCCTTATTAAAACAACATTGATCGAAGCTTTTTCCTTTTTTAAAGATGGGTATAAGTATATAAAGGTTTGAAAAAAAGATTTTTAGTGATTATGAATATGGTAATAACAAGGAAGAAAACCAAATAGTAGCAATACATTGAGAGTATTGAATGTCAAATATAAAGAAAAATAATATCTGGGCAATTGCAGGTGGTAAAGGTGGTGTTGGAAAAAGTTTTTTTACTAGTAATTTAAGTGTTGAGCTGGCTCAACGTGGACACACTGTTGTTTTAATCGATGCGGATTTTGGTGGTCCAAATCTGCACACATTTTTTGGTTTAAATTCATCAAAAATCAGTATTTCAGATTTTGTAAAAAGTGCGCAATTACAATTGGATGATATATTATTGCCCACAGGATTTCCTAATCTTAAGCTTGCCAGTGGAGCACATGATGTATTGGACATGGCTAATCCCAACCTGATTCAACAAAATAAACTTAGAAAAGCGATTCGAACGCTCAAGGCCGACTATATCTTAATCGATTTGGGAGCCGGCACCTCATATTATACACTGGATCTGTTTTTAATGGCGGATAAAAGTGTTTTAGTGACGGCACCGGAACCTACTTCTGTAGAGAATACCTACCGATTTATTAAATCAGCCATTTATAGAAAATTAAAGTCAGTGATCAGGCACCCGGAAGTAAAAGCCTACCTGGAAAAAGTTACCGATAGTAAAAATGAAGATAATCCTCGGACACCAGCGATGTTAGTTTCTGAAATTAACCGAATCAATCCACAGGCCGGTGAGACTCTAAAATATGAATTAGCCAATTTTAGTCCCAAATTAGTCATCAATCAGGTCAGAACCCCATCTGATGTTAGAATCGGATTTTCAATGCGACAAGCCTGCTCAAAATATTTTGGTGTTAATCTGGGGTATGCCGGATTTATAGAGCATGATGCAGCAGCGTTACAATCCATCAGAATCAGACAACCAGTATTGCTTTATGCACCTGACACCATATCTTCGCAATGCATCGTTAAAGTGGCACAAAATATCAGGCAAAATTACCACCTGGTTCCTTCAGCCTAAAGACGTTTGCATATTCAATCAGAGTATGAATTTTTAAAGCACTCACATTGATTACACCTTGCCCTTAATAATTTGTATTGTCATAATCAAACCAATTTTACAAAAGTTTAAATTAATTTGATATCTATAGTATAAGAAAATGACAGTATTAAAAGTACTAACTTATCCGGATCCTTTTTTGAAAACAGTCGTTCAACCCGTCGTAGAATTTGATCAACAATTAAAGAAAATCGCCGATGATATGGCAGAAACAATGTATGAATCAAATGGCATAGGTTTAGCCGCCACACAGGTTGGTATCGATATGCAAATGGTCGTTATCGATGTATTGCATAAAAAAGATGATGAGGTCGATTATGAAAAAAAACCTCTGGTGATGATTAATCCGGTTATTATCGAGAAAACGGATAAGTTATTTTTTGAAGAGGGGTGTTTATCAGTTCCCGATTATCGCGCAGAAGTAGAACGATATGGGGAAATAAAAGTAAGATATAATCAATTAGATGGTTCGGAAATCACGACTGAAGCTGACGGACTATTTGCGATATGTATTCAACATGAACTGGATCATTTGAAGGGTATTTTATTCATTGATAAAATACCCTTATTGAAAAGGAAGATGATTCAGAAAAAATTGAAAAAACAAGCTGCTCAGTAATAATTTTAAAATGAAATTTATTATATTGATTTTATCGATTTGCTTCATCACTGTGGGTTTATGTGATGGTGCTATGCGTAAAGTTGAGATTAAAATTGGACAGTCAGTAATTGTTGCAGAAATCGCTAAATCACCTTCTGATCAAAGACGGGGTTTGGGATATAGAGATCAGCTGGAAGCCAATCGGGGAATGTTGTTTGTGTATAATAATCCCGGTGTACGGTCGTTTTGGATGAAAGGGATGCGGTTTGCGATTGATATTATCTGGCTGCGTCAGGGACGAATTGTACTCATAGAAAAAAATGTTCAACCATCACCCATATTCAAAAAAAATTCACACCTTAAAACCTATGGCAGTTCTGTACTTGCAGATATGGTGCTGGAAGTTTCTGCAGGATTTTCAGATAAGATGAAGCTATCGTTAGGTCAGCACATCACAATCAATGAATAAAAATTTATTAAAAAGTGAGTTAGGAATTGATGAAGCCGGACGTGGTTCAATCTTAGGACCGTTAGTTATTGCCGGAGTTGTGGTTGAGCAGAATACTCAGCAAAGCTTGCTGGAGTTAGGCATTAAAGATTCAAAACTATTTGGAAGTTCCCTAAAAGCAAAAAAAACAAGATATCAATTGGCCAAACGAATATGCCAGATATGCCCGAGTAAAATTATTGTGGTCACTGCTGAGGAAGTTGATTTTTATGTTAATAAGCATAGTTTGAACATTCTGGAACAGGAAAAAGCTAAAAAAATAATTTTCGCTTTAGCTGCTGATCAGGTCGTGCTGGACGGGTTGAATCTGTTTAAGCCATTGACGAGTAAGAGAATTAGGGCAGTTAATAAAGCTGATCAGCAGTTTCTTTCTGTTGCAGCAGCTTCTATCGTAGCAAAATCTGAACGGGATCGCCTATTTGAAGAATTAATTGACCCTTATTTTCCAGAGTTTGGTGAGATAAAAGGTGGTGGATACGCAAACCATTCAACCCTTAAGTTTGTAAATTGGCATATCAATAACAAAAATAGGCTACCTACTTTTTATAGGAGGTCTTATCAGTGGAAATACCTGAAGATCAAGAATTAATTAGATTATTCTTCCAATTCACTTTGTTCCGCTTTTTCATCAGTATTTAGATCTCTATTATAGCGACTGCTAAAATTTAAGAATGCTAAATAACCACTGATTACTAAAATTGCACTAGCTAAACTGCCAATTACCCTGATAAAAATTTTAAATAGTCTGGAATTAAAAAAATTTATTATCAGTCTAATCATCGGAAAATCAAGGGAGGTTTTAATAAAATAAAAAAATGAAATTTATTTAGATAGAGTAGCCATAGCATATACGGATAAATCAATCCAGTAAAGTTACAAGATCATAAAATTTAATTTCTCTTCACGTTCGATAAACTAAATTAATTATACGGTAACATTGATGAGAAACATATTTTTTAAAAAAAAAAACAGAATCAAAATAATCTTGAATTATTGATAAAACATTGCTAAAAGAGTGACATTAATATCATATGTGTATTGTGATTAGTCTGTCAGTGTAGAGTCTTGATTAACCCTGAATTGTAAATTATTTCCAATAAACCAACATGATAAAAATATTAGAGAAATTTATGCAGTACTTGTTAGTTATTGCAGTTGCAGCATTGTTTGTGTCGGGCTGCAGCAAAAAAACGCCGACATTTTCGGAAAAGATAGTTCAAGGATTACAAAGCTCTTCTTTGTCTTTCTCTGATACTGATCAGGTTGAAGGAACAGTTACTGGAAAAGTAGTGTTGGATTCTTCAGCAGAAGTGAACAACCAGGTTGCGAAGTGGGTGATATATTGGAGTGATGCCGCTTCAGTAAGAGGAAAATCTACTAAAGCATGTGAATCAGATAAAGGAGATATTGTTGGTGGGACAGTTTGTGAATTATCCAGCGTAAAAGTTAACGGTAAATATTTCTTAGCATATGCGGCAGATGCAAAGGGAGGGGAATTCTATACTAATAAAAGCGTGGCGGTAGTTGATGTTAAACCAAAGAAAGAAGAACCAAAGAAAGAAGAACCAAAGAAAGAAGAACCAAAGAAAGAAGAACCAAAGAAAGAAGAACCAGTTGCCGCAACAGATGAGCCGGTTGTCGCAACAGACGAGCCGGTTGTCGCAACAGATGAGCCGGTTGTCGCAACAGATGAGCCGGTTGTCGCAACAGACGAGCCGGTTGTCGCAACAAAAGAGCCGGTTGTTGCGGAAAAAGTGGAAGATCCGACCGCAAAAATATTTTATATGTTGGAAAATGCTTCTTTAGCATTTTTAGACAATGATAATAAGGAAATAAGAGTTACAGGAAATATTAAGCTGTATGCCGATGAAGAACTGGAAAAACTGGTTCCAAGCTGGGTTGTTTATTGGAGTGATGGTGAAGACGCCTCCGGTAAAACAATAAAAGTTTGTGAAGTTAGAGGAATCGTGGATGGGGTTATTTGTAAACTGACAGACGAAGTATTGATCGGTGATCACTTCCTGGCATACGCAGTAGATGAAGAAGGAAATGAATATCCTGAAACATTAAGCGTAGAAGTAGTGGATGCCTTTGTTGAAATATCGGAACCAATCGTCGCAGCAGATGTACCTGTAGACGTACCGGTCGTAGTCACAGACGTACCAGTTGTTGCGACAGAGGAACCAATCGTTGCCACAGAGGAACCAGTTGTTGCCACAGAGGAACCGATTGAGGTAGATGAACCATCAGCACCAACCCCAATTACTATTCTTTTGGATAATGTACTTTATGAATTTGATAAAGCAGCACTTCAAGATGAATATATGACATATCTAGATGACACCTTTGAAAATGCAGCAGATAAAGCAAGCATGACCTTTGTAATTGCTGGGCATGCTGATGAGCGTGGTTCAAATGAATATAATCTGGCCTTAGGTGAAAGAAGAGCTTATGCTGTAAAAAGATATCTAATCAGCCTGGGTTTTTATGAGGAAAACGTCAGAATTATTTCCTATGGTGAGGAAAAACCAATGGATTCGGGTCATAATGAATCAGCCTGGTCCAAAAACAGAAGATCAGTTACAGAATTAACACAATAATAATTAGTAATTTTCAAAATGCTGAAAATAACTAGGTTATAGAAACTGTTAATTCAGTTTCTATAACTTTCTTGTATATTTAGAATAAATCTTTCTATACAATATTTCTTGTAATTTAAATAAAAAGCTTTAATATTATAAAAACGACTTTTTAAGTGGTTTATAAAGTTGGTGGTTATAATATACAGGTACTAACTGAGGAGTGACTAATGGCACAAAGATTATATTTTGGATTATCGGGGTTAATAATATTATTGGCTTTTTTAGTTGTGTCTTCTTGTGGTTCAAAAAAAGTTGAGACTCCGAAAGACGCTAAGGTTTCAGAAAAAGCTAAGGTCATAGAAAAAGCTAAGGTCATAGAAAAAGCTAAGGTCATAGAAAAAGCTAAGGTCATAGAAAAGGTTGAGATTCCGAAAGATGCTTTATTTATTGATGATTTTCAAGGGATTCCGAAGTTATCATCAGACCAGGCCAATGCCAATCAGAAGATCATTGATAATTATTATAAAAAGAAAGTTTTAATTGCAGAAATCAAAAAAAAGGATGTTGCAGAAAAAATTGAACTTGAGGCTAAAAAGGCTGAGGTAGAAGCCATCCAACAAGAATTCACGCAGCTGGTGGAAGAAAAAATTAAAGATGAAAAAATTCGTGATATGATTGCTAACGCAAAAGATGCTGATGAGTTGGAAAAGATTTTGAGGGAGAATACCAATTTAAGTGAAGCTGAAATTCAGGATTTTGTTAAGAAAAAAGCACTTCTGGTTAAGAAAGATAAAACTCTAAGACTAGATGCTTTGGGAAAAATCTATGCCAGGTTGATCAGAAATAAAAATCTTGGTGTTGAAACCGCTTTTTGTGATGCAGCTTCTTCTCTAGATAATTTCGTTATATCACCAATTTATTATGAAACAGACGTTTATTCGATTGAGAAAAAATCTGCTAATAGACTGTTTGAAAATGTTGATAAAATTATCGATTCAGTAGACGCTTATCCTGGAATGCTGCTTCAGACAGAAGGAAACTGCGATGTACGTGGTTCGAATGTTTATAATAAGAATTTAGGTGATTATCGATGGACGGGAACTGTGCCTCTACTTGTATCAATGCAATTTGATAGAGACAGGATTCGTGGTATTAGTAAAGGTGAAGAGTGTTCTATTGAAAAAAGTGCTTCCATGGATGACAACACCTGGTGGAGTAAAAATAGACGGACTGATTTCACTTGGGTTTTAAATAACTAATTTAAAAAAATAATTTCAGGTAGAATGGAATACTCAACACTAATTGATGCTGTCCTATTATCAGGCCCCATCACCCTCTCAATATTTATTTCACTGCTTTTCTTATCGGTCGTTATTTGGGCTGTGATTATGGGAAAAGCAATTCAATTTAGCAAAGAACAGCACAATGATAAAAAGCTATTGGGTTACTTTTCTACAGCTGAAGATTTCAAGAGCATCGGTATTCCTAAGAACTTTAAGCAACATAAAGGATTTGCATTTATTTACCGCGAGACCTGCAGAGAACTAGATGTAATAGAGGAGAATATTCCAGATCTAAATTTTCATGAATCAGGGATGCAAACCAATAAATCAAATGTTGAAGAAATTGTCGCTCGCACTTTAGAACGAGTCAAGACGACAGAGCAAACCCGTTTGGATAATAGTATATCTATATTGGCGACAACCAGTAATGTAGCGCCCTTTATTGGTCTTTTAGGAACTGTGGTGGGGATTATTAATGCTTTTAGTGAAATCGGTAAAGCTGGAAGTGCTGACTTAGCTTTCGTTGCACCTGCCATTTCAGAAGCGCTGGTTGCAACTGCCCTTGGTTTGTTTGTGGCGATACCATCATCTATTGCGTTTAATTATTTTAGAGGGAAAGCCCAATTGATCAAAGAAGGGTATGATGGGTTTGCATTAATGTTGTTAAATAAAATACAACATTACTATTTCTTTAGAAAAAACGAAAATGAAGGTGATTAATGGGGGGATCATCTAATAATAGTTCTATCATTACAGAAATAAATGTTACACCTTTTGTGGATGTACTACTGGTTTTACTGATTATTTTTATGATAACGGCCCCTTCAATGACACGATCTGTCGGAGTTAAATTACCACAGGATAAGTTGTTAAAAGACAAATCGCCTGTTGAAAAGAGTAGTTTAAATACATCTTTGATATTGGGGTTATCCAATAAAGGTAAGGTCATATATAAGAAGAAAAAACTTAAAATTGCATATTTTTTTAATCGTTTTGAAAAACTTGTTACAAACAAACAGCAAATAGAAAAGGTATTTATTCAAGCGGATAGATCGGTATCCTATGAAAATTTATTGAAGTTGATGGTTTTTTTAAAAAATAAAGGATATGAGAATGTTGGGCTTGTTTTTGAACAAAAATAATTTAAATGATATGATATGATTCGAACTGGTGCTTCAATTTCATTAATAATTCACGTAATCATTGCAGGGTGGTTTTTTTTTATTCAGAATTTAGTATTCCCAAAGAGCTTAGTATTGAAGAATTAGAGGAAAAAAGCCTGAATATCGATGTTATTAACACAGCGCAATTGAATGATTTGATGGGAATCAAGCCTGAATTGGAAAAAGAAGAGATAGTGCTAAAACCCAAGGAGAAAGCACCGAAACCCAAGGAGAAAGCACCGAAACCCAAGGAGAAAGCACCGAAACCCAAGGAGAAAGCACCGAAACCCAAGGAGAAAGCACCGAAACCCAAGGAGATAGTGCCAAAACCCAAGGAGATAGTGCCAGAACCCAAGGAGATAACGCCAGAACCCAAGGAGATAGCGCCAGAACCCAAGGAGATAGTGCCAGAACCCAAGGAGATAGTGCCAGAACCCAAGGAGATAGTGCCAGAACCCAAGGAGATAGTGCCAGAACCCAAGGAGATAGAAAAACCAAGT
>Ga0233437_1005542_pt1 | contig 13574 bp, 15 predicted proteins | sample SI_122_August201_FD_182714 | JGI IMG/M metagenome (GOLD analysis project Ga0233437, IMG submission 182714) | Seawater microbial communities from Saanich Inlet, British Columbia, Canada - SI_122_August2016_200_MG | ecosystem: Environmental > Aquatic > Marine > Inlet | place: Canada: British... | reverse complement strand
ACGTGCAGAAGAACGGGATCAATGGGCTTTCTTTCAAGAATGGTTGCAAGGCATAATCTTGCTTTTTCGATGGGGGTCATCACTCAAATACAGTCCTTTTTCAATAATGTAAGCCCTGACCGTTTCAGGAACAAGGAAATGGATGGATCTACCCTCTTTTACCATGTTTCGGATATTTGTCGAGGATATTTCCATGGGGGTCGAGGTTATGAGGGTAATGGATTTGCCGGATGGGGCCACAAAAAACTTTCCGCTTCCCGTTTTTGAACCCTTGATGTTGAGGTCGGAGAAAATGGCCTCCAGCCCGTAATTTTGGCAGCCGGGCCGGGAAAGAATTACAAAATGGGCGTAATCGAAAAGGTTTTTGTAATTCCGCCAGGTCTTGATTTCCAGAAAAGCATCCATGCCCACAATAAAAAAGAGGTCCTGTTCAGGCCCGAAAATCTGGCGCAGTTCCTGAAGGGTCTCGATGGAATAGGAAAATCCGGGCCGGTTCCCTTCCAGGTCCGTGGTTTCAAGCAGGCGGGAGCAATCTGTTCCCAGACGGGTCATGGCCAGCCTGTGGTTGAAGGGTGTTACGGGAATTTCGGCTTTATGCGGGGGGAGTGAGGAAGGGATCAGATAGACCTTTTCAAGGGCCAGATGCTGGCCGATCTCCTCCGCTGAACGCAGATGTCCCAGATGGATCGGATCAAAGGTGCCCCCAAGGATGCCCAGTTTCAAGAAATACTCCTAATCCCGGATTTGTCCCTGCCCGTAAACAACGAATTTGGTGGTGGTCAGCTCTTCCAGTCCCATGGGGCCGAAAGCATGGAGTTTGGACGTGTTGATGCCGATTTCGGCGCCAAGACCCAGCTGGTTTCCGTCGTTAAACCGTGTGGACGCATTCACCATCACCACGGAAGAATCCACCTGGGCCAGAAAACGCTGCGAACGTTCGTAATCGTTGGTGATAATGGCTTCCGTATGCTGCGACCCGTAGGCTTCTATGTGGTCCAGGGCCTCATCCATACTGCCGACCACCTTGACCGCCAGGATGAGATCAAGAAATTCCGCCGGCCAATCCGATTCCGCTGCGGCCACGGCACCCGGTACCAGGTCAATGGTTTTGGGGCATCCCCTGATTTCAACCCCGGCGCTTTCATACTTTTTCGCCATTTCAGGGAGGAAACCAGGGGCTGCATCCTCGTGAACCAACAGGGTTTCCAGGGCATTGCAGACACCTGGCCTCTGCACCTTTGCATTGAAACAGATCTCCTTTGCCATGTTAAGAGAGGCGGATTGATCCACATAAACGTGGCAGACACCCTTGTAATGTTTCAGTACCGGAACCCGCGAGTGTTCCGTGACAAAACGGATGAGCCCCTCTCCACCCCTGGGGATGATGACGTCAATATCTTCATCCAGACTGATCAGGGCGTTCACGGCGGCCCTTTCGGTTGTGGGGATCACCTGGACCGTTTTTTGGGGAATTCCCGCGTCATTTAAGGCTTCCGCCAGCAGTTCACCTAAGGCTATGTTGGAATGGATCGCTTCCGAACCCCCTTTGAGGATAACGGCATTCCCGGCTTTGAGGCACAGGGCCGCTGCATCCACGGTGACATTGGGGCGGGACTCAAAGATGAAGCCGATGACGCCCAGAGGGATGCGTACCCTTCCCACCAGCAGACCGTTGGGGCGTTTCCACATGCCGGAAACCGCCCCCACCGGATCGGGCAAGGATGCCACTTCCCTGAGCCCGTCCGCCATGGCGCCGATGACCGCTTCATTCAGCGTCAGGCGGTCCAGCATGGCCGGGGAAAGCCCCGCATCCCTGGCTGCCGACAGGTCCCTCTGGTTTTCGCCCGTAATGCTTTCCCGGCGTTTAAGAAGCTTTTCGGCCATTTTCAAAAGGGCATCATCTTTCTGTCCCCTTGAAAGACTTCTCAGTCCCCTTGACGCCGTTCTGGCATCCTTTGCCATGGTCGCGATCATACTTTCAATGGACATGCCGTATCTCCTTCATCCATGTGTGCCGTCAGCACAAGATTGTTTCGATGGATGACCTCGTCATCGTGTTTGAATCCCAGGATGGATTCGATTTCATTGCTTTTTGAACCCATAATTTTCTGTATGTGCCCGGAATGGTAACTGACCATGCCCACAGCCACGGGTTCACCCGCTTCATTGATGAGCAATACGGAATTTCCGAGACTGAATTGCCCCTTTACCCCTTTGATCCCTGAAGGCAAAAGGCTTTTACCTTTCTCCACAATGGCGATTTCGGCGCCCCGGTCGATGGTGATTTCCCCCTTTGGGGATTTGGTAAAGGCGATCCAGTGCTTCCGGCTGCACAGGGAAACCGCTTCCGGCAAAAACAGGGTTCCTTCCTCACGGCCCGCAAAGAGATGGCGTATAATGCCGGGTTTCAGGCCGTTGGCAATGATGGTGGGTACGCCGGCAATGGCCACTTTTTTGGCGGCCCGGATTTTGCTTCCCATACCGCCTGTTCCCAGGAATCCGGGTATGGCGCCGGCAAACTGGGTGATTTTTCGGTCTACCTTTTCCACCACGGAAATGAGGTGGGCATCTTCGTGATCCCTCGGGTCTTTATCGAAAAGGCCATCGATATTGGTCAGGTTCATCAGGAAGTCGGATTCGGACAGGTTCGTGACCATGGCGCTGAGGTTATCGTTGTCACCGAATTTGAGTTCATCCACAACCACCGTGTCGTTTTCATTGACAATGGGGATAATGTCCCAGGAAAGGAGGGTGAAGATGGTATTGCGTGCATTCAAATAACGGCGCCTGTGGGTCAGGTCGTCACGGGTCAACAGGACCTGCCCCACCTGGTGACCGTGTTGCTCAAACGCATTTTCCCAAGCCCTGATCAGGTTTCCCTGGCCCACGGCAGCGGTTGCCTGTTGCTCGGAGACGGAACGGGGTCTGCGGGTCATTCCCAATTTCCGGATGCCGGCCGCAATGGCGCCCGAAGAGACCAGGACCACTTCAATCCCTGATTTCTTGAGGGTGCTGATATCCGCAGATAGATCATCCATGACGGATATGTTAAGTCCGTCATGGGCGGTCAGGACGCCGCTGCCGATTTTAATGACGATCCGCTTGACGGATTTTAAAAGCTTAGTTCTGATATTTGTGTTTCGAGACATTTTTCAAATAGGGTGCAGTTGTCAGGGGGCAGGGTGCAGAAAAGGTGGCTAGAATTTCATCCTGCCCCCAGACAACTGTCCCCTGGGCCCTGAGTGAAGTTCGTGAAAATAAACTGGGATAATTCGTCGATACCTTCACCGGTCAACGCCGAAATACACATGGATTTTGTGCCGAGCCTGTCAAGTGCTTTTCGCAGCGCTCTGATATCTTTACTGCCGGGATCGCAGAGATCGATCTTGTTAATTACCACAAAGTAAGGTTTCCGGGCAAGGGTGGTTGAATAGGCGGACATCTCCTTTCTGAGCATTAAAAAATCGTCCAGGATGTTCTTCCCCGATGAATCGGTTGCATCCAGCAGGTGCAACAGAAATTGGGTCCGTTCTATGTGCCTTAAAAATTGATGCCCCAGCCCGCGACCCAGTCGCGCGCCTTCCACGAGTCCGGGAATGTCGGCCACCACCAGGGTTTTTTCATTGTCGAAGGTCATGACGCCCAGATTGGGAATCAGCGTGGTAAACGGGTAGCTGCCCACCTTGGGGCGGGCCTGTGTGAGGCGGGAGAGAAGTGTTGACTTTCCGGCGTTGGGCAGACCCACCAGCCCCACGTCCGCCAGGAGTTTCAGGGTCAATTTGAGTTTCAGTGTGTCTCCGGGAAGGCCGGGTTGTGCCATTCGTGGCGCCCGATTTGTCGATGTGGCGAAATGCTGGTTCCCTTTCCCGCCTTTTCCACCGGGAATGAGAATGATTTCCTGCTGGTCCAAGACCAGGTCCGCCAGGATACGGCCGGACTCAACCTCTTCAATGATGGTGCCTACGGGTGTTTCAACAATGCAATCCGCCCCGTTGGCGCCGGATTTATTCTTGCCGCCTCCCGGTCCACCATTTCGAGCACTTAGATTTCTCTTGGACCGGTAGTCTTCAAGGGTGAAAAGTTTGCGGGTGCTTCTGACGATGACGCTTCCGCCGTCTCCCCCGTCGCCGCCATCCGGTCCGCCTCTGGGGATGAACTTCTCTCTTCTGAAGCTGACGCAGCCACGTCCCCCATTTCCGGATCTGGCCGTGATGACGGCTTCATCTAAGAAAAACATGGTTTACCTTACTGGGGGGCAAATGGCGGTTGCGAAATTTATGCGGCGTAAACGCTGACCTTTTTTCGATCCTTGCCCATGCGCTCAAACGTCACAATGCCATCAATTTTGGCAAAGATGGTGTAATCCCGGCCTAACCCCACGTTCTCTCCGGGGTGGATATGGGTCCCTCTCTGCCGGACAATAATGCTTCCTGCATTGACCGTCTGCCCCGAATAGCGTTTGATACCCCGCCTCTGGCCATTACTGTCTCTTCCGTTCCTGGAGCTGCCGCCCGCTTTTTTGTGTGACATATCTTTTTACCCCTCAACCTGAACGCCTGATTCAATGTCGCCAATTCTCACAAGCGAAAACTGCTGGCGGTGTCCATTTTTGCGTCGATATCCTTTACGCCGTTTGTATTTAACAACCAAAACTTTTCGATTCTTGCCGTGACTGGTAATGAGGCCGGCTACTTTCGAATTTTCAAGGAAAGGTTGGCCCACTTCGACGGTTTCACCGTCCGATGTCAGAAGAACCTGATCAAACGTTACCGCATCACCCACGTCTCCCTGAAGTTTTTCAACCCGAATCTCATCGCCTTGGGCGACCCGATATTGTTTTCCGCCAGTCTTTATGACCGCATACATAGCTTCGTCTCCTTACTGATTAAAATGAATTGGTTACTATAAAGACTCTCTTGATTTGAGTCAAGGAAAAAACGGTTCTCCTTTTTCAAAATCGGGGAGAAAAGATGGGTCGTCGAGTGTGGTTTCCCCATACGCTTCGGGAAACTGTACGAACATGTGTTTGAATCCCAGTTGTCTTGAGTGGTTATGGACTTTCTCAAATTCGTGAATTGTAATGGTCCGGTTCAATTCGGGGTCTTTGTGCTGAACAACGGGATGGTATTGAGACATGAGGCTGATGGGTAAATCGGTGCCGAACTCCATGAAGAGGGTGGTCAGGGCGTTAATGGAATTTTCAACGGCCCCCGGCAGGATCAGGTGTCTCACCAGAACCCCTTGGGTTGCAGGTGCACCTCCAGAAACCGGGCCGTCCAGAAAACCTTTCTGCCTGACCATTTCAGAGATGGCATCGATTGCTTTTTCGGGATAGTCCGCGCAAGCGGAAAGATTTTTGGCCAATGCCGTATCCGAATATTTGAAGTCCGGCAGGTAGATGTCGGCGTATTTTTCCAGGTTTTTGAGTACATTCACAGATTGATATCCTGAAAAATTGTACAAAATGGGAAGGCAGGGATGTTCTTTTTTCAAATGGAAGACCACCCCTGCGGTATGGGGTATGAAATGATCCGGTGTTACAAAATTGAGATTATGGACTCGGTAGTTGACGATCATCTCCCGTATTTTCTCAACCAACCGGTGAAAATCGAGCGTTTCTCCCACGCCGCCAAGGGAAATCTGGTGATTTTGGCAGAATTTACATTTCAGGCTGCAACCTGAAAAGAAAACGGTGCCCGATCCCCGGGTTCCCGTGATGGGGGGCTCTTCACCAAAGTGCGGACCCACATGGGCCACGCGAACCCGGTCGGTTTCACCACAGAAACCTTTCGCTTTTCCATGAATGGTATGCGTGCGGTCCACCCTGCAAGCCCGGGGACAGAGCTCACATGATTCGTAAATACCGGCGAAATCCGGTTCATTCTCTTGAAACCACATACTTTATGGTACCTTCCTGAATACCTTATGCCTTACACCTTATACCTCACACCCATAAAACCTTAAACCCAAAAAATCCACTCGAACCCTTGGCATTTCTTCAATGAGTAAATTTAAGGAAATCCTTGCAATACTGTTAGTGTTGTGAAAATTATCACAAAAGATGCTTGACACCCAAGGACAATATTTCATAAATGAAAGAGACTCGAAGTGTTTCTTTTAGAACGGAATATTTAAAATATTTTAAAGCAAGGAGGATTTATAAGCCATGAAAGAAGGAAGAATAGCGATACCGAGCACGGGAACTGGCGGCCTGGACGGGGAAAGATCAGGCCATTTTGGTCATTGTGATGTATTTACCCTTGTGGATGTGGAGAACGGCGAGGTGAAGCAGGTCTCTGCCATCCCCAATGGGGAGCACGTGCAGGGTGGATGTATGGTGCCCGTTAATTTGCTGGCCAGCCACAACGTGAATGCTTTGATTGTCGGGGGTATCGGCATGCGGCCCCTGATGGGTTTCAAGCAGGCCGGGGTGGATGTGTTTTATGAAGCGACCCGACCCCAGATCAGACCGGTGGTTGAGGATCTGATTGCCGGGAAACTTCAAATGATCGGTGATGAACAGGTGTGTGGGGGGGGCGACGGTTGCCAACACTGATGGAGTGCTTGCTTCAATCCGAGAAAAAGGATCGTTTTCATGGAGAATGACAAACCCAAAGACGATGTCTACAGTATGCTTTCCGAATCCGGATACGCGGATAAAGCCATTAGATACTTTCAAAACCAGGATAACTTGGGTATCATTAAGGATGCCGATCACTGTATGGATCTCACGGGTCCCTGCGGCGACACCATGAAGATTACCATGAATGTCAGGGGTGATCGCATAGAGGATGCCAAGATTCAGGTCATGGGATGTCCGGGTGCGGTAGCGTCCGGCAGTGCCACCGTGGCACTTGCGAAGGGAAAGACGTTGGACGAAGCCGAATCACTGACCATGGAAGAACTGTACAGCGAGCTGGAAAAATTGCCCGACCAGAAAGTCCATTGTGCCCGTCTGGCCCTTAAAACCCTTCAAAAAGCCGTGATCCAGTATCGTGCGGAACACCAAAACGCAGTGGTCAACGAAAATCAGGAGGGTCCATGAAAATTGCAGTAACATCCAAAGGGAAGACCATGGATTCCGAAGTGGATCCCCGGTTTGGCAGGGCCGCCTACATCCTGGTGGTGGATTCAGAGACCCTTTCATTTGATGCGTTGGACAATCAAGAGAATGTGAACGCTTTTAAGGGCGCCGGAATACAGGCGGCCAAAATGGTGAGCGAGAAAGGCGCGGATGTTCTTTTGACCGGGTATTGCGGTCCCAACGCCTTTAAGGCCATGAAAGCCGCTAAAATCGGCGTGGCCAACGATGCCACGGGGACCGTGCGTGAAGCTGTGGCTGCCTACGGGGCGGGGAAAATGCCCCTGGCGGAAGATGCAAATATTGAGGGTCAATGGTAAGGGGAGGTAGAAACCATGCCGATTTTTGAGTTTGAGTGTCTGGACTGCGGTCAGAATACGGAAATACTGATGGCAAACAGCGAAAGCGACCTGGTGGCCTGTGGTAGCTGTGGCGGCAAGAATCTCAAGAAATTGCTGTCGGCCCATGCTTCTGTCAGTCCCACCGGAAGGTTCCCTGAAAATGCAGCGGACCGGTGCTGTGGTTCCGGCGGGCCTCCTTCCGGGTGCGCGGGCCCGGGCAGTTGTTGCGGTCATTCCTGATTGTAACTCATTTCACCTGTTACAATGCGTTACGGGACTGATTTGTTTTCGGTCCCTGAACGGTTGTCCGGCCACACCTCTTCCCAAATGTCCGGCGCTTGACTTTTCAAGAATAATGCCTATTTAAAGCGTGTTTTAAGAGCAGGTATACACAAAAATCGCACCGGTTTTTCCGGTAAAGGAGAGAGTTTATAATGGCAGACAATACGCAGGGTTGCGGCATGAGCAACCAGAACAATCAGCAGCAGGCGCAGGACAAGGAGATTGAGCAAAGCCTGGGTCGCATCAAACATAAAATTTTGGTGATGAGTGGAAAGGGTGGTGTCGGTAAAAGCAGTGTGGCAACATATCTGGCCGGCGCCCTGGCCAAAAAAGGTAAGAAGGTCGGTCTCATGGATGTGGATCTTCATGGTCCCAGTATTCCCCGTATGCTGGGACTTAAGGGGAACATCCAGAGCGGTGCCAATGGTGAGAAGGCCAAACCCATCGAATATCTTCCCAACCTGCAGGTTATCTCCGTTGAACCCCTCATGGGAGAGAACAAGGATGCCGCCACCATCTGGCGGGGGCCGCTCAAAATCGGCGTTATCCGGCAGTTTATTTCCGACATCGAATGGAATGATCTTGACTACCTGATCATTGATTCCCCTCCCGGTACGGGCGACGAACCTTTGACCGTGGCCCAGACCATCCCCGGGGCTGAAGCGCTGATTGTGACGACCCCTCAGGAAGTATCGCTGGCGGATGTTCGGAAATCCATCAGCTTCTGTCGCCAGGTCAACATGAAGATCTTAGGGATCGTGGAAAACATGAGCGGTCTCAATTGCCCCCACTGCGGAGAAAGCATCGAACTTTTCAAAACCAATGGTGGTATGTTGACCGCCAAAAAGGAAAGCCTCAGGTTCCTGGGGAGCCTGCCCCTTGACCCGGAGGTGGTCATGCAGGGGGATGCCGGCGGGTTGGCCATACTTGAAAACGAATCAATTGCATTCTCCCGTGAGTTTAACAAAATGGCGGATGAAATTGTGAATGTCCACGAGAGTGAAGAGGGACTTCATTAAGATCGGGTAACCCAACAAGAAGGGAGCACTGGAGTAAAACGGGATAATTGCAATGGCTGAAGATCTGAATGAGGATGTGAAAAATTTCCAGAAGGCGATTCTTCTGAAAAATGACGGCTATGGGATGGCGGCCTTTGACAGAATGCTCAACCCCCTTTACCGGGGTGCTTTTTCAAATTCTGACGGATACGCCCGCGTAACCGGCCCCTGTGGTGATACCATGGAAATCTTTCTAAAGTTTGATAACGATCGCATCGAAAGGGCGGCCTTTGAGACGGACGGGTGTGGGTCCAGCGCCGTTTGTGGATCCTTTGCTGCGGAGATGGCTTTTGGAAAGACACCTGATGAACTCCTGGATTTGACCGGCGACCGGATTCTTGAAAAAATGGGGGGAGCGCCCGAAAATGAACAACATTGCGCTTTCCTGGCGGGGGAGACCCTCCAGGAGGCGCTCAGCAATTATATGATAAAAACAACTTCCGGTTCCAAATAAAAACCACAGGATGGTTGCAACTTCCAGAGGGTGTGCCCGTCTGCTTTCAGGGAATGAAAAAGCTTGCACAATTCGAAAAATCCGATATGATTCCGTATGTCGTTTTTTTGGATGCCAAAGCTCTGGGATAGTCCGTTAATTGCCAACCGTGAACCTGGGAAGGTCGTGTTGAGAGCCTTTAAAAACCCTATTATTATCCCAACGTAAGATATGGGATAGAAGCCCGCCCTGGGTCAGGACGGGCTTTTTTACTGGCGCCTGAGGAGAGCAGTTCATGGAAAAAGAAATCTTTAGTTTGTGCTTTATGTGTTCGGTCCGTTGCCCCATCCGGGTTCTGGTGAAGGATGACCAGGTGAAATGGATCGAAGGGAATCCCCATGTGACGGGAATGGAGGGGAGTCTCTGTCCCAAAGGGGCTGCGGGAATCGCTCTGCTCAATGACCATCAGCGGCTCCAGTCCCCCATGATAAGGACGGGTCCCCGTGGATCGGGCCAGTTCCGCAAAGCCACCTGGGATGAGGCCCTGGACCATGTGGCGGAAAAACTAAAGGCGATTATTGCGGCCCATGGGCCTGAAAGCGTTGCAATGGGAGAGCGGACCCATTTGGCCACACATGTGAGTAAAACCTTCATGAAGGCACTGGGTTCCCCCAATCATTTTACCCACGATGCCCTCTGCAAAGGGTCGGTGAATACCGCTGCCAGGTCTCTTTTCGGTTACAATGATGCTCAGATCGGTGTGGATTACAAGAATACCCGTCACATGGTGTTGTATGGCCGGAATTTTTTTGAATCCCTGGAGGTGAAGGGCGCCAACGCTTTCAGCGAGGCCCAGGAAAATGGGGCCAAGCTGACCTATATCGACCCCCGGGTGACGGTGACGGCAACGAAGGCCGATCGATACTGGATGATCAGGCCCGGAACGGATCTGGCGCTTAATTATGCGCTGATTCACATTATCCTTAAAGAAAGGTTGTTCGATGAGGCCTATGTGAACCGCTGGTCAACCGGTCTTGGGGAACTCAGGGATTTTGTTCAGCCCTTTACCCCAAAATGGGCTGAAACGGAAACCGGTATCCCCGCCGCGGAACTGGTGGATATGGTCCGTGAAATCAGCCGGGAAAAGCCCTCAGTCATTTTCCATTACGGTTATCGCGGCGCCAGCCATACCAATGAAATTTACATGCGCCGCTCCATTTTCATCCTCAATGCCCTCATGGGGAGTGTGGAAGCCAAAGGCGGTCTTTTCTTCAAGAAAGGCCCGGGCCTGGCTGGAGGGAAGCCAGTCAGAAAATTAACTGAACAGACCTTTCCGGAGATCAAGGCACCCCGTTTTGACAAAGCGGGCACCCCTGAATTTCCACTTCCGGATACAAATCATGGCGTTGCCCAGATGCTTCCCGGGGCTATTTTGAACGATGACCCCTATCCCATCAAGAGCCTGTTCGTTTTTCGCTTTGAACCGCTCATGTCCATCCCGGATACCCATAATACGCGCAAAGCTCTGGATAAGCTGGATCTGATTGTAACCATCGACATCAACCACAGCGATATCGCCTGGTACTCCGACGTGATACTCCCCGAATCCATTTATCTGGAGCGTACCGATTGCGTTCAGCAGGCCAATGGCCTGAAGCCCCAGATGTTTTTAAGACGCCAGGCCACGACGCCCCGCTATGATACCCGGCCCGGGGCCATGATTATAAAACAGATCGCCGAGCGGATGGATCTGGGGCAGTTCTTCCCTTACGAGAACATGGAAGAGTTGGTGCGCTGGCAATTGGAGGGAACCGGATTCTCCATGGAGGATTTTGATCCCAAAGGGTTTGTGGCCTATGGGGATCAACAGATATTCTGGGATCGGAATGACGGGATTCCGTTTAAAACCCCCTCTGGCAAGATCGAATTCGTTTCGTCACTGCTTGAAGATGTGGGCTTTAAGTCTTTTCCCGAATATGAGCCGGTGGCACCGCCCCCTGAAAACCGGTTCAGGCTCACCGTCGGTCGTTGTGCTCAGCATACCCATGTGTCCACCCAGAACAACCCTTATTTAAACGAGATTGTGCCGGAAAACAGGCTCTGGATCAATGCTGAAAGTGCCGGGCGGATGGGGATCGGAGACGGTGCCCGGGTGAAGGTCTCATCTGACTACGGGGAAGGGACCATGAAGGCTTATGCCACGGATCTCATTCACCCGGAAGCGGTTTTTATGCTTCACGGGTATGGGCATCAGGCGCAATCGGCGAGACGGTCGTTTGAAAAGGGCGTGAACGACAGCCTGTTGATGAACAATATCTCTGATATGATCGGTGGCAGCCCGGCCTTACATGACACTTTTGTCCGTGTGGACCCGGTTTCCTGAATAGAGACTGCTGAGTTCGGAGGAAGCAAATGAGCAAGTATTACCTGTTTCAGGATGTAAAAAAATGTATCGGTTGCCGAAGCTGCGAAGTGATCTGCAAAAGCAACAAGGATTTGCCGGTGGGTCCCAGACTTTGTGAAATTGTTGCGGTGGGACCGTCCTTCATCGGCAATCTGCCCAGGGCCGCCTATACGTTCATGCCCTGTTTTCACTGCGAAGATCCATGGTGCGTGGCGGCCTGCCCCACCGGCGCCATGCAGAAGAGGCCCGAAGACGGCATCGTTTTTGTGGATCACTCAATCTGTGTGGGGTGTAAAACCTGTATGTCCGCCTGTCCGTGGGGTGCGCCCCAGTGGAGTGAAGCGATGGGAAAAGTGGTGAAATGCGATTATTGTATGGACCGGGTCGACCAGGGTTTGAAACCGGCCTGTGTGACCGTGTGCGCCACCCACTGTCTCCATTTTGGAATTGCCAATGACATTCCGGCCGTCAGGCGGCAACGCCATGCCAGGACAACGGCATCCCTTTAACAATTGTGGATTGTGGATTTCGCCTTGCGGAATGCTTTTTTCACATGTTCCGCGGGGGGATGCACTGAGGTGAACCATTATGGCAAAGCCGATCTGCCCTGTTGCCGATACCATTGAAAAACTTTCCGAAATCATTGCCGGCGGCCGTCTTAAGCATGCCAGATGCCGTCAGCGGGCCGAAGAAATATTGAAGCTCATGGAAGATGTGGCTTCCGGCAGAGGCGGTCCGGATCACATCCCCACCATGGAGACCCTGGCGTCAGCCCTTGAAACAGAGGGCCCCGATGAATTCTGTAGAAGGACGGGGGCTATGCTGGTTTCCGTTCTGCTAGAACACCGTGAAGTTTTCATAAGCCATCTGGATACCCTGATCTGCCCTGTGACGGACTGTGCCCGGTTGATCCCGTCCCCCTGCCAGATGGCGTGCCCTGCCGGTCTTGATGTGCCGCGCTATGTGACGCTGATCGGCCAGGGGCGCGATGCCGAGGCCATCGCGCTGATCCGAAAAGACAATCCTTTCCCGTGGGTGTGCGGTCTGATCTGCACCAACCCTTGTGAGTTCATGTGTGTCCGGGGTCGGATCGATAAACCCATCTCCATCAAATACCTCAAAGGGTTCGCCGCCGAACGGGCCATGTCGGACGGACTTTACACAAATCCTGAAAAGGCCCCTCAAAAAGGCCGGAAAGTCTGTATCATCGGCGCCGGACCGGCGGGGTTGAGCGCGGCCTTTTTCCTGGCACTTAAAGGGTATGGGGTCACGGTGCTGGATGCCCTCCCCGTGGCCGGGGGCATGATGATGGTGGGGATTCCCAGGTATCGTCTTCCCAGAGAGGTTATCGACAGGGAAGTCTCCATGATCGAAGAGCTGGGGGTTGAATTCCGGCTCAATACCCGGTTTGGCAAGGATGTGCATTTTGAACAGCTGAAAGCCGAAGGGTTTGAGGCCTTCCTTATCGCCATTGGTGCGCACGATTCACACAAGCTGGGAATTCAGGGTGAGGACCAATATCCTCAGGTGATCGATGCTATTTCCTATCTCAGGCGTGTTGCTCTCGGAGATCGGCGAAAACCGGGCCGCCGGGTCGCCATCCTAGGCGGTGGCAATACGGCCATTGATGCTGCCAGAACATCGCTGAGGCTGGGCTGCCAAGAGGTGACCATTATCTACCGCAGGTCCCGTTCGGATATGCCTGCCAACGAAGAGGAAGTGGAGCAGGCCGAGGAGGAGCGGGTCGGGTTTTCTTTCCTGACCGTTCCCATGGAAATTATCGGTGATGGTGGAAAGGTTACGTCTTTGCGGTGTGTCAGAACCGAATTGGGGCCGGAGGATCAGAGCGGTCGAAGGCGGCCGGTTCCCATTGAAGACAGTGATTTTGAACTTCCGGTAGACGCGGTGATTTCATCCATCGGCCAGCGGGTTGACCCCAAGGGTTTTGAAGCGCTCAATAAATTGGCGTGGACCC
>Ga0233437_1005539_pt1 | contig 13575 bp, 15 predicted proteins | sample SI_122_August201_FD_182714 | JGI IMG/M metagenome (GOLD analysis project Ga0233437, IMG submission 182714) | Seawater microbial communities from Saanich Inlet, British Columbia, Canada - SI_122_August2016_200_MG | ecosystem: Environmental > Aquatic > Marine > Inlet | place: Canada: British... | reverse complement strand
CAATGCTTCCAATGACGTTTGCGCGGGTGCTCGTCCCGAGCACTCTTCTTGACAATGACCGGCCCAGCAGCTTCATGAATTGGAAAACGTAAGTGCTTCCCGCCAGCTGTAAAATGTCCACGGAATCATCCAGATCGGCATTTGCAGCAATAGGAACCTTTTCAGAAATCTCCCGGACTGTGAAGGCGATGTTTGTATTCATCATATCGTTACTATTGGCGACCACCAAGGCAGCCTTCTGCGCCCTGAGGCGTTTGTAAGTTTCCGGATCACTCAACTCACCTGCCACCACCTTATAGCCCAGGTCGATCAGCTCCAGTGCTTTCGGTATATCCTCCGCAACAATGACATATTCATACTGATACTGTCTCAGCCTGTCGATAAGATTCATGGTGATCGGATCGTAGTTTGTGAGAATCACATGATCTTTCATGTCCTCGGGTAATTCTCGAGGCGCCCTGGCTCTTGTTTGGGCCTCAAGCCATGGTGCATAAAAGAATTGAATGAAAGTGAAGGGAAGCATGATGAGAAGCAATATGATACCGGACAGGAGCACAACCATACAAAACAGTCTCCCCAGGTCCGAGGTGAAGGTAATATCACCGAAACCGAGGGTGGACATGACCGTAAGGGTCCAATAAAAGCCTGTAACCCAGCTGAATTCTCTGTTTTCCAGCATCATCAGGAAGTGAAACAGAACACTGTAGATGGTGATCAGCGTTGCCAGGATGAGAAGAAACTTCACTAACACCTTGACGTTTCTCTCTTGCCTTTTCCCAAAAGCGTAGAGGAACTGTCCCATTAGAAATTTCATAACAAACATCTCCCTGCCCACCTGTCCCCTGACCCTTAAGGATCATGAAAACATTGGCGCCAAGAATGCCGATACCCCGGGACGTCTATCAGCGCTTTTCCGCTATTTCCTCAAAGCGTTCTACCTGGCTTTCCAGCCCTATGGCGTCTGTTACATCCACCACAAACGCGATACCCGTGCCCGGTTCTTTGAATCGTCCGGCCTCGTAGATGGCGTTAAGTACCGGCTCCACAAGTCTCTCTTCCAGGAGGAAGAGGACCACGTCGGTCTGTGCTTCAAGGGTCAGGCCGAAGAAGGTCTTTGCCTCATGTATGCCGGTACCGCGAGCCGGAATAATGGTGGCCCCCGTGCCGCCGGAAGCTTTGGCGGCGTCTACGATTCGATCGGTTTCCGTGGTCTTGACCATTGAGACAATCAACTTTAATTTCATATTATTCCTCCCTAGCCGCCTTTAAACTCCGCAGCTCCAGCCAGTGTGCGATCTGAGCGTACCCCATCACGGTTATAATGGGGAAGACACTTGCAAAGGCGATCAATCCGAATCCGTCCAGCGCAGGATCTCGACCCGGAATTGTTTCCGCCAGCCCCAGGCCCAGGGCGGCAACCAGCGGCACGGTCACCGTCGAGGTTGTGACCCCGCCTGAATCATAGGCAAGGGCGATAATCTCCCGGGGGGCAAATACCGTCTGGATCACGACAATCATGTACCCCGCAATGATATAAATATAAAGTGGCGTTCCCGTCACGATGCGAAACGTGCCGATGCCGATTCCGATTGCCACCCCGGTTGCAACGGCCAGTCTCAATCCCCACTGGCTCAGACTGCCTCGCGAGACCTCGTGCGCCTTGTAGCAGACTGCGATCAGCGCCGGCTCAGCAACCGTCGTGGAAAATCCGATCAATATGCCGAAGACATATACCCACATATAGGCATGCCAGGGTGCGCCGGCCGGGGTGGTTCCCGAGCCGAAAACAAATTCGGGTGATGACAATTGTTTCGCCATGATCTTACCGATGGGAAACAGAGCGGTCTCCAGCCCGTCCAAAAAGAGGGCCAGGCCTACCAGGACGAACACAAACCCCACCACCACGCGCTTCCAATTCGGTATGGGCTTCCGTAAAACCACGAGCTGAAAAAACATCAGCAAGGCCAGAACCGGAAAAACATCCCGAACCGTCAGTACGAGCGTATGAGCGAATGTGATCAGTAGTTCCATCCCTGTACCCTTGCTCAGCTAAAAAGAATGATACCGTAACCCATAACGAACACAATGGGCAATAATGAGGCAAACGCGATAAGCCCAAAACCATCCACCAGCGGATTACGCCCGCGGATGGAGGAGGCCAGACCCACACCCAGGGCCGTTACCAGCGGCACGGTCACCGTCGACGTGGTGACGCCACCGGAATCATAGGCAACACCCACGATCTCCCTCGGTGCAAAGCCGGTCATGATCATAACGGCCATGTAGCCGCCGATGATCAGGTAGTGAACAGGCCACCCCTTGAGGATTCGTATGAGGCCCATCAAAATAGCAAGCCCCACCGAAAATGCCACGGTGAGCCGGAGCCCCAGGGCATAAGACCCCATGGATGCCGGATCAGAGTTGATGAGTTCCCCCTTGGCCGCCACCTCTGAAGCCTCTTCCGCTACTGCGATGAGTGCGGGCTCCGCAATCGTCGTGGAAAAACCAAGTCCGAATCCGAACAGGAGCAGCCAGAAAAGGCTTCCCTTTCGGGCAAAGGCCTCCGCCATGGCCTCTCCGATGGGAAAAAGTCCTATCTCCAGCCCCACAACAAAAAGGGCTAACCCTAGAATGACGAGGACGAGTCCGACCAATACATTCAAAACATCAGGAAAAGGCTGGCGCACCACGGCCAATTGAAAGATCAAAATAACCAGAATGATCGGAAGGAGATCTCGACAGGCCCCCACGATATTCAGGCCAAATCTCCTGAGCGGATTGAAAATATGTTCCAGCAGTTCACTTTTTCCGGCCATCTTATGCCCCAGGTGAGTGGCAGCACGTAAGAGACATCTCAAGGGATGTTGCTTCCAAATTCAAATATGGTTCCCCAAGCTCCCATTTTTCACGTAACAATAAACGGATTAACAATAAAGTAGATACCCAAACCGGCAATCACAGCCCCGGCTCCTTTCCGAAACCAGTTTCCCGCCCCTTGCCAGCGACTGCTTTCCATCACGCGCTTTACCGCGGCGGTCGAACTGCCCGCCACCACAATGGGAAGGCAGTGACCCAGGGCAAAAAGCAAAATGAACAGAACCCCGGTGGCCACCTTTTCCTGTACCGTGACGATGGCAAGGATGGGAGCAATAAACCCGAATGTGCAGGAGCCGGAAAGAACCCCGTAAGCCAAACCCAGCGCCAGAGCCCCGAACATGCCGCGAAGATTGAATTTATTGAGAAGATTTCCTGACATGGAACATTTTTCAACGCCGAGCATCCCCAATGCGACCCAGACCAGGACCAGTCCTATGAGGACCTGCCAATAGTTTCCCACATCTCCCAGCATTCGTCCCAGCAAGGCACAGATAATCCCGATGAGCGCGATGGTGATAAAGAGGCCCACGGTGAAGGCTACGGAATAGTAAGCGGCCTGTTTCGGTTTCAAGAGCGTCTGCTGCCCGCCCACGTAAGCGACGATCAAAGGGATGGACGCCAGGTGACAGGGGCTGAACAACACACTGATCATGCCCCAGATAAAACAACCCACGGCGGCAACGACCGTTCCGCCTGATATCCAATTGTTTACAGTCAGGAAAAAGGTCTCCAGCATTAACGTGTTCCCTATCCAAAGGCTCAGACTTCACAAGCCTTTACTTTGGGTATTATCAGGTCAGCCAACGCCCATCTTTTTCAGCTGCCCGACGATGTCAGCCTCGCTCATGAACCCGGTGTGGCGATGGACCTCTTTGCCCTCTTTATCGAAGAAGATCTGGGTGGGAATTGCTCTGATGCCAAACCGTTTTGCCTGATCTTTGTTCTTCCAGACATCCACAAACACGATGGAAGCCTTTCCCCGATAGGATTTCTCGAGCTTTTCAATGATAGACGCCATCATTTTGCAGGGGATGCAGGAGTCCGCGCCCAGGTCCACCATGGTTACCATGCCTTTTACCGGAACGGTGCCGGATGGCTGTGTATGGGGCACAGAGGGCTCATTGGATGAGCACCCGGAAAGTTGAAAACTGAGCAGACCCATAATGCCTATCGCGGCCACCATACCCAAAGCCGACCCAAACAGTCCGGGCAACCCCCGTGCCCACATTCTTTTCGTCATCTACAATCCTTTCCCGGTTACCCCGGCATGGCCCTGCGTCTCCGGCCTTGCGTCTCTTTCATCCATTCTTTGAGTTCTTCCCTTTTTTTCGCATTTTCATGGTGTTCCCTATCTCCTGCCAACGACAACCCGGCATCCTTTGCATTGCCTTTTACATTATACATTTAAGGATGTACAGGATCAATTTGTTCCAACAGAGCTTCTTCATCCTGAACACCAAACCTGCAAATATGGCGGTTCTTCTCGGGCGCAGGCACATATTCTTCAACAATATTGTCGACCTGAAACGCCGGAATTAAGTAAGGTGCCCCCCAAAATCCACTCCTTCTCAAATTCAGTCCCCTCAATGTGATTTGAAAAATAGGCCTCGAAGAACGCCGCCAGATGCGTTTCTTCCTCAGAGAGTCCGGTCTTTTTTCTCATGGGCAGTTGTGATTGCGTCAGGCAGGCAAACAGACCGGTTGAATATCTCTAATCTTTGGGGATCATACGGTACACCGAGCGATGTGGCACGCGCTTGCGGGGAGACGAGCTCCCTGGCCGGCCGTGTCCGTAAGATAGCGCTGATAATCTTGTTTAGTTTTTCAAACGGATTTTCCATATGAAGCGAGAGAGCAATCGTACGGGCCTCGTCACGGAGCTGATTGAGAGCATCAGCACCTTGAATTTGGCATATGCGATCCAGTCGGTCTTCAATGTCCGCTCTGGAAAGGGCTTTGGCGATGGATGAGCGCCTCCGTGAGATTTGCAGGTTCTCGATAAATGCCCTCGGCCGGGAGGCCATGAAAAGTCCCTGAAGAAAAGGCATGTCGCCTTCCACTGGTCCAGGCCCTTTAAGGAGATGCACGGCGAAACCGGGAAGATTCACTTTCCGTGAGTATTTGTAGGTCAAAAAAAGATCCCCGGTCTTTGCCGGTCCTCCTTCCAAGGCTGTGCGGTGACTGAGGACTGCACCCGGAAAGAGTTTCGTGAGGATCAAATAGAGATTGCGTGTCACGATGGCTTCATCACTGTCTTTCGTGTTCGAAGTATATATGCGTGGAACAAGCCTTCTTAGCGTGCCGGACTGCACCCATCGACTGATCCTTTGGGACGCAGCCTTATCAGCGGACGCGAAGACGATTTCCGGTAGATTTCTTTGCATGGAAAGACCCATAAACGGTGTATTTGTAGAATATTTTCCATTAAAAAGACGATCTTGTCAACTATTTCAGCGGAATCCAGGGGACGTTGTTGACTTTGATGACTTAACAAGTCCATTGTTTGCGAAGAGGACGCTTATTTTTCCTCGTTCCCACGCTCTGCGTGGGAACGAGAGGCTTCATTTAAATCCACTGCGGGCAGGGCTCGTAAAAAACACGGCAGAACTGGATCGATACCGATGGTGTGGTCATGCCGCAGTTACGGGCAAGATCAAAAACGAGTGGCAAGACCTGGACTACGTGTTGAGGTTTTTCGGAAAAAAGCCGGGCAAGGCAAACGGGATTGTCGCAGATATGTGAAAGAAGGCGTCGAGCAGGGGAATCGTCCTGATCCATTCCATATCCAAAACTGTAAAAGCAGTCAGTAAGCCATAATTCATCAAAGTCAACAACGTCCCCATTTTCCCCAATATTTTGAATAGGATTGTTGACCTACCAAATATCCTGCGTTGTTTTACTGCTTATTTGGAATGTTGCCGTTTAAGGATAGTGATTGTTTTTCCTTTCTACTTTTACACCATGGGATTCAATTTGCTAACGATCTTATTTGTATGCTGTTTTCTTGTTTCTAACGTTAAGCTCAGCGGCCCCTCCACCGGTGCCCGCGAAAACCGCCAAGCTTTCAGGGGTCCGCTGAAGCGTTTGGTTCGCGATTTCCGACTTTTTGTGTACGAACACTGGTTTTGAACAAACGTGGTCTGTTCTGTATTATCTGTTTTCAATTTAGCATGCGCCGATATAAAAATAGATACTGATTCGCATAACCCCGGAATTCCCCGAAATATTCGCTGGCAAAAGCTCTTATTTTGTTATCGCTTGTATTTTTTCCACCGAAATACTGTTCTATCATAGCTTTTCTGATCCAGGTATCTATGGGGAATGAATGAAGCTTATCTAGCGAAAATAGGGATATACAATCGGCGATCTTATCGCCTATTCCTTTTATTTTGGTCAATTCGGATTTTGCATCCTCATAGCTCGCGTTTCTTAGATCGATTAGCCTCTTTTCATCGATATTCTTATTTACCTGATGAATAAATTCGGAGCGGAAGCCAATTTTGCAGGCTCTGAGTGCCTCATGGTTTGATATCCTACCGGGCTTAGGAAATGAAAATCCTTCATAATCATGATGCGAGATGGGGCTACCGAACGTTTTCGAAATCATCGAAAGATTCTGCTTGATTTTGGGAATCTTGTTTCTCGCGGAGCAGAGGTAACTTATCAGGCACTCCCAAGGATCCTGCCTCATTATCCTCATGCCATAATTCTGAACAATAACCTTTCTCATAAACTCATCTTTGGAAATTGAATTTATGATTGTCTTATAGTCATCCTCAAGCCTGAAGAAATCGCTTACGAATTCTCGATCAACCCCACTGAACAAGAGTATGCTTTTCTCTTGTCTTACCTTAAAGAGCCTGTCCCTATGGCTTATCAAATAGGCATTATCTATATTGTCATACCTGAATAACTGACCGCATTTAAGAGTTTTTTCCAGGTCAAAATCTGTAACGATTATCGAATCCATTTACATCCTTTTTGTTACGCTAACATATATTGGGTGGAAAAAATATATTACGAAATTATCAACCTATCAAATTATAACATTAAATCTACTGGTTAGCGCATACGCATCACTCCCTTCAAAATATTCCTTAATAAATTAAGGGTATTGTGTTATACGAAAGTAATATCATATGAAAATTCCATATAGCACGATTTCTAAAATGTGTTATAAAAGTTTGAACTGAAAGGATTTTATGAACATAAGCAGCCAAAACAAATCCACAGCGGCTCGGAGATTCTGGGACGCGTTTAAGGCCTGTGCGGAGGAAAATCGCGTGCGGCCTGACCGGTCCGGTTTCTACGTGAGATGGGCGCAAGCGTTTGTTGATTTTCTCCCTGAAAAGCGGTTGAGGGAGCGATCGCGGGAAGATATTGAGTCGTTCCTCGCTCAATTGGCCGAACGGCCCGGCATCAAGCATTGGCAACTCAGGCAAGCCGAGCATGCCCTGAGGATTCTCTACGAAACGTTTCTTCCCGGCTACGCCCCGGAGAATGCGGCCAAAAAGACGGTAAAAAGCCAAACAGGGAAGCCTCCCGAGGGTTTTCGTCCAGGGCCTGGGGCCTTCCGCGATCGGGTTGTTCCCGGCGAGGTTGAGCGCCTCTTTTCGCCCTTGATCACTGCCCTGAAGTCCGAAATCCGCAGCCGCCATTACTCGATCCGCACAGAGAAGGCCTACGGGGACTGGGTCCGGCGATTCATCGCCTTTCAGAATTATGCCGATCCGCGAAAGATCGATGCTGCGGCTGCGGTTAAGGAATACCTGGAATACCTTGCCACAGTAAGAGCGGTAGCGGCCAGCACGCAGAACCAGGCCCTTAATGCCTTGGTGTTTTTCTATACGCATGCATTGAAAAAGCCTTTTGGAGATATGGGTGGGTTTGTCAGGGCCAAGCGTCCGCAACGGCTGCCAGAAGTGATGACCCGTGAAGAGGTTGAGGATCTTCTGGCTCAGATGGATGGGGTGACCGGCCTCATAGCGGGTTTGATGTACGGTGGCGGACTCCGGATCATGGAATGCGTGCGCCTTCGGGTCAAGGACATTGACTTTCCCCGCCATCAAATCATGGTCCGCGACGGCAAAGGGCAAAAGGACCGGGTGACCATGCTTCCGGAACGTTTTGAGGTTTCCTTGAGGGAACATCTTGCCCGTGTAAAGGCGATCTATAAAGAGGATCGCGCCAAAGGAATTCACGGAGTATATATCTGGCCGGCGCTGGCCAGAAAGTACCCGAAGGCGGCATCTGAATGGCGGTGGCAATACGCGTTTCCGGCAAAAGGCCTTTCGGTGGATCCCCGAAGCGGAACTGCGCGCCGGCATCATATCAGTGAAAGCCTGGTCCAGAAGGCCGTGAAATCGGCTGCCTCCCGGGCGGGTATCACTCGAAAGGTGAGTTGTCACACATTGCGGCATTCTTTTGCCACCCATCTTTTAGAGGCGCGTTACGATATCCGTACGGTGCAGGAACTCCTGGGCCATGCGGATGTGTCCACCACCATGATTTATACCCATGTCTTGAACAGGCCGGGACTTTCGGTTCAGAGCCCGGCTGATTTTGATTCTGACAACGTTGAACAAAAGCCTTGAGGATTCAGGCGCAAGATCAAAAGCTCAAAGCAAAAGACGCCGGGCTCTCGGTACTGTGCTCTGACCTAAGAAACAGATGAAGAAGCATTGACTTGATAAAGTGCTTTATCACAATTTGTTACCTATTGTAACAAAAAAAGATGCCTTTAAGCAACCGGATAATAGTGGTCAGCCCTGAAGCATGTATACCCGCAACTTGTTTTATCACAAGCCTCGGGGTGATTTTTCCAATCTGATGGCCCCTCTTGTCACAAAGTCACACTGCCAATTGGTGCTTTGCAGGCATTTTTTTAGAATTGCTGGTTCTTTGGGCGTAAGAGTCCTTTCCATCACTATCCGGAATCAATTTCCGGAGAATCCAGAGGACGTTGTTGACTTTGATGACTTAACGAGTCCATTGTTTGCGAAGAGGACGCTTATTTCAAGGAACTGATTCGATATTTCCTCGTTCCCACGCTCTGCGTGGGAATGCACTTTAGACGCTCCGCGTCCGTTAACATAAACCCATGATAAAAAAGGTTATTACAATGGGCGGGGACGCAGAGCGTCATGAAACGTTCCCACGCAGAGCGTGGGAACAAGAGGCTTCATTTAAATCCACTGCGGTCAGGGCTCGCAAAAAATATGGCAGAACTGTAAAAGTAGTCGGTAAGCCATAATTCATCAAAGTCAACAACATTCCCATCTTCCTTCGACAATATTGTCGACATGAGACGCCGATTGTCGAAACCCCTGCGGCCCTATTTCATATAACTATTTGTTTTTATTGTAAAAAGATTTTTGGCACAGTCTTTGTATTATATTTGAGAAAACGACTTAACGCTAAACACAAAATTTATCAAGCAGGAGATCAGCAATGGATAAGGTTTCACAGAAATCAGTCGTACGGAAAGGGTTTAAACGAATGGTTGTTTTGGGATTGGGACTTACGGTCGCAGCCGGGTTCGCTCCAGTGACGAGCTGGGCAGGTTTCCAGGGTTCGGCCAATCAAACCTGTCGCTTCAACGCACAATCACAGGATGGCAATAGTCATCTCATGCGGGTTTCTGAGGGTGAAAAGACTATCATGGCCCGCAGAGGGAACCGGTCTGGCGGTGGAGGTGGAATTGGACAGAGAGGGGGTGATAATTCAGAGAGTGGGTATCGGTATGGATCGGGAGATGGAACCGGCACTGGAGACAGACCTGCCGATGGAACCGGAAACGGCGCCAAAAAAGGTGGTGGGACAGGAAGCGGAGACTGTGACGGCACAGGCCAGGGAAAGGGCCGTGGTAACCGAACAAATTAGGAAGGTTTAAGTGTATTTTCAGCAATCATAAATTAATTTAAAGGAGAATAAAGTGATGAAAAAAGTTTTAGCGAGTAGCGTAGTGGTTTTAATGATACTTTTTTTAAGTGCAGGTTTGGGTCTGGCTCGTAACGGTGGCGGCAACGGCGGTGGTGGAGCCGATGGTGGTGGTGGAAGTTGCAGCGGAACGGGCATTTCCCTTGTTTGCTCCGGCGTTCCGGCAACAATTGAAGGTACGGTAGCCACTGAAAGCTACCTCGGCAGTGGTTTGCAAATCGATACAGGATCAGCAATTGTTGTCATCTACGGTATCGGCCCGTATTGGTATTGGGAAAATGCAGGGGTAGATCGACCCTCGATCGGTGAAGCGGTAACTATCGATGCAATGGAGGTCACATTCAGCGATGGAACGATCAGGATAATTGCCATGTCCATAACCGTGGAAGGCGTGGCGCTTCAATTGCGTGAGGCATGCGTTGACGGCGTCGGCGGCTGGCCCCTGTGGCGCGGTGGTAGAAACAACCGCTGATTGCACATAGAGATATACCCATCTTTCCTCGTAAAAAAAGAAAGTCCTCCTTCGGGGGACTTTTTTTTTGACGGATAAGGTGTATAGTAGAATACTGACAGGAATAAGGGGCATACAAAATTACCAGACAGAGACCTAATACATGGTTGTATTTTCAAAAATCTCGGAATTTCTCCTACGGCCAGGGAAAAAGCACGTATGTTCTTTTAGACCACGAATCTTCCTGATTTATTTCTTCTTGGCGGTATGTTTCTGCTTCCAGCTCCTCTATGCCCCATATGGAAAAGCAATGGAACTTTTTGTGGATGGATCGGTGGGATATGATTCCAATCCGGCACTCGCGGAACAAGCCGAAAGTTCGTGGTTTGCGGCTTATAGCGCGGGGCTTGCCAAGCAATTCCTCCTGACGGATGTTCTGATACTGGATACGGTTCTGGATGCCGGCTATCAGGATTACCGGCAAGTTGAAGACAACTACAACGGTCAGGGAAAGGTCATCCTCTCCTATCCTCTGGAAAACGGACTGATTCTACCCTCCCTCCTCGGTGGGGTAGCGGCATATCGTGATCATTTTATAGAAGCGGAGGAACGTAACGAGGCCCTGGCGGGCATTGATGTGAGCATGGTTCTATCAAAGCGCTTAACCTTGGGTTTTGAACATTCCTGGAAATGGCAAAACTACCTGAACTGGGCAAAGCCTTTCTCAGGCCGGGGTCAGGGCAGGAACCCACAGGATGGGAGCCAATCGGGTCAGAAGAAAACGTCGGAATCGGAAGCAGCAACTGCGTGGATGGGAAGCCCCTTCGATGGGGGACAAAACGGGCATGGGGGCGGAGGGGGCGGATGCTTCCTCAACAAAGAGCAACCGCCCCGAAACAATGTCCTGGTACACACGGGGCTGGGCCTGGATCTGTTTCTGATGCCGTCATTGACAGGTTCTCTGCTTGTGGCTTATGCGGATTTGGATTCGTCGTTGGATATGGAGTCTTATGGCCAGATCCAGGTGGGGATCGCCTTGATCTGGGAACCATTCGAAAAGTGGCGCATGGTGACCCGGGCCGAATGGTTTCGAACAGAATACGACAAGGTTCCTGAAAGTATGACCTGTATCAGAACAACAAATCAAGCACGTTCAATCGGGATTCAGCTAAGCCGCTTCTGGGGGCCCGTCGAGCTTTTCGGGCAGGTGCAGTTGCAGGACGGTGAATCCCCGCTGGACTATGAATCTTACACCCGGCAGGTGGTGCAATGCGGACTTTCCTGGTATTTTTAATACTATTGTTCTTGGGCTTCCCGGAATCAAATTCCGTTGCCGAAGAACTGTTCCTGATGCGCGTTGTGTCCGTGGACCAGGAATCCGGGAAAATATCCGCAGAAGTGATTGACGGTCCGGATCTATCAACAAACGGCACAGGAGACCCTGTCCGCAAACCGGGGGTGATCACGGTTTTGATGGGATCAGGTCGTTTACCGAAACAACTGCATCCAGGTTCAGTCGTTAGGGTTTGGGGAGAGTTCTCAGGAGAAACCGGGACCTTTGCCGCCAGGAAACTGTTTCCGGGAAAGACTGCGGGCCGCAAAACAGATCCCACAGGTGTGCGCAGGCGTCTGGGGAAAAGCCGTGACTTCGGAGGGAAGGGGGGAGGTGGACACGGTCATGGAAGGAAATAGACGCAAATTACCCCTATGGGTCAGCAATCTTCTTCTCTTTGCGCTTCTTTCTTTTGCGGCCGTCGGGTATTTTTTCTGGCAGATTCATCGGGCTGAACAGGAGTTTTTCGACCATGTTCGCGTGCATGTGAAACAGGTGGCGGATGTCATTGAATTGAGCGCCCGCGGGGCCGTTGTTTCCCAGCAGGTGGCGGAGGAACTCTTGGAGACCCTCTTGGGAAATACGGCTCGTTTTGTGGACTATCTTGACAGTATTGAGCCCTTTTCGTCCGAAGAACTCTCCGCCTTTGCCAAGGAGTCGGGGCTCGTGGGCATTCACATATTCGGGGACGAAGGCAGACATGCAGAAGGTCCTCCCAAGTGGTCCCGGGGCATTACACTTAACTGCACGGCAAAGGCGGCACTGGAACATCGGGCAAAGCAAAGCCTGTACCTCTTTTCATGGCCCCGGATGGACGCTCCCGGATGCGTGGTGTTAGGGATAGAGGATAAGAAGATTGCATCCCTGGAAGAGCAACTGGGCCTGGAAAATGTCATTAAAACCATATCAGCGCTTCCAAGGATTCGTTATGTAAAACTCGATCATCCTTCAGCCGGAGAGGGAAACGGGGAAACCCGTCCCGCCGTGGCCATTATGCAAGTTGGGGATTCTCAGGTTGCGGAGACGCGGCTTCCCTTCGGCGGCAAAGCGCTTGTTGTGGGAATGGACACGGGGTATCTCGCATCGGCAGTTCACCGTCTGTGGCGAGACTTTTTTGTTTTCGGCGCTGCCTTCGCGGTTTTAGGAGCTTTTCTCTCCCTCATTCTTTATCGGCAACAAACGTCCCATCTTGCACAGGTCAAATCCTTTGAGAGGCAGATATCTAAAGAACGGGAAGACGCCTCCTTGGGCCGGGCGGCAGCGGGAATTGCCCACGAAATCCGGAACCCGTTAAACGCCCTCGGCATGGGCCTTCAGAGGCTTCAATTGGAGGGGGATGAACTGAGAGATGAACACCGGCGCCTTGTAGGTCTCATGATGGACGCGATCCATCGCGCAAACCGCAGTGTGAGTGGTTTGTTGAATTACGCTCGTCCACAAATGCCCAACCGAAAGTCCACACGGTTGGATATGTTGGTAAAAAGAACCCTGGCCCTTTACTTGCCTCGCTGCGAAGAACTCCGTATAAAAGTGACTCAGAGCATTGATCTCAAAGAAACCATATCGGCAGACCCTGAACTCCTGGGCCAGGTAATAGAAAACCTTCTAAGGAATGCCATCGAGGCTCAACCTGAGGGCGGGTTCCTTCATTTGAACGTGGGTCGGAAAGAACGGGAGGTTTATCTCAAAGTCGAAAATGGGGGTTCCACTCTGTCGGCCGAAGAGACGGATCGCATTTTTGAACCCTATTTTACGACCAAAGCTGAAGGGACCGGTCTCGGGTTGACCATATCACAGCGGATTATCCAGGCTCACGAGGGGCGTTTGGAGATCCACAGGCCGGAGGCTGGAATATTGGAAATAGCGGTTTATCTTCCCCTCACCGAAAATTAGACGGCTAACAATATATCTTTTGCTTTCACCTTTGACCTTCCACCTTTAACCTGATCTATGAAAGGTTGCTGTTCACATGAAA
>Ga0233437_1005535_pt1 | contig 13583 bp, 24 predicted proteins | sample SI_122_August201_FD_182714 | JGI IMG/M metagenome (GOLD analysis project Ga0233437, IMG submission 182714) | Seawater microbial communities from Saanich Inlet, British Columbia, Canada - SI_122_August2016_200_MG | ecosystem: Environmental > Aquatic > Marine > Inlet | place: Canada: British... | reverse complement strand
TATTTCAATGATAGATTTAAAAAACTTGGAGGGATGACTCCAGAAATATCTAAATTAATAGGATGGCAAATGTGACTCTTATCTGTCCATTCTGTAAAAGCAAAGCAGTAAGATATTATGCAAAACGTATAAGCGGAGGCCAGAAACCTCTTTGGCATAATGTCCTTTGTATGAGTTGTGAGGCTAAAGGACCTAAAGCTCCAACCGAAAAAGAAGCTATTAAATTATGGAACATAACGCTATCTACTGGCGAAAGGAAAATGTATGGTCTTATCAGTTGATCCAGGATTATCTAATTATGGTTACGCCGTTTGGAATGCGTATGGGGAGCTAGTAAAAGTAGGCATCCTTCAAACCAAAAAGACTAAAAAGAAAATAACAAGAGTGTCTGATGATTATGCTAGTCGTATCGCCAGCTTAACTCTTCAATTGAACCAAATAATAACAGATAATGCTATCAAAGCAGTCCTTGGTGAATTACCAATATTAGGTGGACAGAATGCTTCAGCGGTCAGAGATATGGCTGTATCAGTTGCAATCTCTATGAGTGTTTTTACCATGCTTAATTTACCAATTGAATGGTGTACACCAACTGAAGTTAAAGTTGCTTTGGCCGGTCATAATAACAGCACCAAAAAAGAAATGATGGTAGCTGCTTGTAAAAAGCATTCTTGGAAGATTACTACAAAACCTATTTATGCTAAAAAGACTGGTAAGCTTCAACGTCTAGATATTATTTATCATCCAATGGGGATAGCTATGGGAGCTAATAAATTTGAACATATCGCTGATGCTGTTGGTGTAGCCCATGCCTTAAAGAATGGTAATATTGTTAAAATGTATTTAAATAAAAGGAGGTAATTAATGCACATTAAAATAGGAGAGTATGTTTTACGTAATGGACCTAATGATTTTGTAATTTCTGATAAAGAACCTTTCATAGGTAAAACAGGAATAAAAACATATTACAATGCTACTTATTACCCTACAATAGAAGCAGCCTTAAATAACGTCTTAAAGAGACGTTTGTTGAAAAGTGATGCTACTACCCTCACAGAACTCAGAAACGAATTGTTGGCACACAGAGAAGAGCTGAAAGAGATATTTAAAGAAATAGTTAAATAACCCCTAACCAAAAAGAGGAACCAATGAAAAACTTAACCTATTATTTACCATTAACTGGTGAAAAAACTACTGCAGTATTTCTGACATATTTGGATGATAATTCCAGAGCTATTGCTAGAGGAGTATCTTTTTGCAGTAAACAGGACCACTTTAATAAAAAAAGAGGAAGAGCTATTGCAAAAGGCAGGTGTGTTAAAGCACAGTGGTATGGCAAGACTTGTCCTAATAATAAAATCAGACGTTCTACTGTACCTGCTGGTGACTTCACCAATAAATGTTCTTATCGTCCTGAGTTCACTGAATTTGAAAAGACTCTTATAGCTAAGATTAATAATTTGGATTAAAATAATATTTTAATATTAATTTAAATTCCACGCAGTCTTGTCGTACAGAGTACCTACGGCGACCCGAGCTAAAGCTCTCCCGCCTTGCCACCCTTCCCGACCGACTGCTGGAGTGAGCACTGAGACCGGTGAGGCGCAGCCGAGGTCCGGCGATAAGTGCGTCTACGACAGCAGGATGGTCGTTAAAAAAACCATTTTTATTTAATATAGTTTATATATACACCTAACTTTATTATAAACAAAACCAGGTACCCACCTTGGTACTAAAGGCTATACAGCGTTTTAACCCATACCAGAATTTGGTATTTAAATAGGTAAAATATACTTGACTTTAGTATTTGAAGGTGTATAATATACTTGATTTTGGTACAGAATTTAACTAAAGAGGGTTTTATGAAGCGAATCCCAATACTAAATAGGACTATCATGAGAGAAGAAAATAAGCAACAAAGAAATCCAGGTAAAAAGTACATTAGTATCAGTCAACGAGCAGAACTGATTCAAGATGTGGGTGATAGTGCAGCACTCCTTTATCATCATTACTTTGATAAAGCTGCTTATGTTAATTTTGATTTATTAAATGACACTGCTACTGCATACACCTTAAAATGGTCTAAACGCAAAGTACAACGAGAACGGCTAAAATTAACTAATGCTAATTGGTTATTTAAACATACTTACCCAAGTCCTACTATGGGTAATTTTTATTTAACTATTTTAGGCAAAAAACTAATTAAAGCTTTTATTGAAAGACATAATAATAGGGACATCACTGAAGAGACAATAACTGCATTACAAAAAGAGTATGAGGGTAAAATCTTAATTAAAACAGAGGAGTAACAACATGCCAATAGCAAATTTTGAAGGCCTACCGCTCTATTCAAATCTTATTAAAGATCCAGATAGTAAATCAGTTTTACCTGAAGATAATTTTTATATAGCTAAAAGATTTGGGGATCAATGGCATATTATTGAAAGTGCTATTGATGTCTCCCGGGCAGCTGCTGCTCGAATGATCATTATGAAGCAAGACCACAAAGCCCATCCTGAAACCCGGCCCACCGATTATCGTATATTTAAAAAAGGCTTAAATAAAATTATAACTAAATGATATATTTAGATGACTGTCTCAAATGAGACACATTAACAGTATAACTACTTATTGAGAGGACTATGAATAAATTTAAAAAATTAGAAGAATTATTAATTAAGTGGAAGGCCGTTCAGGAAAATTTCTACCATGATTGTACTCACTACACACCGAAGAGCATTGATTCTTTTGTTAAAGCTTTAGAAATGGCCATTAAATATGCTAAACAGCCGTCCAATACTCAGTTGAAGCTCGATGGGCTAAAGTGTGAGGTATGCAACGGAATAAATATACATAAAGCTACTTGTAGTGCGGGTTTTGGCGCAATAATCCCGCCCACGACTTAACCACGTTATTGATAGGACAAAAACATGCATAAAAAGATTTTCTGTGACCAACATAAATGTCTATTACGAGAGTGCGGATGCGATATCAAAGAAGCCTCTCAATCAGTAAATGCAGCGGTTGCTTATTATACTTGCAAAAGTTGTGGCAACTATAACCTTTGGCAATATCACCGGGATTTTTGCCCAAAATGCAAAACGCACCGATGATTAAAATATTACACTAAATAATATATCAAGATTAATTTAATAATAGCCAACCTCCGGTTGGTTTAAAAGGATTACTATGAAAAAGCCAAAATCTTTTACATTAGTTAATGCTATTGGTTCAAATGATAAATCAAAGATGTATCAAATATGTTGGGAACCATACCGTAAAGAATTTATTGAACCAATAACAAATAAAGAGGCTGAATCTGTACTTGGAAAAATAATCTATTGGGAGTATATGAAATGTCTAATCCGGTAATTCTATTAGAATGTTCTTGTTGTGGTAAATGTACAAAAGGCAGACAATGGTGGAATCGAGATAATGGTTATGGTTTATGCCCTGATTGTGCTAAATGGCTCAGAGATAAAGGTAATTTAATGATATATGAAAACTATGGAACAAGAGGAGTGCACTATGAAATATACTAATACAGAAAACCAATCACTTTCAATAGCCGTATGGCTTGTAACCGATTCTTATGATAAAGATCCCTTTCCCGGGCAATTGCATATAAGTGTCACTGGACTACTTAAACCAGCCAGAATGATTGTTTTAAGTGGTAGACTTACTGATGCCCAGGCTGTAGACCCAGAAGAAACAGAATATGATATTTCAATGAATATACCCAATAGAATGGGTACTGCTATTCATAGTGGTATCGAGAATGCTTGGATCAAAAACTATAAACAAGCATTAAAAGATCTGGGTTACCCACAAGCAATAATTGATAGAATTGTTATTAACCCATCATACAATGACCGACAAGCAGTTCCTAACTGTATTCCAGTTTATATGGAACAGCGTATACATAAAACCATTGAAGGCTATATTGTCAGTGGTAAATATGATTTTGTTGGTGAAGGAATCATAGAAGACTTCAAATCAACTGGTGTATATGGTTACATGAAGAAAGATCCACATGATGATGAACTTAAAATATTACAGGGTAGTATTTATCGTTGGCTCAATCCTGATATTGTTACTGCAGATCATATGCTTATCCAATATGTATTTACTGATTGGTCCAAGCTTGATTCAAAGATCAGGGCTAAACGAGGTTACCCAGCATCTCGCATTGTACCCAAAAAATTAATGCTCAAATCTATTCCGGAAACTGAATCCTGGATCCGTCAGAAGATCCAATTAGTTAAATCTTTAGAATTGGTTCCAGAACATGAATTACCCCTTTGCACTGATGAAGAACTATGGCAGAGCAAACCAGTGTATAAATACTTCAAAAACCCTACTAAAACGAAGAGGAGTACCGCAAATTTTGATGATTACCACTTAGCCCATGCCAGACTACTCAAAGACGGTAATTGTGGCTTAATCAAAGAATTTAAGGGCACAGTACGCCGATGTGGTTATTGTACCGCATATGAACTGTGTACTCAGAAAAATGCATATTTAAACAATGGAACACTACAGTTACCTTAAAGGAGGAATAAGTGAGAGATTTACAGACGTTAACTTTTCATCCAACTGCTGAAAAGATTGTAGACATACTCTGTAAGAAAACCCAGAATACCAATCCAATGTTCTTCAGAGTATTAATCAGTTATTATCTTGCAAAGATTACAGCTATGATGCGGGTTAAGATTGCTACTCAGGATAGAGGTGAAATACCTGTAAATCTGTATGCAATTAATTTAGCGCCCAGTGGACAGGGTAAAGGCCATTCAACTAATATAATTGAAGAGCAGTTAATTGATAAGTTCAGATCAACATTCTTTGATGTAACTGAACCAATTGTATCAGCTGAAAACTTAGCCAAACTGGCAGTAGAACGGGCCTTTGTACATAATGAGGATCCAGATACTGTTGAAGTGAGAGTTAAATCAGAATTTGCTGCTTTAGGCGCCTTAGCCTTCTCATTTGATTCAGGCACTACTGCTGCTATCAAACAGATGCGGTATAAACTATTAATGGGTGGTATTGGTTCAATGAATCTGGAGATAGATGAGATTGGCAGCAATCTATTAGGTAATGCTGATGTACTCTCTTCTTTCCTGGAACTATTTGATGTTGGTAAAATCAAACAGAAGCTAACCAAAAATACAAAAGAAAACCTTAGAGCAGAAGAGATTGATGGTAGGACGCCTACTAATCTTTTACTATTTGGTACACCCAGTAAATTATTAGATGGTGGCCGAACTGAAGCTGAATATGATTCTTTTCTGGAAACCGGTTATGCTCGTAGATGTATCTTTGGTTACACTAAAACAACCAAAAAAGACAAAACCTTAACACCTGAACAACGGTATAACTCTTTAACGGATGCTACAATAAGTGATTTTATATCAGATACCTCAATTGCTTTTGGGGAACTGGCTAACATAGCCAATTATAATAAAACATTATTGGTATCCAAAAAAGTAAGTATCCTAATTATTGAGTATACCATGTATTGTGAAGATTTAGCTGAAAAGATGGGTGAGCATGAAGAGACGGCTAAAGCAGAGATGGCTCATCGATACTTTAAAGCCCTTAAGTTAGCTGGCTGTTATGCATTCATTGGTAATGAAGTAGAAATCACTGAAGATAATTTTTATCATGCAGTTCATATGATCGAAGAATCAGGTAAAGCTTTTAATCGTATGTTAACCCGGGACAGGGCTTATGTAAAATTAGCTAAGTATATTGCCAGTATCGGCCGAGAGGTTACCCATGGCGATCTGTTTGAAGACTTGCCATTCTATCGTGGTTCTAATCAAGTAAAACAAGAGATGATGCAATATGCTATTGATTGGGGTTATCGTAACCATATCGTAATTAAACATGTTACGAATAATGGTATTGAGTTCATTACAGGCGAGACCCTTAAAAGAGTTGATTTAGGAGCTTTACGAATTGCTCATAGTGCAGACATCTCAGATAATTATGCAAATGATCCAGCACCATGGGACAAGATGCACATCTTAACTCAATTGCCTCATCATAATTGGATCAACCATTTTACCATGAATGGCCATCGAAGTAATGATACCCTTAAGCCAGGCTTTGATTTAATTGTTTTGGATATAGATGATAAAGGCGTTACTATTGAAGCAGCTTCAAAATTATTAGAAGACTACAAATTCTTCTTATATACTACAAAACGTCATACACCAGTTCATCATCGATTCAGAATAATCTTACCAATGAATTACCGGTTAACACTGGACACAGATGATTACAGTGAGTTCATGTGTAATATATTTGAATGGTTACCATTTGATGTGGACATCCAGGCAAAAGACAGATGCCGTAAATGGCTAACCCATAAACACTTCTTTACTTACAATACTGGTATTAAATTAATTGATGCCAGATTATTCATTCCTCGAACCAGTAAGAATGATGAAAGAAAGAAAACAATTCAAACATACCAGTCTTTAAGTAATATACAGCGTTGGTTTGTACAGAATTCTACTATGGGTGGCCGTAACAACCAATTAGTCCGTTATGCTTTAGTTTTAGTGGATATGGGCTATCCAGTAGATATAGTTGAAACCCAGGTTAAGAAACTTAATGCCGGGTTACCTGACAGTCTGCCGGATAAAGAAATTGATGATACTATTATGAGAACAGTATCTAAAGCAATTATTAAAAGAGAAAAACCATAAACTATAAAGGAGGTTAAGTGTGGTCGATCAAAATGATAATCTTGTATTAATTGTTGGTTCAAGTGGTGGTGGTAAATCAGCATCATTACGGGATATTAAAGATCCCCAAAATGTATATTACTTCAATTGTGAAGCTAAATAATTGGCTTCGTTAAACCCATTGAATTGCTGGAAACCCCAAACAAATAATGTTGTGGGCAATCAGCAGCGAAGACTTAACGTGTCTTGACAGAGCAGTTTAAATATGGTACTTTGAACAACTTCTCAATTAAATAAAGGAGAAATTGTATGAAAGAATACATAGAAGAAACTGAAACTGGAATTTACAGAATAACCGAAAGAGGTAAGATCTTTTCCCAAAGTAAGCTTAAAATACCTATTGTGGGAAAAGGTATGCAACATACAGGAAAATTCCACATGATAACAAAACCTGAAAGGGAACTAACATATACTCTCAATAATAGAGGGTATTTATCAGTAGGAATTATGAAAAAAACTTTTATGGTGCATAGATTAATCGCTAAAGTATTTGTAATTAATCCGTGTAATAAGCCTCAAGTGAACCATATTGATGGTAACAAACTAAATAATTGCGCTTTAAACTTGGAATGGTGTACAGCCCAAGAAAATATCCAACATGCTTATAGAATTGGTATAAATAAAGGATGTCTTGGGCTAAAACGCATATATAGTAGTGCCCAAATTAAAGCTAAATGTCTTGCAAATTTAAAGAATAAATCTAAACTGACTCCTGATGAAGTCAAATATGTTAGAAAAGTATATATTGCAAGAGATAAAAATTTTAGTTGTACTGCATTAGCTACACAATTTAATGTTAGTATCGCCGCCATGAGTAAAATTGTAAAAAGACAGTCCTATCAACACATTAAGTAACGTTCAACGACTATCGAAAGCATCTTATATAAGATAAGCAAGTAGAGTACACCCAAGTGGGTGGAAGCGGTGGGACGTAGAAATACGTATGATATAGTCTACTCTCATATGAAAGTATGAGCAGAGTTAAAAGCTCGATATTAGCGTAACGAACTAATATGAATATAAGGAATAAAAAATTACCATTTCCAGCTAAATTTCAACAGTTTAATATTACCAATCCTTACCAGGTTCATGAGGGATTAGTACATGCTGAATCCAAACCTGATATTCATACTATTGTAATTGATAGTTTAACCTTTTTAATGGATATGTGTGAGTTACAGTTTATTCTGGATGACCGGATAACTGATACAATGAAAGGATGGGCCGAATACCAAAAATTCTTTAAAAAACTTATGCAGGAACATGTTGCAAAGTCTACAAAGAATATCATATTCACAGCCCATGTTCAGTCAATCCTTAATGAGACAGATATGGTTCTTGAGAAAAAGGTACCTATTAAGGGTGCTTTAAAAGCAAATGGTGTTGAGGCTTATTTCAGTACTATTGTGAGCGCACGAACCATAACGGTAAATAAACTGACAAACTTTAAGAATCCACTACTTACTGTTACACCTGAAGAAGAAACTTTAGGATTTAAGTATGTATACCAAACCCAATTAACCAAAGAAACGGTCAATGAAAGGATCCGTGCCAGTATGGGTATGTGGACCCAACAAGAAACTTTCATTGATAACAATGCACAATTTTTAATGGATCGATTACATAAATACTATGTGTAATTGATTTTAATTTTTAACAAGGAGAATACCGTATGAGTTTACTTGATCAACTAACAACTGATGACAAAGACATCCAGCAAGAAACTGATTCCGTTGGAACCAGTTTTTCACCCTTAGAGAGTGGTCTATATCTGCTGAAGGTTATATTTGCTTATATCACCATCTCAGCAGGTGAAGCCATGGCCCTAAACATTCTGTTTGAGACCCCAACTAAACAGAGAATCAGACAGCAGTTCTGGATGACTTCCGGCAAGGACAAAGGTAAGAAGAATTTCTATATCAACAAGAAGACTAAAGAAAAACACTACTTACCTGGTTTTAACCAAGCTAATGGTATTGCCCTGCTGACTTGCAACAAAGGCATTAACCAGATGGTAACTGAAACCAAAACCATTAATCTCTATGATTATGATCAGAAAAAAGAAGTACCAAAAGACGTTGACATGATTGTAGAGCTGATTGACAAAGAAATTACTGCCGGTGTCATTAAACAGATTGTTGATAAAAATGTTCAAAATGATACTGGAGCATATGTACCTTCCGGTGAGACCCGAGTTGAAAATGAAGTAGATAAGCTTTTCCATACTGATGGCCGTACCATTACTGAAATCCGGGCTAAAAAACCAGCTACTTTTAAAGATACCTGGCTTGAACGTTGGGAAGGAAAAGTTAAAGACAAATCTGCAGCTAAAGCAGGAGTAGTTAGTGGGGCCCCTAAAGCCAATAAAGTCCAGACTGCTACTGGTGGAACCACTGCTAAAGCAGATTCACTCTTCCAGGATTAGTTTTTAAATTACCAAAGGTCCTATTAAACAGTAGGGCCTTTATCATTAATTCATATTATAAGGAGATTAAAATATGGAAATCAGTATTAACGAGGACAAGATCCTTAAAACCATTAAAAAGCATGGTGGTGCTATCATTGAAGCTGGGATTATTCAGGCCATTAAAGACTATGCTGGCAATGTAGTCAGTGACAGTCTTATTGAAGGACCGACTACTGTTGGTGGTGCAATTGCTGAACATGTAGGACCTGAAGTTAAACCAATGCCAGCCAAGCCTAAACGTAAAAGACGTTCTCAGGCTGAAATGAAAGCAGATGCTGCAGCTAAACAAAAAGCTGAAGAAGAAGATAAAGCTAAAGAACCAAACAGTGATCCAGTGGTTGAAGGAACCCCAGTGCCTCAGACATCTACGGTCAGATCAGGCGTTGATTCGTTGTTTAATACTTAATCATGTGGAAACTCTGGGATGATGTTAAAATCATTGGGAGTTTGATATTAATTGCTTTTTTTGGTTTCTTATTCTTATTAAGTGTTCCATTTATAATTATATTTGGTATTAGTCTTGCTTTAGGTTTTATTGGCTGGATCCTATTTACTGATAAACCACTCCCATAACAATTAATTAACTAATCAAATGATCCCCTTGAAATATAGGGGATCTATTTAAAAAAGGAGTACCAATGGCTAAAATTCAAAGAGAACCTATCCCATTTATTCCATATATTTTAACTATTGAGTCACAAAAAGAACATGATTTCTTAGAAGGTTTATTTTATGCCAGGGAAGGAGAAGCAAAAGAAAGATGTCGAAATTTTGATCCTACTCTTGATAAAGAATTCCATGCACTTATTAAATCAATGGAGAAATAATGGAAACTGTTACTTATTTAATTCAAAAGAATACCAATGGTAAAATTAAATTTATCCAATTTGCTCTTAATGGTGCAACATTAACCCGGGAATGGGGTTTAATTGGTGGTGTATGTCAAGGTACTGTTAACACCTATGAAGCAATTAATGTTGGCAAAGCTAATGAGCAATCACCTGAAGAAGCTGCAGAGGCTAAATACAAATATATCTGGAATAAAAAAATTAAAGAAGGCTATGTACCCACCCCATCTTTAGATGCTATCCCAGCACTACCTGATTTCTTATCTAAACTTGACCTGGATAATATTCCTAAATCTTTCTGTCTTTCCAAACCAACTGCAAAGATATCTGATGCAGCAATGGGTACCCTATTGGCTTCAGGCCATGCCAGAATATTTGTAAAGTATAACGGCGGATGTCATTATGTTGTTATTGGTTCAAAAGGCAATGTTGAGATATACACCAGGCGCTGGGATAACCATACAGCTAAGTATCCTAAAATAGTACAAACAATTTTAGATGAAAAATATCCTCCTAACTCTTTATTTGCAGTTGAATTATGTATTGATCCATTATTGAATCTACCTCACATGACATGTCTTAAGAATGCAAGTAAGGTAGCCAAAACGAATAATAGCGGGGGAACTCTTAAAGCAGACTTGACCAAGAGCCATGCACTGCAAGAGAACCCGCTATATTCTATTAAAGCTGCAGTGTTTGGAATCCTTTATTATAATGGTGCTCAACTTTGGAACCAACCATATGAAATTATGTTAAAATTAATTGAAAAGATTGTTCCACTACTCAGTACTCAGCAATTAATATTTCAACCACAAAATATTGGTCTGAATACAGTTAAAGCTGTTATTGATGCAGCTACTGCTAATCAAAAATTAATTGAAGGTTTTGTTATCTGGGATACTACTAAAGCCATGGAAGTTACCATGAATGGTAAACCGGTCAGAAGAGCTGCATACAAAATCAAAATTAAAAATGAAAAGGATGTGATAGCTTATGGTTGGGAAAACGCTAATAACAAACCTGCTGGTATTATTGGGGCCCTTAAAATTTGTCAATATGACGCCAAAGGTAATATGGTTGATCTTGGTACTGTTGGAGGTCTCAAACCAAAAGAAGGAGAGACCGACCCAGCTAACTGGAGCTTCCCCTGTGTCATCGAAGTTGGCTATGATAATCGGTTCCCTGAAACAGGCAGATTCCAATTTGGGCATTTTAACAAAGTACATGAAGACAAAGTTCCGGAAGAAGTAGAAATCTTTGACTTAAAAGAACTGTAATGAATAAAAATGGTCCTATAAGTGCAACTGCTTTGAATGCTGGAGTAACTTCAAGAAATGCTATTACAATAGCTACAGCTGTAGCAAGTAGTGATGCAGTTCTTGACTTACAGGAACGGGTAGCTAAACTTGAACAGGCACTCACTGCTAAAATTAGTGAATTGGTTCAAAATGATCCAGACTTTAAAATGATTAAATTACTGTTTCAAAAAGGAGAGCTATGAAATCAGAAGATTTTATAAAAATAGTTAATACACACAGAAGAAAGAATAAGAACACTTGGTATTCTTTTAATGAAATTGTGGAAAATAAAAAGGTTAAATTATCAGGTTATAATACTTGGTTGCGTACTTATTTAGTTGATGGTACGGTCTATTCAGGTCTTCATGGTTTGTCAGTGAAAGAATTTAAAGAAGAATTATCCCAACCTTTTAGGTAAGGAATTGTAATGACTGATCTTAATGAAATCTGTACTTATATACATATGTCTTTAACAGAATTAGGTGCACACGTACAAGCATTAGTGGTGGCATTAGAGGAGCAACAAAATAAAAATAAAGCTGAAATGAATGTCTTACGTGCAGATCTTAAACTTCAGATCCAAGAAACTATAAGAAATGACCCAGAATTTAAAATGGTTAAATTATTACTAAATAAGGAGACCTATAAAAATGAACCAAAAAGAAAAAGATCCTAATAACATTGATCAACATGATCCAGGTGCTAAACTAGACCAAGGTAAATTATTGGCTGGAATACTTCAACAATTTTCATTAGCCCTTACTGCAGTTCTGGAGGTAGCCACCTTTGGTGCAAATAAGTACAGCAGAGGGGGCTGGAAACACGTCAAGAATGGCCAAGAAAGATATTCTGATGCTATGATACGCCATTACCTCAAAGAGGCCTTAGAACCGCTTGATCTGGATTCAGGGTTACTGCATGAAGCCCACCTTGCATGGAATGCTTTGGCTCGACTTGAACTTAAGTTACAAGAGATAGGCCAAGAGGCTACTTTATTTGAATCTTCTTGTGCCTTTAGTCACAAATGTGCTCTTATAAGTATGGACTGCTATTCTGGTGGTAAACGTTGTTTTACAACTAAAGCAGAAGCTGATATTAGAGCAGAGCAGGTAACTAATGAAAAGTAGCAAAGAATGGGAACGGGTCCAACGGATGCGAAGAGAGCATGATCCATTAGTTAAAGGTGGTCATTACCATGAAGTACCAGACTTTGGTGCTTACGATGGTACTGGTAAAGGGATGCCAAATCATAATAAAAAGAAAGCCCTTAAACCAAAGAAATCATATTACAAGAAAAAGAAATGAATAAATTATTTATTATATTTTTGGTTCTATTACTTTCAGCCTGTAATCAGGTTAAAACAACTGAACCAGAAGAAAAGAAATACTGGCATGAATTGAGAAAAAAGTATATGCCTTTAAGATCTTCAGCAATCATAAAACATATTAAACGACATCCAGGATTAAAGGAAAAGAGATGAAGATCTTTATTGAGAATTTAATTACACTTTGTTTTGTAATTTTCCTTAATGTAATGCTTTTCTGTTATGGTAGAAAGAATGTTAATAAAATATTTTTAGAGGAAAAATACAGATGAGATCACCAACTGGTTCAAATGAAATAAGAATGGATTCAATGGGTAGTGGTGTATATGGTGCTCCCAGAGGCCACAGAAAGCATCGAGGTACTGATTATATCGTTATTCCGGGCGCAGCAGTAGTAGCACCTATCTCAGGTGAAATAACCCGTATAGCGATACCTTACGTGGGACAGGAGTATAGTGGCCTGGTTATTACCAGTAAAGCCATGACAGTTAAATTATTTTACTTTAAACCACTATCAGAAATTGTTGGGAATACTATACGAGAAGGAATGGTTATTGGATTTGCTCAGGATGTTTCAAAGATGTATGGAGAAGACATGCTCCCCCATATACACCTTCAAATAGATAGAATCAGTCAGAACCCTGCAGATTGGATAAATCTTTAGAATGCTTGTGTTGCCCAGCCAAAGCAATAAATGCTTTGGCATTCCTTTCAATATGTTTTGCGTTATTTGCTATTAGTACAGCATTACTAGTGGTAAAAACTCTATTAATTCCCATTGCACCAAACAGAATAACAAATAAACCAACGGCAATACCAATAATTTTAAATGAACTTTGTTTACTGGTTTTGTCGTCAATCTTGGTATACACACCACCGATTCTTTT